>Ga0114999_10004735_pt1 | contig 16306 bp, 15 predicted proteins | sample ArcticOcean_MG_C_3_FD_89820 | JGI IMG/M metagenome (GOLD analysis project Ga0114999, IMG submission 89820) | Marine microbial communities from western Arctic Ocean - ArcticOcean_MG_CB8_126 | ecosystem: Environmental > Aquatic > Marine > Oceanic | place: Arctic Ocean: Canada Basin | collected...
GGCTTTAGTTCCATGAAAGGGTGCTGAAAAAGTGCTTTCCTGCACTTTTTCAGAGTCGCGGGCCTCAGCCCGCTCGCGACAAATCAACGACTTACGTCGTCGATTTGCGGCCGATACTATTCATGGCTCGCGAAGCGAACGTGAAATCCATGTGTCAACTAACAGGCTGCTTTTTCAGCAGCCTGTTAGTTGACGACGTTGACCGGATTGCCGGTCTGGAACGCAGCGAGATTGTCTGCAGCGATCTGCATTAGTCGCTCCCGCGCTTCGATGGCATTCCAGGCGAGGTGCGGCGTGATGACGCAGTTGGGGGCCGTTAGCAACGGGTTGGCAGCGGGCGGCGGTTCAACATCCAGCACATCGAGCGCGGCGCCGCCGACCTGACCGGCGGCGAGCGCGTCGGCCAGCGCCTGATTATCGATCAGGGGACCGCGGCTGGTGTTGATGATGACCGCCGTGTTCTTCATCTTCGACAAACGTTCGGCGTTGACGAGATGGGTGTTCTCTGGGGTGAGGGGACAATGCAGCGAGATCATGTCAGAGCGAGCGAAGAGATCGTCCAACTCGACCTCCTCGACCGAAAGTCCCGCGAGCGCCTCGTTGGACGGCCAATAGACGTCGTGCGCTATCAGCTTCATACCGAAGGCTGCACCGATGCGCGCGAGCGCTTGCCCGATGCGGCCGATGCCGACGATGCCGAGGGTGCGACCGGTCAACTCGAACATTGGCTGGCGAGAAAAACACCAGTCGGGACTGGTCGTCCATTCGCCGTTGTGCACGGCCTGGTTGTGCACAGAGATGCCGCGTGCAAACTCCAGCATTAGCGCGGCTGCGTGCTGGGCGACTGAGTCGGTGCCGTAGGTTGGAATGTTGGTGACCGCGATGTTCTTCTCGCGGGCGGCGTCAATGTCGACGACGTTGTAGCCAGTGGCGAGTACACCCACATACTTGAGATCGGGAAGCTCATCGAAGGCCGCGCGGGTGAGCGGCGTCTTGTTGGTGAAGAGGTGGGTAGCGCCGTTCGCACGGGTGAGAATGTCTGCCCCGGCGGTTCTGTCGTGCACCGTAAGATGACCGAGGTCCGAGACCGGTTTCCAATCAATGTCACCCGGGTTCAGGGTGTAGCCATCCAGTACGACAATCCGGTCGGGCATTTTCTTGTTTCCATCAAATAAAAGAGTTACTGCGATCGTATCGAATTCACGGCTTTCGCGCAGCTATTCACGGCTTTCGCGAAGCGAAAACGTGAAGGACCACATCGACGGCTTACGAACAACGATATTCACGGCTTTCGCCGGGTCACCAGAACCTCAGGGATGGCGCCACGCGCCGTCGTCATTGCTTTGCCCTGCCAACCAGATCGACGCGTTCTCCAAACTTCTTGCGTTGCTCGGCTTCGTTCCCGGAGGCGATCGCATGTTCGACACAGGTCGCCGCATGATCTTTGAGAATGGCATCTTTGACCTTGGCGAGAGCCGACTTGATGGCCTGTATCTGGTGCAAGACGTCGATGCAATAGCGCTCCTCATCAATCATCCGGGTGATACCGCGAACCTGGCCTTCTATACGATTGAGCCGCCTCATCGTTGTGTCTTTGTCTAGTTTCATAAGCGCCTTGATACATACCCAAGAGGGGTATAGTGCATTTCATATGGTGGAGAGAAGAAACGCTTTGTCGACGATCTCGGGTGTCATGCTGGCATTCACCAATGTGGTGTGTGCGTGTAGCGCATCTGGGGATAGTGGAGTTGATTCCAATCCCTATGCGCAGCACCAAAATCACGGCGGCACTACGCCAGGCGAGCCTGATTGCGAACATGAAGGCTGCCCCGATTGTGTGGCGTTTGTTCCAGGGCTCTCGCCGAATCGCGATGCGACCGGGGCCGGCTCCAAATTGGAGCTCGATCATCCCGACTGGGTTAGCACCGAACCTGACTTCGCGTTTCCCGAACGACGCTCGCTGGCCTTCGCGACACCTCGACGCCCTCCAGCGCTACGGTCGATCCAGACCCCCGTCAGCCGCCAGGACTTGCTCCTGGAGTAGGCCGTTCCTTCGCTGAAGCATTCGTTCGCGTCGCGAAGTGGAACGCCGAAAAGGAAGGGCCATCCTGATGAGTGAAATATCGACAACCTGGAGTGGGCGGGATGCGAACTAATTTGTATCCCAGAATTGTCACCCTGACGATGCTTAAGGCTTGGTTTGCAAGCGAACTTTCGCTTCGCCATTGCGGCCGGCCACGCATTTTCTTGGGAACCAATTCCCGCGTGCTCTTTGTTCTTGTGGCGCTGATGCTGTCTGCGTGCACGACGCTGCCAGGCGACCTTGGTCGTAGCAGTGTCAGTGTGCTGACCGCCGAGCACGGCCGAGCTATCCCCACGCAGAGCCCCGCGGCTCTGATCCGATCATTGACTGCCGAGACTCTGAGTACCGAAACTGCCATAAGCCTCGCTCTTGTGAACAATAGCGAGCTTCAGGCGCGTTTTGCGCACCTCGGGTTCGCGGCGGCGGACGTGTACGAAGCGGGCCGTATCCGTAATCCAGTGTTTTCTGTCGGGGTCCTGGATTCCAGCCGTTCGGGTGGGCGGGATCAATTAACCATTGGGATTGCGGGCTCGTTCACCGATCTCATCACGCTGCCGGCAAGAAAACGCCTGGCCGGGGCGGAATATGCAACGCTAAAGCAGGACATCGGTGCGGCTGTCCTTGATACGGCAGCGCAAGCGCAGCGCGCCTATTACCGCTACATCGCTGCCCAACAAACCGCTGCTATGCGGCACCAAACCGCAAAAGCAGCGGCGCTGACCCTGGAAATGGCCACACGCTACCAGGACGCGGGTAACCTGACGCCGAGAGCTTATGTGCTTGCGCAAGGCTCAGCGGCCGAAGGCCAACTAGAAGCGTTGCGAGCCGATATAGAGCGTTATGAGGCCCGCGCTGAGCTTGCAGCGGTTCTGGGTATATCCGTTTCTGGCTCGTGGGGTGCACCGGCGCAGCTCCCGGTGCCGCCCGCACATGAGGATCCGCTGGATGACCTTTTGGCGCTCGCCGCAGAGAGTCGGCTCGATCTGGCAGCCGCCAGGGCCCGGGTCGACAGCCTCGCGGATCGGCTAGGTGTGACTCGCTGGACGGGCGTGCTGGGCGATGCAGATGTCGGTCTCGCACGTGAGCGCGAGTCGGATGGTGCCCGGCTCAGCGGGCCGACACTCGATTGGGACGTGCCGATCTTTGCGCAAAGCCGGGGTGCTCTCATGCGTGTGGATGCTGAACTACAGCTCGCACTTGCTGAATATGCCGGCTTGTCCATGCAGGTGCAAAACGATGTGCACCTGGCCTATGCCGCCACGCAAAACGCCCGAGCACGAGCCGCTACATACCGTGATCGGCTCATCCCTGCACGCATCGCGGCAACCAATCGAGCGCAGGAAGAAGAAAACTTTATGCTGATAGGCATCTTCGAGCTGATCGAGACCAAGCAGGACGAATATGACAGTTACCAGGGTTATCTCGAAATAGTGCGTGATTACTGGCTGGCGCGCACGGCGCTTGGCCGCGCCGTCGGCAAAGCCTTGCCTGGCAGTGCGCACGTCGGCGATGTCCGACTTGACGTGGATGACCTGATCAGATCCCAGCCCGCGGACACACACTCCGGCCACCAGGGGATGGACCATTCTGGTGATGGGGAACAAGAACAGCCGGTCGAAGCCCAGCCCGAAAACCACGGGGCACATCACCATGAAGGAGATTGATCATGGATAAATCGAGACGGGGCTTTATTGCTCTTGGCGGTGCCGGTGTCGTTGCTGCAGCCGTGACCGGTCCCCTTGTGATTCCAGCCCACGGCGCGCCAGCCCCGCGTCTCGCGCCAACAGGCACGGGCGTAAAGGGCGCAGTGATGAACAAGGTCCGGACTCTCAATGGTTGGACGTTGCCCTACACGCGAAAGAACGGGGTTAAAGAGTTTCATCTCGTCGCCGAGGAAGTGGAGCATGAATTTGCGCCGGGCACGACGGCAACGTGCTGGGGCTACAACGGCTCAACCCCAGGGCCAACGATCGAAGCGGTTGAGGGCGACAGGGTCCGTATTCTCGTGACGAATCATCTGCAGGAACACACCTCAATCCACTGGCATGGCATCTTGCTGCCGAGCGGTATGGATGGGGTGTCGGGTCTTAGTCAACCCTCGATCAAGCCGGGCGAGACCTTTGCCTATGAATTCACGCTCAATCAAAACGGTACGCATATGTACCACCCACACGCCGATGAGATGACGCAAATGGCAGTCGGCATGATGGGCATGTTCATCATTCATCCCAAAGGTAGCGAGCCCGAACCCATAGACCGGGATTACTGCTTCTTACTGCACAACTGGGCAGTACGCCCTGGCACGTACCGCCCGGACCCTTCCGTCATGGTGGATTTCGATCTGTGGACATTTAACAGCAAGGTCTTTCCGGCGATCGATCCGCTCGTGGCGCGTACTGGCGAGCGGGTGCGTATCCGGATCGGCAACCTCTCGATGTGGAACCATCCGATTCATCTGCACGGAGTGCAGTTCATGGTGACGGGTTCAGACGGCGGGCGGTGGCCTAAGGGGATGTGGCGGCCGGAAACCACCGAGATCATCGGTGTTGGTCAAACACGTGATATTGAATTCAAGGCCGTGCCGGGCGACTGGGCGTTCCACTGCCATATGTCACACCACACGATGAATGCCATGGGCCACGGAATTCCCAACACGCTTGGCGTGGATCAAAGCGGCATCGACCATGAAATCCGCCAGCTGCTGCCGGGTTTCATGGCTATGGGCGAGCATGGCATGGCCGAGCACCAGGAACACGTCGATATGGGGCATCACTCGGGGCCCCGCAACACGCTCCCGATGATGACCGGCGAGGGCCCCTACGGAAACCTGGAGATGGGCGGGATGTTCACGACCGTTAAGGTCCGCGACGACTTGAGGCCTGGGGACTATACCGATCCCGGATGGTACAGCGCACCTGCCGGCACGATAGCGGCTCGGGTGAGCTCCGATCCAGACTTCGGTAATCCACCCCGACGGAGGTAATAGGAATGGATCAGTTGATCGAACCGAATCTACATCCGCTAATCGTTCACTTTGTAATCGCTTTTTTGATCACAGGTCCGATGTTGCTGCTCGCTTCTGCCTTCAGTTCAGAGGCGAGGCGGACTGGCCTGCAAATTGCGGGCGATTGGATGCTAGCGCTGGGAACAGTGGCCGTTATCATTGCGGTTGCGGCCGGTTTGCAGGCCTATTACAGCGTCGCACATGACGGGCCGTCGCACGTGGCAATGACCGACCATCGTAACTGGGCATTTGTGACGTGTGGCGCGTTCCTGGTATTCGCGCTGTGGCGGTTTTTCTTGCGCCATCAGGCACCTTCGAGAATCTTCGTGATCCTTTTGCTGGTCCCTGTGCTTGCGCTCGGCGTTACTGGATGGAAGGGTGGGCATTTGGTCTATCACTACGGCATTGGCGTCGCGAGTTTGCCGGCGGTAACCGGGGACGGGCACGACCATGATCACGGCGATGGTGCGCCGCCCGGCCATGATGAGCCTCCTGCAGGAAAACAGGGCGAAGACGATCATCACGCGGTGGTCGCCGATTCGGAACCGCGCACGTCCCAAGCCCATGAGTCTGCAAAAGGTGAGGCGGCTCACACGGAGCCGGTGCCACAGGTTGAGAAACCGCCCGAACACGATCACTCGACCCACGATCATTAATCGGAGGCACGCTATGAGCGTACATGCGGAACATCAACATCATCATCACAACAATCCATTTGTCACATCGGTGCAGGCGACGGTACATTGCCTAACAGCATCTCACGGTGCCGGATTGCCGCGCTGTCGCGCAGGGAACACCGCCGCATATTGCTTTAGTTCCGTGAAAGGCTGCGTTATCGGCGAAGTTGCGGGTTAGATGATCGGGGTTTCGCTGGGCCTCGGTGTTTGGCCGACGATCTTTTTGGCGACCACCCTCGCCTACATCTGCGGTTTTACGCTGGGTCTGGCCAGTCATGCGCCATCAGGGCAAGACCTTTTTTGAGGCCTTGAAGGTGGATTGGGGAAGTGATCTCAATCGGGGTCATGGAGATCGCCATGAACGCTGCTGATTATTACGTTGGTGGCATGCAAGCAGGATCAGTGTTCGCGCCGATGTTTTGGTTGGGCATCGCGGTTGTCGTGCCGGCAGGGTTTCTGGCCGCCTGGCCGGTCAATGGGTGGCTGGTCAAACGCGATCTGACAGCCTGTCATTGACCCCGCTGTGTACCCAAGTGGTCAGTCATCACGTGTGCCGACCGCTGGCACCAAGGCCCTTTGGAACTGGTGGACAGAAGGCCCCTCTCGCTTGCGAAACCCGTGCTGCGGGTACGTTCCTTTCTGTCGGAGGGCTTTTGATACCCGTCTTTGTGTAAGGAGGGTCGGGTCGGTTGTCCAAAACTGGTACATTCCTCTTCCCAAGGACGAAGCACACCGACCTGCGCAGGCCACAGGCTTGAGACTTATGGTATTAACCCCACACGAAATCGCCACATACCATGATCAGGGCTTTGTTGTTCGCAGCGGCCTCTTCGCGGCGGATGAACTGGCAGCCTGGGATGCGCGCTTTCTTGATTATGCGCGAGCCCTGCGGCCGCCCGCCGGCTATATGAAGGTGATGAATGATGTGATGGTGGCCAAGGGCAGTGTAACGCCAGCGACCCCGGTGCATGCAGTCAACAAACTGCTCAACCTGGAGGCAGATCCTGTCCTGTACGACGGCTACGTCCGCCATCCCGGGCTGCTTGCGTGCATCGCCAGCCTGCTTGGTGATGACCTCTTTACGCTCGCAACCAATGTCTTCAACAAGCCGCCGGGAATCGATGGACGCCACCCGTTGCATCAGGATCTCTTGTATTTTCGCCTTCGCGAGGCGTCAAAGATTGTCGGGACCTGGACAGCGATGATGCCGGCCACCAGAGAGAATGGTTGTTTGGCGGTGCTGCCTGGCAGTCACCGCGGTGAATTAATGAAACACGCGGAACCTGACTGGGACTTCGTCAATCGAGGCTTCGTCGGCATCGAGACGCTGACGGATGTCGAGCGCGTTCATGTCGAACTGGACCCGGGCGACACGGTCATCTTCCACCCGTTGCTCGTTCACGGTTCCGGACACAACAAGAGTGACGGCTTCCGCCGCGCAATTTCGTCGCACTACGCGCGCGCCGATTGCGTTGCCGAGGGTCCGGACTGGCGAGAAGGACCAGGCGTGAAAGCAGTCCGGGTCTGACCCTGGCCGGTCTGGGCAAACCCGTCGGCGTAAGCCCGGCAGGCTGCTTTGAGAACTGGTTAGAAGATCGAAAAACCCCCGTCGATCTTAATAACGTCGCCGGTGTGCCAGCGCGTCGCATCACTCATCAGGTAGACCGCAATGGCGCCGAAGTCGTCCGGTGTTCCCCATCTGCGCATCGGGATGCGGGGCATCACCGCGTCCACAAATTTTGGCCAGTTGAACGCGCCTGCGGTCATTGCGGTGTCGACCCAGCCCGGGATGATGGCGTTTGACGTGATCTTGTACCGGGCCATTTCCACGGCGAGCGCGTAGCTCATCGAGATCATGGCGCCCTTGGTTGACGCGTAAGCCTGGCCTTTCGCCGCGCCCTGAATCGCGGTGCCGCTTGCGGTCAGCACAAGGGTGCCGCCTTCGCCCTGTTTGACCATCTGCCGGGTGGCAGCGCGCAGGGTGTAGAAGACGCCATTCAGGTTGACGTCGATGACGCTGTGCCAGTCCTCGTTCGAGTGTTCGAAGAAGGGCTTCTGGTTTTGCGTACCGATGCCGGCATTTGGAAAACAACCATCGACGCGGCCGAAGCGTTCGATGACGGTGGCCATCGATGCCTCCACCTGCTCCTCGTTTGCGACATTGCATTGCAAGGCAAAGGCGCTTGGAGCGATTTCCTGTAATTCTTTCTCTGCCGCCGCGTTCTTGTCTGGGTTGGTGCCCCATACGCAGACGTCTGCGCCAGCGGCGGCGAGCGCCTTCGCGAAGCCGAGCCCGATGCCGCTGTTGCCACCTGTTATCACGGCTGCTTTGCCGGACAGGTCAAAGGGGTTGTCGCTCATAGCTCTTGTCCTTGCGTGCGTTTGGTCGATTTGAATGTGATCGATTTGCATGTGATCGATTCAAAGGTGATCGATTGATGAATTTGTGAGTCCGGATCATCGCTGATGCTGGAGAACTGATCCAGCGGGCGTGCCATGCAGGTTTGCCAACGGGATGCCGGGGTGCGGCCCGCGTAGTCCACAAGATTGCTGACGAAAGTGTGACGTAGTTCACACTGGTTAACGCCGGTAAAGCCACAGAATGGGTCCACTTCACTGGGAGAGCGAAATGAAAGCAACGTCGCTGGCAGCATGGCGCATTCGCTATCCACGAGCCGGTTGGAAGGCAGCCGTCGCCCTTGTAATGTGGTGCCTGTTCATCGGGTCTGTAGGCGAATATTTGGCTGATCGGCATCATGCTGAGGTGGCTCTCGCGGCGGTTGTCAGTGCTGACCCGGCGCACCTCGATGCGTTCGACGCTGATTGATCGTCGTTGATTTTTGTCGACTATCTCCGATCAAAAAGCGTTGACCACAACGTTAAGCAACTTCGAAGGAATATTAGGAACCAGCTTGGGTTCAGGCACAGCCACACCAGCCGACCGTTTTGCGATCAGGGACTTTGAGCCGCTGGTGTTGTATGCGTTTCCGTTTCGCTCCGCGAATCTTCTGCTGATCGGGTTTGCGGCGCTCATCCTGACCTATGTCATCCAGGTGGCGCGTGTCATGGGGGCGGAGTCCCTGATCATGACGGCGACGTCGTCTTACCTCACATTGCTTGTCTTTGTCGGTTATCTCTTTTTCATTCTGGATCACACCGCGCGCGGCTTCCAAAACGTACCCATCATTCCGGCCAACATGGTGGACGAAGCGAAAGCGGTGGTTTTCAAGGAAATCGTGCTCCTGAGCGTCTTTGCGGCCGTCTACGTGGCGCTTGACGATGCGACATGGCGAGCGAGCTTGCTTGCGGCCATGCTGGTCATCTTTCCCATCGCACGGCCATTCTCGCGATCGAACAGTCCCTCGTTGTCGCGATCAATCCGTGGCAATGGCTGCAGGTGATGCGCGCGGTCCGAACCGATGCGAGTTCCTGCGTTTTCTGTTGCTACAGATCGGCCTCTTTTTGCTTGGGATCATGTCGATCTACCTGGGAACTGGGTTCTTTGGGCGACTGCTGATCGTCGCTGCGACCCTCATCGCTGCGGTCCTCGTGTTCCGGGCGCTCGGCATCATCATGCACGCCAATGCAGAAGCGCTCGGGATGCCCGTGACGTTCGGCAAAAAACAGGTTGATGATGCGCGTGAGGCGCAGATCGGGGCTGAACTCGGCGAGTTTACGACCGCGTTGTATGCCCTTTGTCTCGCAGATAGGCACGCTGAAGCGATGCAGAAGCTGGAAACGCATCTGTCCGCGGACCGATTTCGGAGCGAGGGCCGAATATTCGACACGATTCGCGCGTTCGATGACCCACGCCTCGGGTTGAAGGCAGGAGAGGGTTACATCGGGCGTTTGGTTGCCGCGCAGGACCTCCGCCGGGCCTGGGCGGTGCTCTCCTTTTGCTTTGAAGAGAATGGGGGTCGCTATGCGCTGCTAACCGGGGACGTGGTCATCAAGCTCGCCAACTCCGCGATGGCCCATTCGGAGAAGGCGATTGCAGCCCACCTGCTGTGCAGATTCGACACCGACTTTCCGCGTCACCCGCTGGCGGGCAAAGCGCTGCTTGCAGGCATTCTGTTGGTGATCGAGCAATCGAGCGACCTAACGGGGGCACGCGAGTTGTTTGCGCGTGTCGCGTCTGGCTATCCGCAGCTTCGTCGATCACGAAATTACCGAACCGCGAAAAAACTGCTCGAAGGGTAATCTGCTCGAAAGCCAAAGCTGCCAGGAGACTCAGGAACCTTTCTCGATCCCGAGGTCAGTGGCACTGAAAAAACTTGCCGGGACAGGCGTCCTTGCCTGTTCCCAGCGCCCGCGACCGTGAAAAAGTGCAGGGGAGCACTTTTTCAGCACCCTGCTAGTGCTGGTCTCATGCTCGGCATTGGGGTTATTGGACGCTTACAACCCGAGTGCTTTCTTCTCATCCGCATCGACCCAGATGCGGGCATAGATAGGGCCCGGCCGAGCAGCACCTGCCCGTAGTTCACCGCCGTAGTTCTTAACCCACGGCCACCATGCGGTATAGGTGTACTCGGTTGGCAGCCAGATATAGGGCGCCTGGTCGAGCATCTCGATGGTCATTTCGCGGATCATCCTGATGCGCTTCGTTTCGTCCCGCTCGTGGTGCAGGTCCGCGATCTTCTGATCAAAAGCGGGGTCGGTGAACATCGACGGGTTCCAGGTCTGAGCGGTCTTGAAGCTTTTTCGCAATGACGTGATGGGGTTGGTGTGGCCGCTGTTCATCAGGTAGCCGGATTCGTGGTTGCGCGTGGTCATCACCGACAGAAACGCGGCGTATTCCATCGGCTGGATTTCGACGTTGACGTTGACCTTCTCAAGATAGCTTTGCAGCAGGGGAATCAGGTCCATATTGTTGTTGCTACACGTGCAGACCTGGATTTTGAAGCTGAACCCATCCGGGTAGCCTGCCTTGACAAGCAACTCCCTCGCCTTTGCCGGGTTATAGGAAAACAGCTCTTTCACAGAATCTGGCATCTCGTCGAGAGGCTGGTAGTACTCGCCGAAGCCGGGGTGTTGCGGGTAGGCCATCAGTTCCGCGTGCCCGCCGTAGTACAGGTCGACGATTTCCTGTTGGTTGACCGCAAGGTTCATCGCCCGGCGCACGCGCTTGTCATCGAACGGTTTCCTGTCGACGCGCATCGCCATGAAGTTGCCACTGGTCGCGAGCCAGCGAGCCCATTTCAGCTCCGGTGTCGACTCCTTCAAATGGTCGACGGCAATCCAGCGAACCGACTCGAGAATGTCGAGCTTGCCGGTTCGCAATGCCGTGAGGACGGTCGCCTCGTCCTTGATGACCCGGTACTTCACCTGATCGACGAACGGCAACTTGTAGGCCTTGCCGCCGACGTGTTCGACATCCCAGTAGTCCGGGTTGCGGCTGTAGGCCTGAACGTTGCCCTCAATGTACTTGGTTAGGGCGAAGGGTCCGCTGCCGACGACATTGCGCCAATCCTTGGCGTCCACCTTCTGCATTTCTTTCGGGATGATTGCCGAGTGGAAACCGTAGCCGAAGCGGTAGGCCCATTCCGCGTTGAACTCGCTGAAATGGAAGACAACAGTATGCGGCGTGCGGGCCTCGACCTGCCGTACGTGGTCGAAGTAGGTCGCGATCTTCTTCGGGCTTTGTTCGACATTGTTGAAGCTGTAGACCACATCGCTCGCGACCAACTCGCGCGACTCCATCATGCCGGGTTGCGTGGGGAAGGTGACGCCGCGACGAAGATGCACCACAAGCGTCAGGTCGTCTTCCCACTCCCACGACTCGGCAAGTTCCCCGCGCAGGGCCTCGCTCGGGATATACGCCTCGGCCAGAAACGGATACTTGCCGCCCTGGGAGCGCCGTTTGGTCAGATCACCGACAAACAGTTGTTCCCGGACAAGGCCCGTGTCGTGGTTGATCTTCCAGCTCCAGTCAACCGGGTCCCAGGATAACGCCGACAGATTGTAGTAGACCGTGCCGATATCCAGGGTGCTGCCGTAGTGTGGCGCCTCGGCGCGCGCGACAGTGAATGTAAGGAGCAATGTGGTCGTCGTGGCGATGGCGAGCCAGCGTCGCGGGAGGTGGTTCAATTGGGTCAAATCCGGTGAAGGGTGGAAGGCGAGAGGCAATTGGTAGAAGCCATCGATTATACCAACATCCGTTGGCCGCCGAGCCTTCGGGCGGGGCGCGTCAGGATGTTAATCGGCCCAGTGTAGCTGCGGCCCGGTGTAGCGCCTGCAGCCCGGTTGCGGTGACGGACGACGGCAGGCAAGCTGGGGGGACGCCATTTCGGCAGCGGTGCACAAGCTTGAGTCGCTGCACAATGACGATCTACATCAACGGATGTACAACGGCTTGGCAACGGCACGTGAGTACAACAGCTCGCCCAACAATCAGGTGAAGGAGACGTGACATGGCACACGATTTAGTTATTCGCGGCGGCAATATTGCCGATGGCAATGGTGGTGATGTATTCACGGGCGACGTCGCCATCGATGACGACACCATCACGGCGGTCGGGCAAGTCGACGGCAAGGGCAGGCAGGAGATCGATGCAGACGGACTTGCGGTCATGCCAGGCTTTGTCGATCTGCACACGCACCTCGACGCGCAGGTTAGTTGGGACCCACTCCTGACGCCGGTGACCTGGCACGGTATAACGACCGCGCTCTTTGGCAATTGTGGAGTGACCTTCGCGCCTTGTAAGCCAAAGGATCGGGAGTTTCTGGCCGAGATGATGGAGAACGTTGAGGACATTCCCAAGCAGGCTATTCTCAAGGGACTGCCCTGGGACTGGGAGTCGTACGGTGAGTACCTGGACTCCGTGGAGAAGATGGACCCCGCCATCAACATGGCCGGACTCGTTGGTCACTGCGCCACAAGGTTTTACGTCATGGGTGAACGCAGCATCGATTACGATGCGAACCCCACTGACGATGAACTTCGGCAGATGTCGGCGATTGCCGCAAAGTCCGTTGCGGACGGGGCGGTTGGCTTCTCCAGCAACCGACTGCCGGGCCACACGTTGCCAGACGGCCGCTCGATCCCGGGCACCTATGCCGAAGAACGGGAACTCGTCGCGCTCGCCAAGGCGGTTGGTGACAATGGCGGCTTCATGCAAAATGTTCTCAACTACGGCAAGTTGGACGAGGAAATGGAACTCGTCGCGCAGCAGGCGCGGGCTGGTAATTGTCGTGTGCTGTTCAGCGCGCCGATGACCCAGCGTGTTGATGGTTACGACAGTGCCATCAAGAGCATGCGGGATGAAGGCCTGGATGTCAGCGGCATTACCGTGCCGAGAAGCGGCGGCTTTCTGTCGGGCCTCAAGACTGACATCATGTTCACATCGCCGGCGTGGATCGAGCTGCGCAAACATGACCTGGAAGGTCGGCTTGAGCATCTTGAAGATCACGACTTCAGGCAGCGTCTGATCGACGAGATAAAAGACCAGTCCGAAGGCGGCATCATGCGGACCCAGTCGTTCTTCTGGGTCGGTGACGGTGACCAGCCGGATTACATGCAGCCACAGGAGCGAAGCCTTCACGCTCTGGCGCAGGCCGCAGGCAAGCACCCGGTGGAGCTGTGGATCGAAAAGGCCCTTGAGACCCGCGGCGAAGGCTTCTATCACGTGCGCTTTTTCAATCAGGATCTGGTCGGCCTTGAAACGATGCTCAAAGCGGATTGGGTGATGCCGGGTCTGGGCGACGCGGGCGCGCACGTTAGCCAGATTATGGATTCCGGCTGGGCCACGTTCTTCCTTTCGCACTGGCATAGAGAGAAGGGACTGTTCAGTCTCGCCGAAGCCGCAAACCGACTCGGCAAGATGCCGGCACGCGTGCTCGGGTTTACTGATCGCGGCGTCCTTGAGGTTGGCAAGCGTGCTGACATCAATGTGATTGACATCGACACCGTTGCGGAGCGCCAGCCTGAGCTTGTGCATGACTTCCCGTTTGGTGCGCCGAGGCTCATTCAGCGCGCACGGGGATATAAGGCGACGGTTTGCAACGGCACAGTCATTCTCCGGGATGACGAGCATACCGGCGACCGCGGTGGACGGGTGTTGCGCAACGGCCGCGCGTAACGGGCGAGTCCCGGATTCCAATCCGGGGTAGGGATCCAGCGAGGCGGGGAGTTGTCCGGCCACGAATGATCGGACGCGTCGCGGTTGACTATCTGCATTGGAGAATCAGACGATGGCTAACGACGAGATCATGTCCGCTATTTCGAGTCGCATCGACGATCTCACGGGAGAACTGCTTGATGTCTCACACGCGATTCACGGCAGACCAGAGCTCGCGTTCAAAGAGCACTTTGCCTGCGAGACGCTGACCTCTGCGCTGCGTGCCAACGATCTCGCGCCGGACATCGGTGTCTTCACGCTTGAGACCGCCTTTGAGGCCGGGCTGAACGTGGACGGCGGCGGGCCCGTGGTCGCGGTGCTTGCCGAATACGACGCCTTGCCCGGAATCGGCCACTCGTGCGGGCACAATCTCATTGCGACCGCAGCGCTGGGGGCAGCGCTCGGGCTGCAGGCGGTGAGTGACCAATTGCCGGGTCGGATTCGGTTGATCGGTACGCCGGCCGAAGAGCGGGGCGGTGGCAAGGAACTAATGGCGCGAGCGGGTGCGTTCGACGGCGTCGACGCGGCGATGATGATTCATCCTGCGGGCACCAATCTCGCGTCTATGCCGTGCATCTGTGTCGCCGAGGTAGAAGTGGTCTACCACGGCAAATCCGCCCACGCTTCAGCCATGCCGCATCGGGGCATCAACGCGCTGGACGGCTTGTTACTGGCGTATCAGGCGATATCAAACCTGCGTCAGCACATCCGGGGTACGGAGCGGATCCACGGTATTGTTACCGACGGTGGGCAGGCACCAAACATTGTTCCGGACCGCTCGCAGGGTGAATTCTACGTGCGTGCGGCAAACGAAGTGGACCTCGCCAGGCTGAAACCGCGTGTTGCGGCCTGCTTTGAAGCAGGCGCAGTCGGCAGTGGTTGCGAGGTGGAGATCAACTGGGCCAATGTGGATTACCTTGATCTCAACACGAACTGGCCGATGGCCAACAGATTTCAGGCGCACGCGGAGACGCTGGGTCGCGAGTTTGTGCCCTTTGAAACGGCGAGCAAGTACGGCGCAGGCAGCACGGACATGGGCAATGTAAGTTATCGCGTGCCCTCGATTCACCCCATGCTGGCAGCGGCACCACCCGGCGTTGTAATCCACAATCCAGAGTTTGCCAAATGGGCGGGCTCGGAAATGGGCGATGCGGCGGCGATCGATGGCGCCAAGGCGCTGGCAATGACCGCGGCCGAATTCCTGCTTGAACCCGGATTGCAGGCGGAAGTGAAAAAGGCGTTTGACGTGGCCGAGGGTCTGGGGTGATCGAATGTGCAGGTCTTGCACGGCGCCAGCGTTTCTCGAGCGCTGACAAGTTTCCAGACAAGCCCATATCGGACAGATAAGGGGCACAGGCATCTCGCTGCCTGAGGACTCGTCGCGGAGGTGACATGAGGCTTTGGATCGGTACGGAGCGAGGGCTCTATCACGGCATGGACCACGGTTGCTGCGCTCGGCGAGGCACGTGTTCGCTATCTTATGGCGGACGGTGATGTTGTCTGGGCGGCGACCGACGATGCCATCTGGTGCGCCTAATCGTTGCCCTCGGATGACGGCACAGAGTGGCGCGAGGTCGCGAAATTGCCTGACGGCGCGCGAGCGCGCTGCCTCGTATCGTCGGCCAACGGCGTCCTGGTTGGCACCTCAGGCGCACAGGTGTACCGACTGATGGATCACGATCTGGCGTGCGACGCCGCGTTTGCTGAGCTTGCAACGCGTCCGCGCTGGCACACGCCGTGGGGAGGTCCGCCGTCGATCTGGACCATGTGTCGCGGCCCGGGCTCGGACCTTTGGGTCAACGTCCATGTGGGCGGACTCGTGCGCTCATCGGATGGTGGTCGATCCTGGGCCCAGACGGGGCTCGACATCGACGTCGATGTACATCAGATCTGTTGGGATGCCCGCGACTCTGCGTTCCTCGTCGCGTCGGCGCAGGGCTTTGCGCGCAGCGAGGACGGCGAATCCTGGGCGTTCGACAACGAGGGCCTGCACGCCCACTACCTGCGGGCGGTTGCGGCGACAGACAATCATGTCGTCGTCTGTGCGTCACGCGGCCCACGGAGCGACGAAGTGGGTGTTTATCGCCGCCCGCGCGGCGAGAGAGCCTTCGAACGCTGCGCACCCGCCGATGGTTGGGCCGAGGGATGGTTGGCGAGCAACATCGACGCGCCCGCACTTGGCGTTGCTGGCGGCGAGATCGCATTCGGCACGGCCGATGGCAGGGCGTTTGCGTCGGCCGATGAAGGGGGGTGCTGGACAGAAGTCGCGTCCGGCCTGCCACCCATACAGAGCGTGCTAATCGCGCACTAACAGGCTGCTGAAAAAGCAGCCCGTTAGACCGATACATGGATTTCACGTTCGCTTCGCGAGCGGGCTGAGGCCCGCGACTCTGAAAAAGTGCAGGAAAGCACTTTTTCAGCACCC
>Ga0114999_10004736_pt1 | contig 16306 bp, 15 predicted proteins | sample ArcticOcean_MG_C_3_FD_89820 | JGI IMG/M metagenome (GOLD analysis project Ga0114999, IMG submission 89820) | Marine microbial communities from western Arctic Ocean - ArcticOcean_MG_CB8_126 | ecosystem: Environmental > Aquatic > Marine > Oceanic | place: Arctic Ocean: Canada Basin | collected...
CTTTAAGGCCTTTAAAATCTTTAACTTTTGCCTTTTTTCTAGCCCAAATTTGGAAAGGTTCATTATGAACTGAAAAAACAGCTCTTAAATTATCAAACTTTTTACCTTCCCATTTACTTGAACCATTAATAGCATGGAACTGCCAATCTGATTGAGCTACACCAAATTGAAACTCACCTTCTTTAATTTGTCCAATATTATAATTAGAACCACCTGTAGATGGTGCGGTACATCTGTAAGCTTTATTTGTGCCTTTTTTTCTACCGTGATCTGAGCTTATCGCAAACTTGTGCATCATTTTACAAATTGCGTTTCCAGTTTGGAAATAAACTCCAGTTGGTCCCCCAGTTCCTATCGTAAAGAACTCTGCTGATTTTGCTACTGTCGCTAACGGCGCAGATAAAGCAAACATCATCAATGCTCCTGAAATAGTGGAAATAAATTTTTTCATTCTTTTTCCTCTCTTTTGTTTAAGTTATTTAATTTAATTACCTAGGATACCAACTTTGTAATTAATCTAAAGGGAATTAGACCATTCTTTTAAAATAGATACTCCATCTACTATATTTGGTGCATATTTTTTTAAATCTTCATTATGTAGTTTTTTTCCACTTAAAGTATATTTTAAAAAACTAACTCCATCAAAATCAGTGTAGCTTAATCTAGCAACCATTTTACTGCTAGGTAAACCAAAATCACTACCCGGCAATAAAGCTACACCTGTTTTATTTAAAATATCTTTACACATTTCAGATGAAGTTGAAAATTTAGCATTAGTAAATTCTGGAAATAAATAAAAACCTCCCTCAGGTTTTGCAACATTTATTAAATTTGATTGTAAATTTTCATACACATAGTTTGCTGTAAAAGATAATATTTTTCTTACAGCCGCTAAATAAATTGAGTGATTTCCTTTATACGCTTCAACAGCTGCATGTTGAATTGGTGCACTTACAGATGTAAAGGACTCACTACATAGTATTTTTATACTATTTTTCAAATCTTTAAGATGATTTGGTATTGCAAAAAAACCTAATCTCCATCCTCCGGCCCCACACCACTTGCTTAAACCAGTACTAATAATAGTTCCTTCTGGATAAAAATTAGAAATAGATTTATATGGATCATTAAAAGTTAGTCGAGAATAAATTTCATCTGAAAGTACTATTAGTTTATGTTTTTTGGCAACCGCTGCAATCTCTTCCAAATTTTTACATACTGTCCCTGAAGGATTATTTGGAGAATTTAGAAAGAATAATATATTTTTAGACTTAATATTTTTTATTTTATCTTCTATTTGTTTTGCTGTTGGAAACCAGTTAGAGTTAAAAGTAGTTTGAACCCAATGCACAACATTATTGGCAATAACTGCCTGGGGTTGATACGAAACCCAGCTGGGGGCTGGGAGTAAAACCTCACCTTTAAAAGCAATTTGTGTTAAAAACATTAATTCTTTTGAACCGGGTCCTATTATAATATCATCAGAATTAAAATTATTATTATTATTATTATTATTAAGATCTTTAGCTATTTCTAATCTTAATTCTTCAAGGCCTTGCATAGGTAAATAAGAATTTTTATTTGCATTATTTTTTAATTCCAAAATTATAGAATCGGGTATTGGAAATGGTGATTGTCCAAAACCAAATTTAAAAATTTTTTTTCCACCTTTTTTTAATCTATTTGATTCTTCATTTATAGCTAAGGTAGCAGAAGGTTTTAGTCGACTTATCTGATCTTTAATTATTTTATTCATTTAATTCTTTAATATTTTTAAATTGCTTTAGACTACTTGGATTTGCTAAAGCTTCCAAATTTTTTATCTTTTCACCCTCTATAGTTTGTTTGACTGCTAATTCTACCAGCTTTCCATTTTTTGTTTTTGGAATTTCTCTAACAATAATTATTTTTGATGGCACGTGTCTGGGAGAAGCCTTTTTTTTAATTGCTATTTTAATTTTATTTTTAATTTCATTGGTTAACTTATGACCTTTATTAAATACTATAAATAATATTATTCTTATATCGTTATTCCACGATTGACCTACAACGATTGACTCTTGTACTTCTTTAAATTTTTCAACGACGCTATATATTTCAGCAGTTCCTAATCTTACACCTCCAGGATTAAGTGTCGTGTCAGACCTTCCAAATATCACAAAACCCCCATTTTTAGTTATTTTTGCAAAATCTCCATGATGCCAAATATTTTGATATTTTTTAAAGTAAGCAGATTTATATTTTTTGTCTTTTATATCACCCCAAAACTTCACTGGCATTGATGGAAAGGGCTTTTTACAAACTAATTCTCCTTTTTTGTTTTTTATAGACTGACCTTCATCGTTAAATATATCCACGTCCATACCCAATCCCCTGTTTTGAATTTCTCCTGCATTAACAGACTGAAATAAGTTGCCTAAAACAAAACAAGAAATAATATCTGTTCCTCCTGAGATTGAAGACAAGTGAACATTTTTTTTAATATTGTTATATACATATTTAAATCCATCATGTGATAATGGAGACCCGGTAGAACAAATAGTTCTCAACTTTGAAAAATTATAATTATTTTTTGGAATTACACCTTTGTTGTGAAGGGTGTCTATATATTTTGCGCTAACCCCAAAGAATGTTGCTTTTTCTTCACTTGCAAACTCTAGTAATAAATCATCCTTTTTATACATTGGGAAACCATCAAACAATAAAATAGTAGCTCCAGATGAAAGTGCTCCAACAAGCCAATTCCACATCATCCAGCCACAAGTGGTAAAATAAAAAACTCTATCATTCTCTTTTACATCGGAATGTATTTGTAGTTCTTTATTATGTTGAAGCAAAACTCCACCTGTTCCATGACAAATACACTTTGGTTTTCCAGTTGTTCCACTTGAATAAAGAATTGCTAAAGGATCATTAAAATTTGACATTACATATTTAATCTTTGTTTGTTTTTTTAAATTTACTAAATCGTTCCAATTAAATAAATTTTTTTTAATATTATTTTTTTTATCAATTTTCGCACTTGGATAAGGAACTATTACAACTTTATTAATTGAAGGTACTTTTTTGAGAATTTTTACTAGTCTTTCTAAGATATTTATTTTTTTTCCATTATAAAAATAATTGTCCCCTATAAATAATATTTTTGGACTTATTTGTGAAAATCTATCAATTACTCCCTCACTTCCAAAGTCTGGTGAACAAGAAGACCAAACTCCACCTACTACAGACGTGCTTATGTACGCAATTACAGTCTCAGGTATATTTGGTAAATATGCTGCCACCCTGTCACCTTTTTTGATTCCAGAAGATCTCATCCATTGTGAAATTTCAGCAACATTTAAATTTAGATCTTTCCATGATAAAGTTGTTTTATATCCATTTTCACTTTTAAAAATTATAGCAGATTCAGTGCTATTTTTTTTTAGTATATTTTTTGCATAACTTAATTTGCCATCAGGGAAAAATTTATTTTTTATAAAAGTATTAGACTTTTTTAATAAAGTGTTTCCTGGGTCACCTTTCACTTTTGTAAAATCCCAAATAGATTTCCAAAAATCTCCAGGGTTATCTACTGACCACTTCCAAATTTTATTAAAATTATTATGTGAATTAATTTTGTAATTTTTTTTTATAAAATTATTGTACAAAGCTAAATTAGTCTTGTTTATTTTTTTTTTATTAATTTTCCAAAGATAATTTTTCATAATTTCATTATGTCAAAAAAAATTCATATTGAATTCTTTAAAATTATGTTAAGCTTTATTTCTAAATATTTAAAAGGAGAACTTTTGCAAAGATGATTCGGTCTCGTTTTAATCGTCTTTTGTTCCTGCTGAAAATCTAAATGTAGTGTAAAGCTAAAAATTAAACACAATTTATGGAAAATCATATAAAAAAAATAACTGCTGTTTTGGGACCAACCAATACTGGAAAAACTCATTTGGCAGTTGAAACAATGCTGGAATATGAAAGTGGTATTATTGGTTTTCCTTTAAGATTGCTCGCAAGAGAAATTTTTGACAAATGTGTAAATAAAATTGGAGCAGAAAAAGTAGCACTTATTACTGGAGAAGAAAAAATAATTCCAAAATCGGCAAAATATTATATTTGTACGGTAGAGTCTATGCCTAGGGATATGATGGTAGATTTTATAGCAGTTGACGAAATACAAATGTGTGCTGATCATGAAAGAGGTCATATTTTTACAGATAGATTATTAAATGCTAGAGGTGAAAAGCTAACAATGTTTCTTGGTTCTCATGTAATGAAGTCAGTAATATTATCCTTAATAGATAATATTGAATTTGTTAAAAGAGATCGTTATTCAAAACTTACATATGGTGGGCATAAAAAAATATCACGTTTAAATCCAAAAACAGCTTTAATCGCTTTTTCAATAGATGAAGTTTATGCAATAGCTGAACTTGTTAGAAGACAAAAAGGAGGAGCGGCAATAATTATGGGTTCCTTAAGTCCTAAAACTAGAAATGCACAAGTTGAATTATATGAATCAGGTGACACAAATTTTCTTGTTGCGACTGACGCGATTGGAATGGGAATTAATATGAATATTGAAAATGTAAGTTTTAGTAGTTTAATGAAATTTGATGGAAAAAAAACTAGAAAATTAAATTTAAATGAAATTTCTCAAATTGCTGGAAGAGCTGGTAGGCATACTAATGATGGTACTTTTGGGATAACGGGTGAATGTCAACAACTAACTTTTGATGAAATTGAAAAATTAGAAAAACATGAACTTAATAGTATTAATATGCTTTACTGGAGAAATCCAAATATTAATTTTGATGGTTTAGCTAATCTACTATCCTCTTTAGAAAAAAAAACTAATAATGAATATTTAAAAAAAATTAATGATTGTGAAGATGAAAAAGTTTTAAGATTATTAATTAAAGATAATGATGAATTAAAAAAAAAACATTCTGAAGATTTTACAAAGATAGTTTGGGAATGCTGCCAGATACCTGACTTTTCAAAAAAAGCATATGGAAATCATATAGAGGTAGTGAAAAGAATTTTTGAATTTTTAACATCAAAGTCTGGCAAAGTTACTAATGACTTTATGAAAATACAGCTTAAGCATTTAGACAATTATGATGGAAATATTGATACCTTAACCAATAGAATTTCAAACGTTAGAACTTGGTCATATGTTGCTAACAAAAAAGGTTGGGCTAATAATTCTGATTATTGGATAGAACGTACAAAATATATAGAAGATAAACTATCAGATAAACTCCATGAAGAGCTTACAAAAAGTTTTGTAGATAAAAGAATTAGTGTTTTGTCTAGAAGTTTAAAACAAGATATTTTATTAGCTACAGAAATTAAAAATGAAAATGATCTTATAATTGATGGTCAATATATAGGGCGTCTTAACGGAATGAAATTAGAATTAGATTTAAAATCTGGTTCACTTAAAACTGATATTAAATCTCTTAAGAAAGCTGCAAGGCAAGCCATAACGCCTGAACTGATGAAGAGAGCTAATAAAATCATTAAAAGCGAATCTTTTGAACTCCGCAATGATCACAAAATATACTGGAAGGAAAACCCTATTGCATATATTTCACGAGGAAAGGATTATTTAAATCCAAACTTAGAACTAATAGTCGATGAATCTATTGACACTGAATCTAAAGAAAAATTAAAAATTTATTTAGAAAGTCGGTTACATAATCTTATTTCTTCAGGGTTATCAAATCTTGTTAATTTAAGTAAAGGAATTTTTAAGAATAATTATGTTAGAGCTCTTTGTTACCAATTATTTGAAAATAATGGAGTAATAAAAAGAGAAACTATTAATCCGATGGTTAAAAATATTTCAAAAGAAGATAGAGTAGATCTGAGAAAGGTTGGAATTAAAATAGGAAGATACCATATTTTTATTCCAAGTATGTTAAAACCAAATTCTGTAGAACTTAGAATAAAACTATGGAAATTATATTTTCCAGAAGATAATAAGAATATTATTCCAAAATATGGTTTAAATTTCTTAAAAAATGAAAAAGAAAAAAATAAAAAATTTCTTTTAATATGTGGATTTGAAAATTTTAACGAATTTTATATTAGAGTAGATATCCTAGAGAGACTTTTTTTAAAAATCATTGAAAATACTAAAAATAATGAATTTAAAATCGATTCTACTATGATTAACCTAGTTGGGTGCAATAAAGAAAATTTCTATAAAATTTTAAAGCTAATGGACTATAAATCAAAAAAAAATGGCCAAAGAGATGATGTTTTTAGCTATAAACCAAAACGTGCGGTTAATAAAGATTTGAAAAAAAACTATAAAACAAGTAAAAACAACCCTTTCGTAAAGCTGTCAGAAGTAAGTTTTAGATAAATGTTTAAAAAAATTTTTAAAAAACAAATAAAAGAAGTTTCAGATAACAAGAATGTTTTGGTTGCTTCTTTGCTAATACATGCGGCAAAAGTAGATGAAAATTATACGGATCTAGAAAAAAAAATTATTAAAAAAGCATTAATGAATTTAAACAATATTACTGAAGAAAAATCAGAAGAGTTAATAACAAAAGCTGAAAAAAAAGAGGAAGAGCAAAATCAAATAGTGGAATTTACAAGAGAAATTAAAAATTATCCGATGGAATTTAGATTAAAAATAATTGAAATTATTTGGAAAATTGTATATTCAGATGGCTCCAGTGATAACTATGAATCAAATCTAATCAGAAGAATTTGTGGATTGTTATATATTTCTGATGTAGATAATGGGATAATTAAAACTAAAATTCAAAACCTAGCAAAATAAAATATGACTTATATCGTTAACGACAAATGTATAAAATGTAAATTAATGGATTGTGTAGATGTCTGCCCGGTTGATTGTTTTTACGAAGGTGAAAATATGTTAGTCATTAAACCTGACGAATGTATTGATTGTGGCGTGTGTGAGCCAGAGTGTCCCGTAGATGCAATCAAGGCCGATACTGAAGAGGGAGCAAGTGATTGGGTGGAATTAAATAAAAAATATAGTGAGTTGTGGCCGAATATTTCTACAAAAAGATCTGATGATGTTCCTAAAGATGAAACGAAATGGCGTGAGGTGAAAGATAAGTTAAAATATTTAAGCGAAAAACCAGGAAAAGGAGACTAAAAAATATTATGAATAAAAAAAAAAATACTATAGTTAAAAAAAAAGTAAGCAAAATTAAGAAAAAAAAATCTGTTACTAAAAAATCAGTTCCACAGAATAATTATAAACAGAATGTATTTAAAGCCAATAATGAAGAAAAAGTTAAAATTAAAAAAATTTTAAAACAACCTACTGAAAAAAAAGATTATAATCTAAAAGACTATGTGGTGTACCCAAAACACGGGGTAGGTAAAATTCTTGCAATTGAGAAAGCCAAAATAGGAGATATTAATATAACTTTTTATAAAGTATTTGTTGAAAAAGAAAAACTAACATTAAGCATACCTTTAAATCAACAGTCAAACTTAAGATCTGTTTCAAGTATTAATCAAATTAATAAAGCAATTAATATTTTAAAAAGTAAACCAAAAATAAAAAGAACAATGTGGAGCAGAAGGGCACAAGAATATGATCAAAAGATTAATTCTGGCAAGCTGTATCAATTGGCTGAAGTTGTAAAAGATTTGAACAAAAAAACAGATGTGATTGCGGAACAATCATATAGCGAAAGACAACTTTTTGAAAAAGCTTATGAAAGATTAAAATCAGAGTTTGAAGTAGTTATAGGTGAAAAAGCAAAAATAAAAATGGATAAAGCTTTAAAACGTTCAGATATAGAAAGTGAAGTAGAAATTAAATCATAAAAAAAACGCCCCCCGATTAAGGAGGGCGCAATTTTTCTTAAAAAAGGTCTAGCTTATCTTCTTCTTTTCTTAGCTTTTTTCTTTTTACCTTTTTTTGCTTTTTTTCTACGTTTAGCCATTTTTAACTCCCTTTTGTTTTAATTAAAACAAATCAACAACTGATTCGTTTTTATAATTAAGCTTTACGTTTATTTTAACTGCTGTCAAACATAAATTATGTTGACAATTTTTATAAAATTAATTTTTAAAATTAAATAATATATTATTTTTTGTAATTTACCAAAAGACAAGTAATTGCAATGTTTTTTAACAAATAATTTGGATTCAATAAGTTTTAATTTACTTTTTTGATATAGAAATTTTCTAAAATGTTTTTATATTTTTTAATTACTTTATTTCTTTTTACTTTCATTGTGGGTGTTAGCAAACCATTTTCAATTGTAAAACTATCTTCGATCAAGATGAAATTTTTTATTTTCTCAATCAAAGTTAATTTTTTGTTAACATTGTTCACTTCTTCGATTATTTTATCTTTATTTTCTTTAAATTCTTTACTGGGTACAATTAATGCTACCAAATAATTTTTGCCATCTCCATACACCATACACTGTTCTATTGCTACAGAGTTTAATAATAGATTTTCAACTTTTGCAGGTGCAATGTTATCTCCACCAGCATTAACAATAATATCTTTTTTTCTATCAGTAATTTTTAAATAACCATCCTTGGGGTCTATTTCGCCAACATCACCTGTATATAACCACCCGTCTTTAATAACTTTTTTTGTTTCTTCTATATTGTTCCAATATCCCAACATAACATTTTCACCCTTTACTAATATTTCTCCATCTTCTGCTATTTTTACTTGATTCCCCTCAAAAGGTGGCCCAACGGTTTCTACTCTTATTCTTTTTATAGGATTGCAGCTCACTACCGGTGAAGTTTCTGTTAAACCATAACCCTGCAAAGTTGGTAAACCTATAGCATTTAGAAATTCACCTATCTCCTTATCAAGAGCTCCTCCTCCTGATACAAAAGCTTTTAGATTGCCTCCAAATTGTTTTTTTATTTTTTTTCTTACTAAAATGGTTAATATTGAATTAATTATTTTTTCAAATAAATTCATTTTTTGTTTTAGTAAATCTTTTTTTCCTAGTCGAATTGTAGTCTTAATTAATAAGCTTTTTAATCCTGTTGCTTTTTTAATACTTATATTTATTTTGTTATAAAGATTTTGATAAAAACGAGGAACTGCTGTCATAATTGTCGGTTTTGCTTCTGATATATTTTCTAAAAGTTTTTCTATTTTTTCTGCATAAAATACTTTTGCACCAACTGCAATTTGTACAAATTGGATTGTATGTTCGTAAGAATGAGATAATGGAAGCCAAGTTAAAAAAACTGGTTTTTTTTTAATTAGTGGTTTTAAAATTTCAACTGCTCCTTCTAAATTATTTAATATACCACCATGGCTTAAAATAACTCCTTTTGGATTGCCGCCAGTTCCTGATGTATAAATTATGCAGGCAATTGAGTTTCTCTTTAAGTTTGTTTTTTTAATTTTATCTTCCTCAAGCAATTTATTTTTAATTATAGTGTTGAATTCTATATATTTATTTTGATAATTTGCTCCAAAAATATTATCAAAAGTAATTACTTTTTTGATAAAATCAACGTTCTTAATAATATTTTCTAATTTTTTGTGAATCTTACTATTAGAAACAATCACCACTGAAGGTTTACAATCTTCAATTAAATACTTGTAGTCCTCTTCTGTATATGTGGTGTACGCAGGTACACTTATTGCATTTGATAACATAATTGCTAAATCTGATATAAGCCATTCTGGTCTATTTTCAGAAACAAGAAGAACTCTATCCCCATTTTTAATATTTTTTTTTAAAATCTTAGCGATGCTATAAATATGAGAAGTAGTTTCTGACCAGGTAAATTTTCTTCTATTAGTAGTATTAAGCCATTCTAAAAAAACACTTTTTGGATCTTGTCTTTCAGCCTGATAGAAAAATAAATCAGTTAAGTTATCAAATTTATTTAAATTCATATTATTTTGGTGGGCAAAGAGAGACTCGAACTCTCACAGCATTGCTACCATTGGATTTTGAGTCCAACGCGTCTACCAGTTCCGCCATTCGCCCATTTATCATATTAGTTAATATTTATGTAATATCTTATCAAGAGTTGCACAAAAGACTCAACAGAAATTTATTTTAATCTCTATGTACAAGATCTTTACAAGTTCTCCCTCATAATCCTATAACCCGGAGCCACTATGACTAAAATTTTTTTCATTATTTTTTGTTCTTTTCTTTCATTTTTAAAAATAATTTTATTATAATTAAGTGTTTTATAATTTAATTATTAAATAGTTCTGATTTGCACAGTTTCTCAGAAATTATTTCACTAGCAAATTTGTGACCATTTACATTCCAATGTCCTTCACCCATTACTGTATTATCAAACCCATGAAAAAATACTTGATTTTCTTCAGCATAATTTTTCATTTTTTCAGCAAGGTTAATAACTAAAAATTCTTCTTTATCACCTAATTTTTTTATTCTTTTATCTGGATAAAACAAATCTATATTCTCAAATTTTTCAATAAAAGATTTACGAAAATCTGAATTGGGGTGAACTTGAGTAGAGTTACTAAGTGTAACTGTAATAAATTTTGCATCCTTTTCTTTTATTTCTTTATTCATCATTTTGATTATTGATTCAGTAATATTCCAGGCTTCTATCCAATTTTTCTCAGTAGGGGGGGTGTATATCTGGTGAGTGCCAATACCAGAACTGATATAAGATTTTTTATTATTACCAATTTTTTTACCATACTTTTTTCTTTTAAAACGTTTGTTTAAATAAATTTCTTTCGACAATTGAACTATTCTAGAATAATCACTTAATTTAATTACTGTTTGAACTATACTTGATTTTAGCAAAAGATAGGGACTAGATTGACGAAAAGAATTATCTATAATTAAATTGTTATTTTCATATATAAAAAAAGGTCTATATTTTTTATTTGATAGTACTTTTGAATTATCTGTTACATCATTTGCACTGAAAAAAGCTAATAAAATAATATCGGGTTTGTAATCCCAAACATGCTGTCGAAGAGTAAGAAGTTGTTGAGTGGCACCATACTCTGTAACACCAAAATTAATTACTTCTACTTTTTTATCATTAAATTTTACACAAGAATTTAATTTATCTTGCATTAAAGACCAAAAAGTTTTTTCTACTGGGACAGATCTTGCTTCGGCAAATGAATCTCCTAAAATAGCAATTCTAAAATTATTATCAAAATTATTTTTTTTGTGTTCACTATCTCTTAAACCTTCACTATTAATTTTCACATATGCTTTTCCTTCATTTGTATACCAACCAGAAGCATGAGGACGCAAAGAAAAACCTCTATGAAAATCATGAGTTTGAAACATAGGATATTCAATTTTTGCAAAACGCATTCCTATTTCAACTAATAATAAGCTTACAAATAAAGAAATTAGTATTACTAAAATATTAATATAATTCTTAAATTTTTTCATATTATGGATTAATTTAATATATATAATTCTTTACAGTGACTATATATTTATCTCTTTTTAAAGAATTTGTTGGTTTTTTTAAGAGATTTTTTTGACTTTAAACACAAATACTAAAGAGGTAATAAACATAATTAAAGCATAAGCTGCTGTAGGAATTAAGTAGACTATTTCATTAAAAAGTTGAGTAGAAACAAATACTGCTAAAGTTCCATTTTGAAGTCCACACTCTAGCGTTATACATTTCCTCTGAGCAACTCCTGTTGCAAAAAGCTTGGCAACATAATATCCGATTATCATCATCACTATATTAAGTGTTAGCGTAATTGCTCCTGCGCGTACAATAAAGTTGGTAATGTTTTCCCACTCTTCTATCCAGATTGAAGCAAATACAATAACAAATAAAATAACTGATATTCGTTGAATTAATAAAGTTTTAGATTGGATAAAGTCATTTGCAAATTTTTTGACTAACATTCCAATAATAACTGGAAGCGTAACCACTAAAAACATTTTGAAAGAAATACTCAGCATAGATATATCTTTTGAAAGATAAGAAATTTGTAATAAATCTGCAGATTTAAAAACAATAAATGGTACTGAAATAATGCTAATTAAACTTATAATTGCTGTTAGTGATACTGAAAGAGCAACATCTCCATTTGCAAATTTAGTAAGTATATTTGACGTTACACCACCTGGCGCTGATGCAATAATCATTACACCAAGAGCCAATTCCATGGGTGTATTAAATATTTTTATTAGAATAAAAGCTATAATCGGAAGTAATATCATTTGGCAAATTAAACCAACAATAAAATCTTTAGGCTTTTTAACTACTCTAGTAAAATCTTGGATAGCTAAACTTAAACCCAGCCCTAACATTATAAATGCTACGCAAATTGGTGCAATTTTTGTAACTATTTCCATATATAATAATTAGTATATATTTATCATATATTTTAAAAACAAAACAATGATAAAAAAATTATATGATAAATGTGTGCTATGGGCAGGTTATAAATATTCAAAATTCATATTAGGCTTTATTTCATTTTTAGAAAGTATTATTTTTCCAATTCCTACAGATGCAATGATTATTCCGATGGTTATTTCAAAAAGAGAAGATTTTTTAAAGATTGCATTAATTGCAACTATATTTTCAGTTTTGGGTGCTGTAATAGGTTACCTTATCGGGTATATTTTTTTTAACGAATTAGGTATCAAAATTTTCGAAGTCTTTGGTAGTGAAAATGCAAATTTATTTATAGAAAAATTAGCTACCGAAAAAGGTTTTTTATCAGGTATATTAATATTATTTATTGCAGGTTTCACTCCTTTGCCATTTAAAATAATTGCCATATCTAGTGGATTTGTTCATTTTAATATTTTTTTTTTTATAATTACTTGTTTGATAGCAAGAGGTTTAAGATTTTTTTTAGTTTCTTACCTTGCTTACAAATATGGGTCGGCAATTGGACCATTTTTAGAAAAAAAAATTGGCATATGGACTGTAATTGTAACTGGTGTAATTATTATATTAGCTGCAGTTTTTTACATTATATTTAAATAAGACAATGTTTAAAAAAAAAAAAAAATATCTAGTCTTTGCACTCTTTGCTTCTTTAATAGCTTTAACATTTGCATATACAGTTGAATATAAATTGGGTCATGAACCTTGTAAGTTATGTATTTACGAAAGGATTCCTTACTTTCTTTCTACATTTTTAATAATTGAAATTTTTTTTTTTAAGAAACATGAAAAAATCACTCTACTAGTCTTATCTTTTATATTTATTTCTAGTTCAGGTTTAGCTTTTTATCACTTCGGCATTGAACAAGGGTTTTTTTCTGAATCGTTTATTTGTGAAAGTCAAAGTCTTGAAGAAGCTCTTTCAAAAGAGCAGCTTTTAGTACTACTGAAGCAGGACATTGTAAGCTGTAAAGATGTAACTTTTAAAATACTAGGTTTGTCTCTTGCTGCAATTAATACTATTTTTTCTCTTATTCTTAGTGTTATGTTGTTAAAATTATTTATAAATTATGAAAAAAACTGACCCAAAGACTTTAGAAGAAATTATAAGAGTAGACCATGCTGGTGAACGTGGAGCTATTAAGATTTACGAAGGTCAATTATTAGCGCTAAAAACTTTAAAACAAGATGATTCCTTAAAAAGTACAATTGAAGAAATGAAAGAACACGAAAAAGAACATTTAGAATATTTTGAAAAAGAAATTTATAATAGAAAAATAAAACCTACTTATTTGCTTCCTTTATGGGACGTAATGGGTGTCGCTTTGGGATTTGGAACGGCCATGCTTGGGAAAAAAGCAGCTATGTTATGTACGGCATCTGTAGAAGAAGTAATAGAAGATCATTATCACAACCAAATAAAAAAATTGGGCGATGATGAAAAAGATTTAAAGAACAAAATTGAAAAATTTAAGAGTGACGAAATAAAACACAAAAACATTGCTTATGATTCTGGTGCCAGCAATAAAGGTCTTTATTCGATAATGGATAAAATAATTAAAACTAGTTCAAGAATTGCAATAACTATTTCTGAGAAGATTTAGATGATTAAGGTAATAACTCTATATCCCAATAAAGATAGTCCATCCAACTAGCGTGTAAAAAATTTGGAGGAAAATTTCTTCCATTCTGATGCAAATCATCAACTGTTGGTCTAAAAGGCTTTCTATACAACTTCATTCCAGAAGCGCTAAACAATCTTCCTCCTTTTTTTACGTTACACGTAGAGCATGATGTAATTACATTTTCCCAGCCTGTAACTCCACCTCTTGATTTTGGCAATAAGTGATCAAATGTTAAATCTTTTTTATCTCCACAGTATTGACAGGTAAACTTATCTCTTAAAAAAACATTAAATCTTGTAAAACTTGGATGTTCAGATGGTTTTATAAAATTCTTTAAAGCTATAACGCTTGGTAACTTCATTTCAAATGATGGGCTTCTTATTTTTCTTTCATAATTCGACACAATACTAACTCTTTCGAGAAAAACAGACTTAATAGCGTCTTGCCAACACCAAAGTGAAAGTGGGTAATAATTCAAAGGTCTAAAGTCAGCATTCAATACAAGTGCTGGACATTTTTCTAAAGGCATTTTTTCTGCAGATGCTATAATCATTAAAATAAGTTATCGGATTAATAAAAGATTTTCAAGAAATAGTTTATTAAAAATTTGTTTCATTTATAAAAGATTTTTTCTTAAAAAACCTAAACCGAGACTGGTTCCTTCGACAGGTATGGTATGTTCACAATCCTTAAAAATTTTAGTTTTTACTTTAATACCATTTTTTACTAAGTAGTCTTTTGATTCCAACAAATGAATTGGGGGAACAATTGTGTCATTATCTCCATGCATTAAAAACAATTTAGGTTTAGAGTTAATATTATTAGATAAATATTTTTGATTAATAATCTTTCCAGAATATCCTACAACACAACCTATTTGTTTTTTATTTTTTAGGGCAACTTGAATACTGATCATACAACCTTGGCTAAAACCAACTAACGCTAAATTTTTTGGTTCTAATTTAAATTCATTGAGCACTTGATCTAAAAATAGAATTAATTTTTTTTCAGCTATTAACGATTTATCAAGGATTATTTCTTCATTTTCTGTTGTTAGATCAAACCATTGAAATCCTTGTGGATTGATAGAGCAAACTTCTGGTGCATTTGGACATAAAAAAATTGCATCTGGTAAAAATCTTTGCCAATGGATAGCTAGCATGCTTATATCTTTTCCATCGCCGCCATAGCCATGACATAATATAATAGCTTTTTTTGGTTTATCTTTTAACAGAGACTCAACTGTTGTGACGTCAAAAATGTAATTAGTCATATTTTAATAACCACTTTAAAAAATTTTTATCTTCAAAATTAACCTCTCCAATTATCCTTGCAAATTCATAACCGTTTTTATTAATTAAAACCGTCGTTGGTACACCTCGTAGCTTAAACTCTTCTACAAAATTCAAATTAGTATCAAAAAATATTTTTAAATTTTTAATATTAAGTTCTGTAAAAAAATTTTTAACTTTTTTTTTATTTGGTTGTTCCATGTTTATAGCTAATATTTCTAAATTTTTAAAATTACTATTCTTATAAAGTCTATCTAGTGAAGGCATTTCTTTCTTACAAGGAGTACACCAAGTTGCCCAAAAATTAATAATGACCAGCTTTCCATCATATTCCTTTAAATTAATTTTTTTACCTGAAAAATCTTCAAATATAAGTGAAGAAATTGGCTTTGGAATTTCGTTTATTACTATATTATTGAGTGGAACATCTTCATTTGTTTGTGATATTGATGGGAAAATATTAAAACAAAATAAAAAAAATATAAACGCTAGAATTTTTTGGTTTTTAAACATTAAAAATAAGAACTTAACACATGAAAAATAAAAATAAAGCAGTTTGGAGCTCTAGATTTAATAATCCAACATCAAAAATTTTTGAAAAAATTGGTGCCTCGATTGATGTTGACAAAAGATTATTTGAAGAAGACATACTTGGTTCTACTGTTCATACACAAATGTTAGTTAAACAAAAAATAATAAATAGAAAAAGAGGTAATAAAATAATAAATGGTTTAAAAAAAATTGAAAAAGAAATTAGAAAAAATAAATTTAAATTTAATAAAAGATATGAAGATATTCATTTAAACATAGAAAAAAGACTTTTTTCAATCATAGGAGAGGATGCGGGTTATTTACATATAGCAAGATCTAGAAATGACCAGGTAATTACTGATTTTAAATTGTGTATAAAAAAAGCCTCCGCAGAAATTATTAAAAATTTAAATTATTTAATTCAAAGTTTTTTGAAAAAATCAGAATCTAATATTTATACTGTGATGCCAGGCTTCACCCATTTAAAAAATGCGC
>Ga0114999_10004738_pt1 | contig 16303 bp, 17 predicted proteins | sample ArcticOcean_MG_C_3_FD_89820 | JGI IMG/M metagenome (GOLD analysis project Ga0114999, IMG submission 89820) | Marine microbial communities from western Arctic Ocean - ArcticOcean_MG_CB8_126 | ecosystem: Environmental > Aquatic > Marine > Oceanic | place: Arctic Ocean: Canada Basin | collected...
ATCGATAGATATTGCCTGAAATCTTGCGGGAGGCCGACGTTCAAGCGAGGTCTTCTGTTGCTACGGGTGCGACACCACTGATGCGCAGTGCCCGAAGGCAATCGCGCGCTGGCGTATTTCGGGAACGGCTTGTGGGCACGATCGCAATCCGTGTTGTCAGCGGTTTTGACGGGTCGGAACGCCTGGCGGCGCGCCGATCGTGCGCGCGACTCGAGAGCAAAGTGCGGCCCGAATCACGGAGGCTGCGCTAAACTATCCCTTATGTAATGGAAGGTCAATGTCCCCTGATTGGGCGGATTCCCGTCACCGAGGGTGCAGCGGGATAGCTGGAGGAGACCCGGCGTTGGGGAGGCGATCAGTTGAAGGCCTGCAGTGCAGCCTTGTCGGCGGCAGGCAGATCCAGGACGACACAAGTGCCTCGGGATGAGGACTCGAGCGTCACATAGCCACTGTGGTTGTGAGCTATGGTCTGACAAATGCTCAAGCCAAGACCAGTCCCCTTACCCTTTTGTACATACCCTTGAGGAATGCCAGAGCCTTATTTATGGTGCTGCGAGCCCGCCCTTCTTCGCCTATGCGTCGAGCGACGTAGTCCTCTACGTCCTTCTTTGAGATCCCACCAAGGGGTCGATTCCCAAACTCTTCACATAGTCCTCTTAAGACGCTCTGGTTGGAATAAGCGGTGGTCTCTACCCAGGTGCCTGTGGCCTCCATGTGGCGTGCATATCGATTGGCAAAAGCGTCAAAGGTGCGCTCCTCATTCCCGCGTTTCATGTCCCTGTCTACCCGCAGGAAGCCATTCTGCTCTATTTCTTCCGCGAGCCCCGGCACCCATTTCCCCTTGACCTTCTTTCCGTTGACGACCTGCCCGGCTTTGCGTTTGTCTTTCGTGCCCAGCTCTCCAGTTTCTGGGTGAGTCCATCGGAAGTGCCACCAGCCATTCTGCTGTCTTAGATGTCCGAAAGCGATGGGATCCTTTGGGGAACGCGCCATCAAACTGTCCTCTTTGCCGTCGTGCGGATAGTTGCTACTCTATACACATGAATATTGCAACTCCCCGACCAGACACAACCGATTTAGCCTAATTTTAGCCTGAAATATTTGCCAACTTGCGGACTGAGTCATTCCACCATATTCCACATAATTGAATTATATTCAACAAGTTAGATGTGGAATATTGTGGCACTGTTTGGAAATGGATGGAACGCACAATCGGACTTAAAATCCGTTGGGCGTAACAGCCCTTGCCGGTTCGAGTCCGGCTCTCGGCACCAATTTATAAGGAGTCATCTGCATGGCCACATTTGATGGCAAAGTCGTGATCGTTACCGGTGGAGCCAAGGGTATCGGCGCCGGCATTTCTCATGCGTTCGCCAGCGAAGGGGCCAGCGTCGCCGCCGTGGACATTGATACCGCGGCGGGTGAGTCCATCGCGGCAGAGGGGAAGTCACTGGCGGGAGAGATTCGGTTCTTCAACGCGGATGTGTCCCAGGGGGCCGTGTGTGAGAAGCTGGTGGCGGATGTGATCAGTGCATGGGGAAGTGGCGTAGACGTGCTGTGCAATAACGTCGGCATTCAGCCGACGAACAGTTATCTACTGGCTCACGAGACGCCGGACGATCTCTGGGATCGCATCCTCGACGTCAACCTCAAGAGCCATTTTCTGATGACCAAGCACTGTGTCCCGCACATGATCGAGAAGGGCAAGGGGGTCATCATCAACACCGCCAGTGTGCAAGGCCTGCAGTCGGCGAACCTGATTGCGGCCTATGCGGCCAGCAAAGGCGGCATCCTGTCGCTGACGCGGCAGTTGGCGTTGGACTATGCCCAGTTCGGAATTCGTGTTGTGGCGGTGAATCCGGGCGGGATCGAGACGCCCCTAGTCGACGAAGCGGTTGCCGCATTCGGCATGGACCGGGACAAGTTCATGGTCGACTACGACAAGATCCACCCGATCGGTCGGCGTGGGCAACCGGCGGACATCGCCAACGCCATGCTCTTTCTGGCCAGCGACCAGGCCTCATTCATCACCGGCGAGTACCTGTCCGTTGATGGTGGCCTGATGGCCAAGGGCGCGTGGTCGGATATGGGGGACTGAGCTTAACCGTGGCGCCGGCGAAACTCACCGAGCTGGTAGAACGAGACCTGTTGGAAGTCTTCGAATCCAGAGGTTAAGCGCACTTCGTCCCGGTCGACGACGATGAATCGTTTGCGCTCCAGCGCATATAGCGCCACGGACAGCGCGGTCTCGGAGTTGCGAGTGCCGAGGCTGATGTGCGCACTATGGCGCTGGCGCTCGAACAGTTCCTGCCAGCGTAGCGGTCTGCCGGTCTCTGGTTGTCCGTGCTCATCTAAGAGCAGGTAAAGCCTGCTCACCTGGGTGGGATCCAGGTAGCGGACGACGTCTTGCTGCAGAACACACAGGCCACCGAAGCGACGGCTGGCGCGTTCGTAATCTTCCAGCTCGAGGTAGCTTTCGCGCTCGGCCTCTATTTCCTGCGTTGGCACAAAGCAGCTGGTCTCCCCGGTATACTCCCTGACATAGGCTTCAGCCAGTGGGTCCGCCTCCGATCCACTGTAACAGACGGCGAGCTCCGGAATCGAGTTCTCAACGGCCGTCGGCCGCACGAAGAAGCGCAGGCTCTCGTAACGCCCCACCTCCTGTTGCAAGTGACGCTGCAGCTTTTCGATCCGTGCCCGATGGGCGCTGTGGTAGAGCCCGTCTTCGCGCAGAAACTGCACCAACGACTGATAGGCGACACAGTGGCCGATCTCAAGCTGGTCCCGATCTATCGCCAGAAAGGCACACTCTCTTCCGAATGCCGTATAGAACGCCCGCTTCAGGATCTCCCGCCTGCGGGCGTTCTCGTCGGCGCGTGGCACGTACGTGAGGATGCGATCGATGGGTCCCGAAGCCAGGGAGCGATCCTGGCAGGCCTTGAACATCTCGAAGGCGCTTAGCAGCTGAGGCTGCTGGTCGCGCTCCCGCAGTACCAGACGTCCGATCTCAAGGCGGCTGGCAACACCGATTCCCTGGATGTCCGTTTGCATAACCGGACGCCCGCCAAACTTGCCCAACAGCAACGTCCACTTGGTGAACTCCCGGGCCAGGTCATCGAAGTTGCGGCGCACCCTGCGCGAGAACGTGAAATGGGCGCTGGGTTCGTAGTGGGCCGTCAGGCCGAATATGGCCGGCCCTCGAATCGAAAGCACCTTCACTCCACTGCGCACCGTGTCAGTCAGTATGGTCATGGCGATTGAATCCTCCCTGCTATCCCCCACATCGGTTTAAGCGACTCGAGCCAATTGGGCGACGCGCTGGTCGCGCAGTTTCTTCTGTCGCTTCGACCACTTGAGATCGTAGAGACTGCGATAGAGTCCGTCCTGTACGATCAGTTCCTCGTGCGTGCCCACCTGGACGGCGCGGCCTTCCTCAAGGACGACGATCCGATCGGCTTTGCTGACCGTCGACAGCCGATGGGCGATCACAAAGGTGGTCCGGTCTTTCATCAGCCCGGAGAGTGCATCCTGGACCTTCGACTCGGAGACCGTGTCCAGCGCTGACGTGGCCTCGTCCAGGATCAGGATACGCGGATTGCGGATCAAGGCGCGGGCGATGGCGATGCGTTGGCGCTGACCCCCAGAAAGGCGTGCGCCGTTGGAGCCGATCAACGTGAGGTAGCGATTGGGCATGGTGCAGATGAACTCATGTGCGTTAGCCTGGCGGGCCGCGTCCTCGATCTCTTGGGTGGTTGCCAAAGGCTTGCCGTAGCGGATGTTATCGAGGATCGTGCCACGAAACAGGTGCGTCTCCTGCAGGACGATGCTCATTTGATCCCTCAGGGCTCGCAACGCGTATTCCTGGATGTTCTTGCCATCTATGCGTATTTCGCCGCCGTTGCAATCGTAGAAGCGGGCGATGAGATTGGCGATCGTCGTCTTGCCAGAGCCGCTGGGGCCGACGAAGGCGACGACCTCTCCAGGGCGGGCTGAGAAGCTCACGTCCTGTAGTACCTGGTCGCCCTGGTCATAGGCGAAGTCGACGTGGTCGAAGACGATATCCCCCAGCAGCGTTTCGTTGATGCCCTCCTCGGCCTCCGCGACCTCGGGTTCCAGTTCCATGATTTCGAAGACGCGGCGGATACCGACTTTGGCCGGCAGGATTTCCTGAACCAGTGAGATCAGCTGGGAGACGGGCTTATAGAGCATGCCGACCCAGGCGAGTACGGTGACGTAGTCCTCGAGGATAAAACTTTCGTCGATGTCATCGATGACGGCGAAGCCACACACCACCATGACGACGACCTGGCCGACGTGCGAAATATTGCCGGTGGCCTGCCCCCATATCGTGCTCAGACTGCCGAAGTTGAGGTTGATGTCGTACGATTCACGCAGCTGAGTGATGAGGGCACGGCGCTCGCGTACCTCCCCGGAGTGCGACTTGACCATCTTCATCGCGCCGACGACTTCACTGATCTTGCCGTAGATCTGCGACATCTTCTCCGACGACTTCCAGGCGATGTGGGATATGCGGGCCTGAAAAAAATAGTAGCCGACAAAGTGCAGAGGCAGCACGGCCAGGGCGATCCAAAGAACCTTGGGACTCTCCAGAAACAGGACGCCGATAAGGACAACGGCGGTGAATACGGAGACGATGGCGTTAATCGCCGTTCCCGTGACCAGATTGGTGATGGCGTTGACGTCGTTCATCATGCGGGAGATGATCTCACCTGAATTGCGCGACTCGAAAAATCCCAACGAGAGGCGCTGCAGGTGATCGTACATCCGACGACGCAGGTCGAAAACCACACGGCCACCGAAGACTCTCATGTGATGGCTGTAAAACAGATGCAGCATGCTGCTGGATACGAAGAGGACAAAGAGGACGCCGACGCACAACAGGAAGTGGTTGGCGTCCTTGTCAGGCAGTGCCCTACCGAGGAGTCTACCGGTCCATACAGGGGTCCAGATGGCCAGGCCCATATGGGTCAGCAGGGCGATCAAGGCGAGTGCCAGGCGGGCCCGGTAGGGCGCGACCAGTTCGTAAACTCGTTTCCAGAGAGAATGTCCCATAATAGATTGGGTTTCGGGCCGGCGTACTTCCGGTGATCGCTAAGTCAGAGGGTGCGAGCAAACTGGCTCAGGGTTAACCTCAATTCACCGGGAGGAGAATTGAAGTTGCATCTGGCAGAGTCCTGCGTCGCGCTGATGACTGGGAAGTCGGGCTCAGGAAACCTTGTCTCCGAAAGAAGGAAGAAGCGTTCCTTCTACAAGAAGTGAAGTCTTGCGCTGTCGGAGAGCTACACCTCCTCCAATAAGCTGCGCCGGATTAGGCCCGGCCAGGTTGTACCGTGGTGTGGATTCGGCGGGCTACGGACTCCGAAGGTACAGAGCGCCCAGCCAGAAGGCAATGTAAAGTATGATGCGAATTGCCAGGTCCGCGCGGTTTTTGGTTATTCAGAAGCCGCATCAACGCAACGGACGAAAACAATACAGGCCATTGAGCTTCGAGAGTGGAACCGCAATGATCAATCACCGTGTCATTTACTGTCCGCCGCCCTTCACAGTGCCTGCTTCTTGATCTGGCTAGTCCTCGCGGTGCTCTCGTCATTCGCTTTCGGCCAACTGTTCAAGTGGTCACAGCGTCGCGGATTCTATGCACCTGTTGTGGTCACGACCAACTACTTGGTCGTCGCAACGATGCTGAGCATCGTACTGGTTCTCGGCGACGGTTTCCGCATGGATCGTCAGGTATTGTTCGTTGGTTGCGTGAGCGGCGTGATGTTCATCACCTCCATGCTGACGTGGACCTGGGCGCTAACCGTTTCGAATGTGGCTACGGCACTGATGGCGTTCCGCTTATCGATGCTCATTCCCATAGTCATAGGCGGTGTCCTCTGGGACGAGGAGGCGGTGTCCGGGCCGCAATGGGTCGGAATCGCCATGGCGCTGTGCGCGCTGTTGTTGATGAGCATGAGTGGACGCGGGGGGACCCACAGGATCTCGCGGGCGCGTCAGGCTCTGATCGCCTTCGCCGTATTCATGGCTCAGGGAGCCGTGCAGCTGTGCAATCGGTGGGTGCGACCGGCCGGTCTGGACGACCGCCATCTCGAGGTGCTCGTAACCGTCACCGCGACGGCGGCCGTGATCGGGGCGATTGCCGTGCTACTGGTGCGTCGTCGCCCGGGCAGGGAGCGCTGCGTGAGTTTGCCTGCCCTGCGAATGGGTGCCGGAATCGGTCTCTTCAACGGAGTCGCTCTCGTCATCATGCTGGTCGCACTGAGCCGCTTCGACGGCGCCCAGTACTTTCCCATCAATGGCTGCGCCGTCGTCATCATGGACTGTCTTTTCGCACACTTCCTCTGGAAGGAGCGGCTATCGGCCCTTGCGGTTGCCGGCGCTGCAATGGGTGGTGGTTCGATGTTTCTGGTCTTGTGACTCACTAGCGCATACTCTTGCACGCCTACTCCTGCGAATACGAGGTAGCCCATGCCATTCTTCAGGGACCTGTTCGGGTCCAAAAATGCCGGCGGACTTGTGGTGCTCACTCGTAGCGCAGAGCGTCGATCGGATTGAGCAGAGCGGCCTTGCGGGCGGGGTAGTAGCCGACGCCGACGCCGACGGCGGCAGCAACGCCAAACGACAGGATGATCGTCCATGGCTGAACGATCGTTTTCCAGGTTGCGTAGAACGTGATGACCTTCGTCATCGAGTAGCCGAGCATGATGCCGATGATGCCGCCGATGAGGCTGACCATCACTGCCTCGGTCAGGAACTGCGCCAGCACGTCCGCACGACGGGCACCGAGGGCGCGGCGGATGCCGATCTCTCTGGTGCGTTCCAACACCGACGCGAGCATGATGTTCATGATGCCGATGCCGCCGACGACGAGAGAGATGCCGGCGATACAGCCCATGACGATGTTAAATATCTGCTGGGTGCGCTGGCTCTGACGCAAGAGCTCCTCGGGAATGGCAATCTTGAAGTCTTCGACACCACGATGGCGTCGCTTGATTACGGAGCGGACGATGTTGGCGGCCTCTTGCAGGCGGCCAGCGTCGGCGACTTTAATGGTAATCTGCGTGAGTTCCGCGTCGACCGGCTCCCATTTGAAACGTTTCAGCAGGGTCGTCAGCGGCACGTAGATGTCTTCGTCCGTATTGCGAACTTCAAGGACGCCACCAATCTTGCCGCCGGCAGCTCCTTTGTCCTCGAGGATGCCGACGACGGTGAACCACTGGTTGTGGAGCTTGATCTGTTGACCCAGCGCCTCGGCGACGTAAAACAGTTTCCTCTTGGCATCACTGCCGAGCACACAGACCCGTCTGGCATTGACTATGTCGTCTTCGGTGATGAACACTCCCTGGTCTAGGTCGGCGTTGAGAACATCGAGGTAGTTTGGGGTGGTCCCGACGATCATGGTTTGCAGGCGGGTGCTGCCGGCGCGAGCCCTGGTCTTGAGCTCGCGTTGCGGTGAGACGATCTCCGCGAATGGGCATATTTCCGCGATGGCTTCGGCATCGTAAACACTCAAACCCTCAGAGCTGTCGCCGTCATCACCCTCCTCATCACCCGCATCGTCCTCGTTCGGATTCCAGTGCTGGACGATGATGTTGTGGATGCCCATCTGGCGGATCTGTTCAAGCGCCTCCTGTTTGGCCCCCTCGCCAATGGAGAGCATGGCGATGACGGCAGCCACACCGAAGATGATGCCGAGCATGGTCAGACAGGTGCGCAGCTTGTGCGACGTTAGTCCGGTGATGCTGAGGTCGAGGGTTTCGCGCAGGTGCATGTCCCGCGCCTATCGCCTGTGCGCCGATGTTGTCCCTGTCCGATGTCGGGTGTGGCGGCCGCTTCGGCTTTCGCCGGCATGCCCCAAGGTCCTCGAGAGCCAGGGTAGGATCGCGCAGAGCCACTCGATCTCCAGGTCCCAAGCCCTCCTCGACGATGACGTAATTGTCGTTGTGCTTACCCAGCACGATTTCGCGCTGCTCGCTGCCGCTGTCGCCGACAAGGTAAACGAGGGTCTTGCCCTCCTTCGCGAAGACGGCATCCAGCGGAATGTACAGAGGGTAGCCGGTGAACTCCTCTTTGACAGGAGGTGGTTGAACCGAGTCGGACTCAACGACCTGCGGCTGCGGGGGGGAACTGTTTCTACAATGACCTCGGAAGTCGCGGACATGCCGGGTTTGAGGCGAACATCTTCTTTGTCGAGAGCGATCTCCACGTCGAAGATCTTGATGTTGCGGTCACCCTCTTTTTCGTGCCCGAGTGTGGCGATGTGAGTGATCACGCCCGCAAAAACCGGGCCCGGCAGCGCATCGAGTTGTATCAACGTCCGCTGGCCCTCTGCGAGCTTGTCAACGTCGACCTCGTTGACATAGGTCTTCACTCGCATCTGATCTGAGATCGGGCAATGACATCATGGTCTGACCGCCCCACGGCTCGTCGCCGACGCGGATCTTCTCGATGCGTCCGCCTTTCCAGATCTTGTCGTAGACGACGATGCCGGGCTGCTCGGCGTGAACGGAAAGGCCGTCTAAATCTTCCCGGGCCTTATCCAGATTGCGTTGACGCGCATTCACATTGATATCCTGTTTTTTGCGCTCGGCCCCGTCGATGATTCTCTGCGCCTGCAGCTTGTCCCTGGCCTGCCGCGGGCCAGTACGGCTTGCTTGGCTTTCAGTTTCACTTCCTCTTTTTCGACGAACGATTCGAACTTCATTTTTTCCACCTGAAGCTCAGCCAACCTCACCTCGGCCTCGCGGTTTTCGATGTCCGCCCCGAGGCGGCCGATCTCGACGCCCTGAGTGGCCAGACTCTGGACGCGCTCGGCTTCAGCGGCGGCCAATTCCTGCTCGGCCTCAGTGACCCGCTTTTCGAATTCGGATTTATCGAACTCGATCAGTAGATCGCCCACCTCGACGTGATCGCCCTCCGGGAAGAGCTCGGTAATTTTCAGCTGACCGTGCACTCTCGGCACGTGTATCTCCACCGCTTCAACGGCCTCGAGTTCGCCGTTCTTGAGATTCAGCGAAATTACGAATTCGCCCTGTTGAACCGGAAACGAGGCGACGGCGGTATCCTCTTTGGGAGCCAACAGACTTAAGATCCCGGATAGCACCAGCACAAGGGCGAGGATCGAACCGACTATGATCCACACCCATTTGCGCGTCTGTTGCGGCGTTGACGTCTCAGCCATCAGCACTCTCAGTTGAGGTTGGGTTTGCCCAGGGCGATGACATCGCCCGTCTGCAGGCCTGCTTCTATGACTCTTGCGGTCGCATTCCGTTTTCCGACTACGACTTCCCGGGACTCGAACGATCGGCCCTGCATTTGGTAGACGAAGGTTCTTCCCTCAGCATCCTGGTGCAGGGCACTCATCGGCGCCCAGATGACGTCTTCCAGCGTCTCGACGATGACCTCCACGGAGGCCGACATGCCCGGGAACAGTCTGTCGTCCTGCTCTTCGACATCCACAATCATCTCAAAGACCTGCACGTTATCCGTTCCAGGCGCCTTGACCGCCATCGGCGCGACGCTGGAAACCTCACCATGAAAGATCGAGCCCGGGAAGGCCTCCAGCTCGATCAGCGCCTTCAAGCCGATGCGGATCATGTGGACATCCATCTTCCCGACCTGGGAGATTACCTGCATGGCACTCAAGTCGGGGAACGTCAGAATGGAGACGCCGCCCCAGACGGTGTCTCCCACCTGGACTTTCTCCATGCGATCGTCGTTTCCCCGCTTCATCTTTTCATGTACCAGAATGCCTGGTCGATCGGCGAACACGGTCAGACGCTCATAATCCTTCTTCGCCTTGTCGTAACGCTTTTGTGCCTGCGCGATACGCAGTTGCAGGTTGGCCATCTGAGCCTTGTTGATCAGATGCCGGGCCTCGAGAGACTCAACCGATTCGTTAACGCTACGCTCGGCCTGTTTCAAGCGAATCAGACGAGTCTCCTTTTCAATAGGCGAGGCGTACTCCGCCTTTTGAACACTGATCCTGGTCAGTTCGAACTGGGCAGAGCGCTGTTCGATCTGAATCTCCAACTCGGTGACTTTCTGGCGTTGATTCGCCAATGAACTCTCCAGATTGACGACCGCTCGTTCCAGCTGCTCTGACCTTTCAATCACGTTGTTTTCATACTCACCCCGGTCGAACTGCAGGATCAGGTCGCCGACGTCGACTTTGTCACCTTCGGGCCAGAGGTGGACGATGGTCAGTCAGCCGCCGACTCTGGGTGACGAAATGCGTTGGTTCTTGGTGGCCCAAACTTCGCCTGATTCGAAGTGGGATACGCGAAATTGGCCGCTGGTTACTGTGTGCGTGAGGCTGCCTTCGATCGCCGTTCCTCCCCAAATTGAGGGGCCGACGACGACGGCTACTATAACAACTGCGGCTAGTGCCGCAGCGACGACTTGAGGTGATGGTCGCTGCAAATCGGGCAGACCGTTACGCGACCCGAGGCTGGGGCCGGTCGCTTTCGATGAAGCCGTCCCGCAACCGCACGACCCGCTGAGCGTGCTCGGCGATGTGCTCTTCGTGGGTGACGACGACGATCGTGTTGCCCGCCCTGTGCAGTTGGTCGAAGAGCTCCATGATCTCCTCACCAGTGCGGGTGTCGAGGGCGCCCGTGGGCTCGTCGGCGAGGATCAGTGCCGGCCCGTTGGACAGCGCCCGGGCCACAGCTACCCGCTGCTTCTGTCCACCTGAGAGCTCGTTGGGGCGGTGGTGCATGCGGTCCGCGAGACCGACCGCCGCCAGCACCTCCTGTGCTCGGGCGTGGCGTTCCGATGCGGACATGCCGGCGTAAACCAGGGCCAACTCGACGTTGCGCAGGGCGTCGGACCGTGGCAGTAGATGGAACGTTTGAAAGACAAAGCCGATTTCCTGATTGCGCACGTCAGCGAGCTCGTCATCGGCCATTTCGTCGACTCGCCGCCCGTTGAGGACGTAGGTACCGCTCGTCGACACGTCGAGACAGCCAATGATGTTCATAAGGGTGGACTTGCCAGAGCCGGATGGCCCCATGATGGCGACATACTCATTGCGCTCTATGCCAAGTGACACGCCCTGCAGGGCACGCACTTCGGTGGCGCCCATGTCATAGTATTTTTTGACATTTTCTATTTCGATGACTGCTTGCATTCTTTCCCTCACGGAATGGTCAGATGCACTGAATCGAGCCAACCCTTGAGCGTATCGCCATGAACCTCGATCGACGACCAGCCCTGCGCATGCTCCTGCTGCAGCACGATGGTGCCAGGTTCGAGCACCGTGCTTCGTGGCTCTGACCCGGACCACGCCGCAACGTCGTCGCTACGGAGACGACTGCGATGCTCTCATACAGGTCGTCAACGGTGTGGGTGAAGACGTCGAGGGCGTCGCGAGCGTAGTCGTTGTGATCGCGGATACAGATCCGATAGAGCGTGTTCAGACGCCAGACGATATCCAGATTACCGGCCGCTGCTCGCCGCAGATCCTGGGTTGAGTCGGCGAGTGCGGAATCAGCCTAGCCCCCTGGACCGTAAATCGACAGGTAACCAGGGCCTCAGTGTCAGGGTCACGCGGGCTGGGACGGGCCTCCCAGCCGACAAACTGGGCGCCTTCATACGCTTTCAGTGCATAGGCCCGCGCAAGGATCTCAAAATTGGCCATAATACCCCGGTACTCACACTCAGCCCAGCGAACACGTCGATGTCCAGCCCGGCGATTCTGTGACTATCGGGCACCGGGTTGGGCAAGAAGATGGAGATAGTGACGGCGATCGCCGCTATGCGCACAGCATTCGGGAATACACGATATTCAGGGATACAGCATTCAGGGATACCATGCTCTCTCAGTCCAGGAATACCAACCACCTCACCGACGTCGATCATCCCTGTTTGTTGACCCTCACTACGCAATAACGAACCGTTTCAGACTAGCTAATGTCAAACGTTTTTGCGCCCATGCTCAGGGGTAGAGGTCTTATTCTCGCGGATCGAGGCAAGAAAAAGGGGTGCAGGAGCCCGCTTGGATATGGATATTGTCACCTGACATGCTTTTCAGGCAGTGACACTTTGGGGCCGTTGACGTGTTAAAGTAATGAACGCCACTAAAGAGATCGACATCGAAGACCTCTACCAGAGGTACGGGCCCATGGTCATTCGCCGCTGCCGGCAACTGTTGGGCGACGAGAACGAGGCTCTCGACGCCATGCAGGACGTGTTTGTGCAGCTGCTGACCCATAAGGATCGCATGAAAGTAGAATACTCGTCGAGCCTCCTCTATCGGATAGCGACCAATCTGAGCCTCAACAAGATTCGCTCCAGAAGCCGTCGGCCGGAGACTCCCGGCGAAGAGTTTCTGCAGCAGGTTGCAGACCTGGACGAGTTGGAGCCAAAGCTGGAAGCACGGTCGGTGCTGGCGACGCTCTTCGGCCGCCACCCGGAATCGACGAAGACCATGGCTGTCCTCCATTATCAGGACGGCATGACGCTCGAAGAAGTCGCTCTTGAGGTCGGAATGTCAGTTTCGGGGGTTCGCAAGCGTCTACGGAATTTGCGCGGCAGCTTGAGAGGCGTACTGGAGGATACATGACCACGGAGAAACGACATCCCCACGTGCCAGACCCGGTTGTGCCGGCTTGGAAGCTGGAGCGTTTTCTGCTTGGGGAACTGCAGGCCGCAGAGATGGACCAGATCCATGCCCAGGTCGAAGCCGACCCGGCATTGGCGCTCCAACTACAGGGCTTGCGCGCCGACAACGAACAGCTGCTTGAACGCCATCCCGCCGCGTGGATGGCGCCTCAGATCGAACGCCGAGCAGAGCAATCACGTAGTCACTCTAGTAAGGTGCACCGAAAGCTCGCTTTTCCGGCACGCCTTTTCCCGCGGCTGTGGCCGCTGCCTGCCGCCATTGGCCTGGTCGCCATGTTGGCGCTGGTCACGGTCAATGATGACACCGGCGATGGCGACGGGATCAGGCAAAACTCGACTCCCGGAATTCGCTTAAAAGGCACGGGGCCACGACTCAGTCTCCATCGCAAGATCGGCTCTGGCAGCGAACCGCTCCTCGCCGGCGCCTACGGTCGTGCCGGAGATGTGCTACAGATCCGCTATCACGCTGGCGGCCGTTTGTTCGGCGCTATCCTCTCGGTCGATGGCAATGGTTCGGTAACCTTGCACCTTCCCAGTGTGGGTGATCGCGCTCAGGCACTGGAGAGCACCGGGCCGGTGTCCTTGGCGTTCGCTTACGAGCTCGACGATGCCCCGGATTGGGAGCGTTTTTACTTCGTCACCGCGGATTCTGCTTTCGAGCTAGGACGTGTCGTTGATGCCGCCGCCACCGCAGCGTTCGCACAGCGTGATTCGCTGCTGTTGCGCAACAGTTTTGAGCAATTCATTGTGACGTTGAACAAGGAACCTGCGGCTGCGGGAGGCGGACCATGATCGGCACCGTCGTTCGAATCGGACTGTTCGCAGCGCTGGTTTTCAGCTTTATGTCGCAGCCGGCACAGAGTAATGAGTCGATGCGCCGGTTCGTGCTGGCAGCTGGCGCCAACCTCGGAGGTCAAAGCCGCATTGCGCTGCAGTACGCGATCTCGGACGCGGAAAAGTTCGCCGACGTCATGGTCAGCATGGGCGGCGTCCGTGCGGCTGACCGCGTCTTGCTGTCTGACCCTGATCGAGCCGCACTGGAGCGCGCCGTTGAGGAGATGCGAGGTCAGGTGGCGGCGGCCAAGCTCGAAGCCCGGCGCACCGAGGTGCTGGTCTACTATTCGGGGCACGCAGACGAAGAGGGACTGCTGATCGGTGAAGAGCGGCTCAACTACCGCGAGCTACGCGCTCTGATGGATCGTATTGATGCGGATGTGCGCATCGCCATTCTGGACGCCTGTGCCTCCGGCGCCATCACCCGCATTAAGGGAGGCACCCGTCGCGCTGCGTTCGAAGTGGACACCTCCTCCGACATGCGCGGATACGCTTTCTTGACCTCGAGCTCGGCCGAGGAAACAGCCCAAGAATCGGATCGCATCCAGGCCTCGTTTTTCACCCACTACCTGGTATCCGGCATGCGCGGTGGCGCCGACATCTCCGGGGACGGCAAAGTGACGCTCAACGAGGCCTATCAATTTGCCTACAACGAAACCTTGAATCGGACCGTCGAGTCTCAGGGCGGCGCTCAGCATCCCGCCTATCACATCAACCTCTCCGGTACCGGCGACGTGGTCATGACCGACTTACGCCAGACCTCGGCCGGCCTGGTTCTGGGCGAGCAGCTGAGCGGTAGGCTATTTCTGCGCAACGCCAATGACCAACTCGTGGCCGAGTTGCATAAGCCAGAGGGGCGCATCGTTGAGCTTGCGCTCGAGGCCGGCGAGTACGGGGTCCATCTTGAACAGAAAGAGGATCTGTTCCTCGCCCACACCGTCGTCGTCGATGGACAGCGCACGGAGCTACTGCCTTCGCAGTTCGAACCTGTAAGGCGCGAACAGACGGCCATGCGCGGCCGCGCACGGTTTGGTGGCCGCCCTGTGGGGCTTGGTCCAGGCGTGACGTCGCTGCCGTTCGGGGGACTGTCGGGCCGGATGCGCGTCGAGTTTCACCTGGGAACCGTCGGGCCGCAGCCGAAGCTGCCGCTGGATTCCGAAAACCTGCGCGGGGGGGAAGCCGCGGACACGGAGGGCACCGCCGGGTTGACGCCCATAGCCGTCGCCAACGTCGATCCGTGGAGCGTACTCTCCGGTTTGACTCTCGGCTATTGGATAACCGAGGACTTTTCCGTCAACCTGAGCTACTCGGCGCTGGGTAGCGAGGTCGCCAACATCGAAGGCCCGGCCAACGTCGATTTCAGGCTCAGTCGGGTCGATATCAGTCTGGCTTCAGTGCAGCTCGGGGTAGGCCGGCATTTTGAATTGCCTTACCTGTCGCCGCTGTTGCGAGCACAGGTCTCCACCTCCGTCGGTTCCTTCATCGGCCACGTCGCTGGCGCCACCATCGGGGATGGCGGGGAGCTGACCTGGAAGCGTACGATGCGCTCTGTCGGTGGTCAGGTTGGCGCCGGCCTTGATCTGCAGGTCAACCGCTACCTCATGCTCGGCGCCCGCGGCGGCTATAATCTTATGGCCGATTTCGAGGCGCCGCTGGGCGGGCGGGACAACTATGGTGGGCCCGAGTTCAGTCTTGGGCTGAGCTGGCTCATCGGTGCCGGTGGCTGAGCTGGCTCCCGAGGTCTAGCTATCGCCGGACCTTTCGCCAGACCCTTCGCTATGCACGGTAATGCTGTCGAGGGTCACCTGCCGGCCAAAAGCCGCTTCGACCACCGGCAATGCCTTGCGCTCCGTATCCCACAACTCGACTGCCGGATGCTCATCGGCGATCAGGGTCAAACGCAGGTAGTCATCGGTCCAGGACACGGTTACGTCGTTGATCGCGGCGTTGCGGCCACGTTCCAGGTATTCAGCGAGACGAAGCACCGCCGCCAGACGTTGCAGCAGGATCGCATCGCCATCGTCGAGAACCGCTTCGTAGCCGCAGATGTCCGGGGTGCCTTTGCGGTGGAAGCGGGTCAAGAGAGCGATGAGCGCAATTTCTCGTGGCGAGAACCCGGCGAGGCCATTGTAAAGAATGAGCGTCTGCGAGTGTTTGTGATGTCCGTCATAGGCAACTACGGTTCCCAGATCATGTAGCAGGGCAGCCGCGTCGAGCAGCTCTCGTTCGGCGGGACCATAGCCGTGCAGAGGGACGAGCTGTTCGAATAGACGACCGGCGAGAAAGCGGACGTGGTTGGCGTGCTGTTTCTGATAGCGGTAGTTGCGTGCGACGTTGAGGACACTGAAGCGCCGTACATCTGGAATTACCGGGTAGGGCAGGTGTTGCCAGAAGTGCTCGCAGAATATTCCCTCTCGCAGTCCACCCGTCGACACCGCCAGCGAGTCGATTCCCAGTGTTTGCATCACAACCCTTACGACCAGGCTACCTTGAAAGATGATGTCGCAACGGTCAGTGCTGAGTCCGGGAATGTTCTGGCGTTCCTTCACTGGCATCCGGCGGAACAGCGCGATACTCTCCTCCACTGAAGCGCGCGTCAGCTCAAAGCCGTGCAGGGTATGCAGTGGGCTCTGCCGCCGCTCCGTTTCGATTTTGGCAAGGTTGCGAATCGTGCCCCCTATGCCGACGAGGGCGGTGTTGCGTAGCTGGTCAAGCCACTCGATCGACTCCAGCTGGCGCTCGATCTCCGCCTCTAAAAGGCGCAGATCAGCCTTCTTCGGCGGATCAGAAGTCGCGAATCGCTCAGCCAACGCCAACGCGCCCA
>Ga0114999_10004743_pt1 | contig 16299 bp, 14 predicted proteins | sample ArcticOcean_MG_C_3_FD_89820 | JGI IMG/M metagenome (GOLD analysis project Ga0114999, IMG submission 89820) | Marine microbial communities from western Arctic Ocean - ArcticOcean_MG_CB8_126 | ecosystem: Environmental > Aquatic > Marine > Oceanic | place: Arctic Ocean: Canada Basin | collected...
ATCAGATTGGCCGGATGGTCTACAAGTTTACAGCGGGACTCCCAACCAAGGAGGTCTCAACGGGACGCCAGTGCTATGTTGGTCAATCATGACCGTTTCCACCGATTCCGCGCCTGTTTGGGAGCAACTCGGCGACCCTTCACCGGCCAGCTTGGCCGACGCCCGGCTCCAGCTCCATCACGCCTCGCAAGTTGCCGCGTCGGTCAGTCTCACCTTCGTCGAGCCCGCCAAAGACGACAGCCACACGAACCTCGAGTGGATCGATTCACTCGGCGTGCTGATGACGAAGCCCGCCGCCGGCGACGAGCCTTTTCACGCCGCGTTGGACATCGCGAACTTCCGGCTCTTGCTCATCGACGGCACCGACAGCCGCACCATCTTCAGCCACTTCGACCTTGACGGGCAGAACATCGAAAGCGCCTACGCGTGGCTCGAGTCCGCGATCGAACGCTTGATCGGGGGCAAGATGGAGAAGGATCTCGTGCGTTCGTCGAATGAGATCCCCACTCATCCTGTCGCCGACGGCGAGTGGTTCTCCTTTGCGCCGCGTGAGGCCTTTGGCGAGATCGCCCGATGGTACGCGAATTTCGATCGCCTGCTGCGAAAGATCGAGGCCGAAACGCCGAATGCCTCCACCGTGCGCTGCTGGCCGCATCACTTTGATATCGCGACTCTCCTCGAATTCCAGCCCGCCGAAGGGAGCGACTCCGGCCGCACCATCGGAGTCGGCCTGTCGCCGGGCGACGGAGAGTACCCCGAGCCCTATCTCTACGTAACGCCGTGGCCCTACCCAAGCGATCCGCCGCTGCCGCCTCTCGCGGGCGAAGGCCAATGGCATAGTGAAGGCTGGATCGGCGCCGTGCTCACCGGTACGAATCTCGTCACGGCTGGCGGCGCGGACGAACAGTCCCAACGCGTCTGGGAGTTTCTCGCGTCGGCGCTACCGGCGTGCCGCGAACTCGCCGGCGTTTCGTCCTAGTCAGAATTCACAAGCTCGCGCATTGAGGCGCTCAATCTATGGCAACCACCATCACCGGACGCAAAGTCAAAGTCGCAACCTGGAGCGAACTCCCTGACCGCAAGCCGCAATACGCCCTCGTCGGCGAAGTCGACTTGGTCGTCGTCCGCTACGGCGATGACGTGTCGGTCCTCTACGGACGTTGCCTGCACCGCGGCGCACTCATGTCCGACGCCACCGTTCAGGGCGACAACATCATCTGCGGTGTTCATGGATGGGACTACCGTGTCGATACCGGCGTTAGCGAGTACAACAACTCCGAGGCGCTTAACAAGTTCTCCGCCGTCGTCGACAGCGACGATGACGCGGTCTACGTCGACAACGATGAGATCGACGCTTGGGCGCTGACAAATCCGCAAGCCTATCAGCGCGATGAATACCAAGGCCTCTACGCCGATCTCCACGGCGGCCCCGAGGAACCCCACACCGGCTACATCCAAGAGTTGGCGAAGAATGGACTCAAGAACCTAGGTCATCACGGCAAGATGTCCGCCATGGGCGTGGCGCTTACTCAAATGCCGTGTTGGAACGACATCCAGATTCTCACGGCACAGTTGGCGCGCAGCCCCTTGCTCGAGCACGAGAAAGTCGGCTGCGAGGTCGTCATCGGGCCGCGAGCGAAGAAGCCCCTCAAGCTGAAGATCCCGCTGTTCGTAAGCGACATGAGCTTCGGCGCGCTCAGCGAAGAAGCCAAGACCGCGCTGTCCAAAGGAGCGGAAATGGCCGGCACCGGTATCTGCTCCGGCGAAGGCGGCATGCTGCCCGAGGAGCAGGCCAACAACAGCCGCTATTTCTACGAACTCGCTTCCGGGCGCTTCGGCTGGAGCCTCGACAAAGTCAAAGTGTGCCAAGCCTTCCACTTCAAAGCCGGACAAGGCGCGAAGACCGGCACCGGTGGACACCTGCCGGGCAACAAGGTCACCGGCAAGATTGCCGCAGTCCGCGGACTCGAACCGGGCACCGCCGCCATCAGCCCGTCACGTTTCCCTGACCTTGACGGCGTCGGCGACTTCCGCCGCGTCGCCGAAGAAGTCCGCGAAGCCACCGGCGGTATCCCCGTCGGGTTCAAGATGTCCGCGCAGCACATCGAGCGCGATATCGACTTCGCCCTCGACGTCGGTGCCGACTACATCATTCTCGACGGACGCGGCGGCGCCACCGGAGCAGCCCCCGAAATCTTCAAGAACAACATCTCCGTACCCACTGTCGCCGGCTTGGCGCGGGCACGCCGCCATCTCGACAAGACGGGTAACAGCGACGTTACGCTGGTCATCACCGGCGGACTTCGCACCGAGTCCGATTTCGTGAAAGCACTGGCCTTAGGCGCGGACGCCGTCGCCGTATCCAACGCCGCCATTCAAGCCATCGGCTGCCTCGGCATGCGCGCCTGCCACACGAACAACTGTCCGGTGGGCATCGCGACGCAACGCGACGATCTGCGCTCACGGCTCGTCATCGAGCAGTCCGCGCAACAACTCCGCAACTTCTTTGAAGCTACCGTCGAGCTGATGCAGATCCTCGCCCGCGCCTGCGGCCACAACCACCTCAGCCGCTTCTCGCAGGACGATCTCACCACCTGGAAACGCGACATCGCCTATCTCACCGGCATCGCCTACGGCGGCGTGACTCCGCTTTAGCGCCACGGAACCTCGTATGAGCCGCTAAGCCGTGGCAGCCGATTTCTGATCCGGTTTCTCCCGAGCGTTCGTTGGACCCGCGATCGGTTTCGCCGGAGCGGCCGTGGCAGGACCCTTCTTCACGGGAGCTTCCTGTGCCTTGGCTTCCGGCCGGATGATATCGATGCTACCGCGGAAGATCGCGCCCTCCTCAATGACGATGCCGGCCGTCACGACATCGCCTTCCAGCGAGCCCGTCTTGAAGAGTTCAATCCGTTCCGGCGCTTCGACGTTACCTTTCAGGCGACCGTAGATGCAGATCGCCCGGGCATGGACATCAGCTTCCACCCGAGCGTTTGGGCCAATCGTCAGGCAGTTGTCCTTGAGATCGACCTTGCCCTTGAAGTCACCATCGACCTGCAAGTCCTCGCTTCCAGACACTTCGCCGTTGAACCGCAGGCGCTTCCCGATACGAGCCGACGCGGGCTCGAAGTTCCTCGGCGACGGCGCCGTGGCGGTGGCCGGCCTTGAAGGAGCCGCCGGTTCGGCGCGGCGCGGTGTTTCGGATTGGGTATAGGGTTGTGCCGGAGTCCCTTCGTTGGGCTCCGCGTTGGGTTTACGTCCCCACATGGGTCGTTTCCCTCCTTGAGTTGTGAAATGTGCAACGTCCACAAGCAAGGCGGGGACCCAGGGACGCACTTTTCTCAGTGCAACTGGCGGGCCATCAGCCAACCCTTCGCCAATCGACCCCGCCACATGTTTGCGGCGTGGCTACACTATGTCGAAATTACCTGAGGCGGTAAATATTGCTTGGTTGAATCAGACTTCAGCGCTACCCGATAGGTTGGCCAGGAGGCTTCGATTCACTATCGAACGCTGCCTGCAGTCGAGCCAGGGCCGCGCGGTCATATGGCGTCTCGACAGGTTGAGCCACTCCCGGGCCGTCCGCGCCTCCTTCCGGCACCTCACCGCCCCACGGCCGGAAAGCAACCCACAGCAACCCGATGCCGGCCACGAAGACCAGCGTCGAACTGACGTTGGGGGGCAAAACGGTTCCCAACTCGCGCAGGAAAATGATCGTGGCGCCGACGATCAGCAGCGCGCCGAAAATCATCAATAAGGCTCGCAAAGCGGAGTTCATCTCAATGGAGGCAAATCACTTCTAGCTTACCGTAGCACTAGGGGTTTTCCCGACGATCTAGGGGCCGACCTGAGGATCGTCGTCTGCCTCATACTAGTTGTTTGTATCGGATGAAGACGCGAAGGAACTTATGAGAAGCACTCCGGATATTGTTGTTATCGGAGGCGGCGTCATGGGCGCGGCTATCGGCTACGAGTTGGCCCGGCGCGGTGCCGGCGCCGTGACGATCCTTGAGAAGTCAGTGCTCGGCGCGGGCTCGACAGGAAAGTCCGGCGCGAATATTCGCTGTCACTACTCGCACCCCCTGACGACATCGATGGCGCTCTACGGCCTGCGCGCGTTTGAGCGCTTCGCGGACGACATCGGCGGCCCTTCCGTCTTCACGCGGGCCGGGCTTCTGTTGACTGCTCCCGAGTCAATGCGCAAACACTTCGACTTCGTCATCAAGCTCCAGCGTGATCTTGGCGTCAAGGTTAACCTTGTCTCTCGTGATGAACTTCGCGAGATCGATCCCGAGGCCGCTCTCGCCGACGGGGAGCTTGCCGCCTACGAGGAAGAAGCCGGCTACTGCGACGCTCTGCAGGTTGTCACCTCGTACGCCGCCGCGGCACAGTCAAAAGGCGCGGATGTCCACGAAGGCGTCGAGGTCACCAAGATCCTCACCGAGAACGGAAAGATCACGGGCGTTGCAACGACGAAGGGCGACATCGCCACCGGCACGGTTATCCTGGCAGCCGGACCTTGGAGTGCCGCAGTGGCTCGCCAAGCCGGAGCATCGCTTCCGGTGAAACCCTGCCGAGTCGAAGTCGCTCTGCTGCGCGGCCCCTGTTCCACCGGCGAACCCCGGCGTCGACCCGTCTATTGTGACTTCACTCACGAAACCTACTGCCGCGAACTACCCGGCGGACTGTTCCACATCGGTAACATCGATCCGCGCGAAGAGCGCGACGTAGTCGACCCGGACACGTACAACGAAATGGCGGATCGCGCCTTTGCCGCCGAAATGCGCGAGAAGATCGAACGCCGCAACCCGTCACTGCGTCGTGCCGTGAGTCGAGGGGGCTACGCCGCGCTCTACTCGGTAACACCGGATTGGCACCCGATTCTTGACCGCCTTCCCGGCGTCGAAGGTGCGTTCTGTGCCGCCGGCTTCAGCGGGCACGGCTTCAAGATGGCCCCCGCCGTGAGTAAGATTCTCAGCGAGATGGTCATTGACGGTAAGTCCACGACCTTCGACGTGCATGGCTTGCGAGCAGGCCGCTTCGAGGACGCCGAGCCGTTTCTCAACCGCGAGTCCGCACAAGTCATGGGCTGACCAATCCTGGTGGGCTACGCTCGTGCGAGTTCGGGCCGACAGGGCCCACGTTCGCGGCCGGCAAAGCGATTCGAGATCAATTGCAGCGAGAGCCCCGCGTCGCGCGACTCGCCTCCGGTTTGCTCGACCGATTTGTGGTTGTGATACACCGGACGGCCATAGTCTTCGATGCCCGCCGCGGTAAGTTGCTCCTGAATCTCAAGGATACCCGCGTCAAGGCCTGTATCGCAGACGAATCCAAGGCGCTCGTAGATTTTGGCAAACGATACGCGATAGTTACGAACGTCTTCGTTGGATTCCCGAACGATTGTTACCCCTGGTACAAGCCGGCCGATTGCCCGCCCCACATCTCCGAGATGATGGTTCATTGCCTCCGAACCTACATTGAAAGCCTCCCCGCTTACCTTCGTTACCGGGGCGTCGAGCATCAAGCAGAACGCGTGGGCAATGTCGTTGACGTGAACAAAGGGCCGCCACTGCTCCTCGTTGTAGATCACAACCTTCTTCTCAATAGCGGCCTTGGCGCTCAACAGGTTAACCACCAGATCGAACCGAGGCCGATGGGACCAGCCAAACGCCGTGCCCAGCCGCAATATGGTCGGATGGAAACGGTCACTCCGCGCCTCGACCAGAATTCGCTCCGAGTCGATCTTTGTGGCAGCGTAGAGCGAAACAGGGTTGAGGTCAGACTCCTCGTTGACGATTGCGTCGTTGGACCCGTAGACGCTGCACGTCGAAGCAAAGACAAGCCGCGAGACACCGTATCCCTTGCAGACATCAGCCACAAGCGCTGTCGCGGCATAGTTCGTCTGCAAGGTGGTCTCCTCATCCAACGCGCAAGCCGAGTCACCAACGATCGCGCCCAGGTGGATAACGGCGTCCATACCCTTGACGGCGTGGATCACGGCGTCTACATGGCGGAAGTCACCGCGCACCAGATCGAAATCCGGGCGGTCGACAAGTTCGCGGATCGGCCCGTCACCGAAGAGCAACAGATCCAAAACCCGCACCTGATAGCCGGCCGCCAAGAGCCGTCGCACCAGCACGCTGCCTATATAACCCGCACCTCCGATCACCAAGACACTTTCAACAGGATCTTCGGGAACCGGTGTTTTTCGATGGACTTCAAATCGATAGGTAAAGTATGACTTCGCTGTCCGGACACCTAGGCTCCCGCCGGCGTTGAGCGCGAAAGCCACCAAGATAATCTGCACCAGGGCGACCCTCGACTCAAATCCCAAGCCCCAACCAGCCAGCAACAGCAGCAAATATCCGATCACCACTGACTGCGCAACGCCCACAAGCTTCTCTCTATGTGTGCGAGTCGGCCTTCTCTGGTAGACGCCCGAAACACTGAGCAGGGCAATGGTTACCACTCCCAAGGTCGGCGCCGCCCACAGAAGAAAACGAAGATGCTCGCTGAAGAGCTGCGTGAAACCACGCCCGTCTGGTGCGCCCAAGGCCCATAGGAGCGCGGCAAGGACCGCCATGGCCAGTGACCCAGAATCACTACGGTGTCGGCTACTACGCGCATCCCTGCTCCTGCAACACGGGTCGTGACCCGCACGTGACTCGCTCCGTGGTTTGGCAATCGACAGAAGCACGTAGGAGCGTTAGGACTCAAGAATCCTCCGAGATCCGCGGATCACGGCCGTCAACGAACCTGAATCCGGTGTCATTGCCGTGTCGCTAGAATAAGGTTCCTTTCGGCAAGCAATGTCCTCTCCCCTTCCCCCCCAAAGTGGTTCCTTCGACGTCGCTGTCATCGGCGCCGGCCCAACCGGACTCTCCTGCGCCATCGAACTGAAGCGCCGTGGTGCCAAGGCCGTTGTCTTCGACAAGGGATGTGTCGTCAACTCCCTCTACAACTACCCGACGCACATGACCTTCTTCACGACACCCGAGCTGCTCGAAATCGGCGATATCCCGATGACCGCTGTCCGCGAGAAACCCACGCGCGGCGAGGCGCTCAAGTACTACCGCCGTGTCGCTGACCACTACCAACTCGACATCCGCCAATACGAGCAGGTGGACGATATTGACGGTGAGAACGGCGATTTCTCCCTTTCGACCACAGATCGCAAGGGTCGCGCGGGTAGTTATCAGGCTCGCAAGATCATCATCTCCACCGGCTACTACGACATCCCAGTTCTAATGAACGTACCCGGCGAAGACCTCCCGAAGGTGCTCCATTACTACAAAGAGCCGCACCCTTTCTACGATTGCGATGTAGCCGTGATCGGGTCAAAGAACTCGGCCGCCATTACCGCGCTCGAAATCTACCGAGCCGGCGGGCGCGTTACGCTCATTCACCGTGCGGCCAAACTCAGCGACAGGATCAAATACTGGATACTGCCCGACATTACGAATCGCATCAAGAACGGCGAGATCCCCGCCTACGCCCATTCGAGCGTTCTCGAAATCACCGAAACCACGATTCGCATCGCCACGCCCGACGGCGAGGCGACACTCAAGAATGATTTTGTTCTCGCCATGACCGGCTACTCCCCGGACCTTGAATTCCTGCGACGTTGCGAGATCACCCTCGAACCCGACACGCAGAAACCGCGCACCAACGACGACACCTACGAGAGCACCAGGCCGGGCATGTATCTCGCCGGGGTCATCGTCGCCGGCATGCACACCAACGAGATCTTCATCGAGAACGGACGCTTTCACGGCATCGCCATCGCCGACGATATTGCAGCCCAACTCAATCCCGCCAAGAGTTAGCCCTGGGGTCCCCTTATGCGCATCGGCATCACCTGCTACCCGACCTACGGCGGAAGCGGCATCGTCGCCACCGAGCTCGGCATCGAACTCGCCGAGCGTGGCCACGAAGTCCATTTCATCACCTATGCCAACCCGATTCGCCTCGGTGCGGGATCGCCCCGCCTCCACTACCACGAGGTCGAAGTCACCAACTATCCGCTCTTCCAATATCCGCCCTACTCCCTCGCCCTAGCCTCGCGCATGGCCGAGGTTGCCGAGTCCGCTAAGCTCGACTTGCTCCACGTGCACTACGCCATTCCGCATTCGATCAGCGCGATGCTCGCCAGCCAGATGCTCGACGGACGCCTTCCGTTCATCACCACTCTCCACGGCACCGACGTCACTCTGGTCGGCACCGACCCGTCCTACTTCCCCATTACCAAGTTCGCCATCGATCGCAGCCCGGGCGTCACGACGATCAGCGAATACCTGCGGAAGCGCACCGTCGACGTGTTCGGTGTCACCAACGACATTCGCGTGATCCCCAACTTCGTCAATTGCGATCTCTATCGAGTCGTCGAGGACGACGGCCTCCGCGCCCGCTATGCCCCGCCCGACGAGAAGATTCTGATCCACCTGTCGAACTTCCGTCCGGTTAAGCGTCCCCAAGACTGCGTGCGCATCCTTGCGCGGCTCAACAAGACGATCCCGTCGCGGCTGCTGATGGTGGGCGACGGGCCCGAGCGCGGCCCCTGCGAATCGCTGGCCCGCGAGCTGGGCGTTGAAGACCGCGTCGAGTTCCTCGGCAAGCAATTGCAGGTCGCCCCACTGCTCGCCGTGGCCGACATCTTCCTGCTCCCCAGTGAACTCGAAGGTTTCGGACTGGCAGCCCTGGAAGCGATGGCCTGCGGTGTGCCCGCCGTTGCCTCCGACGTCGGAGGTATTCCGGAACTCATCACGCCCGGCGAAGACGGCATGCTCTGCCCCGTTGGGGATACCGACGCGATGACCGATGCCTGTGCCTCTCTCCTTGCCGACTCCGACCGATATCAAGCCGTTACGAAGGCCGCTCGCGAGACAGCGTTAACACGGTTTTGCGCCAGCAAGATCATCCCGCGCTACGAAGACTACTACCGTGAGGTGTGCGGCAAGACCAACGCGGAAACAACTTCTGCGTCATCCGTTTGACACCCCCTCTTCTGGTTCCTACAATCGAAGATTGCGGCGAGGTAGCTCAGTCGGTAGAGCGCGGCCCTGAAAAGGCCGGCGTCGGCGGTTCGATTCCGTCCCTCGCCACCACAAAATCAACAACTTACAGGTCACCAGGAACTCTTTTGCATAGGCGGGGAACAATAAGGGTACATTCCAGGAGGCTCAGCCCACCCGCTCCGAGTCTTCTCCCTCACGTTTTTCGATCATGCGCCACATCTCGCGGGCCGTGTTGCCGGTCCTGGCGATATGTTGCTTAGCTAGTTTCGCGTACCTCTCGGTCATCTTGATGTTGGCGTGGCCCAGAATCTTGGCGAGTTCATACAAGTCCCCGCCGTTCATCATGTACCAGGAAGCGAAAGTGTGACGCAGGTCGTGGAACCGGAAATTCTCGATTCCCACAGTCTTTAAGGCACTCTTGAAGCTGCGATCCACTCGCTGCCGTCCGCTCTTGGTTCCCGGCTTGGGAGGAAAGATCCGCTCTTCTCCAAACACCTTCGGGAAGCGACGGAACTCCTTAGCCAACTCCGGTGACATTGGGACATAGCGTGTCTTACCGTTCTTCAAGCGCGACCGAACGGCGATCAACCCCTGTCCGTAGTCGAGGTCACTCCAGCACAGGGCATAAATTTCGCCCTGCCTCATCCCCGTGGTCAAAGCCACGAGAACGATCAGCCGCATCCGGTAGTGATCCCAACTGATAACACGTCCGGACGGCGACTCGTCGCCACCGTGCGGTCGGAAAGCTTCCCGGTCCAAAGCCTTCTTCAGGCTGGGAAGCTCTTCTGCCGACAGAAAGCGATCACGCTGATCATCTGGTCGCTGTATTTCTTACTCGTCAGCAGAATTCCGGGTAAGACCGGTGTCTTTGGTCCACACGGTAGCTGCCCGCCCCAGCATGTGGTGTAAAACATTGAAGTGCCTCACCGCCGTCCCGGCCGATAGTCCCTGTACAACTGTCAGGTCGTGATACCAGCGCTCCACGGCGGCTCCATCCACTTCCCTCACAAACCGGCCCCGAAAGGTCTTGCGAATCCCTTTCAGAATACTTCTCTCCCGACTGTAGGACTTCTTCTTCTTACCGTACTGCTGCTCGTACCGGTCGATCAGTTCCGACATCCGAAAGTGAACCTCCTTCTTGATGTCGAGATGGCGGTTCTCATCGCGGGCCGACATCCTTTTCCGCTCGATCTTCTTGGCCATCTCGCGCGGCCCGTAGACCGTCAGGCTGCGGTGATGCCCGGCTTCTCTCCAACGTACTTTCCATTTTTGCTCTCCTAACTTGTGAATAGACATTGCTCGCGTTCTCCTTTCAATCAAGGGTTTTGATCGTGTGTTGTTCTACATAGCGCTCAAGCGCTAGCAGATCGAACCGCAACGATCGACCAACCTTGACGGAGGGAAGCTCTCGCAGCCGGGCCTTTTTGTAGACGGTTTCTTCCGCCAGACCCAGATACTCCGCAGTCTCCCTCGTCGTCAGGAGCCGCTTACCGACGGTTCTATTAGAGCCGATCTGGGTCGAGTCTGTCATCTTCCCGCCCTCAGTCAGAAGATTTCTCAATTTCAGCCACGTGCATCTCGATACGCAGCCGCACTGCTACAGCCGGCGTGAGGCCGACGATAGCGCGCACACCGGTCCGTGATTTCAACGCGAGGGATGGGGAGCGAGTCGAGCATGCGGTCGCTGACGCCCAGGTAAACGGCGGCGTCCTTGCGGCTCAGGAGCGCAGGTAGGGAGCTGGCGCGGAGCTCTTCCAGTAGGTCCCTGAACGCGCCAGCTAACTCCCTGATGTCGATCTCTAGCCACATTCCCATAACGCTTTGCTAATCAAGCCGAGCCGCTTTGCTTTCGTAACACTCACGGCGTCACTCGGCGGGCTGTTAGCCGGACCTCATGTCCTTGTAGCAACACCCTTGTCTTGTGTCCCGGCACTCTGCGTACGCTGACGAGCCCAGCAGACTCGAGCTGCTTGAGGCCGCGGTAAGCCGCGTGGCGGTCGACGCCCATCTCTGCCAGTTGCTTCAACGGTAGAGGGACTTCTGATGCCCGGTGGATCCCAGCCATAAAAAGAAGAGCCACGCCGACCTGAAGCGCCCGGCTTTTCAATGCGCCGGCACGAGTCAGCCAATGCCAGGCAACCGGACCTTTGAGAAATCGATGATCTGGGGGGTACATAGTTACTTCTTAATCTCTAAAAAGAAAGAAGAAATAAAATAGACCGGGTGAGCGCTGGTGCAACATGACTGTTGCACCCATGCGCAGGTACTGTTGCACCGGTGCGCACCCCCCTCATCCGATCTCCTGGAGGATCTCCTGCACGAGTTTCCACATCTGTTCGCCTCGCTGATCTCGAAAACGCTCCGGATGCTGAACGACCTCTGCGTCGGTGCGTAGGCGAAAACCGTTGAGTACGATCTCGCCGGCCTCTGCCATTGCATCTTTGGTTTTCCGCACCGTCTCATCCAGGTCGGCCAAGGGCGCTTCTACCAACAGAGCATCGTGGACGGGAGCGCAAACCCGGACACCTCTCTCGGTCGCCAGACAGCAAGCAAGGCGTAGCATTTCGGCGCCGTTCCCTTGCATTAAAAAGTTGCGCAGGGTGCGTGGGTTCGTATTCGGGCCTACGTGCAACGTCCAGCCAAAGACGGTCCAAATCTTCCCGCGAAGCATCGCGTGATCAACAGTCCCATCCGACCAGGGCCAGAAATCGGGATAGGTCCGGTGGTGAGTTTCAAGCAGTTGGCGAGCATGAATGGTCGGCTGTCCGATGCGTTGTGCCAAGCCCTGCTCGCCCATCCCATACAGAACACCAAGCGCACAAGTCTTGAATTGCTCACGTGTGCGTGCGTGGGAGTAGGTATTGAAGTCGAATGGTAACGTTCGAGATGACTCAGGGTAAGATGCTAGCCTATTACCGACGATTACATGAATCAAGCCTCTTGGGATCTTGCCGGTATCACTCCGGACTGTCGTGTTCAGACGTCAGCGCTGCTCGCTCCGCATCCAGACTTGATTCACATTTCGAGTGGCGACTTGCTGTGGCCGGTGCGGTCAGCGGACGGCGATGGCATTCGAAAGGTAAAGCCTGCCAAGAATCTATTGCTCCGGTTCGTCAAGTTACGCGAAGCGAAAGATGACGCGATCTGGCAGTTCGCCCAACGTTGGGGGTGTCTGGAACTCTGCGAGAAGCACGGTCTCCCTGCTGTGCACGATCCAGGATATTGCCTGCCGGCGTTCTCACAGAAGAAATCTCAGTTTGTTGAATCTCTCAACGATTGGCGAGCGTATGCGCAAGCGGCATGCTCAATCATCGAATTGCGGGCGGCACTTCCGAGGACGGCATCCCGCCAGGCAGTCGATTGGGAGAACGCGCTCTTGGTTTCGGCTCGCTTGTGGGGTTGGGCGAGGAAGATGCGTGAGGCTACGGGCAAGCCGAATAGGTTTAGCCACTTTAGCGAGCAGGAGTTGGCGACCTGTGTAGGGGATTGGCTGCTGGCTACCCGAATCGTACCTCAGTTTCGTTGGGTTCCCGAAGACAGTGCCTACAGGGTGACACTGGGGAGTCCCCCACAGTTACGGTCCACACTGTTCGGGCACCTCGCTATGTGTCTGATGCTCACGGTTACAGGAACAGAGCTCCTCTGGATGTGCTCAGGGTGCAATCAACCGTATGAGCCCAAGCGCGCCCCGGCCGAGAGCCGCAACAACTACTGTCCAGCTTGTAGGAAAGCGAAGGTGCCACAGCGAGATGCGGTTCGGAGGCACCGAGCTAAGCGAAAAGTGTGACGCGATTCGAAGTCGTGGACCTCCGAACGTATAGAGGCCACGATGCAGACCCCGGAAAACAGGTCGCCGTACGGTGCCGCACTACTTCAGACGACTTAACTTTCGCTCCAGCTCGATGGGAACAGGGCTGACTTCGAACCCAAACAGGAGTTAGAACAAGTACTTTTCTAATAGAGTTTGAACGCGACGTATACTAAGGCGAAGTTGTTATGAATACACGCGACACGAAAGGGCGCTTCGTGGCGGGCATCAGCGGCAATCCATCGGGCCGTCCTCGCAACCTGAAGCCCGGTGTTTGGCTCCGACGTAAGTTGACCCCGCGCGGTTTGGCAAACATGGTTTTCGAGCAAGTGAAGGCGGGGAATCCGTCTGCAATGAAACTTGCGCTCGAGATGATCACCAGCGAGCCATCCGAACCACCACCGCAGTCCAAAAAGCATGACCTGAGCGTGCTGACTGCCGAAGAACTCAGAGCCCTGCGGCAGCTCATGAGAAAGCTTGACGGAGAACCAATAGAGGACGCCCTAACGGAATTCAGGTCGAAGCCCGGCAAGACCTCGACCCTTGGGCGAAAACCCAAACCGGAGTAGCACAGGGGGGGCAAGTGTTCTGAGGTTGAAGTCCGCCCTACGTCAAACGGGGGCGCCGAGATAGTGAAGTCGGCACCCAACGTGATATGGGAAGTTAGAAAGGAGTAAGAACCCGAATTAGAATACCTCTATTTCCGTCTCTCGCTTCGGCTACGCTATGCATGAGTTCTAAGTGACCACCTTTTGCCTTCTCCATGCCTCAGGCACGCCAGGGGGCCTCCCAGGGGGCCTGAATGCGATTCGGTCAAGAAGCCCCAAAAGGGACTTCTTTGCGGATTATGCTCGGTACGACCCAAGTGTCCGCTGGCCTGCCGACCTTGTGGGTAGTAAGCCGATAGGTGGTTGTCAGCTTCCCGCCAGTGAGATCACCGACTGACTGTAGGGGATAGCCAGCGCAGAACGATCCGATTCAATGAACAGAACAAGACCTGGGGAATGTGGTTCGAACTCGCATTGATTGCCACGAAGGACCGCCGACGATGACTCTCGACGTCTGAGGTGCTCGTGTCCCAAAACCGTCTAGCGATCGGCCTGAGTCTGGGTATTGGAAAGACAAGACTTATGGATTGTGAAATAGCGTACCTTAACTGAACAGTTGTTGATACACTCGGGGCATGTCGTCCCGAAGCAAGAAAGCCGTTGCCATCTACGCTCGCGTCAGCCGTGCCGACAAGGGGCAAGAGGTAGAGAACCAAGTCCGAGAACTTCGAGCCTTTTGTCGCAAACAGGGCTGGCGCATCTCCCATGTCTACCAAGATGAGGCTTCAGGCAAGAATGGCGATCGTCCGCAGTTCAAGAGGCTGTTCGAGGACGTGCACAAGCGCAAGTGTGACCTCGTGCTGTTCTGGGCCTTGGATCGATTCAGCCGAGCGGGAACGAGGGAGACGCTCAACTACCTGCAACGTCTTACGGACGCGGGTGTCGATTGGCAGTCCTACACCGAGCCGCATATTAAGTCCGCGGGTCCGCTGGGAGAACTGGTGATCGCCATGCTTGCGACGTTCGCCAAACTGGAACGGGAACGCATCCGTGAGCGCACTCTCGCCGGAATTGAAACGGCACGACGCAAGGGTAAGAAGATCGGCAGGCCGCACGCGATCTTTGATCGCGACAGGGTCCTACGGATGCACAAAGACGGGCTCTCGATTCGTGCAATTGCGGACAAGCTGAAGGTTTCCAAGACGACTGTGCATCGAACCTTGAAAGCAGCCTAGCGGCCCCAAGCTGTTGGCCTGCGGCGCTCTGCGCCCCCCCAACGACGTTCCGGGAAGCTCCAGCAGGCGGAACGAGTGCGTACTTGCCCGGCCCCCTGCCTTCATGCGAACGGAAACAACAGTCCCGTCGGTAAAATGAGGGTCTTAGGAGTACTACCCGGGCATGAGACTAGGAATCGACTTCGGCACCACCCGCATAGTTGTAGCCAGCGTTGATCGGGGGAACTATCCCACCATCTCGTTTGAGACCCCCGACGGCGACGCACGGGACTGGTTTCCGCCATGGATCGCTGTGAACGACGACCAGCTACTCTATGGCTGGGACGCCTGGGCTAAGCAAGACCTTTCCGACTGGACGGTTGTGCGATCGCTGAAGCGCCTTTTGTCCGATGCGGGAATCGATACAGAGATTGAAATCGGAGGCCAGGCCTTCCCGATCCAAGATCTTCTCCGAGGTCTCGCGGCAAACCTGAAGAGGAACCTACTCCAGCACTCCAATCTGCCTCGGCCACGGAAAGCCGAGCCCCTTCAGATTGTCTTGGGCGTCCCGGCCAACGCAAATACCAACCAACGATTCTTGACGCTAGAAGCGTTTCGCGATGCGGGTTTTGAGGTGCTCGGATTGCTGAACGAGCCGTCCGCCGCAGGTATCGAGTTCAGTCACTTCAACCGCGATGAACGCCCCAAGGGCCATTCCGAAATGCTAGCCGTGTATGATCTCGGGGGTGGCACTTTCGACGTCTCATTGGTTCGGCTCGATGAACAGGCGCATTCGGTCGTCGATACAGAGGGTGTTCTGAATCTGGGAGGCGACGATTTTGACGAGATCATGGCCGAGATGGCTTTGAACGAGGCCGGACTCGAAGCCGTCGGCCGTGATCTGCTCACGCAATCCGAGTGGTACCGACTATTGGAGGAGTGCCGCCGAAAGAAGGAGGCGCTTCATCCGAATACCCGTAAGATCACGATCGATCTGGATCTGGTCCGGGAAGGCTGGGGCCACGTCTTGTTGTCTGCCGCAGACTTCTATGAGCGTTGTGAACCCTTAATCGATCAGACAACCCAGGTCCTGAATGAACTACTGACCAGGCATCTCGATGTGTACTCGAACTTTCGTGCGCTTTATGTGGCTGGCGGGGGGAGCGAGATGCCGCTCGTGCCCCGCGCACTGCGGCGTGAGTTTAGCCGTCTGATCAAGCGTTCGCTCCACGCCCGCTCATCGACTGCCATCGGACTTGCGATCCACGCGGACGCAAGCGCGGGCTACTCGGTCAAGGAAAGGCTAACAAGACACTTCGGTGTCTGGCGAGAATCTGTGGGAGGGGCCGAGGTCAGCTTCGACCTAATCTTCCCGAAGGGCACTTCGCTCCAAGACGAAGACAATGTGGCTGGTGTCATTACGCGTTCGTACACGCCGGCCCACAACATTGGCCATTTCCGCTACTTGGAGTGCGCGGGACTGCGCGATGAGGGCCGACCCGCCGGTGAAATCACCCTGTGGGACGAAATCCGCTTTCCCTTCGATCCGGCCCTACAGAACGGCGGAGCCCTCACAACCCTTGCTGTTCACCGCTCGCCTGCGTTTGCGGATCGCCATATCGTCGAGTCTTACCGCTGCGATGCGAGCGGTACTGTCTCTGTAACCATTTTGGACGAAGTGAGCGGATACAACCGGGAGTACAAGCTAGCGAAATGGG
>Ga0114999_10004748_pt1 | contig 16293 bp, 19 predicted proteins | sample ArcticOcean_MG_C_3_FD_89820 | JGI IMG/M metagenome (GOLD analysis project Ga0114999, IMG submission 89820) | Marine microbial communities from western Arctic Ocean - ArcticOcean_MG_CB8_126 | ecosystem: Environmental > Aquatic > Marine > Oceanic | place: Arctic Ocean: Canada Basin | collected...
ATAGGCGGTAATCAGCACGACCACGGCGGAGGGATCGATTTTCAGTATACGGTTAAGCCAGAAAAAACCTTCCTGCCCGCTGCTCGCGTCACGGGTAAAATTCATATCGAGAAGAATGACATTATAATCTTCATTTTTCATCAGCAAAGGTAATTTGTCCGGGTCTTTTTCCGTATGTACCACCGCGACATGCCGTTTGAGAAACATGCGGGCTGCCAGGAGGACATCGTCATCGTCATCTACAACCAGGACATGGCCGAATTTATCGTTCATGAGTACAAACTCCGATTTCAAGTTGTATAGTCCCTACGGGACCCATTGAAGATGGACAATATAAAGCAGAATAATCGCATTCAGTTTGTAACAAAGATCCTGTTTCCAACGTCTATGCATGTGTACGCTGTCGGTCACATAGTGTACGATATCGTACACTATGTGACAACCTTTTTCACTTTCGAGATAGTGGTATTTGTTGTAAAAATAACCATGACATATTGTAAAAAATTTACTAATGGTGGTGTTTTGACTGGTCTGGTCGGTGTAATAAGCAGAAAACATGCCTCCATTTTTTAGAAGGATTATCTGGCACACATATTGCAAATTTGATAACGCCTGGTTGATATAGTCGTTCGTCAAACCGCTTTAGGGCGATTGAATGACGACTGCGTGAGTCAAGTGTAGTTTTCCAGTTACAACTTAATGGACGAGTCCTAAGTCTTATGATGGAGAGTGGTCATGGAAAATCCAACTGAACAAGATAAAAGTCCGAAGAATCTGGTGGATATGTTTGCCGCAGAGAATAAACAGGAACCGAGCAATACGATGGATAGAAAAATAAAAAAGAAGCGGTTTACGCCTGGGAAGGTGGCCATGTATGCAGCCGCCCTTATCTTTTTTGGATTTATAGGGTATCAGTTACTTTCTGGTATGAGTCACTCCACACTTAATGTGGATGCTGAGAAGCTGACAATAGCGCCCGTATCCCATGGTCCTTTTCAGGAATATATTGTAGAGCAGGGTGTTGTGATGCCTTTGACGACCATTTATCTGGATGCGGTCGAGGGAGGCCGAGTGGAAGAAGTGTTTGTAGAGCAAGGTTCGCGGGTTCAGGAAGGTGATCCGATTCTACGGCTCTCCAATGCCAATCTCCAGTTAAACGTTATGCAACGCGAAGCGGAATTGTTTCGTGAGGCGAACGCTTTGCGTCAAACACGCGTCGTTATGGAACAGCGCCGATTGGGCCTACGGGCGCAGCTGGTGGATTTGGATTATCAATTTCTCCAGGCGGAACGCGATTACGAGCGGCAAGGGCAACTGTTGGGGTTAGAGCTTATTTCCCAGCAGATATTCGATGCGGCCAAAGATAACTATGAATACCTGGCTCGAAAGCTTGCTGTTACCCTTGATTCCCAGCAGCAGGATTCTTTATTTCAAACGGTACAGATTCAGCAATTGGAAGAGTCTATTGTCCGGCTTGGATTGAATCTGGAAGTCGTCAAATCAAACGAGGAAAACCTATTGTTGCGTGCACCGGTTACGGGTTTACTGTCTTCTCTTAATGCAGAAATCGGTGAGTCCAAGGCTAGAGGGGAACGGATGGGGCAGGTAGATGAAGAGGAAGGCTTTAAAGTCCGCGCCGCCATTGACGAACATTATATCGCCCGGATCAGTCCAGGGCAAGGTGGTTCTTTCGACTTTGCGGGTAATGCCTCTGAGGTGAGCATCCGGCGGGTATATCCCGAGGTGCTCAACGGTCAGTTTCAGGCGGATATGGAAATTTCCGGCGGCGCACCACCCGGCCTCCGACGTGGTCAGACGCTTCAGGTCCGCATCGCGTTGGGCGAACTGGTCGATGCGACCCAAATTCCACGGGGTGGTTTCTATCAGAAGACGGGGGGACAATGGATGTATGTCGTCGATCCATCCGGTGAGTTTGCCACCAAACGGCCTATCAAACTCGGTCGGCAGAACAGCCGGTATTTTGAGGTGTTAGAAGGTTTGCAGGAGAATGAGAAGGTGATTACATCGATGTACGATAATTTTGGTGATATGGATAAGTTGATGTTGAAGTAGCGGAACCCCAGTCACAGCGTGCCTTGGCCTGAGAGCAAGTAGACGTTATTTCATGACCAGCCCACAAGGGAGTAAACCATGATTCAGACGAAAGCAATGCAAAAGTTATATTCCACCGAAGAAGTGGAAACCACGGCTTTGAATGATGTCACCATGGAGATCAAAGAAGGCGAATTTGTGGCCATCATGGGTCCGTCCGGTTGTGGGAAATCCACCCTGCTCAATATCCTCGGTTTGCTCGATAACCCCAGCGGTGGTGAATATCACTTTGTGGGCCATGAAGTGTCCAATTATTCGGAGCGGCAACGGGCGAGTCTACGCAAGGAGAACATCGGGTTTGTGTTTCAGAGCTTCAACCTGATTGACGAACTGACCGTCTACGAGAATGTAGAATTGCCGTTATTATACTTAGGCGTCCCCGCCTCAGATCGTATTACTCGTGTGGAAGCCGCGCTGGAACATATGCAGATTCCGCATCGCCGCAATCATTTTCCGCAACAGCTTTCCGGCGGTCAGCAGCAACGTGTAGCGGTTGCCCGGGCGGTGATCGGCAATCCGAAATTGATCCTGGCGGATGAGCCTACCGGGAACCTGGATTCGGCAAATGGATCGGAAGTCATGACCCTTTTAACCGGCCTCAATGAAGCGGGTACTACGATCATCATGGTCACGCACGACCAGGCGCAGGCTGGCTATGCGCATCGCTCTATTCATTTATTTGATGGTCGGATCGTAACGGAGAATACGCGGACGGAAGCGCAAGCCTCGGCTCAGAATTAAAAGAAGAATTCGGGTGTTTTATGCTCTCCAACATTATTAAAACCTCGCGATGCGTCATCTCTGGAGGCAACGTGGGTATGCGGGGCTTAACGTTCTCGGGCTGGCCGTGGGGCTGGCGTGCTGTCTGCTCATTGCGCTGTATGTCCGTTATGAGTGGGGGTTCGACGGCTATCATGTCCAGGCCGACCAGATATATCGCTTGACGCTGGATTTAAGTGCCACCAAACATCTGGCCATGGTCGGACCGCCGGTGGCCTCGGACCGTAAAGCGACCTATCCCGATGTTGTTGAGGCCGGCCGATTCGTACAGGGTACCATTCTATTTCAGCGGGCGGATGATCCGACCATCCAATACCAGGAGAGCGATGGGTAGACGGTCACGGATCTGGCGCAGATCTGGCTCAAGCTGGCTCCCCATCGTCCCTTTGAATATTCCTTTGTCGACGATACCTTCGGCCGTCTGTACCGTTCGGACGAGCAGTTCGGACCGGTGGTCGGTTTGTTTACCTCCCTGGCGATTTTAGTGGCCTGTCTGGGCCTCTTCGGCCTGGCCTCCCTGACGATACAGCGCCGCATGAAAGAAATCGGTGTTCGTAAGATTCTCGGGGCCTCAACCGGGCGTCTGCTGGTGTTGTTGACTGGTGAGTTTACTCGCCTTATTCTCCTGGCTTTTGTCGGTGCCGCCCCGTTGGCTTATCTCCTGATGGAATAATGGCTCAATCATTTTCCTTATCGCACTGGGTTCGATTTCAGCCTGCTTGCCCTCGCCGGTTTCCTCGCCTGGAATATGACGCTGCTTGTGACGGGGTATCATGCGATCAGAGCGGCTCACGCTGATCCGGTTAAAACACTGGAGGATCGCGCGTAAGTGGGTAGGTTTTCTGAGTATGTGCCATAAGATTTATGCCCACTTGCCTGCGGGCCTCCTCACCTGCGGTTCTATACCTGTCCGATGGTGTTACACGATGTGTACGCTGCCGGACATTTTTTTGATGTGAGATATTAAACAGGTGATCAATCCTTCCGGTACAGCTCGTTAGCATTTTGGCACACCTGTTGCGATGTTAACTTGGAACCACGGAGATCACACGGTTTTTCAGCGCGTTATAATACGTGCGATCGTAACTATGGTTCTATTTGAAAAAACGTATGGCCATTTAATGATGATAATATGAGGGTATAGCTATGGCATTAATCGAGCTTAAAAATATTTTCCAGATCTATGGTACCAAAGAAAATCCAGCGTATATCTTGCGGGATATTAACCTGGATATAGAGCGGGGTGAGTTTGTCTCGATCATGGGCCCATCGGGCTCGGGCAAATCGACGTTGATGTACGTCATCGGCATGCTGGAATGACCAAACAGCGGTGAATATTATTTGATGGCCATGCCACCCATGAGATTAAGGACAAACATTTGTTGGAGCTGCATGCGGGCGGGATCGGCTTTGTATTTCAACGGTATCATCTGATTGATGAGATGCCGGTGTATGAAAAAATTGAAACACCGCTGTTATATAAGAAGATGAAACGGAAGGAACGGGATGCGGTCGTCTGTGACCTACTGGATCGGTTTCATATTGTCGGCAAGAAGGATCTGTTTCCCAATCAGCTTTCCGGTGGCCATCAACAACTGGTCGGCATTGCCCGGGCATTGATTACGAGCCGAAGCTGATCCTGGCGGATGAGCCGACCGGTAACCTGCACTCTGATCAGGGCCGGGAAATCATGGAGCTGTTTACCCGATTGAATGAAGAAGGCACAACGATTATACAGGTGCCGCATTCGGAGACGGATGCGGCGTATGGTCCGCGTGTTGTGGAATTGATGGATGGAAGGGTGGACAAGAAGTGATTGGTTGTTTTTGAACCGCGTAGCGCTCGCTGGAGCCCGTAGGGATCAGCAATGATGACCGGTGATTAAGAAGACGTATGAGGAGGTTGTCATGCTGGTGAATTATTTGGTGCGTGTATATCGGTATTAGGATGTGATGTATACTATTGAATGATATGAAGATTGCTATTCGGAATATGAGGCAGCATCTGTTATTATGTGCTTCGGTACATTGGGCCGTTGAACCCATTCTGCTTGATTTAATTGAATGCCTTGCCTAGATTGATGATGATCAGCCGTGTGCCGCACGGATGTTATTCATCCTAAATCTTGTATCTATAACTATGCCGGATAAACCAAACATCCAAAATGTTATCTTCGATCTGGGCGGCGTCGTCGTGGATTGGAATCCAGATGCAGTGGTCCGGGTTGTCCTCGATGATCCGGTTCTACAAGACCGGGTCAAGCAGACCATATTTCAGCACCCGGACTGGCTGGAGATAGATCGTGGGACCTTGACGGAAGCCGAGGCCATTCCCGCATTTGCTCAGCGGGCGGGCATTGATAGTGCCCTTGTGGTCGAGCTATTGCGTACGGCGGATCGGATGTTAATACCCAAGCCGGATACGCTGGATCTGATCCAGGAATTGCACGACAAAAATTTGTCGCTGTACGTCCTCTCTAATATTCCCTCTGGCCGTTTTGCTTACCTGAAGGAACGACATGATTTCTGGGATGTCTTTCAAGGGGCAGTTATTTCCGGGGACCTGGGTACGGTAAAGCCGGAGAAAGCCATATACGAGTATCTGTTCCATACCTATCAGCTTGACCCCTCTACTTGTGTATTTATAGACGATTCTTCCATCAATATCGACGGTGCTCGGGCCGTAGGGATGGACGGTATTGTGTTTACGGATGCGGCGTCATGCCGATCGGTGCTGGAAGAGATGTTGTAATTCCCTTTAGACTTGGTGATTGAAAAGCCTGCCTGAAAAGCACGGCCCTCTTCCAGGTGGATACGCTAAAATATGGGTAGACCTCCTGATTCTGAAGGTGTGCAAAATCAGGAGTATGGAAATTCGGAACCTTGGACCATAGCCTGGGAAGAACCATGCGTGAAAAAGGGACAACAGGTCAAGCCTCCTTTGTGATCTCACCACAGGTGCTGGCCTCTCATATATCCTCTTGGATGAATGAATTAACCTTACCAGCTCTGGCCGTTGCTCTGATTCAAAATAGCCACATAGCCTGGGTAGAAGGCTTTGGCTCGACAAATATAGAAGCCCGGGTACCTTTTACGGGTGATACAGCCTTTCAATCCGCCTCCCTTTGTATAACCGGTTTTCGCATGCGGCTTACTGCATGCATGCCGGCACGGCCAACTCGGTCTCGATCGTCCATTGACCGATTATATCTCCATACCTGATCCCGTGAATTATCCTGAGTCACATCAGATAACGGCTCGAATGGCGTTCAGTCATGCGACTGGTTTACCAAATAGCAAATGCCTGCGTGAGTCCATGAGCATCCGATATACGCCCGGTGCGCAATTTTCATATTCCGGTATCGGATATAATTTACTGTAGCAAGTTTTGGCGGGTGTCACCGGTCAATCTTTGCAGGCCTATAAGAATGATGTGGGATTGAAGCCGTTAGGGATGACAGGTAGCAGTTATGTTTGGTTCGATGCCTATGAAGGCTGTATTGCTGATGGGCGTGGCATAGAGATGGGCGTCCCCTACCGCACGAACCGCGTTATGAGACCCTAGCGGCCTCCAGACTGTATACGACGGCGTTGTATTATGCTACATTTCTGACTGAAACATTGACACTGGGTCATGGCGATCCGGCCACAATAAAAATGATGACAGATCTTCAGGTTCGTATATCACCGACGCTTGGTTGGGTATTAGGCTGGAGCGTTCAGGAGACCGACTGGGGTATGTGCTTCTGGCACTTTGGTGAAAATTATCACAGCAGATCCATCGCCATGGGGTTTCCCGAAAAAAGGGCAGGGCTCATCGTATTATAGTGGAGAAATGATTTAAGTTGGCCTCTACCTCACAAAACCGGCTATGAGAAGATACAACGCCCATGGTAAGCTGTTTCATAATTCAGGCGCCCGATCGGAAGCTTTTTCATAGGCCGTGATCGTTTCACTCACCACGACCATCGCCTGCCAGGCGGCTGGAAAGCTGGCGTAAATCATAAGCTGAAGGACGGTTTCCATGATTTCTTCGGATGTCGCCCCGCTATTCAGCGCCCCCTGTGTATGGAGGCGAATCTGACCGTCCCGTTCCAGTGCGATGGCCGCCGATAGACTGACGAGGCTACGGGTTTTGAGATCAAGCCCTGGTCGGGACCAGATCTCCCCTACGGCAAATGCCGTAATATATTTTTCCACATCCGGATGTGCCTGTTTCCATAGCGCCCGCATGTCCTCGGTCAGCTTCTCTCCCCACAACTTCTTCATCGTCTCTATACCCTGCTCATAATTGCCAATGGGCGTATTCTGTTCATCCACCGGGTGCCTCCTACAAAAAATGATTGCTGTCGTCGTTAGCCAATGGATCTCTAACTCTACGCATCCACTGCATCAAATCCGCCTCCAGTGTAGCCCGCTGCGAGGCGTAGGCCGGCTTGTTGCTTAAATCGTCCAGTTCATAGGGATCATTGATATGGTCAAATATCTGGATGCGGTCCGTGCCCTGCCCATCTTGCTTAAAATACTTGATGAGCTTATAGCGATGATTTTTTACGACGCGCTGCCAATGCATATAACTGGAATAAATACTCGCATGATGTGTCGTCACGTCGCCTGATAATTGTGGCCATAGATTTCGAAAGTTACTGTGAGGGGGTTCTTCGATCCCTGCGATCTCCATGAGTGTTGGAAACAGATCATGCTGATATGTTAACGTATGAATACGCTTGTTTTCCGGCACGCCGGGCCCCATCATAAGCAAGGGAACCTTGATGGAGTGTTCATACATATTCTGTTTCCCGAGCAAGCCATGTTGCCCCACAGCCAGGCCATGGTCTGCCGTATGGACGACCAGGGTGTTGTCGAGCATACCCCTTTCCTCCAGCGCCTCGATTAATCGCCCGATGGCCGCATCCATATGGGTAATCATGCCATAGTAATCACCGATATGTTGACGAATTATTGCCTCGGTACGGGGCCAGGGAGCGAGCTGTTCATCACGCAGATCGTAGATATTGCCGTTGTCGAAGGGATGATCCGGCAAAAAATTAGGAGGAAGGTTTATTTGATCTCGAGGGTACATAGCATCATAGGCCGGCAGCGGCGTTCGAGGATCATGAGGCGCCGTAAACGGGAGGTAGAGAAAAAACGGGGCGGTTTCATCATAAGAGGTTATAAAATCCAGCGCTGCCTCGACAAAAAGGTCTGTGGAAAATAACGCCCCGGTCGTTTGTTGTGTCTCCGGGTACACCCCGCTCGGATCGTACGGGTTTACCGGCACACGGTCATGATCGCACATTCCACCGAAGAAGATGTTCTCACCGTTCTGGAAACTCCGATTGAATGCGGTCTGGCCGTTATGCCACTTGCCCGTTCCGAACGTCCGGTAGCCGTTTATGCCGAGTAGCTCACCGAGCAGAGGCGTCGTCTCTAACCGGGCCAGGTCCGCCGCCTGTTCTTCAGGAGAAAGGGATTTGAATTGCCAGTTTGAGGTTAACGCCTGCGGTAAATCAAAGTAGTATCGGCCGGTGTGCAGCATCGCCCGACTCGGTGCACATACCGCAGGATGGCAGGAACCAAAATGATGGGCCTGTGTGAAGCAGGCGCCGTGGTGCATAATGCGATCAAGTGTTGGGGTGTAGACCTGAGACAAAGCTGAACCGCCGATGGTTGTGGCCTGCTGGTCATCGGCTACGGTCAGGAGAATGTTGGGGCGTTTGGGTTTCATTTAGCAGGTCCAGTTTATAACAGGAAAAACAGGTAAAATGCCGCCCTGTTTGATGATATTAATGAGACCGATCTGCAGGCCATAAGCGCTTCGGGCATAATTAATTAGACCAAGCTGGAAGCCGTGCATATCCTCGGCATAATTATAAATGCCCCTCTGGAATCCGGTAAATTTGTCTTTGGTTACATTTATAAAATTGTCCTCAAAGTCGGAAAAGTTTGCATTGGCTACACCAGCAAGGCCCCATTGCCAGCCTTTGGTTGTCCACGGACGGTATGGTTTATTAACCCTAAATTGATGCCTTTGACGGCCGCGTTACGGCCATAGATCAAATTGATTCGTATGCCTTTAATGGCTGTGTCTTCGGGGATGATTTGCACGGGGGTAAAGAGAGAGATTTGAAACGGTTTTTCCTGTGCGGCTACGCGGCCAGCACCCGCGATAGACCAGAGCAAAACAATCATTGATATGAAACTATACCATCTGTACACAAGGTTCTCCTGATATCGGTGTGAAAAGATATAAACTACATGATGATATTGATGCAGGATAACCCCGCTGTCAATATAACCCCATCAACCCTTCAGTTCCTGGACATCCGGCCTGCTCAAAGTCCTCCGTGATCCATCGCGCGGCGGACGGTTCACCCGGATTTCGATAGGCATAGACCACGGTCCATCGCGTATTGCTGGCGGGTTTTCGTGGCGTGACGCCATGGGCGGCATGTGTCCACATGAGGATGACGGTGCATGATGGAACCGTAAGCGCTTCTATTTCAAGCGGTTGCCCGGTAAGCGGGTGAACTTTTCCGGCTATCCAACCCTCCAGAAGTGCTTTATCCGTTGCGGCATGAAGACCGGAATCACGGAAATGATGACTGCCCGGGACCACTTTCAAGCCTGCATCATCCGCGGTAAATCCATTTACGTAGAAAAAAATACGGACAAAGCCGAGATCAGCATTTGTCTCCCCATAAGAATGACTGTGCCATCTTGTTCCATCGTTCCCCCCGGGTCGGTTGAGTGTCACGCAATGGTCAAAGCGAATGTCAGGTCCCAGGGTCCACCTGGCCAGATCCAGCATCTGCGGGTGGCCGATCAGAGCGGCCAGATAGGCGTTATATTCTGCGGCATTACGATTTGGTTCAGGTTGAAGATTCTGGGTTTCAGAAAGATAATGGATGTGAGAAAGCGCCGTGACCAGGTCTTTTTGCGCTTCATTCGTCAATAATCCGGGTAGAGCCAGGTGCCCATCGGCGTCCAACTGCTGTTTGTCGGTGTCTGTTAACGTGAGGGGTTCGAAAATGGGCGTTTGCGACATAAGTTCTTTCGAAGGATGTCTTAACACGTTTCGGGCATAAATGAGGGCATCAGTATACCGTTCCCCGGCTGATATGGACCTCTGACCTGATGAACATGCAGTTCACAGACCCGGGCCCCCAGGGCGTATAACTGGCTAACAAGCGTTCTACAAGTCACAGGAATTAGGAATACTGGTGTCCGATCCTGATGATGTCGGCGTTCGAAGGCGATCAGGGCGAGTGCCTGATCTTGTGTCCTCATCACGCCCGGACCAAGCATGTTGCTGCCCGGGTGGTTGACGGAGGCCAGAAAGCCCTCAATGTTCCCTTCTGCGTTTTCATAGACAGACAGATGCCAGATACCGGATGTATTGGAGATAAAATGCTGGTAGTCTTTTTCCCGATGGATATGGTGTAGATCCATTTCGAGGGATATAATGGCCGGCAAATCATCCATGACGGCATCACGGACCCGGTTGAACCCCGGTATGTCAGCCAGATGTTGGTTTTTTAGATTGGGCAGGTACATATCCTGGTACATGGACCGGGGCACGAATCCTGCTCGCGTGTAGAGTGCATAAGAATCCAGATTCAAGGCACTGGATACGAGGCGGACCGCCAGATTCTTTTCTTCAGCCGCGTTGATTATATCCTGCAACAGGCCTCTGGCAATACCCTGCCCACTGTAATTCGGATGGACATTCATTATACCGAGCGACATATGTGTAGATCGCGGATGGTAGAAACAGGAACCGATGATCCGATCCGTAGTGGGATGTATGGCGAGGATACAGCATCCAGGATCAAGGGCTTCATATTCTTCACAGAACACCATAGCTACATCGGGACCGCCCTGAAAAATAGCGGACATACCGTGTGTCTGGTACCAGGCATTGGTTGAAAGGTAGATGAGTTCTGCCACCTCAGGCCAGTCTTCCTGTTGCATGGTCCGGTGTAGGACTTCAAGCATAATGATGATCCCTTTATAAGTTGACCGTGCGCGTACAAAGGTTTTAAACGCCTGCACGGAGTCTTTCCAGGAGCGCCTTTGTGGCTCGAATACCGGCCGGTTCGCTAAGGCGTTCGCCTTCATATTCGACGTCGATATACCCATTGTACCCGGCCGACGTGACAATGCGAATGAGCCGTTCATAATCAAGGGTGGTTTCATCGCCATCTTCATCGAAGTCATAGGACTTGGCACTGACGCCTTTCGCATAGGGCATGAGCTCCTCAACCCCCTGGTAATAATCATAGCACTCGGTTTCGGTGATCCAGAAATTACCAAAATCCGGTAAGGTCCCTAAGCGAGCATGATCGGCCTGACGGATGACGCCTGTCAGCCACGTAGCGTTGCTAGATAGTTCGCCGTGGTTTTCGACCAGGATATGAATACCAAAGGGATCGCTGAATTCAGCCAGCCGCCGCAGATCTTCAGTCGCCCATGCCGCCTGACCATCCGGGTCAGCAAGCCCACTGCCCACATTGACGCGGATTGCGTGACAACCAAGATATTGGGCGGCTTCAATCCATTTATAGTGGTTCTCAACCGCTTGTTGCGCGGCTGCCCGGTTGGGATCACCGGGCCTGCCTTCAAAATCGCACATGATCAGCAGGCTTTTCACCCCTTCGCTATCCGCTCGATTTTTCATTTCGTTCAGATACGCCTGATCCTGGGCCCTGCCGAAGAAAAAGGTATTCACATACTCTACGGCATCGATACCGTAGTCCCGTTTTGCAGCGGTGATAAAATCCAGGTGGTCCATCTCGCCACGAATGGCGTTATTGGGGTCTGTCCGCAGATCGTGTTCTAATCGGGTCCAATCTACGGTGCCCGAACCAACCCCTAATAAGGTCCGATGTAAGGACCATTGTGCAAGTGAGATATTAAACATGGGAGTTCCTGAATGGTGAATGGTGAATGTGAATGATGAACCACGTGGTACTCGCCGGAGACCGCAGGGATCAGTCATGGTGAATGAAAACCTGTTATTTTCCGGTGAGCCAATCCCAGAAACTGGTCCGTTTGAGGGTCGTGTTCATTTTCAGTACTTCATTTGAAATGTACAGGGTGGGGGTCATGTTCATCATCTGATTGCCACGCCAAGCTCTGGTCCCCCATTTATTTTTCTCCACGGCCGCGCCGCGTACATAAGGCTGCCACAGCTCGTTCAAGATGGTGTACCATAGAAACACGCCCCCGACCTCGCTGACCAGAATTTTTTCCGCCTCCTGATAGAGTTGCGTGCGTCTTCCCGGATTGCCCACCAGGAAGTTCGCTTCGTTAACCAGGCTTTCGAACAGGTTGTTTTGCCAGGGATGCCGGCCGCTTGAAAGCCACAAGGTGAGTTGATTGCTGGCATCCACATAGTCATAGCGGTAGGGGATCAGCGACAGGATAATTTCTTTCTTATTCAGCGCTTCCGTAAATACTTTACGTTCCAAATTACGAACGCCGATATCAAGGTTCAGGTTTTGTTTAAGCATCGCCTGAACAGCTTGGGCTGCGGCCTGCACAAACGGCGGTTCACCTCGTAGCCAGATTTCCATGGCAGGGAATCCCCGCCCGTCGGGATAACCGGCTTCTGCCAGGCGTTTTCGTGCCAGGTCCGGGGCATAGCGTTGAATAGAGGCGAGGGCCTCTGTATTGGCTGCTGGGAATCCGGGCTGTAACATGGATACGGCCGGCAAGCCGATATCACGGAGGGCCGATTTCATGAGGGCTTCCTGGTCGATGGCATGGCTGAATGCCTGTCGTACCCGGAGGTCGTTGAAAGGCGCATGATAGGTATCCATCATCAGGTAATAGGTTTGAAAATCGACATAGGCGTTGAGTTGGTCCCGCAAGACGGGATTTGACTTGATTCGGTTGATTTCAGCTTGATTGCTCAGAAGCACATAATCCACCTCGCCGGCCTCATAGGCCGCCAGAAAGGGCGGTTGGGCTTTTGCGTTGTACAATTGACCTATGAACTGTTCCAGATAGGGTTTGTTGGGCCCCCGGTAGCTGGGGTTGGGTTCGAGAACAAACCGGTTGTTGACGGTCCACTCTTTCAATTGAAAGGGGCCGTTACCCACATGCGTCTCAGGTTTGGTCGACCAGGCTGGGCCATACTTTTCAAAAGCATGGGTCGGCGTAACCCAACTATAGTTGAGCAATTCGGGGGTATAAGGCGTCGGCTTCGTGGTGGTAAAGGCAATAGTATGGTCGTCCAGGGCATGAACGCCTAGAGAATCAACCGGCAGCTTGCCAGCTACGACTTCTCCCCAGTTTTTGATCGGGCGATAATACCATTCAAAGTCAAATCCGGTCCTGGGGTCGGCCCAACGGTGAAAGCTGTCCTCATAATCGTAGGCGGTGACGGGATGGCCATCACGAAAGATGAGGTCTTTCTGAAGATAGAAAATCCAGGTCAAGCCATCCTCGGTCACTTCCCAGTGTGTCGCAGCAGCAGGGAGAAGATTGAAATCTCGATCGACGCGCGTCAGAGGTTCATTGGTAATCGCGAATCCTGTTATTTTTTGATATGACGACGTCGCCCGGTCCATAAATCGATTGTTTAGCTCGAAGGTCCGCAAGATCTGGTGGGCCGGTGGGGCCGCATCTGGCGGGAGCTGAACACCGACGGAGTTGACAGATGATGTGGGTGCGTGGCTGGTTGGTGTGATTTCTTCCTGGGGCCGGACAACGGTAGCCAGGGCGAGGCAGAGTAAGAGGAGCGATAGGAAGGTTAAACGTGTAGGGGACATAGGTAGTTTTGAATGATGATTTTTGAACGATGATTTTATGTGATACCGGCCGACTTAATAGCGAAAGGCTTGCGTCCGGAGGTTGTCATCTTACCCGTGAATCGTTATGGAAATCTTGCCTGCCGGCTAACAACGATATACTAAAATTTACAAGTACACCCTAGATAGGGACATATTTATGCCCGCTAATATCGGACGCTATTTTTTTGCCACCTCTGCGGGGTTCGGCGCGTTGACAATAGGCCGACCCACAATGATATAGGAGGCCCCATCTTTTATGGCTTGGACGGGCGTGCCTTTTCTATTCTGGTCTCCATTTTCTGTGTCGACCGGACGAATACCCGGCGTAACAATCAGCAGGACTGAAGGTAAGGTTTTCCTTAGTATCTGAATTTCCACCGGTGACGAAAGGACGCCAGGGCAGCCACTTCGTTCGGCAAGTTTGGCCAGCCTGAGCACCTGATCCTGGCAAGATCACGATCAACTAAGCCTGTGATGACCGTCAAGGCCAGAATCTTCATATCCGGAAATTCATCCGCCGCAGAAACAGCCGCTTCCATCATATTCCTGCCACCGGACGCATGGATGGTGACCATGTTAACGCCGTGGTATCCTACTGCCTTGATGGTCGCTGTGACAGAGTCTGGAATTTCATGTAACTGCAAGTCAAGGAAAACGTCCTTACTTTTTTGGAGTAAAAAAGAAAGAACATCAGGTCCTTCAGCGGTAAAAAGCTGATGACCGACCTTATACATGGAAACCGCATCCCCAATTGAATTCACCACAGGTTCTATTTGCGCCAGGGCATCCACATTCAGTGCCACAATAAGTCTTTTCTTTATCGCTATCGCCATGTTTTACCAGAAGCCTCACAGAAATAACGGACCTGATCAGAGGGGGGGAGACCCCGCGACAGGTGAGGTGAAGCGTTGCCAGAAATGAAGCAGATCGTTACTATCATACAAACGGAAACCTTGCCGGACAAAGTTCGAAATATCGTCCTCTGTCGGAAAGGTATAGTATTGATAGGGCCCTTTCTGTGGTCGGCGTTCCAGGGCCGATCCGCTTGATAAGCATGCGACACTATCTACAACTAATCGACATCCGTCCGGATAAAGGGCCATGACATGCCAGAGGTAGGATCGTGAGGTATCGACAGACCTCGTCGTGTGGGCAATAATTTGACCACTATCGATACCGGCATCGTCGATGGTATGCAGTGTGGTACCGATCTGTTTATCTCCGTTGAGCATCGCCCAGAAGGTCGCCATGACCCCCCGATACTGAGGAAGCAATCCTGAATGTAGGTTCAACACGCCATATTTCGGCAGGCCAATGACCGTTTCTTTGAGGATCACACCATATCGGATCGAAATGATCAGATCAGGGTGCCGATCGGATAATCGCCGATAGCCATTCTGGTGGTTAATATCATTTAAGACCTCAACAGGTTTTACAATCGTTGCCGCAAGACCTGCAAATGTTCTCAGGTCGGTCTGATAGGGTTGATCTCCGCGATCAATATCAGGAAAGACCACCTCTGTAAAGAAGGCCTGCTCTGCATATTTCAATACCACCAGACCTTTGGGCATGTTGGTTCGATCTCGGCCTACCGAGGATGAAAAAAATATGGACAAGTCATGATGGGCAAGCTGCGGCACCAGTATATTTAAGGCGACCACGCTGGGGAGGTCACCGTTGGTCAGTATGGTAATCTGCATGGTAATCTGCGTCTCGCCGGGCGGTCTCCGGTATCAGACTATGGGTTCCTGCCGGGGGGCACAGTCGATATGACCCTCGTCGCTGGCTATCCTATCAACAGCAATTGGCCCAATACTAATGATCGAGAAATGTATGGGTTGATTGAGCCTTTGCGGTTTTGTCCACTATACGTGCTGATCGACAAGTATCGAATTTCCATCAGCGTCCATCGCGATAAAACTTGCGGGTCCGGTGGTGGTCTCGTCCGCTTCGGTGACCAGGTCCACGCCTTGGGCTTTTAACTGACGCTGCAGATCGCGAATGTCCGTGAAGGTATCGACAGAGGTCGCGTTTTTGTCCCAACCCGGATTGAACGTGAGGGTGTTTTTTTCAAACATGCCCTGAAAAAGACCGATCGTATGGTCGCCATTCCTTAGAATCAACCAATTCTGTGTGATATCTCCGCCTACGACCTCAAAACCGAATTTTTAATAGAAGGTTTTTGAAGCCTTTATATCTTTGGCGGCTAAGCTGATTGAAAAGGCACCGAGTTCCATCTTTGCTCCTTTATTCTGTTCGTGGTTTTATTGCAATTGAAATTGCTGTGCTTCGTCAGAACTTCCCGAAAGGCAGCGTCTTCTGCCGATTTCTTACGTTCTGCGCCGCCACCTGAAAAGGTCCATTGGTTATATTTTTAGCAATGATACCCACGTCTTTTCGAAGCATACAAATGTAGACATCAGAAGTGGTCATGGTGGTAGTTAGTTGTACGAATATACCGGGGCACGCTTAATTCCAAAGGCTCGATAAGCACTGGTTGCATATATCCGTAATGATCAAGGATATCAAGATAAACTATACGTTTGTCTTTCAAAAGCGAAGGGTATTTTTTCGACACTTTATTCTTCTGGCGTACTTCCATC
>Ga0114999_10004759_pt1 | contig 16271 bp, 12 predicted proteins | sample ArcticOcean_MG_C_3_FD_89820 | JGI IMG/M metagenome (GOLD analysis project Ga0114999, IMG submission 89820) | Marine microbial communities from western Arctic Ocean - ArcticOcean_MG_CB8_126 | ecosystem: Environmental > Aquatic > Marine > Oceanic | place: Arctic Ocean: Canada Basin | collected...
CTTTTTCCGAGTATCGCGGTTACCCTCGGGCGATCGCTTTCCATGGGCAGCGGCTATGGTTATCTGGATCTAACACTTCACCCTCGCATCTCTTTGGGTCGAAGGCTCTGCAATTCTTTAACTTCGATACCGGCACCGCGCTTGATGACGAAAGCGTTCAGGGCATTGTGTCCGGAAGCCGAGTGAACTATATCAACCATCTGGTATCGATGGACCGGCTTTTCATCTTCACCGACTCTCGTGCCTTCTATCAGCCTGAGACGGACGAAGCGTCCGTCACTCCTAGCACGTTTAACCCACGGAACATTTCGTCTCACGGCTCAAGCCGTGATACCAACCCCATTCTGTACGAAGATGGGTTGCTGTATGTTCAGTCTGGAGAGAAGGCTGTCCGTAAAGTGTTCTCTGACGAGTTCACTAATCGCATAAAGAACGACTCCGTAAGCCTGCTAACTCATGACGACTTTGGGATAATGGGTGACTCTAGCGTCATCGACGTGTTCCCGTCGCGACCGGAGCAGTACGGATTATTCACCATGGACAATGGCTCTATCGCCATTTACCACGCCATATCTACGGAGAATCTGCAAGGTTGGTCCATCTGGACACCGAGCCCAGGATACAAATTCATCTCCGTATCTTCTGCTGCGGATTCTTTATTCGTAGTGATTGAAGGCCCCTTCTTTAGCCTGAGCGAAGGGTTGATTATCAACCAGCAAGTCTTGTGCAAGCTCGATGAGGAGGTGACCCTGGATTGCTGCCAGGTATTGGTCTCGGTTACCGCCGAAAATACCTTCATAGTGGCGGACCGATACAGGGGTCAGACGGTACATTTAGTAGCAACTAGCGCTGACGGTGTGGATAACGCCTTCTATTTAGGGGAGGTGAATGTTGGCGTTCAGGCAGCGAGTCCTGCCTCAGATTCTATCTGGTCTGATATTTGGGCCTCTGATATTTGGGCCTCTGACATGTGGGTGAGCTCTGAAGCTGTGGCAAGCGGAGCCGCCGTGAGCTTACCTAACGGGATGACGACTACTCGCCTGGTCGTGGGCGGGAGTTATCTAGCTACAACAACTTTGCTTCCGGCGGTGTATGAACTGAAAGGTCTGGGCACTCAATTTACCGAACCTAAGAGAATCGTGTCTGCGACTGTAGAAATGCACGAAACTTTATCGATGGCAGTCGAGGGCGTAGAGTTTATTACACGTAACGCAGCAGATATTCCAGAGAACGCAAGTACACCAATGACAGGACAGAGAAAAATCTACAACCTTGGCTGGGACAATCGAGGGCAGATTACGATATCTGTACCACAACCGCTGTCAGCTACCTTGTTGTCCGTTATTAGGGAGGTGGCATTCTAATGGACCCAACGACAATGACAATGGTATCCATGGCGGTGTCCGCTGTTGGGTACGTAAAGGAGGCCGCAGCAGCAAAACGAGCCTCAGAAGCTCAAGCATTAGCAGCAGAAGCCGCTGCTGCTAATGCTCTGTTGAATGCTGGGCAACTTGAGCTGGACGTAAATGCTGCGGAACTAGAAGGTAGAAATCAGCAGATAAATGCCCAGCAGGCTGCGGACCAAATTTCGGCCGCAAACATTTTGGCATTCGGGGGTGATCCTTATAGTTCCGGTTCATTCCTTGCGCTGCGAGATTCAAACGATGACAATCTTGAACGGGCTTTAAGTACGATCGGTCTCAATACAGCATCGAGGGTTGCGTCAGGACAAGCCAGCATTTCATCAGCTTTTACAGATGTGAGCAATTTCAACCGATCTGCAATAGCGCAAAAAAATGTCGCAAAAGGAGCCATGACAACCGGGAATCTTAAAGCCCTTGGGGCTACGGCTGAAGGCGGCATCAGGTTAGCCGAACTAAAGCGCAGCACCCCACCTCTCACATGAGCGCCAACCGTACCTAAGCGATAGGAAAATCATGGCTCAAAAACGTTTAGATATCGCTTCTCGTGTTGCCATCCAGCGTGCGCCACGAATACGCCTAACAAATCCAAACGCGTTGTCGGGCGTCGTTAATGCCGCCCAAAGCTCGGCCCAAGCAGGGCAGGCGCTACAGCAAATTGGCAATAGAATTGGCGCTGCGTTAGCCCCTCATGCAAATGCACAGGCAGAGAGAGCGGGCACGGAAGCTGCCCAGATACCGACTTTTGAAAAAGCGGCAATAAACCACCACCTTGAAATGGGCGGCTCTGGAAACGCCGAGCGGGATGCTAATGGTGTTGTCATGCCATGGATTCCAGACGCGAGCTCTATCTCTATTTACGACCAATCCTACAGACGAGCGATGCTTTCTCGATACGGAGCAGAGGTAGAGATTGGCGCACGAGATACCATCCGAGGTTTTTTTGATAGGAACCTAAGAAATCCTAAAGATTTAAGCGCGGTAGGGGAGGCTTATATACATGGGCTTGTTAAAGATGCCCCACCTGGGGCTAAAGCTCAAATCCGAAACGTGGGTAGGCAGCTCCTTGCAGGATACGTTGATACCGCAGCAAAGAACCGAGCTGCGCATGATATGAAGGCGGCCAATTCGGCGCTCCTTAACGTTGTTGAGGTGAACTCAAGAGAGCTCACAAACGGCATAATCGCTGGTGAGGAGTTTGTTACACCAAAGATAGACCCGGAGACAGGTGAAGCAAAACTTACAAAAAACTCAATAGTGGAGCAGCGGATAGTCTCTATAGTTAATGGCATAACTGGCCTGGTGCGAACGGGGCATATGACCGAATCCGAAGTTCCTGCGGCATTAAATGCTCAAAATAAAGACATAGGAGCGTCTCAATTTTTGAAGCAGATACAATGGAATGGAAGGAATGAAGCGGGGGGATTATCGTCACTAGAACTTACTGACAGCGTTCTCAGAGGCACAGCTACGATGACAGCTTTTGAGATAGATGAAGAAGGTCAGGTTCGATACGTCCAGAAGAGTGTTGGTGATGTCTATACTGCTGAGGAATTATCTAATTTATCAAAAGATTTACGGGATTATTCTAGTAATTTGCAGGCAGTTCGGCTCACAAAGGAAAGACTGAATAATGAATATGTTAGCCGCGAATTTCAAAGGGCCGTAAACAATTACCTCGAGGAAGTGCAGGCTGATGGTTCGGGCGACGTGGATGCTCTTTTCAAGAGGATAGAACAAACGACCGACCCAGCGACCAAAACCGCCCAGCTCAGGACGGCTATGGCTCTCAAGAAACACGCGGATTCAGAAGCGGGTCAGAAGGACGCAGACACCGTTACCGCATCAAACATAAGCGCTATGGTTGCTGTCGTTAACGAGGATTATACTAGTATCGTAGCTAAGATGCCTAACAATGTGCGGGATCTTTGGGCTATCGCTGCCCTCCCTCCTGGGGAACATTTCGATCTCGATCAACAACTGGCTGCTGCGAATTCAGTGATGAAGTGGCTTAGTGGTAGCGAAGAAAGTGCTGCTCAAAAATTAAAAGCCAAGAAAGCAGGAAGAAAAGACGCCCTCAATGACGCTGATAAAGAGGCTAAAATTAAACTAGCGAAAGAGAGAGTGGCGGGCCTATCTGTTCTGGAGTTTAGGTCAATGACACCAGGGGAGCAGGAGGATATCGCGCAATTCGTGCAGAAAACTATGGATGGGACAACTACAGCCGCTGCTGTACGGATTGCTGGTCACATAGAACGCGCTAGAAAAGCGCTTAATTCGGGCGATACGCAAGAGAAGAAAGCCGCAGAGCGGCAAGCCCGAAGGCTGCCACCTGCTGCGGGATCGCACATAGTTTCTGGTGGGCATTTTGAGCGAGCTATGTCCCGCTTTATAGAAATAGGTAGAAAGGGAATTACTGATGAACAGATAGAAAAAAACCTTGATCTTATTGTCCGTGAAATTAAGGATAATCCGCATTATAAGACAGGAGGGCTACCCTTACAGATTGCAAGCTACCTGACTGACGCGCTAGAACGCGCATCGACAGGCGATGAAATTACAATGAAGACTGCGCTTACTTTATGGAGGGTGATTCAAGATAGTACGGAGCTGACAAGGCAGACTCTAGGGTCAACGCTTATGCCTACAGAAATAACAAACGCCTACAACTATATCGGGAAGAAGTTCGGGTCAATTAGCGGAGGGGCCGACTTAAATATATGGACGGATGGCCTGGCAATTTCACGAGGTGAGTCTGAAGATAATCAGATTAACCACAGCAGAGATGTTGAAGATAGTATTTATAAAAAGGTACTAAATAGGCTGGACGATACCTGGTGGGGGCAAAGTTTGTGGTATTGGGCTGACGATCCGCCGGGCGTCTCTCGCCAACTGATGAATATAGTTATCAATGGGGTAGCTGACAAACTCTCCGTTGCCAATCCCAGTGGTGATCAAATCGATAGGCTTGCTAAGCAGATTATTGGCGAAGTCACAAAGAAAGGACGCTACACGATAAGTACAATTATGGAAGCCTCGGATAATAGAAGTTACCAACCGAACACTCCCACGGGGTGGTGGCCTGGCTTGGATGAGCAGTGGTTCATAGCTCAAAGTCAAAAAACTTTAGATAAAACATCAAAGTATTGGGCGGAAAAATCCCACCCAACTTTCTCAGGAATTGATTTGGTTTTGGGGGAGAATGTATTTCTAAAGTTCTTAAGGCTGGACGTTAATGGTCGCCCGGAATATCAGTATTTTTATACTGCCAATAACACAGATTGGCTAAGCATCCCGGGGGTGCCAGATGGAGAAGGAGGCGATCTAGATTCAGTCTTCGCTTTGGGGGTTAACTACAGCAAAGAGGCTGAGGAAGAACTTCTTAGACAGGCTGAAGGAACGAGGACGCCTCTGGCCGTTGGGTCGCGGATAAAAGAATTATCCAACCAGCGCCTTGCTGAATTACTCAGCCACCCCAGAATATCTCCAGCAGCGAAAGCTAACATAGAGAGGGTAATTATCAATTCTAGACTTTTCAGCCCGACCCTCGAAGAAAGTGACCCCCCCCGCAACCCTTCTGAGTTTGCAAATGCGAGGAGTAGGTAATGGGCGAGATAAGTCTAGGCAGAATGATTGATGAGCCTGGCGGTCCAACTCTGGGGCGACCAGACCCCTTCCAGGACCGTGGGATACTTGGGCCTATGCGTCCAATCTATGAACAGCAAGGAGCGTGGGGGAACTTACTTGATGCTATTACCCTAGAATTCGCCGGTCAGGCGGTTACGCACGCGAGTACGTTCAGGACTCACGGAGGGAGAGACCCGAACTATATACCGGCTGCTGACCCACGAATAATGCGAAACTCTCACCTACTTCCTCTTGTTGAGCGTTCATTCAATGAAGAAATGACAGGAGAAATTCTTGAAAGATACTGGGCCAACCTAAGAAGACGTGGACGGCATGAAGACAATGAGGCTGGATGGTCGTTGTTTCTTGGTGGCCTGGCAGACCCATTTATGCTCCTCCCCGCAGCAAAGCTAGGGGGTATTGGAATCCGCCGAGCCATAGGACGTGGTGCCGCTAGTATCGGGGGAGTCAATGCTGTGACTGAGGCGGGTCGATCAGCGATTGACCCTACCGCGACTGGGCAAGAATACGCCATGAACGTTGGCGTGGGTTTTCTGTTCGCCTCTGCGATAGGTGGAGGGCTTGGCCACCTCATGAGAGATGGTGCCGCGTCTCCTTCTTGGGGTATAAATAATTCCGCTTCGGCGATACCTTATCTCAATAGCGCAGAAAGGTATGACGCTAGTTTTCGTAGAAGCGATTGGCAGTCTCCACATCAGCGCGACCGTAGGATAGCGCGGGCCGGGAACGATCTTAAGCAGGCCGAGAACAATCTTAGATGGGCTAATTTCTTAGCTGGGAAACGAACCGTTGATATTGAAGCTGGGTTGAATGCTCAAAGACCCAACCCAAACGGGGCAATCGACCCAACTGGTGTCAAGGAATCTTTGCATCGATGGGTTGATGAGTCAGGCACGGTTCACTATACGACTGAAGCAGGGAAACAACGCGATTGGGGTTGGCGGGACCGTCCGCGTGGTGATTCAGGCCCGGCACAAAGAGCAGAAGAAGATTCACCTCCAATTGATAGTGAGCTTCCCCCTCCTATTGACGAGGAGTTTGCACCGACGGCTGTCACACAGACCGCTCCCGATACCAGAGTACCCCTGGCCATCAATGAGATGACCGAGGCGCAGATTGTTGCCACCATGAAGGGTGTCGGGCCAGCGAAAGCGAAAGCCATCATTGAGCACCGCACGACGAACGGTCCGTTTTCACGTCTCGATGACCTAATAAATGTGCCTGGCATTACTGCCCGCATAGTTTCCGACAATCTTGAGGCGGTTGGGGGGAAACCGAAATCTCCAGACGTAACGACCGGTCATGAACTGCGCGAACGTCTCATAGAAATAAACGATGAGATCGATGAAATCAGGAAGGCTACAAAGTCAAGGAGGGATCCGGAAGTTGACGGGCTGCCTGCCGACTTTGAAGGTAATTCTGGTAGGTTTAGGGAGGAAGGTGAAGCTCGTATAGCCAAGCTGCAAAAAGAGAAAGATGATATAGAGAATGCGATCATAATCGACCCGGACGTTCAAAAGTCTATTGAAGATGGGACTCCGCGAGACGCGATGACTACTGATGGAAGTACCCCATCGGGGGAGAGGATAGCTAGAAGCGTCCGAGAAGTATTAAAAGAGGACGTTGAACGGATCAGACAGGAAGTCAAAAAGCTAAAAGATGAAATAGAAGAATTGGAAAGCAAAGCCTCGTCCTTTCGGGATCAGGCAAAGAAGGCGAATGGAGTGCAGAGAGCATTCGAGCTGAATGAAAAAGCTGAGAAACTCGAAAACAAAGCTGCCTATAAACTGACGTTGAAAGATAAAAAGGCAATTGCCTATTTTGACGGGGTAGAAATAATTGAGAACGCCAATGACCTAACTTTTGTAGGCTCAGCGCGTATTGATGACTCCAATATGGGTGGCCTTATTAAAGGTCTAAGGTGGATGGAACATCCTTGGTTCTACATTAAAAACAATACCTTTGATGGGGAGTTTGGCGAGTACATTGCTCGGCTGGCTAGTACGATGGCGGATACGCCAGGATTGCGTATGGCGGGCGCAGCATTAGGTCGCGCAATGGAGACCAGTGTTGAATCTAAGGCTCTGCAATGGAAAATACACTATCGCATAGCCAAGCAACAACAGAGTGACGACTACACTGAGTTGGTTAGGAAGTTTAGGCCGAAGACATTCTCAACCAGCGAGAACACTATCTTTATTGAAAAGAGCAGGCAGGGGGTAGAGGGTGCGATTGATGCAGTAAAAAATGCAATGCCCGGCAAAGCCAATATGGATGGTTCCAACATAACATCCAATCGGCTTGATGGATTACCCACTTGGGTTGAATACAAAGAATTAGTATTTCAAAAGCATCACAACCCAGGAGAGTCAGTTAATAGCAACCCTGCGGTGGACCAAGCTGCACTAAATTCATCGAAGGGATGGATCACTTTTTATGCAAAATTTGGCTCGGCAATAGACGAGCTAAATATGAAGCAGACATCAAGGTCTGCGAAAAGAAATCTAAAACGGTTCACCGAGATTGTTAACCAGAACACGCAAAGACAAAAGCTACAGAGAATTCAACGCGACCTTCTAACAAAGGGTGACCCTGAAGAGCTTTCTGTCCTCCACAATAAGTGGAAAGAAGAGATGTCACAGGTGCCAGGGCTTAGCGAGAAAATGATTCGCGCCACTACTCTTGAGACATGGAAGGATGTTCAACTACAGAATATAGATGCCGTTCTCAAGACCCTGTCTGATCAAAGGGTCAGGGGCCAGTCGCAGGTGGAAGAGGCGGCGGAATGGGTTGAGTCTTTATCCGTCACTAAGGATGTTGATGAAAACTACTTCCACCGAATGTGGGATCTGAAAGCTATCCAAGAAAACCTGGAAGAGTTCAGGGATATACTGAGAAAATGGTTCATAGAAAATCCGGAGATACGACTCAACGGGAAGCTCCACAACATGAGTGGGAGCAAGACGGATATTGAAGAGCGCATTGGTATGGTTATCGATCATATCGTGAAGGATGCAAAAGGCGATTCGGTAAACAACTTCGTTGATAGCCGTGCGGTTCGGAAACTTGATGCAGAACTAGCGGCGACGGAGATTTCACTTGCCAGATTCCAGAAGAATTATCCTAGTTCTGGACCTACGCATAAGACGATCATAGGGCCTACTAATGTAGGGGTTCGTGGCAGCGCTGATTACCTTCCTGCTTATGCTGAGTATAAAAAAGACGGCACATTTGAAATTCGCGTAGATGAAGAATTCATTCGTACGGAATATGAGGCTGGTCGATTCGGGGTAAATTGGAAGCCATTCTTTAAGTCAACTGATGAGTTTATTGATTTCGTACATCGGCACGAGCAGGCCCACACCCGGATGCGGCAAGGGATACTCGAAACCAAAAAAGAATATGAAGCGCGGATAAACAAAGGGGCATGGGAGGAGCTTATTGAAGGCAAGCCCCCGAAGACGGAAGAGATGACCCGCCTGGAAACTAAGAAGCGCTTGACTAATGAGATGATAATCAAGGAGCGCAACACAAAGAACAGCAACGGGTCTTCGTCCTTGGTAGGTAGATCGTTAAACATCCCCACCTCGCGGGTAGGAAAGTTTGTTAACCGTGATATGGAAGCCGTTGGTGCCATGTACGAAAATCGTATGGCCCCATTGATTGAGACGGCTAGGAGATTTGGCGATAGTCATATGGATGAAGAGCTCTTATCTCTCCGTGAGAAATTTGATGAGCATCTTCTTAAAGCGACAAGTCATGCTGAACGAGAACGCATGATTAAAGAGTATGACAATATTGAGCAGTCCATCATAACTCTACGAGACAAGGTGAACCGTAACTTTGGCATTGCTGCCGACACTACCGAGTGGGGTCCACGAGTAGCGCGAACACTCTCTCACTGGGCGATAACAACGCAGCTAGGCAAGTCGGTTTATGCTGCTCTTGCTGATCCTGCTCGCATCATTCTTGAAGAGGGACTTGGCCGGACATTCGGTGCCCTCATAACAACCTGGACTACTAGGTCTGACGAAATGTCGGCATGGAGTAAGTCCGATCCAGAAGCGGGATATTACGGCGTGGGCATGGAGCTTTCCACAGCTTTTCGCATGGAGCAAATGACGGGGGCTTCCTTCTCGCCAACAGCCCATACAACTTTCGAGAGGGTGGCGGCAAATAGCGCTAAGTTCATGTTCGTCCTCAATGGACTTGCTCATTTTACAGATACGCTATCAAGGTTCTCATCGATCATGGTCGGTGATCGTGTAATAAGGCAGATGGATCTCTTGATATCAGGCAAGGCAACTCAAAAAGATATCATGCAGCTCGCAGACTTTGGCATTACTAAAGCAAAAGCACAGCGGTTCATGTACTCATGGAAGGGCGCAGGTGAGTCCAAGTACGGCGGACTTATCTTGCCTGATACTCTCGCATGGAAAGACAAGGCTGCTGCCAAAGATTTTCAGACGATGATGGGGGCTATTGTTCGATCGCAAGTGCTGACCCCTAACGTCGCGGACAAGATGAACTTTTTATCAAAGCCTGGAGTTCAGGTTATAACCCTATACAAAGGGTTCATGCTTGCCGCAACAAACCGTATCGTTCTTGCTGGTCTACAGGGCAAGCACGCACATTTGATGTCTGGTGTGCTATCTATGATAGCCCTGGGCATGATTGTTGACTGGCTCAAACGTCCTGATTACATTGACGCCACATGGCAGGAGATAATTATAAACGGCATTGACCAGTCAGGTGTGACGGGCCTCCTTATGGAGATCAACAACATGATTGAAGGTGCCACTATGGGTGAAATCGGACTGCGACCTATGACGGGTACAAGAACACCCCATTCGCGGGATGAAGGACTCAACAGCGTGGTTGGATCGCTTGGTGGGCCAGTGCTATCTCAATGGTCGAACTTAATTTGGGCGTTCAGCGAGGGCGGGAACGATGAAAAGGCTCGTGCGTTAAGATATGTCACTCCTTTTAACAATACCTTTATGCTTGGCAGTATGTTTGATTCCATGCAAAAAGGCCCAGTAGCGAGCGCGTTTGAGTAATGGCACAGTTAATCATATCGGACCAAGACGTTCGGCGAATAATCGCTATCGGTGGTACTCCAACAACGGGGCCACACACCTTCAGCTTTTTCTACTTTGATGATGATGACATCGAGGTGTACGTCGATGGTGTGTTACAGGTCAAGACGGCTGACTACACCGTCACGCCCACGGTCACCAACGATGATGGATTTGAAGGTGGCACGGTAACCACAACTGCTTCGTTGTCTGACGCCACGCTGGCCATTGTGCTTGCGCTGCCGTTCGCAAAAAATTCCAACATGAGCGTGAACGCTGCGTTCGATGTGGCAACTCTAAACACCACGCTGTCTAAGTTTATCGCCATGCTTCAGACGGTTCGTGAATGGAAGACTCGGGCGATCACTGTTCCGGTAGATGAAGAGCCATCGGGCATTGTCCTGCCAGCGGCAGCGGTGCGAGCTAACGGATTCATGGGCTTCGATTCATCCGGTGACGTAGTAATTACCAATAACGTTCTTCTCGGTAGCGTAAGTACCTCGAGCTATGGTGAGACGCTAGTAAATACCTCGGATTCAGCGTCGAACCTAGCGCTATTAGGCGCAACCTCTGCTGGTATTACCATGCTTACCGCCGCAACTGCGGAGGCTCAACGAACCTTAGTTGGTGCTGCTGGCATAGCCACAGCTAACGCATTCACAAAGACTCAGACGTATACCAAGGGCATAGCGGCCTCGGCCTTGAACCTGGCCCTTGGTGATGGCAACGTTTTCTCTGTCACGGGAAGCGCAAGCATCACATCTTTCGCTACAAAGGGGGTTGGCACTGTTGTCTATCTTTACTTTGCATCGACCCCTTTACTGACGCATCACGCAACGAATTTGATACTACTCGGCGGGGCGAACATCACAGCGGCGGCTGGTGATACTGCCGTCTTCGTTGAGTACGGGCCGGGGACGTGGCGTTGCCTAAGCTACCATCGCGCCTCTACTTCAGTGGACCCAGCGGACCCAGTGGACCCAGTTACTTCGACTCTGCCAGCAGGTTTAGTAGTATCTTATGGCGGGGTATCGGCCCCCACCGGATGGTTGCTGTGTAATGGTGCTGAAATAGATCGAACAACTTATGCCGATCTCTTTACTGCAATTGGCGTAAACTATGGCGTAGGTAATGGGTCCACCACATTCGCTTTGCCAGACACAACTGGTCGAGTTATTGCAGGGAAGGAAGCGAGCAGCACAAGGTTGTCAGTCCCCATTGCTGGCGGCACGTTAGGCGCTGTTGGTGGTGATCAGTACCTACAGGCCCATGCACATGCCGCTAGAGCCTACTCATATCCCTACGATGAGTATGGACTCGACAGGTCAGACCGTGGACCGACTGGAGAAGTAGCAGTCACGCACACCGTGATCGTTGACAGCTTTGGTTCCGGCTCATCACAGAACGTCCAGCCAACGATAATCCTCAACATGATTATAAAGACGTGACTAAAAGTCCTTTGCTTGCGACCCAAAGTTATGGTGGTTTGACTTCCAGTCATTGGCCTTGCTGTAAGGTATCTGTTCGAGCGTCCACATTCTCTTGCCCCTAGACTGGAAGTCTTTTATTTTCCCCTTACCTAGTATCGTGTTGTAGTAATGCTTCCAATACTCTGCCAGTGACAGCACCGTAGGGTCAGGCAATGCTGCGGGGATACGCCAGTAATGGATTCGACACATCGCAGCCGCGTACTGCAAGTTGTACACCAGCTCTTCTGCCCCACGATTGGGGTCAAGGACAGGAGGCTGGACTAGCATGACCTTATACAGCCTATGCCTTAGGTCCGGCTGATGCGTCAAGTAGTTATCCCATATGTCATCATGCGTTCGCGGCTCCATTTGCCATAACCCTTTCGCTGGCCCTCTTACCTGCACAATGTGCGAGTAGTTTGACTCGATCATGCCCGTCATCATGACGAGCTCCTCAGCAACATCACTCCACAGGCTTATCGCTTTAAGCGCTGGCCGTACTATGTGTTCACGTATCTCTCTTGGATCAATCATGCCCGCCTCCAATGTAATGCCATACCCGGATGGTCCTGGCGTGGTTGCTCGGGATAATAGATTGCGTGTATCCGATAGGCGCAAACCCCGCCTTACCTCTACGGAGTATCGCTCCCCAGGCATTTTTGTGGTGAGGGTGTAAGCTGTACTCCCCAGCATACTTGCGAAGGTCATCGACAGTTACCTGGCCATGAACCCTGCTGTGAGCTCGGGCTAAACCCCTCATAGATTCAAGAAAGTTGCCCGCATTTTTTTCCACCAAATCCAGACCCTCCTCTCTGAGTCGTCGGGAATTGGCCCTGTCTTTCTCGACCTCCTTTTGCATTAAGTCTATTGAGTGTTCGATACCCGCCCATCCTCGATCATTCCTCACCATGGGACATCCTTCGAGTCGATTGGGTCAGACGTTATTATTTCCGCTACGCTTTTCAACTGGATCTTGTTGAGGGTTTCAGTAGATGCGGCACCCTTGGGTGGTAGCTCGATGTTGCCTCCGAAGTTGGGAATTTGTAGCTCGCTGGCGTAGCGTGCGTTGCCTTCCTTATCTTCGTACTTACGGTTGACCTGCTTGCCCTCAACAATGAGTCGCATCCCCTTGGTCACGTACATTTCACACAAAGAGACTAATCCTTTGTTGAATACAACTACGTTGTGCCACACGGTCTCCTCTTGCTGCTCTCCTTCCTTGTTTTTCCACCGCTCACTGGTAGCGACGGAGAACTTGGCGAGCTTGCCACCGTTTCTTGTCTCAAGAATCTCTGGGTCTTTGCCCACGTTGCCTGAAATGATTAGCTTATTCATATTTTTTTCCTTGGTAAAAAGTGTCGGCTTCCCCATCCAGCAGGAAAGCATTGCCGGGACTGGATGGGGGAGGGGAACAGACAGCCGACGTGCCTGCCGGATACCCGGCGATGAAACTAGCTGACTTCTTTAATCTTTTCCGTCATAAGTAACTTAATCTCACTGGTCTGCTCGGAGCCAAGTATCGCAATCAAATCTTTCGCATCCTTGTCTGCACGTATCGCGGCCAACTCTTCAGTCGTTTGAGCCGCCTCGATACGCTCACGCAGTAAGATTATATGCTCGCTGATATCCAATGGGTCAGCCGCATCGGCAGCTTTCTCTTTTCGGATATTGAGGAACGTCTCTTTCTTCACATCCTCTGCACGCTTCTCAATGTACTTGTTGTCATCGAACTTGCCTAAGAAAACGTCAGCATTGAAGCCTAGATAACTTAGGCCCTTGGTGATGGAGTCCGTGAGTGCCTTCTTGTGTGCCTCATCGGGTGACTTGCCATGCTTGGCTCCACCGAATGTCTCGAATGTCTTAGCGGTAATATCAGGAGCGATGGTGTCGCCATCAGGCTTCGCGTACCAAATCTTGGTATGTACCCAGGTGTACCCGTCCTCGACCTTGGAGTCTAAGATGCGCCACCCCCAGCCGGTGCCCACTGGTCCGAACAGCTCGGTCGCTGCTTTTATCTGCGCGTACGCATCGATAGCGGTGAACCCACCACGCTGCGCGACATGCTTGGTATCGTTGGGGTCGGTCTTATCAACCTTGTCCCAGATCAATTTAGTCCCAGATTCCATCGTCATCCTCCGCTCCTGCTTGTGTGTAAGGGCACCATGGGGCGACCTCGCAATAAGTAACTCCGTCTCCCCTATCAAAGCACCGTATGCTTCTACCTCTTCGGTGCTCAATCTCGACAGCCACGTCCTTTTCTTCATATGATATTGCTAATGTTTCAATGTATCCCTTGTCCTTGCTGACGCCACCCTTCACTGCACGTTTCTTGCCTTTGGGTATTAGCGCCCAGATGTCAGGCTTCGCCCATCGATCGCCCTCAGTGCATTCATAGTTCTCGTCATCCTCAAACAACTCAAGTCGATCAAGTATGAAGTTATGGGCAGTCTCTTCGTCCCACTTAATGAGGTTGTATTTTTGGACATGCTTAGGATAATCCTCTCCCTTTGTGATGGACTCCCGAGCCTTCCAATCCTTCATGAATCCATAGGCTTCGAGACCTACAATCTTTACGTCCTGTTGCTTGAGCATCCAAGCATAAAGATTGAGCTGCTCTTCCCGCTCTTTGCGGGGGTAACCCTTGTTGGAAAGGTGCTCGAAAACGGACATTGTTTTATAGTCCTGAAGCACACCATCGAGAAGGACAAGGCGGTCATATGCGCCGGTAAGATTCCATGCCTTGCCGGACCTGCTGGTCACCTCGAATGTCATCCGCTTTTCTTTGATAGCCGTAGTGTCAGCACCTTCGAGTATTGAATGAACAGCCACGCCATAGATAGCGAAGAGCATGTCGCTCACATCTATAATAATTTCATCCTTGTGGTGATGACGAAGACGCCGAATGCGCGGGCTATCAAGCAACTCAGTGACCGATATGGTATCGGTATCGTAGAAGTTGCCTCGAAGAACCCGTGACATTTCTGCATTATTGATAGCAGCGTCCGCGATAGGCTGTGGAAAGCCTTGAACGTTTGTGATTTTCATCCTCTTCCCTTTGTGTTATAACTCAGTATAACAAAGACATCGGCAACAGACATGACTCATTCCGTCACCCGCGTTGATTTTGACTCGGATTTATTGACCACCCAGGAGGCCGCTCACGCTACTGGATTGTCTGTGCATACCCTGAATACCTATCGACATCTAAAGCGACCACCTGCGTACGTGAAGAAGGGACGACAGGTGCGTTATCGTATCTCCGACCTCCAAAAATACCTGGACAAGTCGAATGCTCAAGAAATCGTGGAAGGCTAACTTTTGTGCTGACTGTTGGAAAGATTGCGAGCCGTGCCATACCTTCGATGGTGGCCTAACGTGGGTGTGTTATAGCTGTGCCAAGAACATTCAACAGACCGGAACTGCGGAAGAAGATGGCCGCCGGAAAGCGACCGCCCAAATACCACGCCCATAGGGTGATGCTTGATGGGATTATGTTCGACTCCAAGAAGGAGGCCGCTCGATACAGTGAGTTGAGATTACTAGAGCGGTCGGGAAAAATTCGCAACCTGGAAGTGAAGCCTAAGTTCGAGTTCATGATGCCCAACGGTGAGCTATTGCGGTATCCGCCAACCCCAAAGATAAAAACAGGGAGGCGTGTGACTCATCGACCAGACTTTAGGTACACGGTACTCGATGAAGGCGCACCTCACGTTGTGGTTGAGGACACAAAAGGATTCGATACAGACATGGGTAGATTAAAACGAGGATTAGTGCAGGCGTTCCATGGCATACATATTAGGATCACCTAGCAATGTATCAAACAGGGATATTTATAGACGCGGAGCTGTTGAAGAGAACAGACCTTACCCCCTCAGAAAAACTTTACGTTGCCGCCGCCAGAGTCTCACCCAATATAACTCAAGAAGAAATAGCCAAGATGGTGGGCCTTAGTTCGAGGACAATTAGGCGCATAGAAGGGCAATTATTAGAGAAAAACCACTCAATAACGCCAGTTCCAGAGCAATTGCCTACAAAAACAAGAAAGAAAAAAGCGGACAACTTGTCCGGTGCTAGAGGAACAAGAATAGATGATAACTTCTGTCCCACAGATCACACGGTCCGATGGGCCAATCGATTCCCGAAGCTAGATGTTGATGTTGAAACCGAGAAGTTCATCAACTACTGGTCTGGTATCTCAGGAGCGAAGGGCGTAAAGCTCGACTGGGATAGAACATTTAGGAACTGGCTCATCAACGGCAACACTTATATGTTGCAGGGCGAGGCCAGAAACAAAGCAAAATCAGGGATATGGGATGACATCACCACTCATTACGAACGCGGATATAATGACCCTGTTCGGCCTGTTGGATGCCCAATACTTGGGAGCGATGAGCCGAGTCCTTGGTAATAATGAAGCTCAACGAAAGGTAACCGTCTATGCCTGGTACGAGCGACTCAAAGGACACACGCTTGAAGAAGTTAAACATGGCTACGACACCGCTTGTAGACGACACCCCGACTACCCTCCCACACTCCCCCAATTTGCCGCTGTCGTTAAAGCAACGATGGCACAGCCCGTATCATTACCACCCCCTGGACGTGGACCCATCGACATGGATGGATGGAATGCCACCATGGCTACTGTCCGAAACATC
>Ga0114999_10004761_pt1 | contig 16270 bp, 17 predicted proteins | sample ArcticOcean_MG_C_3_FD_89820 | JGI IMG/M metagenome (GOLD analysis project Ga0114999, IMG submission 89820) | Marine microbial communities from western Arctic Ocean - ArcticOcean_MG_CB8_126 | ecosystem: Environmental > Aquatic > Marine > Oceanic | place: Arctic Ocean: Canada Basin | collected...
GAACTGCAACAGGAAGGCTTCGTCCTCGTTGGCGTAGCCGAACTCTTCCGCCCGCGGCCAGACATTGGCGATATCGTCAAGCTTGGCGCCGGGCTCGATGGCGTCGAGGGCAGCGTTGACCCATTGTGAGCAGATCTCGTACGCCTCTTTCTGCGCCTCGTTGGGGATGCCGCAGATGAAGGTGCGGTAATAGCAGGTGTGATAGCCGTTGAACGAATGCATGATATCCAAAAAGATCATGTCGCCCGGCTGGATCATGCGGTCGGAGAAGGTATGCGAGTGCGGTGCGCCGCGCGGCCCCGAAACCGAGTTCACGCATTCGACCCGCTCTGATCCCATGCCGTAGAGCTTTTCGTTGGCGATGGCCACCAGATCGCTTTCCCGGGTGCCGGGGCGGATTGCCTTGGCGATATCCAAGTACGTCGCGTCGACCATGGCGGCGGCCTGTTTCAACAGCTCGATCTCTTCTTCGGTCTTGACCTCGCGGGCATCCATCAATGCCTGCTGGCCATCGACCACGTCGATGCCTTCGGCTTCGAGGGCGCGCAGCATGGGCAATTCCATGATATCGATGCCAAGGGGCTGTTTATCGATACCAAGTTCGATCATCTTTTCCTTGATCTGCTTGGCGAAGACATTCTGGATGCCGTGCTCCGGCGGCAGGGCGCCTTGCATGGTCGAGACCGGCGCGTCCACCCGGTTGCCCAGCCAGGGCGAGCTTTTACGCTTCGCCGGCGGCGCCGGGTCCCACAAAAACGGCGCCGTATCGGTGGGGCAGAGCGTATAACGGTCAAACTTGTCGCGGCCCCATTCACCGATATGGGTCGAGGTGATATAGCGGATATTATCGAAATTGAAGCAGAGAAAGGCGCCGAAGCCGGCATTCTTGGCGGCCGCTTGGGCGCGCTCCAGGCGGTCCGTCTGCAGTTTCCGGAAATCAACACCGGCTTCCCAGTCCTTGGCGATGGTGCCCCAGGTGGCGGTCGAACGCGGACGATTGTAATGCATAATATCCTCCTCATGGCGGCGGGACGCCGTTACAGCCACCCGCCGTGGAACACGGAATTTATTGATGCCATTGTTGCGACTACGGCCCGATTAATAAAGCACAATTTCCCATCGCCAATGGGGTTCTAGTTTGATAATGCTAGCTCCTTGATGCGCGGGCCGATGCCCGCCGGGAGGGATTGCATTGGCCAAAAAAGCGAAATCAAAGGCACCCGCCAAATCGGGCAAAGCCCGTGGCTCGGCGCGCCTCAACGATGATATCGGCGAGGAAAAGCGCCTCGAGATGTTCCAGATGCAGTTGGAAGTGCGGCTTTTGGAAAACCGCGCCAACGATTTGTTCCTGCAGAACCTGGTCAAGGGCACCATCCATCTGTCGGTGGGCATGGAAGCGGTGGCCGCCGGCTGCGGTGCCGCCATGCGCAAGAACGATTACACCTTCTGCACCTATCGGGGCCACGCCCACACCATGGTGCGCGGCGCGCCCATGACCGGCGTGCTTGGCGAATTGATGGGCCGCGAATGCGGATTGCTGAGCGGCAAGGGCGGCTCCATGCATCTGACCAGCGTCGAACATGGGGCGATGGGCTCCTACGCCATCATCGGCGCCCATCTACCCATAGCCGTCGGCGCCGCCTGGTCGGCCCAGTACCGGGGCTCGGGCCAGGTTTCGGTCTGTTTCTTCGGCGACGGCGCCACCAATATCGGCGCCTTCCACGAAGCTTTGAATTTGGCCGCCGTCTGGAAGTTGCCGGTGGTCTTCGTCTGCGAAAACAACCTCTATATGGAATATACGCCGATCGCCGACGTAATTCCGGTCGAGCATCCCGCCGCCGACCGGGCGTCAGCCTATGGCATGGACGAGATCTTGGTCGACGGCAACGATCCCGATGCGGTCTACCGGGTGGCCCGCGACGCCATCGAAAAAGCCCGCGCCGGCGACGGCCCGTCGATCATCGAAGCCAAAACCTATCGCCATTTGGGCCATTCCCGGGCCGATCCCGGCACCTACCGGCCGCCGGAAGAAATCGAAGAATGGAAGAAGCGCGATCCGATCCCCATGTACCGCCAGCGCCTGCTGGATTACGGCGTCGGTGAGGCCACCGTCAGCGGCATCGAAGACGCGGTCATGAAAGCCCTCGACGAGGCCACCGAGGAAGCCAAGGCATCGCCGACGCCGTCACTGGCACTTCGCGATACCGAAGTGTGGGCGGATGGAGGCTCGTCATGGCGGAATTAACCTACCGCGAAGCCGTCGCGGCGGCCATCGCCCAGGAAATGCGGCGCGATGAAAATGTTGTCTTCCTTGGCGAAGATATCGCCGATGCCGGCGGCGTCTTCAAAACCACGGTCGGGCTTTTGGATGAGTTTGGCCCTTTAAGGGTGCGCGATACCCCCATATCCGAGCAAGCCATCGTCGGCGCTGCCATGGGCGCGGCGATGACGGGCCTGCGCCCCATCGCCGAGATCATGTTTTCCGATTTCTTCGCCGTCTGCTGGGATATCATCACCAACCAGATCGCCAAATCCCGCTACATGACCAACGGCCAGGTGGCCTTGCCCCTGGTGATCCGCACCGCCAATGGCGGCGGCGTCCGCTTCGGCGCCCAACATTCCCAAAGCCTCGAAAACTGGGCGATGATGGTGCCGGGCCTGAAAGTTGTGGCGCCCTCGACGCCGGCCGATATCAAGGGGCTTCTGGCGGCCGCTATCCGCGATCCCGATCCGGTGATATTTTTCGAACAGAAATCCCTCTACGGCACCAAGGGCGAGGTGCCCGAAGGCGAACATGTGGAGGAGCTCGGCATCGCCAAAATCGTCCGCCCCGGCGACGATGTCACCATCCTCGCACTCGCCGCCATGGTGCCGCGCGCTTTGGAGGCGGCCGAAATTCTGGCCGCCGAAGACGGCATCGGCGCGAACGTGATCGATGTGCGCTCCCTGGTGCCGCTGGATACCAAGACCATATTGGCCGAGGTGTCGCGCACCGGGCGCGTCGTCACGGTGGAGGAAAATCCCCGGCTGTGCGGCTGGGGCGCGGAGTTATCCTCGATCATCTCCGAGGAATGTTTTTACGATCTGGACATGCCCATCCACCGGATCACCACGCCGCACGTGCCGCTGCCGGCGGCCGATGATCTTGAAGATCATTCGATCCCGTCGGTGAGCCGCATTGTCGAAACCATCCGCCGGGAAGTCGATTGATGGAACATTTCCAGAGGAAATTTTGATGGAACATTTCCAGAGGAAATTTTGATGGAAATAGTCATGCCGCAACTGGGCGAGACGGTGTCCGAGGGCACCCTCACCATCTGGCACAAATCGGTCGGCGACGCGGTTACCGCCAACGAAGTGTTGTTCGAGATCGGCACCGATAAGGTGGAGATGGAAGTGCCTGCGCCGATGTCCGGCGTGCTTAGGGAAATCCGCGTCGATGCCGGTGAAACCGTCGGCGTCGGCACCATATTGGCGGTGATCGACGATGGCAGCGCGCCCGCCCAGGCGGCGCCTGCGGGCGCGCCCAAGCAGGCCGCACCTTCCGCACCGCCGCCGCCCGCCCAACGGCAAGCGGCGCCAACCCGCGATAAATCGGTGAAATTGTCGCCGGTGGTGCGCAAATTATTGGCCGAAAACAATTTGCAGCCCAGCCAGATCACCGGCACCGGGCGCGAAGGCCGCATCAAACGCGGCGATGTGCTGGCGTTCCTGAAAGGGGCGCCCGCCGCGTCGGCGGCACCTGCTGCCCGGCCCGCGCCATCCGGCGATGGCCGTACCGTGGTTCCATTCAACCGCCGCCGCCGGATGACGGCCGAGCATATGGTCCGCTCCAAGGCCACCAGCGCCCATGTTTTGCAGGCCGTCGAGGTGGATTTCTCAAACGTCGAAGCGGCGCGCAAGCGGGCCGGAACCAAATGGAAGACCAAGGAGGGCTTTTCGCTGTCGTACCTGCCGTTCATCGCCAAGGCGGTGTGCGACGCCATTGCCGAGTTTCCGAAAATCAACGCCCATGTGGAGGGCGAAAACCTGGTGACCTTCGACGCGGTCAATCTGGCCATCGCGGTTGATCTGGATTTCGAAGGGCTGGTGGCCCCGGTTGTCCGCGATGCCGGTTCCATGGCGGTGGTCGATCTGGCCCGCGCCATCAACGATATTGCGGGCCGCGCCCGGCGCGATTCCCTCGGCCCCGATGATTTTCAGGGCGCCACCTACACCATTTCCAACAACGGCACGTTCGGCACGCTGATCACCGCGCCGATCATCAACCAGCCGCAAGTGGCGATCCTGTCCACCGATGCGATTATAAAGAAACCGGTGGCGGTGGTGGTGGACGGCACGGACGCGGTCGCCGTCCGGCCCGTCGGCGTATTGGCGCAAAGCTTCGATCACCGCGCTATCGACGGCGCCTATTCGGCGGCCTTTTTGAAGCGCCTGAAAGAGATCATCGAAAGCCGCGAATGGGCGGCGGCGGTGCCTTAAAAAGGGCCGGCGGGCGCCATCAGGGGAGGGGGCGGCTTCTGATCCTTCTCCGGATTTCCTCGCCGGATTTGCGTTCGGCGAGTTCCAACTGGTGTTGGCTCTGCAAGTTCATCCAGAACGCGGGTGTATTGCCGAAGAATTTGGCAAGGCGCAGCGCCGTGTCGCCGGAGATGCCGCGCTGGCCGTTGATGATGGCGGTGATGCGGTTGGCCGGCACCCACAGTTCCATGGCCAACCGGCTGGCCGACAGCCCGTGCGGTTCCAGAAATTCCGACACCAGGATTTGGCCGGGATGGATGGGTTCGTTGACCGACATGTGACGTTCCTCTCATCGGCCCTTACCGGGCGGGGTAAATGAAGCCGATCCTTGCGCCGTTCCATCCCCATAGCCCGGCTCGGCGCCATGGTTCAGCATCCAAGCTCAGCATCCAAGCTCAGTATCCATAGGAACATATTATATATATTTTCCGTATTACGTAATAGATATTAATCGGTCATGCCAGACAGCGGACGGCTGCCAAATTGTTCGGACGCCTCGCCGTTCTGCTGCACGCCCCAAGCCACACCGTCGCAACAAATCGCCCGCCAACAGCCAACCACGTTCCCCCCAACTCACCAACAAACCTCCAACCTTCATCCCGGCTTTGAACGCACCATTCCCAATTCATACATTTAACGTTCTACATAAAACATATGAAATGGGCATGGCTCCAAAACATGCTTTTTTTCCGGCCAAAACGAAGGTAATAGATTGGGCAATCCAGACCCTCATCATATGGCTTCGGTCGTCGCCTTGGGCGGCGGCGGCAACCGGAAGGAAAAATCAATTATGGCTGACAGGGATTTGAATAGCTTGCGCGTTGGGTGGATCGGGACCGGGCGCATGGGGCTCGCCATGGCCAGCCGTCTGCTCGATGCCGGCGTCGAACTTATGGTCTGGAACCGGACCAAGGCGAAGGCTGAGCCGCTGGCCGAGCATGGCGCAATCATCGTCGATAACCCGCGCGATCTGGCCGCCATGGATATTGTCTTCACCATCCTCGCCAACGACGTCAATTTCACCGAGGTGACCACCGGCGAGGGCGGTTTGCTGGTCGAAGGTGGCCCCAATCCGGGTGTCATGGTGGATCTGACCACCATCTCCGAGGGCGCGTCCCGCAACGTGCGCGAAATCGCCAAGGCGCGCGGCACAATCATGCTCGATTCGCCCGTAAGCGGCAACGACAAGGCCGTCGAAGCCGGCGCCATCAGCATCATCACTTCGGGCGATAAGTCCGCGTTCGATGTGGCCGAGCCGTACCTGGAGACCATCGGGCGCAGCGTCTCTTACGCCGGCGAGGGCGAAAAGGCGCGCATGGTGAAAATCTGCCACAACGTCATTTTGGGCATCGTCGCTCAATCCATGGCCGAGATCACGGTATTGGCGGAAAAAGGCGGCGTGCCGCGCCATGCCTTTTTGGAGTTTCTCAACAACAGCGTCATGGGCTCCACCTTTACCGCCTACAAGACGCCGGCCTATGTGAATTTGGATTTCACGCCCACCTTCACGGCGCCGCTGCTCAGGAAAGACATGGACCTGGGCCTTGCCGCGGCGCGCGAATTGGGCGTGCCCATGCCGGTGGCTGCGGCCGCCCGGGAATGCGTGCAGGCGCTGATCGGCAACGGTTATACCGACTGCGATTTTGCCGCTTTGATCGAGCAGGAAGCCAAAAACGCCGGCTATGCGATTGAATCGGAAGACGTCGAAGTCGGCACCGGGCTTTAAACGAAAACGGCGGCGTTTACCGGTTGATTGCGGGTATCGCCGCCGCTTTTACCGCGCCCCCGCCCTGTGGATAAATAATTGCCCTAAAATCACAAATTTTGACGTCTGCGCCCTTTAAATTTTGGCCACAATTACAATATTAGATGCAAGCGGTGCAAAACCGCGCGCCGCCGCCACCAGGGCCATCGGCGGCGCAAACTTGGAATGTAACTTAGGATTAATGGCGAGAGAATCATGACGGAACAGGCTCAAAGCAACGATAATACCTTTGTCGGCATCATGCTTTTGAAAGATGGCAAGTGGACGCCGCACAGCAAATATGACGTCAATGCCCTCGGCGGCGCCCTTATGACGGCCAAGGAGCTGGACAATGATACCGAATATGACGGCGTCAAGGTGATGAAAATCACGGCCGGCGAGGGCGCTGAAAACAAAGAAGTCTGGGTCAGTCCGCGCTTCGAGGCGCGCCAGAAGGCGCATGCCAATGCCAAAGTTCGCGAAGGCGAGCTTCAGACCAGCCAGCAGTTCGCCAACGCCCACCAGGAACGCAAGGCGCAATCGCGCAGAAAGTAACGCCGCGCCCCTCCCCATTAAAAAACCCCCGGCCGCAACCGGGGGTTTTTGCTTAATCGATCGAAGCAAGGAGAATTACCTGGCGGGCAAATTCATGATCTTGGCGGCGTTGCGCCAATAAATGTCTTCGCGCCATTCATCGTCGATGTCGATCTCGTTGAGAATCCGAATAGTTTCGCGAATATACATGGGGCCTTTTTCCGGATCGAACGGCGCGTCGGACGCGAACAATACCCGGTCGCGGGGGTAATAATCCAAGCCGCAGACGGTCGCTTCCTTGGAGCCGAAGACGGCGGTGTCCGCATAGAAATCCAGGAAATAATCGGCGTGCGGTTTTTTGAGTCCGTCCTTGGCATTCCGGTATTCCTCGCCGGCCGGGCCCGATGTCCGGTCGCCCAGGAACTGCCAGCCAGGGCCGGTGCGGCCCGAATGGAAAGGGCTCAGCCCGCCCAGATGGTGGGTGATCAACTTGAAGTTTTCAAGTTTGTCCATCATCCCGGAAAACACCATGCGCGCTTGCGCAACGGAGGTCTCGTACGGCCAGCCGAGGGTCCACCAAATCTCGTATTTGGATTTCTCCTCGTCCTTGTAGTCGGCCATGTCGGCGCCTCGGGCCGGGTGCATCCAGATGGGGATATCCAAATCGGACGCTTTTTGGAAAATCTGGAAATATTCCGGATTGTCGAGGGCGCGGCCCGCCACGTTGGTGAAAATCTGGATGCCCAGCGCCCCGGTGCCGTCCATGACCCGTGTCGTTTCGGCAACCGCCGCATCCGGGTCATTCATGGGCAGGGAGGCCACATAGCCCGGGAACCGGTCTGGGTATTTCTGGCAAATCTCGGCCATACCATCATTGGCGATGCGCGCCAGTTCGGGCGACGTGTCCTTGTCGAATAAAACTTCCAGCGGCGGCGAGGCCAGGGACAGGATCTGTTCGTAATCGTCGAACAGGTCCATCACCCGGAAACGTTCGTCCATATCCATCAACATCGGCACCGAGCGTACGCGCTTGCCCATGTCTTCGGTTTCACCGGCTATTTCGATCATCTTATCCCAAAAGGCTATCGGGAAGATGTGATTGAATGCATCGACTTTTCTCATGATTTTGTTTCCTTTCGCTCCAATATTTGTGGCGCCGGGATCAATCCCAGCCGTAAATTTCGAGAGACGTCTCGCCGCCCCGGAGGCGGCCCATCACCGCCGTTTCCTTGGCGTCCCGTTGCCGGGATTTCTCGTTGACCTCGCCAATGCGCAGCAACGGCACGACAACCACGCCGTCGGTATCACCGCGCACCAGATCGCCGGGCTCGATCAATATATTGCCGATGGATAGGGCCGTACCGAGGGAGCCCTTGCCATTGAAATCCTTGCCCGTACCACGCATGCAAAAGCCGCGCGCGAACACCGGAAAACCGACCTCGGGCAATATGGCGCCGTCGCGGACGCAGGCATCGATCACCAGCCCGCCCAAACCGCGCGCCTTGGCGGCGGTGCTCATGATCTCGCCCCAATAGCCGGCCTCGTAATGATCTTCGAGATAGGCGACCAGCACGTCGCCCGCGACCGCATCGGCGATGGCCCGGTGCAGCCAGAGATTATCACCGGCCGGGCCCGATACGGGGTAAGCCGGCCCGCAAACTTCAAATCCCGGCGCGGCGGGCTTGATGGAAGAGGGCAGGGCGCCGATCTTGCCGCCCGCCTCGTGCATGGTGGCGGTCGAAATTTCCGCCGCTTCCGATAACAAGGCGGCATCGGGACGCTTGAAATCCGCCATGCTTTATTGCTCCCGGGTCTGCAATTGGTGATAGCGGAATTCTTTGCGCGCATCATCGAGGCGCATACCGCCATCGATGGCGGCGCGGATATGCTCTTCCGCTTCCTCGATATCAGCGCAGATACCTAAGATAGCATCCACATGATCGTTCGGCAGGCAAACCACGCCATCGGCGTCGCCAAGCAGGATATCGCCGGGATGGACGCGGGCGCCGCCGATCGAGACGGGCACGTTCACATCATCCATCTGGACCCGATCTTTGCCGGTGCGCATGGACCAACCCCTTGAATACATGGGATATTCCCGCTCCAACGCCAGATGCACGTCGCGGCAATGGCCATCGATGACGGTGCCTTCGACGCCCATCTTCTTGGCCAGGAAGGTCAGGATGTCGCCCCACACGGTCATGTCTTCGCGGCCATGATTGTCGATCACCACCACTTCGCCGGGCTTCACATCGTCGATATAATCGCCGACCGATCCCGCCGGGATTGCGGCCGGCGCCATATGCATGGTGAAGGCCCGCCCGCAAAGGCGGAAATCGGTGCTCAATGGTTTGATGCCGAGGCATTGGCCGGCAATGCCGAGCCGGTCCATGGCGTCACTGACCGAAGAGGTGGAAAGGGTACGCAGTTTTTCGATGATTTCGTCGCTCATGATGTCCTCTGATACTGGTTTATTTTTTCAACATGGATTCGTAATCGCCGCCCATCACCTGGGATACCGGCTTGCCTTCTTCGACGGCGCGGGCCATGGCGGCTTCGCGGGCGGCGATGTCCTCGGCCTTGTCGAGAACCTCGGCCTCCGAGGCTTTGGGAATAAACACTATCCCTGAGCCGTCGGCGATGACCAGATCGCCGGGCTCCACATTAATGCCGCCGATGGCGATGGCAACGTCCCAGGCCAACTCGGCAATGCGCCCCCTTGCCGTGAACGAGGTGGCCGAGCGGGCAAACACCGGAAAGCCGATCTCGTCGGCTTCGTCGGCGTCCCTTGCCGGGCCGTCGACAATGGTGCCCGATAATCCTTTTACCTTGGCGGCGCGGGACAAGATGCCGCCCCAGCCCGCAGCGATCTCGGTGGTCAGGTTTTCAATGACAATGATATCGCCTTCGCTCGCCGCATCGACGGCGGCGCTGCACAAATGGCGCTTGGTGACGCTATCGTTGGGCGGGCCCAATTTGACGGTCTGTGAGCGCCCGGCGATGCGGCGCCCCGCCGAGATGGCGCCGATGCCCTTGACCGTGCCCTTGAGACCGAGCGCATCCAGCGCGTCGGAGACCGCGCAACTGTCGATTTTTCTAAGCCGATCGGCGGCTTCGTCGCTCATGTCACGTTTCTCCCAGCTACAAATTGAATATGCGTTCGGCGTTTTTGCCGCGGGCGGCATCGCGCTGATCGGCGGGCAGGGCATCGACGCGGGAAAGGCAGCCCTTCATGTCGCCGATATTGTGCGGATAGTCGGACCCGAACAGCATGTTGGCACTGCCGCCCACATTGATGGCCAGCTCCAGCGCTTCTTGTTGAAACGTCACGCTGTCGTAATAGATACGGTCTGCGTAGGTGCTCGGCAATTCCGATATCACTTCGCGGGCGCCGGGCATATTCATATGGCAGATATCCAGCCGCCCGAATAAATAGGGCAGGGCGCCGCCGGCGTGGCAGGCGATGATCTTCAAATTCGTGTAGGTGTCAAAAAAGCCGTCATAGATCATGCGCGAGACGGCCATGGTGGTATCGAACATAAAGCCGATGGAGGCCACCAGATTGAAGCGCTGCATGTCCATTTCACCGACGCCCGGCGGCGCCGTGGGATGCAGCAATACCGGGAGGTCGCGCGCATCAATAGCGTCCCAGACTGGTTTCAGATGCGGATCGGTGAGTGACATGCCGGAAATGTTGGCCGACACGAACACGCCGACGGCGCCTTTTTCGTCGCAGGCGCGGGCCAGCTCTGCGACGGCGGCATCGGGGTGCTGCCAGGGCAGGGTGGCGAAATAGCGGATGCGGTCCGGATGCCGCGATTGCTGGGCGGCCATGTCGTCATTCATATATTGGGCGAGGGCCGCGCTCACGTCCTCGCCGCCCCAAAAGACGCTGGGGCAGGTGAGCGAGACAATGGCCATATCGACGCCGGCATCGTCCATATCGGCAATGCGTTTTTCATAATCGAACATGGGATCCATCAGGGTCATGAACGGCGCCCCGTCGGCGCGGATCACCCGCTGGCCCTTGAATTCGGACAATTCATAATTGCCGCCATGGGCGACCAATTGTTCGAGCCAATGCTCGTTCAGCATATGGGTATGAACGTCGATGACGGTGCTCATGATTTCCCCTGGATGGCGGCGGTTTTATGCAACGCGGCTTGGACCGGAGTATCCGATATCAGACCCGGCTTGCCAACCGCCCTCCGCAGCTTGATCTCGGTACCCGCTTGGGCTTTATTGGCGCCGCGAATTACCTATAACGAAACCCGGCAACCCACCATGCGCCTTGCCTATTTCACGCAACCGGTCCACCCGCTCAATCGCGGCTACGGCGATGTTCTCCAGGAAAACCTGGACGCGGTGATTTTGGCCGACAAGCTCGGCTACGAGGAAGCCTTGTTCGGCGAGCATTTCACCGATATCGCCGAGCCGATCACGTCGTGCCTGATGTTCATCGCCCGGCTCATGGGCGAGGTTGAACAGATCACGCTGGGCACCGGGGTTACCAACTTGCCAGTTTATCATCCGGTGATGCTGGCCGGCCAGATCGCCATGATCGACACGCTTTTGGACGGCAAATTTATCTGGGGCATCGGGCCCGGCGGGCTGCAATCGGATATCGAAGCCTTCGGCAATCTGGATATCGAGCGCAACGAAAAAATGGTCGAAGTGTTCGAGCAGATTTTGCAAATCTGGTGGGGCGAGGCGCCCTTGGATGTCAGCGGTAAATTCAACAGCTTCACCACGCGCGCCAGCTTTTATCCCGAGATCGGCCAGGGCATTGCCCCCAAGCCCCTCCAGAAACCGCACCCGCCCGTGGTGGTGACGGCGGTGGCGCCGGCGTCGCACGGCATTACCTTGGCGGCGGAGCGCGGCTGGCAGCCAATATCGTGCCAATATGTGCACCCCCATTGGATCGCGACGCACCTGCCGAAATATCTGGAAGGGCTGCGCAATGCCGGATTACCGGAAGACCCCACCGGCTACCGGGTGGCCAAGTTGATCTTCGTTGCCGATGACGAGGCGACGGCGGCGCGCTACGGCAAAAGCGAAGACGGGCCGTATGGCTTTTATTTATCGAACCTGATGAAGAAGCTGTCCCGGGGCCCCAAGTTCGGCGTTTTCTCCGCCTATCCCGACCAGCCGAGGGAACAGATCACCCTGGCGCAATCGCTGGATCAACAGGTCATCGCCGGCACCGTGGCAAGCGTTACCGAGCAGATTTTGGCTTTGCGCGAACAGATCGGCCCGTTCGGGACTTTGTATTACACCGGCATCGACTGGGCCGACGAGGCGCTGGGCCGCCGCTCCATGCAGTTGATGGCGGAACAGGTATTGCCGAAGCTCAACGCGGCAATCAAGGACGAAGAGGCCGGGATTGCTGCGAAGGTGGCGGCAGGGGGATAGGAAAAAGAAAAGAAGTTGAACCACAGAGACAGTGAGACGGTGAGGAAGAAAGAAAAGGAATGGCGCTGCGCGCCGGGACTATCTTCTCACCGTCTCACTGTCTCTGTGGTTAACCTTTCTACCCGCTAATACCCAATCCCCCCTTACATTGGGTCTTCCAACGCGCGCACGCCCCAGACTTTGCCCTCGGCCATGCCCATCAGATCCTTGGCGCATTGGCGCAGGATCAGCGGGCCGGTGGTGGCGTGCTGGGCGCCAGCCATCATGTCGCGGATGCAGCGCTGCAAGGGGCTCGCCCTCAGTGCGCCGCCGCCGCCATAGGTGAAGGCCAGGGACGCGATATCGTTGGCGACGGCGGTGATATGGACCAGCGACAAGCGGATCAGCGTCAAAGCGCGGGTCGGGATGCGGCCGTCCTCGGGCAAAATCTCTTGCATGGCGCGCCAGCTTTCGAAAACCAGCGCCCGGGCGGCCCGGTAGCGGGCTTCGGCCTCGCCATAAAGGGTTTCGAAATTCTCGCCGCCGCCCTGCACCGGCAACAGCATCGGGCGTTTGCCGTCGGAGCGGGCCAGTTCGGCCAGCTCGTCCAGCATGCGCCGCCCGGTGCCGAGGGCAAAGCCGGTATGACCGATGCCGCCCAGCCCCCAGATGCCCAGCTTGTAGATATCACCGCCCTGGTTGGCAACGCGCTGGCGCTGGATGTGGGTATGATCTTCGGGCACGAACGCGCCTTCGATGTTGTAATCGATACTGCCGGTGGCGCGCAGGCCGAGCACATCCCAGTTTTCCTTGAGCGTCGAATTCTCTATCGGCACCACGAAGACGCGAAACTCGGGCGCGCCGGTATTGGCATCGATGCGCGGCTCGCCGTTCTCGTAAATGATGCCGCCGGTATGGATATGGCTGGCATGAAGGATACCGCTGGCATAGGACCAATCGCCGGAAAGGCGGAAGCCGCCATCTTCCACATGGGCCTTGCCCAGCGGCGCGCCATGGCCGGCGATGATGGATATATGATCGCCGAACAATTGATCGGCGCCGGAGCGCGGTATATAGGCGGCGCCGGTGCCGGTGCAGACTCCCGCCGCCATTACCACCCAGCCGGTGGAGCCGTCCGCATAGCACAAGGCCTCGATCACCTTGAGGCTATCGACGGGCCACAATTCGGCGCCGCCATATTGGTGCGGCACCCACAGGCCCATCAGTCCGGCGTCCATAAGCGCATCCATGGTGGCGTCGGTGAGCCGCCCCAACCCCTCGCCCTTGGGCGCCTCGGTGCGAAGGAGCGGTTCCAGCGCCTTGGCCTTTTCCACCAGATCGAATTCGTCGGCGGTTATGTCTGTCATGGTCATCCCCCCAATGTTCGCCTCTGATTGTACCCCGCAGAGGCGGCGAAGCAATCATCGGGAACCGCTCTAGACCAACGAGCGGATCAGCTTGGCGTAGCTGCCGATCAGGCAGCGGACGAACGGGTCGCACTTGGCCACCTTGGACGAGAACAGCTCTTTTGGAATAACCACCACCGTGGTTGTGGCTGCGGCGCGCGCCATCGCCATTCTGGGACGGCTGTCGATCAGCGCCATCTCGCCGAATATGCCGCCCTTTTCCACCGAGCCCAGGACCAATTCTTCCTCGCCCTGCTTTTTGAGAATCTCGACGCGGCCTTCTTGAATGACATAGGCTTCGTTGCCGAAGTCGCCTTCATCAAAAAGGACGTGCCCCGGCGGAAGCACCAGACGCTGCATGATCGCCGAGGAAGCCTTTGCCATTTTGGTTCTGCTTTCGTCTGCGCATAATAATTTTGGGGAAGACCGCGATAATTTTATTTCATATATTATGGCCAAATTCTATAATACCAAGGATCGGGGATAATAACCCATAGAGACGCCATACCAAGGTTTTCGGCAAGGAGCGTGCGTCGCGGCGATGCGGTGCATCGGAAGACGTGCGCGACGCTGTCCGAAAGCCTTGGTATGGCGCCGTTCCGGTCGTCCATGCGCCCCTCCGGAGGGCGTCAGAAACGCTTGCCGATACACCGCATCGCCGGCGCGTTCCTTCCTACCCGGCGAGGCGCATGAACGATCTCTATGGGTCATTATCCCCGATCCTTGGTATAATCGTTAAACCGGCAATTGTTTGACTTGAACGGAGGATGCGATGTCTGAAACCATCAACGTGGCGGTGCTAGGCTTGGGCCGCATCGGCCAGCAGTTCGCCGCCGGCCTCTCCAAGCATATCGAGATGGGCGAAAAACCGATCAAGATCGTCGCCGTGGCCGAGCGCGATCCCGATTCCCTGGCGGCGCAGATGTTCGCCGATGAAGATGTGCCGGTCTACACCAAAGCCACCGATATCATCGAGCATGACGGCCGCATCGATATCATCTTCGATCTGACCGGCGCGCCGGAAGTCCGCCAGACGTTGCGTGCCAAGCTGCACGAGACCGGCAACCACGATACCATTATTGTTCCCGAGATTTTCGCCCACTTCGTCTGGTCGCTGCTGGAAGAAAACGTGGATCTGTCGCGCCCGCACCGAAGCGGCTATTGAGGGAGACCGCCGTCAGCCCGGCCAGGTCCCCGAATATTCCGGCATGATGGCAATGATCCTTGGGCATTGCGCCCGGACCGTCATCATTTCAGCTTCTCCGGGCTGTCCGCCAGCCAAAGGATTGACGAATAATATTGCATGAACTCGGTCCCGATCATTTTGATTTTATAGACGCCGGGGACCAGGGCAACCTGGCCGCTGCGGGCGCGGGCGCGTTGCCGTTCGGGTACGACGATATTTTCCTTTGTGCTGAGACGCGAAAACTCCAAGGCGCTGCTCGGCTTGGCGCAAAATAATAATAATCCGTACAGGGGCTTGGCCACACCGGCGATATCGATACGCACCAACGCCGCGCCCCTTTCGCGCCCGACATTCGATTGCGCGGCGATCGGCGTGCCGGCCATGAAGATCGAGCCGACGGCGAATGAGGCGTTGTCATAACAATAGGGCGTATCGCCGGGCACCGGTATGCGGTCACCGGCGCGGGCCTTGAAGGCGCCGTCCAGCGCGGTGAAGGTCAAATCCGGCGAGCCCAGGCGCGCCACTTCGATGCGGACCGTACAGGCGGCAAGAAACAATAGGCCGAAGGCACAAAATACAATCTGGCGCGCATTCATAATTCGTTCCCCCGGTATCGGCCGCCCAATATACTGGTCCAAGTTGAAGATTTATCCATTGTCCGAACGGCTGCAAGGGCAATGGCTGCAATAATCTACTGGGAATAGTTCCATGAAACCTATATCTAGCAATTCGATTGTGATTTTCAGCTTGAGGCCAGAATCTTGGTGAATGAAATTACACCGAATTTTATCGAGGCCATGGAGATGGCGCCGGAAGGGGTCGCGCTTTGGGACGCCGATGACCGGCTGGTCCTGTGCAATGAAATGTTTCGCCAACTGCACAGCCACGCCGCCGAGATTATCGTGCCCGGCTTGAAGCTGGAGGAATTGCTGCTCCGCCATAAGGCCAGCGGGCTGAAGGTTATCAGAGATGGCGCGCCCGCCGATTGGGATGAGGCCGCGCTGGACGCCCGCAAGCGCAAAATCCTGCCCAGCGTGGTCGTCCAATATGGCAGCAAATGGATACAAATCCGCCGCAACAAATTGTCCGATGGCAGCACCATCGCCTTTAACACGGACATCACCGAAATCAAGAAAAGCGAGGCGAGGTTCTCCAAGATATTCCAGTCCAACCCGGCGCTGGTGTCGATTTCTACCATGGCGGACGCGGTGATCCTGGACGTCAACGAGGTCTGGCTGAAAACCCTCGGCTACAAAAAATCCGAGGTTGTCGGGCGAACGCCGTTCGATCTGAATTTATTCGAAGACCCCAAAATCCGCGAGCGGGTTGTGACGCGCGCCAATCAAGGCGCGGATGGCGGGTTTGATGTCCGCTATATGACGGTGGTCTCAACTGATCGACGCAACACTTTATCTTAAATGGAAAGATGGAGTGTTTGATTATGGAACGAAGATATCGTCGAGGATTTAGTACATCTGAGAAGACGGA
>Ga0114999_10004762_pt1 | contig 16270 bp, 14 predicted proteins | sample ArcticOcean_MG_C_3_FD_89820 | JGI IMG/M metagenome (GOLD analysis project Ga0114999, IMG submission 89820) | Marine microbial communities from western Arctic Ocean - ArcticOcean_MG_CB8_126 | ecosystem: Environmental > Aquatic > Marine > Oceanic | place: Arctic Ocean: Canada Basin | collected...
TAGATTAGCAGTTATACTTTCTTCAAATCCATAAACCTTTACAGGGATATGGCCTTGGTCATGGTACATACATAACACTGCATCGAAATCTCCATTTATTGCCTGATGAAAAATTATATCGGCAGGTATTGGACCTTCGACAGACATTCCCTCAGCTTGAGCGATTTTAACCGCTGGAGCTATTTCTTCCTGTTCCTCATTCCCAAGCAGTCCTCCGTCACTTCCATGTGGGTTTAATGCGGCAACTCCAATTCTAGGGTTTTTGAATCCCCATTGCTTAAAATTCTGATCGGTTATTTTCAAAAAATCCAATATCCTGTCTTTTTTAACGTAATCACACGCTAATCTTAAAGATCTGTGGGTGGTGAGGTGAACTACTCGAAGATTTTTAGCAATTAACATAGTGGCAACTGTTTTTGATCCTGTTAATTCTTGAAGCAGTTCCATGTGTCCAATAGATTCATATCCAGCTAGGCTCGCTGCTTCTTTATTCAAAGGAGCGGTAGCAAGGGCATTTACACGGCCCGCCATAGCCATTTCTCCGGCTTTTGTAACCCATTCCATCGCTGCTTTTCCGCAAGCTGGGTTTATTTTTCCTTGAGTTATGTTTTCAGGATCTAAGTTTCCGATATCTATTACGTTAATCAAAGCAATATTTGAATCGAAGTTATCTTCATCGGTAACCAAATGGATTTTAGCAGGGCTGTTTAACATTGCTATCGCTGTCTCCATAGAATAAGAATTTCCTACTACCACAGGAATACACCAATCGTAAATTTCTTTGTTACTTAAGGCTTTTACGACCACTTCTGGGCCAATACCACAGGGGTCCCCCATTGTTATAGCAACAGTTGGTTTGTTTGTAACCATCTCAACTCCAATTCCATTTTTTTATTTATTCAATACAAATGCCGCAGTAATTTTTATTTACTGCGGCATTTGTACAATAATGCTTTTATACGGTATTAATCACACTTACTAAAACCGCAGGACATACATTTTTCGCATCCTTCTTCCATAATCAAGGATCCGTCACATCCAGGACAGCTCTTCCCTCTGATGTTTGCTTTAGATATATTATCTAAAGACCAGCTTGCATTTTCAACCTCTTTGGCTCCGTCGACGTAATTACGCAAAGCTATCGCAACAGCATCTGGGGTAGATTTCACTAATTCGCCTTCATCCCATGCCGGACTATCGTCAGAAATTCCTTTAAGCTGTTCAACTATTTCATCTGCACCAATACCAGATCTCAATGCTAATGAAGTCAATCTAGAAATCGCTTCTAGTTGGGCTGAATCACTTCCTCCTGCTTTACCTAATGCTCCAAAAACTTCGAAAGGCTTACCTTCAGAATCACAATTGATAGTTACGTACATATTGCCATGACCGGTTCTGACAAGATGAGTGGTACCATTCAATATTCTTGGGCGCTCTGCAGCAGTTCGCTCTACTTGTTCTTCTTCAGTCGACAGACTACCTCCAGTATTCAATGTTTGTCCGGTTTTACTTCCGTCTCTATAAACGGTTATACCTTTACATCCAGTTTCATATGCTAAAGTATAGGCTTTTTTTACATCCTCTATCGTTGCATCAGATGGGAAATTAATAGTTTTAGACACTGAATTATCGGTATATCGTTGAAATGCTGCTTGCATTCTGACATGCCATTCTGGGCTTATATCATGAGCGGTCCTAAATACTTCCTTCACCCAGTCAGGTACATCCATGTCATGCAGGGTTCCTTTTTCAGCTAATTCTTCCATTAACTCTTGAGAATAAAAACCTTCACTTTTAGCCACTGCTTCAAAATACGGGTTTGCTTCAACCAATTTAGTATTATCCATTATATTTCGTATGTAAGACAACGCAAACAACGGCTCTATTCCACTAGAAGTACCAGCAATAATACTTATTGTTCCAGTAGGAGCTATTGTGACTGGAGCGGAATTGCGCATTTTTTGTTGATTGTCTGCTGTATTATAAATACTTCCTTCCCATGCGGGGAAATTTCCTCGGATTTCGGCCAAATCTCCTGATGCCTTGTAGGTTTCTTCTTGTATTTTTTTCATAATGGTTTCTGCTAAGTCAACAGCAGCATAGGAGTCATATTTAATACCTAACTGAACCAATAAATCAGCAAACCCCATAATTCCTACTCCGATTCTTCTAGTGGTCCTACTCATTTCAGCTATAGCAGGGATAGGATAATTATTCATATCAATTACATTGTCCAATAAATGGACAGAGGTAGCTATCGTTTGGCTCAATCTATCCCAATCAATTTCAATAACCTCGTTGTTAAGGTCAACCATGTGGGCTAGATTAATAGATCCCAAGTTGCAAGACTCATACGGAAGCAAAGGTTGCTCTCCACAAGGGTTTGTGCTTTCAATGCGTCCTAATTGAGGGTTTGGATTATCTCTATTAATTCTATCTAAAAACACTATTCCTGGGTCTCCTGTTTTCCAAGCTAATTCAGTCATTAAGTCAAAGACATACTTGGCATTTAATGAACCTGTAATGCCTCCGTCATGAGGATTTATAAGGTCATACTCTTCGTTGTTTTTCACTCTTTCCATGAACTCTTCTGTGATAGCAACGGAGATATTGAAATTATTCAAATGTTTGCCATCTTCTTTGGATCGAATGAATTTCAATACATCAGGGTGGGTTACTTCCAGAATGCCCATATTGGCTCCTCTTCTGGTTCCCCCTTGCTTAACAACATCTGTAGCAGCGTCAAAAGCATTGATGAAACTTACTGGGCCGGACGCAATACCACCTGTAGACCCAACAGTATCACCTTCAGGTCTCAATCGACTAAAAGAAAAACCTGTGCCTCCTCCGCTTTTATGGATAATAGCTGTGTGTTTAACTCTTTCGAATATGGTTTCAAGAGAATCTTCAACTGGCAATACAAAACACGCAGATAATTGTTGCAATTCTCGCCCGGCATTCATCAGAGTAGGGGAATTAGGGAGAAAATCCAATTTTCTCATCACATTTCTGAAATCATTCGCTGCAGTCGTTTCAGTTTCCTTCAAATCGCTGTAGGACCTTTCGGCTTCAGCTAAGTTATTAGCAATTCTAGTAAACATTGTCTCTGTGTCTTCCAATACATTACCATCTCGATCTTTACCCAAATACCGCCGTTCCAAAACAACTTTTGAGTTTTCATACAATTCTGGATCAGAACTATTAATCCGTCTTTCGATCATTGTGCCAGCAACGGCCATTTTAATTGCCTTTTTAACCTGAAATTCCGTATCGTTGGAATCTTTTCTTATGATTGTCATATATTAACCTTTATAAATAAATTCTTAAGAATGATACTAGATGTTGTATTTGATGCAAATTATAATACCATATTTAGTGTTTTTATTTTAAATATTCTGTCTAGGTAAAGTCAAGCACTTTTATAGCCCAAAATCTATCAATTAATAGATTTATCAGAGAATATTTTACGATTGCAGTAGATCTGAAACCACTTCTTGAAAACTTTCTACGTCTTGAAAATCCCTATACACACTAGCCCATCTGATATAGGCCACTCTATCAAGTTCTTTCAATTTAGCCATAACCACTTCTCCCAGTTTTGTAGAGCTGATTTCGATAGTAGCTGTCTTTGTAAATTCATTTTCTATTTCATTTACTATTCGTTCGATATCTGCCATTGAAATTGGCCGTTTTGCACAGGCTTTGGTCAATCCGTTGATGAGTTTAGAACGATTAAAATCTTCTCTCCTACCATCTTGTTTGGAAACCATTAAATGATAATTTTCTATTCTTTCATAGGTAGTAAATCGTTTAGCACATGCCGTACATTCACGGCGCCTACGAACTGAATTCGTATCGGATCTGGAATCAATTACCTTTAAGTCGTCATTTTTACAGTACGGGCAATTCATATCTCACCTATTTCAGTTGTTTCCCATTTTTTAGAAAACTATCAACTCTGATGTAATACCTCAATTATCTTGTTTCTTTGCTTTGGTGTTAACTTAAAAAACATGGTCAGCCGGAAGAAGGCTGACCATGCAATTTAATTGTGTGAATAGGGCTCATTACTATTTTATTTAAAGATTCCCCATCTACTGCTAGTACTTTGTTTTCTCAAAAAGCTAGGTACATCCAATTCTTCTTCTGTCTGGGTGACTGTCTCTTCGAGTAATCTTTGGAAGTCTTCTTCTCTCTGTTTATAATTATCATTGAATACCGGGAATGAAGCGGCAACCATTGTTATTTTAACTTCATCATCCAGTTTGGAGTCTCGGCTGGTACCAAATATAATATTCGCCTCAGGATCCGCCATGCCTTGTATCACATTGGCGGCTTCTTGGACTTCTCTCAGAGTCAGGGTATTACCACCGGTTATTACGAATAATATTCTCCTTGCCCCATCCATAGCTATATCTAGCAATGGACTTTGGGTGGCTTGCTTCGCTGCATCAGCTGCCCTATGTTCTCCTTTTCCTCTTCCAATAGCGAGCCATGCTGGTCCAGCATTAGCTAATATTGTTCTGATATCTGCGAAGTCTACATTTATTTCTCCAGGAACTGTTACAACTTCAGCAATCGCCTGAATTCCTTGATGCAAAACTGAATCAGCAGTTTTCAGTGCTTCTTCCCAGGTAAATGCCTCATCTTTCGCATCATTTAATTCAAGTAAACGGTCGTTGGGAATAGTTATCAATGTATCAACGTGTTCTCGAAGTCGTTCAATACCTTCATCTGCATTTTTTCTCCTAGCTTGAGATTCAAATGAAAATGGTTTACTAACAACAGCTATAGTAAGAGCTCCTGCTAGCTTGGCTATCTCTGCAACTACCGGAGCGGCTCCTGTGCCGGTTCCACCGCCCATTCCAACTGCTAAAAATACCATATCGGCACCTTCAACTGCTGCTTCTATAGCTGCTCTGCTTTCTTCTGCTGCCTGCCGTCCTATATCAGGTTGAGCCCCCGCTCCAAGTCCTCGAGTAACTTGCCCGCCTAATGAAATCCTATGAGCAACATCGCATCTAAACAGATGTTGGGCGTCTGTGTTCAAAGCGTAGTATTCAACGCATTCAAGTTTTTCTTTGAACATCCGGCTAACGGCGTTACTACCACCTCCACCAATACCGATTACTTTTATTTTAGCTACGTCTCTTATAGGTTCTGGTTGAAATTCCAAATTGTCTCCTGTTGATTCCCATGCCACACTATTATCTGCCATTTTTACCTCCCAAATTCACAACAATTATTTTAATTATCTATTTCTTTACAAATTTTTAAATAGCTTCCTGTCACTTTGCTTGTATTTTTTACACAGCCATTCTCTCTTTTCCCGACAATATATTCCTTATCTGAGAAAATATATTGTCTTGAGAATAATTTTGTTTCTGGCCTTGATGCTTCACTGCCCATAGCAATAATCCAACTGCTACAGAATACTCTGGCTTTTGTAGCTGAGTAGGCAATCCTTTTATTCCATGGGGAAATGCTAACCTAACAGGAATTTCCAAGTTATCTTTTATCAGCGCTTCTAATCCCGGTAAATTAGATCCACCACCCGTGACAATAAGTCCTCCATTAGGCATAGCTCGTAGGCCCGAAGAAGCAACTCCTTGAGTAACCAATCGCAACCATTCCGTCATTCTAGAATGAATCGGCACTGCCACATCTCTAGTCAATACTACTTTCTTATTAGCTCCCTGAAATCCGGGGACAATAATTTCTTCTGTAGCATTCACCATAGAAGGCATGCAATGCCCATGTTTTATCTTGATTTCTTCAGCAACACTAAATGGTATATTTAAAACGGCTGCTAAGTCCCTAGTAATCATCTGACTACCTATTGGAATCACCGTTGAATACCAAGGGCTGCCCTCTTTAAAAATCACTATATCTGTCGTGGAATCACCAATGTCTAATAAAACACATCCCATTTCACGTTCATCACCTGTTATAACAGCCTCGGAAGCTGCTAGCCCCTGAAATACTGCTCCGTTAACATTCATTTTATTAGCAAACACAGATTTTAATAGGTTTTTTAGTGCCACAGATTCCATTTTTACAACGTGAGATTCCACTTCAACTGTTTTTGCGTGCAAGCCCAAAGGGTTTCTAGTGCGATTATAACTGTCTAAAGTAAATCCTATTGGTATAACATGAAGAATTTCATTGTTTTGGTCTTCCGTTGGGTAACTCGACTCGACCATGTTTTTCATTCTTGATGCGGTTATTATTTCGGATTCAGAGCTCTGTAGTGCTAAGTTCATAACGTTCATTGACGAAACACACTGCCCTGTAACGCCCACATAAGCACCGTCTAACACTGTTCTACCAGTATATTGTTGGGCGCTTTCCAATGCTAACCTCACAGTTTCTTTTAATTCAGCAACATCATCAACCAGTCCTTTGTTCAGTCCTCTAGTTACTGTGCCTCCAACTCCAACAATTTTTAACTCACCTTCTGAGCCTACTCGCCCAATAATAGCTATGGTATTACCAGAGCCGATATCAATAGCAGTATAAAATTTATCTTTCACTATAACCTCCTTCTTGATTTGGATTCTTTTTCTCAGCAATTCTCATTTTTGCACTTCTACTACGTCTATTCATCATTATTTCTTCTTTACCTGGTTTAATTACTTTTTTATTTATTATTTTTAGGTCAGTGTTGTCTTCACAAACACATATTGGTAATTGTTTAGGGCAATGACAAAATTCAGCGCGGTTTTTAAAAAACGATTTCACGATCTTATCTTCAAGGCTATGGTAGGTAATTAAAGAAATTCGGGCCCGAGGTCGCATTAAGAACACACATTTCTGGAGCCCATCTTCCAAATTACCTAATTCATCATTCACTTCTATTCTCAAGGCTTGAAATGTTTTAGTAGCTGGATGGCGGCTCAAGCCTTTTGGGTAGACGCATTTCTTAACTACGTCAGCCAGATCCTTGGTTGTATACAAAGGCCTAGCATTTATAATCTCTTGAGCAATTCGCTTCGCAGCTCGTTCTTCTCCATAATCTTTAATGACACGAGTTAACTCATCAACCGCATATTCATTCACAATATCAAGTGCAGATACGCCTTTAGATTGATCAAACCTCATATCTAGTTTTTCGGTGTTCATAAAACTAAGACCGTATCCTAATCCTTCAATTTGCCTAGAAGAAAATCCTAAGTCAAACAATATTCCATCAATTTTCCCGGTTGACATCTCACTAACTTGTCGGTTGATATTCGCATAGGAATCCTGAATCAATTTAAACCTACCCCTATAATTTTTTAGCCTCTGCTCTGCAATGTCTAAAGCATTACCATCTCTGTCAAAACCTATCAAAAACCCATCAGGCGCAGTGTCTTCCAAAATTTGCTTTGAATGCCCTCCGTCTCCAACTGTACAGTCAACCCATGTACCGCCCGGAAATAAATTCAAAGAATCCATAGCTTCTTTCATCATCACTGGGACATGTAGTATGTCTGGCTTATTCACCTAATTCTCCACAGGGTCATCTGTTTTGATCCAAAATGTAAAAGGCGCTATCAAAAATAATTAGGTTAAAAAAAAATCGGCCTGTAGGAAATCCTACAGACCGAATTCAATGATGATATAAAGATAATTACACCACCCCACACAACACCCTACACACATAGGCTACCAAGTACAGCAACACAGGTCAATTTATAAAACACCCAATTTTGGGCAAATTTTAAGAATTTTCTTAGTTTTTTTTAAAACTTTGATGTTTTTTACTGTTTTGGAATGTCTTGTAAGCATAAAAGACATTTTCATAGAACAATTTCTTTAAGATATACGTGTAATATGCTATACTCGCTAACCGAATAAGGGAACCTGATTAAGAACAAAAAAAACCTACTTTTATGACGGAGAGCTCATTGGATATTAAAAAAGAAAACGAACAAGCAAGTGAAATCACTATAACCGTTACTTTGTCACCTGAAGACGAAAATCCATTCTTGGACCGGTCTTACAAACGACTTGTAGGGCGTCTAAAAGTACCTGGATTTAGACCCGGCAAAGCTCCGAAAAGCATTGTTGAATCCATGGTAGGAAGAATTGGTTTGGTAAATGAGGCTATAGATTTCATGGTCCCAGAATCTTTAGATCAAGCTCTTAAAGAGAACGAAATATCTGCATTCGCTGAACCTCATATAGAATTAATTGCCATGGAACCTACTCAATACAAAGCTACGATCCCATTAGAGCCTACTATAAAGTTGGGAAGCGCTTCGAACATTAACATAGAAAAGGAAATCCCGAGCATTTCTACCGAGCAAGTCGAAGAAGTACTCGAAAGAGTCCGGAACGAACAGGCAAACTGGGAGCCGGTTACCAGAAGCGTCATTTATGGTGACATGTTAAATATCAATGTTCAAGGTGTGATAGATGGGGAGACGGTGATAGACGATAAAGAAATTGATTTTATACCACAAGAAACCTCTGTATTACCGTTCCCAGGATTTTCACCAAACCTGATAGACCAATCTGAAAATGCGGAACTGACCTTTGATATCACAATCCCTGAAGACTATCCAAGAACTGAATTCGCCAATAAGATGTGTAGTTTTCAAGTAACTATATTATCTGTTAAAGAGAAAATACTACCTGAAATAGACGATGAATTCGCAAAAGGGGTTGGTGAAGGATTCGATGATTTAGCAGCATTCAAGGCCAATATAGAAGAACAATTAAACACAGAAGCCGAAGCCCAAGCAACAGCAAAGCTCCAAGAAGATTGCCTGAATGCATTAGTCGAAATCACTGATATAGAGGCATCGGCCCTATTATACGAAAGAGAATTAGACTCATTAAGAAGAGAACGTGAGCAAGCTCTTTCTAATCAACAAGTCGATATTGAAACATATCTTACTTATATTGGAAAGTCGCCTGAAGAATTCACAGAAGAGTTGACAGAGGCAGCAAACGACCGCCTCAACAAGTACTTAGTATTAAAGCAATTTTCTACAGCCGAAAGCATCGAAGTAAATGACTCTGATGTAGAAGCAGAAATCGAAACTATGTTAAAATCTTATGGAGAATCAACTGAAACTATTGAGAGGATGAGAACATTCCTAAATACTGAAAACACACGAGATTCTATCAAATCTTCACTGTTCAATCGAAAAGTATTGGAAAGATTAGTGGAGCTAGCGACAGGAAGCTCTCAACTGACTAACGATAAGGAATCAGAATAATACTAATGAATAGGAGCTTAAAATGTTAATCAACCCATTTGAATCATACGAAAAAAGCATCAGAGACCAACAACAAGAGCAAAGCATAATACCAATGGTGATTGAAACCAGCAACCGAGGAGAACGAGCATTTGATATATACTCACTCTTATTAAAAGAAAGAATAGTCTTCCTTGGAACTCCTATCGCTGATCCGGTTGCCAATGTAATAGTTGCCCAGCTCTTGTACTTAGAAAGAGAAGACCCTGAACGACCAATCAGCATGTATATCAATAGCCCCGGTGGAGTAATCAGTGCCGGACTAGCAATTTATGACACTATGCAAATGATAAAACCCGACGTGTCGACTGTGTGCCTAGGAATGGCTGCAAGCATGGCGACCGTTCTTTTATGCGGAGGAGCAAAAGGCAAACGCTATTCCCTACCAAGCTCTACCATCCATATGCATCAGGCATTAGGCGGAGCACAAGGGCAGGCTTCTGACATAGAAATAGCAGCCAAAGAAATTCTCAGATTGCAAGATATGCTGAGAACTATTTTGTCAGACCAAACCGGCCAAACTTACGAGAAAATTGCTCAAGATAGTGATAGAGACTACTATTTAACGGCAGACCAAGCAGTTGAGTATGGTCTGATAGACGAAATACTTGGCTCTACCTCTAAAAAAGAATAACATTCCAAATTGGAACTAGTTCATGACTACTAATAGAAATCAGAGATGCTCGTTCTGTGAAAAAACCCAACAACGATCCAACCTGATCGTTGCCGGGCAAGGAAGAGCCTCGGTCTGCTACGAATGCATTAAAGTATTGAATCAGTTGATATACACGGACAAGTCATTTCAAACAGACGAAGAAATTCTAGAAGTTCCTTTAATACCCAAGCAAATATTCGAATCATTGAACGAATATGTTATCGGCCAAGAATTTGCTAAAAAGAACATCAGTGTAGCAGTGTACAACCATTTTAAGCGCCTTTGGGATTCTGACAAAGACAATGAAATACAAGTTCAAAAGTCCAATATTCTTTTGATAGGGCCAACTGGCTCTGGAAAAACTCTGTTAGCTGAAACCCTAGCTCGCATTTTAAATGTGCCATTCGCCATCTGCGACGCAACGTCACTAACCGAATCCGGATACGTAGGAGAAGATGTAGAAAATATACTACTCCGGCTTATTAAATCTGCGAACTGGGATATCGAAAAAGCCCAAAAAGGGATAATCTACATCGACGAGCTAGACAAAATAGCACGAAAAGAAGGGGTCAACCGATCTATTACCAGAGATGTATCAGGGGAAGGTGTCCAACAAGAACTACTCAAAATTATAGAAGGTACAGTGGCAAATGTCCCCTCTCAAGGCGGGAGAAAACACCCTCAACAAGAATTTATTCCCATCGATACGAAACATATTCTATTTATTTGTGGAGGAGCTTTCGACGGGTTAAGCGATATTGTTGAAGAACGAGTTTCAAAAAAATCCGGGTTTGGGTTTTTAGCTATGCAAGAGCAGGAAACTCCCAAAAACCACTATATCAGTACAGAAGATGTACTAAGCTATGGATTCATTCCAGAATTAGTTGGCCGTTTACCAATCATTGCCACTTTGGAAGAACTAGATTTAGAAAGCCTGGTAACTATCCTGACAGAACCTAAAAACTCTTTAACCAAACAATACCAGCACCTTTTTAGTTTAGACAATGTAAGCTTAAACTTCACACCTGAAGCATTGCAAGTAATAGCTGAAAAATGTCTCGAAAGCCAGACTGGAGCACGCTCTCTTCGTCAATACGTTGAGGAAATATTACTTGACGTGATGTATGAATTACCTTCAATGCCACATATAATCGAATGCTCTGTAGATAAAGAAGCGGCCGAAATGACTCGAGGCCCAATATTAACTGATCAGCAAGGCAATATTATTGTATTTGAAATTGGATTAATGAAAAAATCAGCGTAGTGCTATTACGTTAAATTATCCATATAAACTGGTAATGGATACGCATGATTTTCAATATTATAAATTAAATTCTGTACATCTATAATTCCTGTTGATATCCACTTTAAAGTTTCCAGCATTAATCCAGGTTCTTGCAAATACTGCTTCTTTCTAATTTCGTTGAATAACTGCGGCCGTGACTTGTGGGTTAAATAATTATTCCATTCGCTTTCCAAATCACATCTACAACAACTGATCACTGGCCCACGGTCCAAATCATTAGTAACTAAGTGGATCATAGTACCTGTTTGAGTTTGGTGAGATTCTATTATTTGGTTCACAACCTGTTGCCAGGTACCTTTCGGTCCATTTGGTAATGCTGGGTGTAAATTAATAATCGGAAATCTTTTTGTAAATTCTCCTGAAGCAATCAGCATATAACCCGCCATAATAATCAAATCAACATTATACTTTTTAATTTTATCTATCACTTCAGTATCATAGCGAATGCGAATAGTCTCTCGATTTAGTGTTATAAGAGATTTTGTACGAAACTTATTAAAAGAAAAGCTATGAAAAGGTAATTTAAATTCTGACACCATTTCAGTAAATTTATCTATTTCGATATCTTCTCCATTTTCTCTGCTAGAGAAAACGTACTCTATAGAAGCATCTAAACTGCCATTCACAATAGAGTCATGCACAAATTTCAACAATGCCCTGGAACCCGGGCCAGTGGCGCTCGACATCCATCCTATTTTTAACATTAATTAAGTCTTTAATCTAACGGGGATCAGTTATATCTTTAATAACAATCTCAGCATTATCTAGTATTTCATTGCATTTTGTTATCATTGTCATGCATTCTTTATACAATACAATAGACTGCTCCAAGGTCAAATCCCCTGATTCGAGCAATTTCATCCCATCGTTTAATTTCACAACTATTTCTTCATACGACAAATCATTTATTGAGTCTTTATCTAATTCGGGCATAACAGTCTCTCTTTATAATATTTCGGCCAGTAATTCACCATCATTGAATGACAACCGCACTTTATCTGATTTATTCATATCCTTAGCATTTTTAACCGGAGATAAATCAGAATCTTTCCTTACAAAAGCAAAACCTCTCGATAATATATTATTAAAATCGAGCAACTTCAATTGGTTTTCTAGTTCTAAAATAAACCGTTTCTCGGAAGTCAAATTATTTCTTAGTGTATAAATTACATTTTGTAAAATTTCATCAACACGGCGTCTTTTATCATTCAAATCTGGCATTTCTCTTAATATTTTTTCGGAAATATTAATCATTCCTAAGCGATTCACATCTATTTTTCTTAGGAGTGCATTATTAACTGTTATTACATTCCGGCTCAAGTCATGTCTCAACATTTCACAGTCAGGTACCACCAGCTCAGCTGCAGCGGAAGGAGTCGGTGCTCGAACATCAGAAACTAAGTCAGCTATAGTAATGTCAGTTTCGTGTCCTACACCAGACACGATAGGAATGCGACTTGCAAAAATTGTTCTAGCTAGAGATTCCTCGTTGAATGGCCATAAATCTTCTAAGGATCCTCCACCTCTTGCCAAAATTATAACGTCTGAGCGGCCTTCTATATTCAATAAATCTATTGCACTACATAATTCATCTTTGGATTTTTCCCCTTGCACAGATGCATGAGACAACAGTAATTCACAGAGGGGGTATCTTCTTTTAACAACATTTTGTATGTCTTGCCAAACTGATCCTGAAGCAGATGTCACAACACCAATTACTTTAGGAAATTCTGGTAAGTCTCTTTTTCTAGATTGATCAAATAAGCCTTCAGTTTCTAATTTTGTTTTTAATAAATCAAATTCTACAGAAAGAGATCCTATTCCTAATGGCGTTACAGATTCAACTTGAAAATTACTATTACCATTACGGCCATAAAATGTCATATGCCCTGTAACCATAACCTGGGCTCCGTCTTCAAGATATTGAATGCCAGATCTATTGGCCCACATAACGTTACTTATAACGTTTTGAGAGTCTTTCAGTCGAAAATAACGATGGCCAGATGGAGGAGAACTTAAATTAGATACTTCTCCCATAACAGATAGGTTAGATAAGCTTACATTAGACTCTAACAATTGTTTTAAATAATTAGATAACTGTGTGACGCTCCATACGTTATTCATTAATTAACTCTTTCAGAGTATTCTCCAGACCGTGTATTAACTTTTACAACAGTACCCGGAGTTATAAACATAGGTACTGTTATTTTCAAACCGGTTTCCAAAGTAGCTGGCTTGTTACCACCTTGAGCTGTGTCACCTTTAAACGCAGGCGGGGTGTCCTCGACTATCAATTCAACATGTGTAGGTAAATTTACATTTATTGCTGTTCCTTTGTAAAATACTACTTCTATTACCATTCCTTCTTTCAGGTAATTAATAGATGTAGACAGTTGAGTTGAATTCAATTCATATTGATCATAAGTTTCTTGGTCTAAAAAATTGTAAAACTCACCATCTGTGTATAAATATTGAGCCTGCCTGTTATCTATGTCAGCTAATTCAAACCCCGTATCGTATCTTTGAAATGTTTTTTCTACTACAGCTCCAGTTAACAAGTTTTTCATTTTTATTCTGGTGACTGGTGCACGTTGTTGCATTTTATGCCTTTCATAATCCAATACTTCCCAAGGTTGAGACTCTAGTTCTATAACCATTCCTTTGTTTAAATCGCTAAAATTAATAGGCATAAATAACTCCTGCTGAAATACTATTCATTACAACCATTCAATAATCCTTTTATAGCGAGGATATAACTCATCCATCCAAATCCTGTTATTATACCTTGCACTATATCACCCAAAACAGAGTGACGTCTCCATTCCTCTCTTCCATACGGATTAGACATATGTACTTCCACAATTGGTACATTAGAGTCTATCAAAGCATCTTTCAAAGAATATCCATAATGGGTTAAAGCTCCTGCGTTTATTGCTATACCATCTATTTTACCGTGATTAGATTGGATGAAATCGACTAAGTCTCCCTCATGATTAGATTGATAAAATTGCGGTTGTACACCCAGGGACAAACATTCTTGTGATAATCGTTGCTGAATATCTTCCCATGTATCATTTCCGTACATGCCTGCATCGCGTTTTCCTAAAAAATTTAAATTAGGCCCATTCATTATCAAAATGTTATACATTGTTGGCTCCGTTAGACCTAGGATGATAACTCATATAAGATCTTTTGGCTTCATTTTTTGTTACATGCGCATAGATTTCTGTGGTAGTTGGGCTCGAATGGCCTAGTAATTCTTGAATCACTCTCAAATCAGCATCGCCTTCAAGCATATGAGTCGCAAAACTATGTCTAAGTGTGTGGGTATGTATTCCTTCTCTTAATCCTGCGATTTTAGAGTATTTTTTTACTATCAACTGTATACTTCGTTTAGATAATCTATTACCTGATTTATTAACAAACAATATATCAGATTCACTTTTTATTAAATGGACTCTCCCTTCATATAAATACTTGTCCAGTATTCTACCGCTATTCTCTCCATACAAAACAAGTCGTTCTTTATTTCCTTTTCCAATGACTCTAATTTCTCGTCTTTTTAAATCAATTGACGACAAGTTCAATTCGTAGATTTCGGTCAATCTCATACCGCAAGCATACAATAATTCCAATATTGATTTGTCTCTCTTACCTAGCAAGGTACTATCATTTGGGGCATTGATCAGCCTAATCACTTCATTTTTTGACATAAATGACGGCATTGGTTTAGAAGTTTTCATACTCAAAGTTTTAGCGTGTGGAATGGGATTAAATTCAATCAAATTCGTTTCCACAAGATAATTGTAATAAGACCGTAATACACTCAATTTACGCACTATACTGGTTCGCTCATATCCTAATACTTGAAGGCCTTGCCGTTTCTTGGGAGGAGTTGTACGTGTTCTGCCTTGAGTAGCTAACCAAACTAAATATTGTCTGGTTTTTTTTAGGTCCATTTCTTCTATTAAATAATCAGTTGAATCCAAAAACTTATCAAAGGTTAATAAATCTTCTCTATACACTCTGACAGTATTATCAGAAGCTGATTTTTGAGATTTAAGATGCTTGAAATATCTTAAATCATCGGACACTCTCATAATAAATCAATGTCACAATTAAACATTTACAATTTCCTTCTGCCAACTACAGTCTACGCAGCCAATTATTCCATCTTTTTCATGAACCACTAAACTGCCGCAGTCATTGCAAGGATCTTCAAATGGTTTTTTATTAACCAAAAAGTCACATTCAGGGTATCCAGAACATCCGTAAAAAGCACGGCCTCTTTGCCGAGATTTCCTTTCTACTAAATCTTTTCCGCATCTTGGACATGGTACACCTGTAGTCTGTACGAGTGACTTAGTATTTCGGCATTCAGGAAAGCCTGTACAAGCTATAAATTTTCCATGTCTTCCTGATTTAATTACCATTGGACTTTCACATTTCTCACATATTTGATCTGTTGGTTCCTCTATTTTCCTATAAGGCATATTTTCTGTAGCATTTTCTAAAGATTTCATAAATGGTTGATAAAATTCTTCCAACACCGGTACCCATTCTTTCTCTTGATTAGCTATATCATCCAATAAATTTTCCATTTCTGCGGTGAATTCCAATTCTAATATTCTAGTACCTCCGGTAACATTTTCAGTATCAATGTATTCTACCGCTACATTTGGTGTAACTAATTTAGTAGTTCCAAAAAAGTTCACCAATTCATCTGCCACAGTTATGCCCAGCACAGTAGGTTTTAATCTATTTTGTTCACGTTCTATATAGCTTCTGTCGAGAATAGTTTTGATTGTTGGAGCGTAGGTACTCGGTCTACCGATACCATTCTCTTCCATGGATTTAACTAGAGAAGCCTCGGTGTAGAAAGGAGGGGGTTGTGTGAAATGCTGGATAGCTTCAATTTCTTTACACAGCAAAGAATCTCCTTCTTTGAGTCCGCTCAACAGATTGTCATCATCATCAGTTTCTTCAGAGTCATGGGACTCAACATAAAGAATTTTAAAACCATCAAATATTAATATTGATCCATTTGATTGGAAAACATAA
>Ga0114999_10004768_pt1 | contig 16259 bp, 13 predicted proteins | sample ArcticOcean_MG_C_3_FD_89820 | JGI IMG/M metagenome (GOLD analysis project Ga0114999, IMG submission 89820) | Marine microbial communities from western Arctic Ocean - ArcticOcean_MG_CB8_126 | ecosystem: Environmental > Aquatic > Marine > Oceanic | place: Arctic Ocean: Canada Basin | collected...
CCAAAAACGATAGGGCTTGTGCCGTGACTGACCGCGTCGCCGTCGCGGCCGACACTCTTGCCGTTGCTTTCCATTTCGGCTTGTTGAAGATAACCCGGCAGAAGCCGAAGATATTGATCATACGGCAGAATGGCGTGACCGACCGCACCGTGGCAGTCGATGTTCCATATCCCCATAAGCGCCAAGATCACGGGCATATTTTCTTCTATCGAGGCTCCCGTAAAATGCCGGTCCATGGCGTGGGCACCATCCAGAAGAGCCTCGAAATTTTCCATTCCCGTCGCCAGCGCAATCGGCAGCCCGACCGACGACCACAGAGAATAACGTCCGCCAACCCAATCCCAAATTGGGAAATGATTGGCGCGATCAATACCAAAACTCTCGACGGCGTCGCGGTTACCTGAGACAGCTACGAAGTGCCGATGAACCGCCTCATCCCCCAAAGTGCCGGTGATCCACATCTTGGCGGCTTCGGCATTGGCCATGGTTTCTTGGGTGGTGAAGGTCTTCGACGTGATGATGAAAAGGGTTGTTTCTGGGTTGATATTTTTCAGGGTTTCGACAATATGCGTCGCGTCTACGTTAGAGACAAAGTGAGTTCGTAACCCGTCCTTCACATAGGGAGTCAGCGCTTCGCACACCATGGCGGGTCCGATGTCTGATCCGCCAATGCCGATGTTGACAAAATCGGTGAATTTTTCACCGGTGTGTCCCTTGGCGATGCCGCCCCGAACCGATACGGCGAAAGCTCGCATCTGGCCCAAAGCGTCCCTGACGAGAGGCATAACATTTTTGCCATCAACCAGAATCGGCGTTGAGGCGCGGTTGCGGAGTACGATGTGGAGAGCCGCCCGATTTTCCGTGGTGTTGATTTTATCGCCCGCGAACATGCGGCCGCGCCAAGCTTCGACTTCGGATTCGCGCGCGAGATCACAAAGCAATGCAAATGTTTCAGGCGTAATCCGATTCTTGGAATAATCCAACAGCATGTCGCCAAGCGAGAGAGAAAAGTGCTCGAAACGGTCAGGATCATCCGCAAACAGCGCGCGCATGTGCACGTCGCGCCCCTGTTGGTGGTGCGCCCGCAAGGCTCGCCAAGCATTCGATTCGTGCTGAGATGTCATTCTAGATTCCGCAACAATCCCCAAGCAAATTTGTGCGCCAGAATAACAGACACTGTATGCGCGGACCAAGTCATGAAATGTTTATTGAGAGGCCTTTAAGCCCTTCGGTTGGCCGACGACAACGACTGTCAGCTTGTCACCGTTTAAGAATTTTTTTGCTACCCTGTTGGCATCCTTGAGGGTCACGGCCTCAATCAGGGCATTGCGGCGGTCGAAATAATCAATGCCCCTGTTCCAAAGTTGCATCCAAACAAGCATGCCGGCAATGCGCCCGCTGGAGGTAAATCGAAGGGTGAACGAGCCGGTCTGGAAGGTTTTGGCTTCTGACAACTCAGTTTTTGTGATTCCATCTTTCGCGATTCGGTTAAATTCCTTGCGCAATAAAGTTACGGTTTCACCGACCCGAGCATTGGCCGTTCCGCCACTACCAGCGATCAGCGCCGCCCAATCCATGGAATGCAGATAGCTGCTGATCGAATACACCAGTCCCCGCTTTTCGCGAATATTTTGATACAGCCGGGAGGTAAAACTGCCCCCGCCTAAAATATGATTAAGCAAGAAGGCGGTAAAAAAGTCCGGATCGTCACGCTTAATTCCCTCGTGAGCGTACATAATGGAACTTTGCGGAACAGGCTTTTCCACGATAATTGTCTTTCCCGCAGCGGCTGCTACGACGTCAGGTAAAGTCCAGGGGGTCGCTGTTTCGGGTAGGGCGCCGAATGTCTCAGATAAAAATGCTGCCGCCTCTTTCATGGAAATGTCACCGACAATGCCGACCACCAAATTGTTGCGGGCGAGACGGCGTTTGACGAAATTATTAAGGTCTTCTTGGGTGATTGCCGCGATGCTTTCTATCGTCCCCGAACCTGGTCGCCCGTAGGGATGCTTGGGAAACAGCGTCTTCATCAGGGTTTTACCGGCGACGCTGCCCGGGTCTTCGGCTTCCTGGCGAAGTCCTGCCAGGAGTTGTCCGCGAATGCGCGCGACGGGTTCTTCATCGAAACGGGGTTTGGTCACCGCAGCCCTCAACAAATTGAACGCCGCCATGCGGTTCTTTCTCAGAGTTTTAAGCCTGCCACCAAAGGAATCCCGGCCCGCATCAAACCGCAGTTGGACCGATAAATCTTCCATTTGCCGTTGGAAGACACGGCTGTCCCATTTTCCCGCACCTTCGTCCAGTGTTGAGGCGACCAGCTCTGCCAGACCTTCTTTTCCGGTTGGGTCCAATGCTGACCCGCCTTTAAAGCTAAAGCGGATGGAAATGATGGGGTTGGTCGTATCACGCACCAGCCACGCAGTGAGCCCTTTGTCTGTCTTAATTTCTTCAACCTTGACCGCTTGGGCGGGGGCCGCAAATGAGAGAATAAGTAACGCTGTTCCTAATATATATCTCATTTCATTGCTCCCTTTTTCGGCGATTTTTTCTTCGTTGATTTTTCAGGCAGCAAAATAGCGGTAACCGAGCGCCGATCATTAACCACGTCAGCAAGGGCCGCGTTTACTTCAGCCATTGTGACAGCGGAAATTCGTTCCGGCCAAGTTTCCACATCCTTGATGGTCATTCCGATGGCGAGTGCGGAACCCAAAACGCGAGCACCGGCGCCGGCGGAATCTCTGGCATATACGGCCTCGTCCAACAGGCGTTGTTTGGCTCGATTGATTTCGCCTTTATCGATGCCACCTTTCAACAACTTGGCGACTTCCGCCATGAGCGCGTTTTTTAATTTCCCTATGGAAACGCCAGGTTTTGGGCTGGCATAAAAGCCAAACCGCGACGGACCTAGTTCACCAGGACTGTAATAGGCACCAGCACCAACGGCGATGCGTTGTTTCATGACCAGGGATCTAAAAAGCGGACTGGTCGCACCGGCTCCTAGATATTCAACCAGCACCTCCAAGGCATAGGCGTGATTGCGATTGCCGAATTTGTAACTCGGTGCCAAATATGTCCGGCTCCAGGATTGTTGACGGACACGGCGATCTTTAAGGACGACTTGCCGTGCCGCGTTGTGCGGAGGCTCTTCCGCTCTATTTCGGACGATTGGTTTGGCGGCGGGAATGGTGCCGTAATATTTTTCAGCTAAGGGTTTCAGCTTTTTCGCCGTTATATCCCCAGCAACAACCAAGATGGCATTATTGGGGGCGTACCAACGACGATAAAATTTAATCACACGGTCATAGTCGAGGCTGCGAATTTCATGTTCCCAACCGATAATCGGTCGTCGGTAGGGGTAATTAAGAAATAACGCCGCGTTCGCCTGTTCGCGCAGCAAGGCACCGGGGTTATTGCCGGTCCTGGAACGGCGTTCTTCTAAAACGACTTCGCGCTCGGTCACAACGTCTTTCTTGGTTAGGACCAAGTTGGTCATGCGGTCGGCTTCCATGCGCATGACCATTTCTAAGCGGTCAGCCGCGACATTTTGGAAATAGGCCGTGTAATCGGTGGACGTAAACGCATTTTGTTGGCCGCCGTTCTTGGCCAGAATTCGAGAGAATTCACCGTTGCCCAAGGTCTTGGTTCCCTTGAACATGAGGTGCTCAAGAAAATGGGCGATACCGGATTCGCCTTCCTGTTCATCCGCCGAGCCGACTTTGTACCAAACCATGTGGGTGACGACGGGTACCCGATGATTGGGAATAACGACGACTTGCATGCCGTTCTTAAGCATGAATGTTTCCGGATTAAAGACACTCGCCGATGACGAATTGCCCGCTGCAATAAGAGCGATCCCAGCCACAACAAATAATTTTAGCCGTCTCTTAAAAACCATGTTTACCATCCCGATTCTAAACTACGACCTGCCGCCACAGGGCATTTTTTTAAATTTTCTCCTTATTCAAGAAGTAAAATTAAGGCATGCATAAGGCAGACCCCAGAAACACCCCAGAAATACTAACGATATTGTGATTGATTAGGAGGAAAGACCGGCGCTAGTCAAATAACAATTTGCTCAGGAAACCTCTGTTGGGGTCCTCTTGTCGGCTGATCACAACCGAGCCTGTCCCCGTAATTTTTTTGCCTTTGGTAACAGCTTGTTTGATGCGATGCGCTTCTTTCAGCGGGTGTACGACGACTTCGTCCAGTTGCTTGGCCTCCCAGAACAACAGCTTGTCTGTGATGCTTGCCCGGGCGGCAATGCGGTCATCGGCTTCATTGTTAATCTGCTGCCGGATATTTGACGTCGCCTTTAGGCCACCTGTATCACGCAGCAGCACCATCACACCCCGGCTTCCTTGGATAGAGGCAACCTGTCCGGCACGTCCCGACTGTCGGCCCATAACCGCAACCTTTGCCTTGCTGCGGGGCGAAACTTCCTGCGGGCGGGAGGCACCGGGTTTTGGCGCCTTTAGTCCAAATTCGCGCGGAATACTGAGCGGGGCCCGGGTATAGACCGAGAATTCATCCGGAGAGGATTTCTTATTCAGCACAGCTTTAGAAATGCTGTCGCAGCCGCTTAGGAGGCTGCCTATCAGGAATATACTTAGAAATCCAATTTTTATCATTGCTAAGAACCGCATCATTCAGTGATTTGATCGAATATGTATTGTACTATTTTTCAGGACGTACAAACAAGGATTCCAATATCAATATTGCGGCACCGACGGTAATTGCGGCATCTGCCACGTTGAACGCGGGCCAGTGAAAGGTGCCGACATAAAAATCAAGAAAGTCTACCACTCCGCCGCCCTGAAAGATTCGATCGAACACATTGCCCACGGCCCCCCCGATTACCAATCCCAGCGCGGCTGCAATCCACGGCCCTTCTGCCTGTCGCAGCCAAATGACAAGTGCCACAACAATGGCCAACGCCAAGGCCGACAAAACCCAGGCACTTACGGCGCAGTCTAGACGGAGGAAGCCGAAGCTGACGCCACAGTTTCTGCCTAGAACTAAATTAAAGAAAGGTGTGATGGGGATGAGCCTAGGTGGCTGCATCACAACATCAAGAATCCAGTATTTAGAGACTTGGTCGAGCACAGCCACAATCGCCGCTGCGATCAGGCCAAGCCGCAAGGGAGGCATTGATCTCACGGGGTTAACCTTTGACCGCCTCGGCGCAGCGGCCACAGGCGTCAGGGTACTCTGGATCGGAACCGACATCGTCCAAGACCATCCAGCAGCGTTCGCATTTGGCACCGTCGGCGGAGTTGGGAACCACGGCCACATCTGCGACATCGGCGAGAGTAAACGCGCCCTCAGGGGCTGCGCCTTCGCTCAATGTGGCACCAGAGGTGATTGCAATCTCGGATAGATCAAGACCTGCCATGGCTTCGATATAGTCGGCATTCGCATAGACGTGGGGGTGGGCTTGCAGGCTCGAACGAATACGCCTTTCGGCGCGCTCGACTTCCAGGGCGCCGGTGACAACACGACGAAGATCGCGAACCTTGGCCCATTTGGCGGCGAGGTCGTCGTTCCGCCAAGTATCCGGAATGTCCGGGAATTGCCTCAGGTGTACGCTGGCTTCTTCACCGGTGCGCGCGCGCCAAGCTTCTTCTGCGGTAAAGCAAATAAACGGTGCAACCCAAGCGGTCAGGCAATTAAACAGGGTATCCAGAACGGTCCGTGCCGCCCGCCGCCGAGCTGACTTTTTGGCATCGCAATAAAGGCTGTCTTTACGAATATCTAAATAGAACGCCGATAATTCTACCGAACAAAAATTATGCAGTTCGCCAAACAGCGCATGAAATTCGTAGTCGTTGCAGGATTTACGGATCAATCGATCCATTTCCCAAATTCGGTGGTGCACCCAACGTTCCAACTCTGGCATGTCAGCCGGGTCTAATTTTTCGCTGTCATCGAATTCATTCAGGTTGCCGAGCAAATACCGCAGCGTATTGCGAAGCCTGCGGTAGACATCTGAATGCTGCTTAAGAATGTCCGGCCCGATCCGAAGGTCGCCGGAATAATCGGACCCCACGACCCATAGCCGCAAGATATCGGCACCCTGTTGTTTGATAACATCCTGGGGGGCGACGATGTTGCCGAGGGATTTTGACATTTTCTGACCGTCCGCACCCATGACAAAACCATGGGTTAGAACGGCTTCATAAGGCGCCCTGCCTCTGGTACCACAAGATTCCAGCAAAGACGAATGGAACCAGCCGCGATGCTGATCGCTGCCTTCAAGATAAAGCTGAGCAGGCCAGTTGAGTTCTTCACGATCCTCCAGCACAAAGGCGTGGGTGGACCCTGAATCAAACCACACATCTAGAATATCGGTGACTTGTTCGTAATCGTCAGGGTCATAGTCTGGGCTCAAGAAGCGCGACGGTTCAGACATGAACCAAGCGTCCGCCCCTTCGGCTTCGACGGCTTCAATAATGCGGTCCAGCACTCCTTGATCGCGCAGCGGCTCGCCACTTGATTTATTAACGAACACGGTGATGGGAACACCCCAGGCACGTTGTCGGGAAACACACCAATCCGGCCTGCTCTCAATCATGCCTTGCAGGCGATTGCGCCCGGTTGAGGGATAGAATTTGGTCTCGTCGATGGCCTTCAATGCTTTTTCACGCAGGCCCGACTTGTCCATGCTAATGAACCATTGCGGCGTGTTGCGGAAAATCAGCGGCGCTTTTGACCGCCAGGAATGGGGATAACTGTGTACCAGCTTGCCTGATGCCAGCAACCCGCCTGCATCCTTAAGGGTCTCAACCACTTCGGGGTTAACCTTGAAGACATGTTTGCCAGCGAACAGGGGGACGTGGTCGAAAAACAAACCATCGCCGTCGACGGTATCCGGCACCGCGATGTCGTTCGCCGTGCCGAGTTCCCAGTCATCTGCGCCGTGGCCGGGGGCGATATGGACAAATCCGGAGCCGGTGTCCATTTCAACAAAGTCTGCGGGGAGGGCGGGGACATCGAAATCGTAGCCTTGGCCGTTCAGAGGGTGCTTGCAGATGGTGCCTTCCAGACCCGTTGCCGTGCCTTCCAGGGCCCAATCTAAAATTCCCGCTGCGGCTTTAACCGCGTCAGCTAAGGGTGCTGCTAAAATCAGGCGTTCACCAACGATAGCCAAGCTATCCTTATTGACCGCGTCAACGCGGAAAATGGCGTAATCGTATTTAGGACCAAAGGCGACGGCGCGGTTGCCGGGCATGGTCCAAGGGGTCGTTGTCCAAATGACGATGGACGCGCCTTCTAATTCTTTTTGATTTGTTTTCTGAACCGGAAAGCGCACGAAAATCGTTGTCGAGGTATGATCGTGGTATTCGACTTCGGCCTCGGCCAGCGCGGTTTTTTCCACCACCGACCACATCACCGGTTTGGCGCCTTTATAAAGCGAGCCGTCCATCAGGAACTTGCTCAGTTCCCGAACGATTTGTGCCTCGGCGGCATAGGTCATTGTGGTGTAGGGATTGGCCCAATCACCAAGGATGCCAAGCCGTTTAAACTCTTCGCGCTGAATATCGATCCATTTAGCAGCAAATTCTCGGCATTCCTGACGGAATTGAACAACGGGAACTTCGTCCTTGTCCTTACCCTTAGTGCGATATTTTTCCTCAATCTTCCATTCAATCGGGAGTCCGTGGCAATCCCATCCCGGAACATACACCGCGTCCTTGCCCATCATCTGCTGAGAACGATTGATAACGTCTTTTAGAATTTTGTTGAGCGCATGGCCAATGTGCAGGTTACCGTTCGCATAAGGCGGACCGTCGTGGAGGATAAATTTCTCCCGCCCCTTGGATTGGGCGCGAAGCTGTCCGTACAGGTCCGTTTCTTCCCAACGTTTCAGGGTTTCCGGTTCGCGCATGGCCAAGCGAGCCTTCATCGGGAAGTCGGTTTTAGGCAGAAAGAGTGTTGGTTTGTAATTCACGATAATGTCTCATCCGTCAAAAATGGGCCAATATTTTCTTGGCTTGGTCGCAATCCAAGGCGATTTGTGCCTTTAAATCGTCTGTCCCGTCAAACTTCTTTTCAGGTCGCAGGTATTCAATCAACTGGATACGGACGTTTTGGCCATACAAATCGCCGACAAAATCGAACAGGTGAGCTTCAAAAATAAGGTCCTCTCCGCCAAATGTTGGCCGGGTACCGAAGCTGGCAGCCCCATCGTGAGACACGCCGTTGACCTCAACCCGCACCGCATAGATTCCATTCGCCGGATGCATGTAGTCGCCCATGAACAGGTTCAGAGTCGGAAAGCCCATGGTGCGCCCGATTTCTTTACCGTGTTGGACTTCGCCTTCAATCTCAAATGGGTTTCCGAGCAGGTCAGCGGCCTGGCGGGGTTTGCCTGCAATCAGAAAATCCCGAATGCGGGTCGATGAAATCACCTCGCCAGCGTCGTCGTTGTGCGCCTGAACGGCGGTAAAATCGAAGCCTTCTTCTTGGCCCTTGTGCAGCAATAACTCACAATTTCCAGCGCGCTTGTGGCCGAACTTAAAATCATATCCGGCGACCACGTGTTGGGCCTTTAGCCCTTCAACTAGGACGTCATGAACAAAACTGTCCGGCGCGCGTTCTGAAAAAGATTTATCGAACGTCAGCACAATCAAGGCACCTACGCCAAGCGCTTCAATGGCACGCGCCTTGGCATCTGCTGGAGTCAGGCGAAAGGGCGGGCCGTCCGGCGCAAATATCCGGCGGGGATGTGGTTCAAACGTTAGCACCGACCACGGCACGCCGCGGGCCTGGGCAAAACGACCGGCTTCATTAATGACGGCCTGATGGCCACGATGTACGCCGTCGAAATTGCCAATGGCAACGACACCGTTCCGCACATCGTCCGGCAGGCTCTCATAGGATGTAAACACTTGCATGGCGCGGAAAATGTCAGGGGGCCTAGGGGTGGTCAAGGACAATCGCTTAGCTATAGTGTCACTGGCAAGAATTGGAGTATTCTGATCTGATGAATTTGAGACGTCTAATTTGGATTGTATTTGCACTTTTGATCGTCAGTTTCCCGCGTCAAAGCATAACAACGGAACTGGGATCAGGGATTTCGTTTCGCCTGCCCATCAGTTGCACGCCGCGTAAAAATTGCTGGATCGTCAATTACGTCGACGCAGATCGCTCGAAGAAGGCGATAGATTATGCGTGTGGCTATAAAGCCTACGACAAGCACAAGGGGACCGACTTCGCGGTTCGTGACCTGGCCGTCATGCGGCGGGGATTTGAGGTCACGGTGGGTTCTGCGCCCAAGCAGATCGATCGAGGCGTGCCTGTCGTGGCTGCGGCTGGAGGAGTGGTTCTGGGCGCGCGTAATGGTCTCCCAGATGTTAATTTTCGAAAAATCGGCGGGGTGAAGGCGCTGAAGGGTAAGGATTGCGGTAATGCTGTCCGAATTCAACATGCGGGCGGCTGGGTTACTCAGTACTGCCACATGAGGAACAAAAGTGTGCAGGTTCGTCGAGGCACCCGGGTCAAGGCCGGTCAATGGCTCGGGTTCGTTGGATTGTCGGGCCGGACAGAATTTCCGCATCTCCATTTTCAGGTTAGCCGAAAAAATATCATCGTCGACCCCTTCACCGGATTGTCGCAAGGATCAGGCTGCGGCAAATCGTCTGCGTCGTTGTGGAATAAGGCAGCGCTGAAGGAGCTCGCCTATCGGGCGACGAATATCTATATGGGGGGCTTTACTGGTCGCGATCCAAACGCCGGTGGGGCTCGGGCAGGGAAATATCACGACATCAAGGTTCCGCGAACGGCGGCGTCTCTCAATTTGTGGGCGGATATTTTTGGCCTGAGAAAAGACGACCTTCTGTTGTTTGAAATATTTGCGCCCAATCGCACGCTTATTCTGGCTGCCAAGGCGATCATCCGACGCACCCAGATCAGGAAATTTTTCACTGCCAAAACGCGGCGGACAGCGAAGTTGTGGTTGCCGGGAAGTTACCGAGGGGAAATTCGTCTGGTTAGGAAGCTGGCATCGGGAGATCGGCAAGTCTATCGTCTAACTCGAACAATTAGGCTGCAATAAATTAAGCCTCGCCGCTGATCCCCAGCTTATCGAACAACGCCTTGTCGGCATCCAGGTCGGGATTATCCGTCGTCAGCAACTTCTCACCATAAAATATCGAATTTGCCCCAGCAAAATAACATAGTGCCTGGGTCCCTTCCGACATTTCCCGACGACCTGCTGAAAGACGCACATGGGACTTCGGCATTAGGATGCGGGCAACCGCAACGGTTCGGACCATCTCAAAAGGATCAAGGGCTTCGACATCGCCCAAGGGCGTTCCTGGTATTGGCACCAGTTGATTGATCGGCACGCTTTCGGGCGGTGGGTCCAGGTTGGCCAACGTCTCTAACATCCCGGCCCGATCGTCCAAGGTTTCCCCCATGCCGATGATCCCTCCCGAACACACCTTCATGCCGGCGCGGCGGACGGTGCTTAAGGTATCCAGTCGATCCTGATAGGTTCGGGTGGTGATGATCTTGTCATAGTATTCAGGCGATGTATCGACATTGTGGTTGTAGTAATCCAATCCCGCGTCACCCAACGCTTGCGCGTGGTCGTCACTGAGCATGCCCAGGGTCATACAGCTTTCCATGCCGAGCGCTTTTACTTCACGGATCATGCCCGTCATGGTTTCGACGTCGCGGTCTTTCAAGTCGCGCCAACCAGCTCCCATACAGAACCGGGTCGCACCTGCTGCCTTGGCCTTTTCGGCTTCGACGCGGACTTCTTCCACAGCCAGAGTTTTAGTGGCGGTGAGTTCTGTTTCAAAATGGCTGCTCTGGGCGCAGTATTTGCAGTCTTCCTGGCAGCCACCGGTCTTGATCGACAGCAGGGTGCTCAGTTGAACTGTGTTGGGATCAAAATTTTCACGGTGCGTTTCATGGGCGCGGAACAGCAGATCGTTGAACGGCAAATCAAATAAATCGACGATTTGTGCTCGGGTCCAGGTCGCTGCTTGTGATTTCAAGGAAGCTGCTGTGGCCATGATATTTCCTTTAAAGTAAATCTGCGGCCGCCTGTTCGATGGCGTCGTAGGCAGTATGCAATTGGGTATCGCTTATACAATAGGGAGGCAACAGATAAATCACATTTCCAAGTGGCCGCATCAGCAATCCCTGGCCCATGAAATATTCTTTTAACTTGCTTCCAATGGCCGCGGTGTAGCCAGCGTCTGCGACGTCCACATCAATCGCAGCGATGGTCCCCATGACCCGTGCATGGGTGAGCCCCGGCGCATTCATCAGCCGCGGCATGCGTTCTAGATGCAGCAATTCGATGCTTTTCATATCGGCACGGGTTTCATCGGACAGCAGCAAATCCATTGAAGCCAGGGCGGCCGCGCAGCCTAGCGGATTGGCGGTAAACGAATGGCCATGGGCGAGGGCTCTATCAAACTCTTCGCCCAAAAATCCCTCATAAATTTCATCTGCGCAGACGGTGACAGACATGGCGAGGAACCCACCCGTCAGACCTTTGGATAGGCAAATAATATCGGGTGTTACGGTGGCCTTTAGGCACGCGAATAAACCACCAGTGCGACCAAACCCGGTCATCACTTCGTCGAAAATAAGCAACACATCGGCGGTCTTTAGACGGTCGGCGACGGCCTTTAGAAACTCAGGTCTGCACATGCGCATGCCAGACGCCCCTTGGACCAAGGGCTCGACGATCAGGGCTGATGTCTCTTCGCCGTGGTCGGTAAGGTATTGATCCAAGGCGGCGAGCGATGCGGCTTCCTTGGCTTCGACTTCCTCATCGTCTTCCCAGGTTTCCGGATAGGGCAGGGACGTTACTTCGAACATCAAATTTTCCCATTGGGAAAAATATCCCGAACTGGCCCCCGCTGACATCGCTCCGACCGTATCACCGTGGTAGGCGCCATCGAAGGCGAGGTATTTACAGCGTCCGGACTGGCCTTTGTTGCGCCAGTATTGATGCGCCATTTTTAGGGCGACTTCGACAGCCGTCGACCCATCGTCGGAGAAAAAGACTCGGTTTAAATTTCCCGGCAGCAAGGCGGTGAGACGTTGGGCGAGGACGGATGCCGGGCGGTGGGTGAAGCCTGCAAAAATTACCTGCTCCAATTTTTTGGCCTGCTCGGCAACGGCCTCTGCAATCTTCGGATGCGCATGGCCGTGCAGGGTAACCCACCAGGACGAAATCACATCAAGGAACTCGCGCCCGTCTTCGGCGTATAACACGGCACCCCTTCCAGCCCGAATTGCAATCGGGTCGGGGGATGTTTGCGCCTGGGTAAACGGATGCCAGACGTGACGCTTGTCGTGGCCAGGGTATTCAAGATCAGTCACAGAATTAAATTTCCTATTTTCTTTGCTACCGCATTTATTCCTGCTGAATCAAGCGGTGAAACGGGCTCTAGTTCAAGCAGGATTTTTATTTTTCCGTAAGCTCGAATGGCTTCGACGTTAGCAGGGTTGGCCGGACCACACACAATCACGCCCAATATTTCTATATCTCGGGTGCGAAGTGCTTCCAAGGTCAGGAGCGTATGATTGATGGTGCCAAGCCCGCTCCGGGCTACGACGACGGCTGGTAGACCAAGCTGATCAATCAGATTAATCATCATGGCATCATCATTGATTGGGACTAATACCCCACCAGCACCTTCGACGACTAGGTTGTTATCGGTTGCCGGAAGATTGAATTGGTTCATATCCAGGCTCACCCCCTCCAAGCGGGCCGCTTCGTGCGGCGATAAGGGGGCTTGAAGCTCATAGGTTGAGGGATGAATGCGGCTTTCCGCCAGCCCCGTTAGCTCAGCAATGGTATCGCGGTCGCGTCCATCGGATAAGCCCGATTGCACAGGCTTCCAGTAGTCGGCATCAAGTGCCTGAACCAAGCAAGCCGAAGCAACCGTTTTGCCGATATCGGTATCTGTTCCCGTTACAAAAACTCCGCTACCTATCATGCGGCACCTCTTTTTTTTAGGGCGGCGATGGCGGGGACCTTAGCCAACACCTTCTCAATATCTTCGTTGCTGTGCGCAGCAGAAAGCGCAAAACGAATGCGTGCTGTGTCTTTGGCGACGGTTGGTAGACGAATGGCAATGCCCAAAATGCCAGCGTCTTCCAAGAGGCTCGCGGCGTCCATCGTTTCCGCCACACCGCCCAGCACAGCCGGTACAATTTGCGTGGACGAATTGCATGTTTCAATTCCGTGGGCGTTAAGGGCGTCCCTCAGTCGTGCCGCATGGTGATGCAGTTTAGATCTTTGCGAGTCCATATCCGGCACCAAATCAAGCGCCGCGTCTATGGCTCCCAACACGCCAGGGGGCAAGGACGTTGAATAGACGAAGCCACTGGCACGGTTGATTAGGTATTCCTTTAAGATTTTTGAACAGGCGACATAGCCGCCAAAACTTCCGAGCGCCTTGCTAAATGTGCCCATCACCAGATCAACCCGCCCCGGCACGTTGCCAGATAGCCCCATGCCTTGGGGACCCAGGACGCCTGTCGCATGGGCTTCATCGACATAGAGGAACGCGTCGAATTTGTCGGCGAGATCACACAGCCCTTTTAGGTCGGCGCGGTCGCCATCCATGCTGAAGACAGACTCTGTAAGGATAAATTTCTGGCCTTTATCTTGGCCGTGTTTTTCGAGCAGACTTTCCAAATGGGCCAGATCATTATGCCTGAATCGAATTTCCCGAACCCCTGCTGCACGACACCCTTGGTGCAGAGACGCGTGGATCAGTCGGTCGGTGAAGACAATTGCGTCGCCCGCCAACATCTCTCGGTCAAACAAGGCGGGCAGGACAGCCCCATTGGCCTGGAAACCTGAATTAAATATCAGCGCGCTTTCGGTGCCTTTTAATCTCGCCAGCTTTTCTTCAACCAAGGTGTGGGCTTCAATCGTACCCGTGACCAGACGCGAGGCACCTGATCCCGTGCCCCATTTTTCTGTCCAGGCAACCGCGCGTTCGATCAATTTCGGATGCTGGGCGAGGCCCAAATAATTGTTGGAAGAAAAATTAATCAGTTTGCGCCCGTCCCGCCAAACATGGGCAGTGTTGTCTGATATTTTGACAGGATTGCTGGGCTTAATACCGCGCAGGACTCCCTTACCCTTCAGGGCTTCCAAAAAAGTTTCTAACTGACCGTCCAAACGGGACATAAAATCGACCGTGTTGTTTTTGAAATAGAAGGCGTTATCTTAGGCCTAAGTAGGCCGCCGGGAAACCAGTTTGGGCTGTGCCCGCATTTGGATGCGCCTAGGCTTGTTTTTCTTTTCGGGTGCGGCGCGACTGATTTTGGATGGCTTTGGGGCTAAAAACTGTTCCGCATCGAACAAGGCCGACTGGCTCCCTTTTAGGTCTGCATTTTGCTCCAACGCTTGCAGTGTGTCTTGGACCATCGGATGGCGGTCAGGGGAGCGAACACAGCGTAACAGGTGATGTCGCGCAATAGCGGCGACGGCCTCGTGAATGGCTTCGGGTTTCATCGTCGGCTCACAAGCGCGAATATAGGCCGATAGGGTCCAGGCATTGGCAGGCAACGCACGCAGCCTGCGCGACCGGCACCAATTTCTAAAGTCCCGCCATTGTTTGGTGGGGACCAGTCTGACCATTTTTTATTTCCTGGCCATATTTATTTTGAGTCCCAATCGAGACCGATGTCGATGGCCGGGGCGGATTGGGTGATGCGGCCCACCGAAATATAATCGACACCTGTTTCAGCAATGGCGCGGATGGATTTTAGGGTGACACCACCAGAAGCCTCGGTCTTGATGCGCCCCGCCACAATTGCCACGGCTTCGACCAAAACTGGCGGCGGCATATTGTCGAGCAGCACCGAGTCTGCTCCGGCCTCAATCGATTGGCGCACTTGATCCAAGGTATCGCATTCGACTTCGATGTCGGTAAGTCCGGCTTTTCGCGCGCGGGCCACAGCCTCGGCAACACCACCCGCAACGCTTAAATGATTGTCCTTGATCAGAACCCCGTCGTCCAAACGCAAGCGGTGGTTCTTAGCGCCTCCCATGGAGGTTGCGTACTTAGCCAGCAAGCGTAAGCCAGGGATGGTTTTTCGCGTGTCCAACAAGACAGCTCCTGTGCCGCCGATCTCATCAACGTAGGCGCGGGTCAGGGTGGCGATCCCGGAAAGGTGTTGCAAAAAATTAAGCGCGGTTCGCTCTGCGGTTAGAAGGTCCCGCGCGGGGCCACTGATCTTGGCGAGGTCCGTGCCGGGCTTAACTTGTGCCCCATCTTCCAGCAGAATCTCGACTTTTGCCGTCGGTGCCAGCTTTTCAAACACTCGATTGGCAATGGGCAGGCCGGCGACCACCATATTCTCGCGGGCGCGAACCACACCTGAGTATTGGGCGTCTTCTGGAATTAAGGCGATTGAAGTCAGGTCTCCGCGACCAACATCCTCAAGGACGGCTTCGTCGATGGCGTGATCAATGACCTTGGCGTCTAGGATCATGCGAGACTTATTCCGCTGCGGCTTGCGCCCGCTTTACGGGTAGGGGAGAAAGCTTCATCATTTTGTTCAAGGGCTCTTGTGCCTTCTTGCGTAGGTCTTCAGGCAACTCAATCCGCGGTGCTTCGTTCAGCAGGGCCAGATAAAGTTTCTCCATGGTGTTCATTTCCATGAATGGGCAGTTGGCACAGTTGCAGGTGCCGTCGGCACCAGGGGCCGCGATGAAGGTTTTACCGGGCGCGCCCTTTTGCATCTGATGAATGATGTGCTGCTCAGTCGCAACGATAAAAGTATCGTGAGAATCGTTAACGACGTAATCCAAAATTCCTTTGGTCGAGCCGACAAAATCGGCATATTTGAGAATGGCTTCCGGACATTCAGGATGCGCCGCTATGGCGGCATCTGCGTGGCGGGTTTTTAGTTTGACCAATTCACGTTCGGAAAATTGGTCGTGAACCAAGCAGGTGCCGGGCCAAAGAGTAATCTCCCGGTTACATTTCCGTGCCAAATAAGCGCCCAAGTGCTTGTCCGGTGCGAACAAAATGGGTTGATCTTTCGGCAGAGAATGAATGATCGCCTCGGCATTGGACGAGGTGCAAATAATGTCCGACAACGCTTTTACGTCGGCTGAGCAATTAATGTAGGAAATGGCGACGTGGTCTGGATGCTTCTCACGGAAGGCGCGGAACTCGTCCGGCTGACACGAATCTTCCAACGAACACCCGGCTTCTGCGTCAGGTAACAGCACAAGCTTCGACGGGTTGAGAATTTTGGCGACCTCA
>Ga0114999_10004770_pt1 | contig 16258 bp, 16 predicted proteins | sample ArcticOcean_MG_C_3_FD_89820 | JGI IMG/M metagenome (GOLD analysis project Ga0114999, IMG submission 89820) | Marine microbial communities from western Arctic Ocean - ArcticOcean_MG_CB8_126 | ecosystem: Environmental > Aquatic > Marine > Oceanic | place: Arctic Ocean: Canada Basin | collected...
TTAGAATTTGGAGTTGCAAACATTAATGGGAAAAGTGAAATTTTATTAGCTGATGAGATTAGTCCAGACACTTGTAGATTGTGGGATATAGCAAGTGAAAAAAAGTTAGATAAAGATAGGTTTAGAAAAGATCTGGGAAATATAATTGAGGCATACCAAGAGGTAGCAAGAAGACTAGGGATAGTCCACGAAGATGGTAATATTAGTTCAGTTAAATTTGGTAAACCTAAAGCTGTAAATATAAAGAATTAATAAATTGAAGGTATCTATTACAGTTACTCTGAAAAAGGATGTGCTTGACCCACAAGGTAAGGTTGTTAAACAAACTTTAGAAAACATGGGCTATAGTAAAATACAAAGTGTTAGACAGGGTAAATACTTTGAAATTGAAGTTGAAGAATCTGGTGAGGAAAACATCAGAAAGACGGTTGATGAAATTTGTAAAAAACTCTTAACTAATACTGTTATAGAAGATTATAAAATTAATTATAATTAATGAAATCATCTGTTGTTGTTTTTCCTGGTTCTAATTGTGATAGAGATGTTGCGGTTGCTCTAAAAAAATTTAATATAAAAAATCAGATGGTTTGGCATGAAGAATCCTCTTTACCAAAGTCTGATTTGGTTGTTTTGCCTGGAGGCTTTTCATATGGCGATTATTTACGTAGCGGATGTATTGCTTCTAAATCAAAAATTATAAATGACGTCATAAAACATGGTAAAAATGGGGGTTTAATTTTAGGAATTTGTAATGGTTTTCAGATTTTAATTGAGACTGGACTGTTGCCCGGTGTTCTGCTTAGAAATAAACGACTTAGATTTATTTCTAAAAGTGTTTTTCTAAAAGTTGAAAATACAAATAATATCTTCTGTAAAAATTATAAGAAAAAAAATATTATTGAACTTCCAATAGCACATAATGAAGGAAATTATTTTGCAAATAATTATTTAATTCAAAAACTTGAAGATCTTAATTTAGTTGCCTTTAAATATTGCAACCAAGAAGGAAAAATTGAAAAAAATTTCAATCCCAATGGTTCTTTGAACAATATTGCTGGCATTTTAAATGAGAATAAAAATATATTAGGAATGATGCCACATCCAGAAAGATTTATAGATCCATATCTATCAGGTGAAGATGGCTCGAATCTGTTCAAAAGTCTTTTGAATCTTTATAAGAATGAAAATTAACCCCCAAATAATTAAGAAGCATGGAATCAAAACTGATGAATATAAAAAAATAATTAAACTAATTGGTAGAGAACCCAACATGCTTGAGTTGGGAATATTTTCAGCAATGTGGAATGAACACTGCTCATATAAGTCTTCAAAGAAATATTTAAAAACGCTGCCAACAAAAAATAATAAGGTAATACAGGGTCCTGGTGAAAATGCTGGTGTAATAGATATTGAAGATGGCGATGCTATTGTTTTTAAAATAGAAAGTCATAATCATCCATCTTTTATAGAACCTTATCAAGGTGCGGCTACTGGTGTTGGGGGTATACTGCGAGATATTTTTACCATGGGAGCTAGACCTATAGCAACTTTAAACTCAATTCATTTTGGCGATCCTTCTCACTTAAAAACAAAAAATCTTTTGCACGGTGTTGTTTCGGGTATAGGTGGATATGGCAACTGCATGGGAATACCTACCTTGGGAGGAGAAGTTAAATTTAATTCAACTTATAATGAAAATATTTTAGTTAACGCAATGGCAGTTGGCCTTGTAAAAAAAAATAAAATTTTTTATTCAAAAGCTAAAGGTATTAATAAATCAGTTATATATGTTGGTTCAAAAACTGGAAGAGATGGGATACATGGAGCTAGCATGGCTTCTGCAGAATTTGATGAGAATACTGAAGAAAAAAAACCAACTGTTCAAGTTGGAGATCCATTTACTGAAAAACTTCTTTTGGAAGCATGTTTGGAACTTATGCAAGATGATTCAATTATTTCAATTCAAGACATGGGAGCAGCTGGTTTAACTTCATCTAGCATCGAAATGGCATCTAAGGGAAATTTAGGAATAGAAATAAATATGAATAAAATTCCTTGCAGAGAAGAAAATATGACACCTTATGAGATGATGTTATCAGAAAGCCAGGAAAGAATGCTTTTAATTCTTAATGCAGGCAAAGAAGAAGATGCTAGAAAAATTTTTACAAAGTGGGATCTTGATTTTTCTGTGATAGGCAAAACGACAGATACAAAAAATCTAGTGCTTAATTATAATGATAAAGAAGTTGCAAACTTGCCATTAAGCGCTTTATCAACAGATGCTCCTCTTTATGACAGAAAATGGAAAAAAAGTTTAGAAATAAAAAAAATAGACACTCCAAAAAAATTTGAATCTGAAAGCTTATCAGAATCATTAAAAAAAATATTATCAAGTCCAAACAACTCAGCAAAAAATTGGGTTTGGGAGCAATATGATCAAACTGTAATGGGAGACACCATTCAAAGTCCGGGTGGAGACTCTGGCGTAGTAAGAATCCATGGGAAAAATAAAGCTATTGCACTAACTATTGATTCTTCAACAGACTACTGTTTAGCCGATCCAATTACTGGAGGAAAACAAACGGTATGCGAGGCTTGGAGAAATCTTATATCTGTTGGTGCAAATCCTGTAGCTATCACGAATTGTTTAAATTTTGGAAACCCTGAAAAAGAAATAGTCATGGGTCAGTTTGTAGAAACTATAGATGGAATTAAACAAGCATGTCAGTATTTAAATTTTCCTGTTGTTTCTGGAAACGTTTCTTTTTATAACGAGACTAATAATAACTCAATTTCTCCAACTCCTACTGTTGGTGGTGTAGGTCTAATTAAAAATATTAATAATATGATGACATCTAACTTTAAGAACGTGGGAAATTTTATATTCATTATTGGTAAAACTCTTGGACATCTATATCAAAGTGAATTTTTCAAAGAAGTTATGAATTTTAATGACGGTCCCCCACCTAAGGTTAATTTATTTAATGAAAAAAATAATGGGTATGCTGTCTTGGATCTTATTTCTAAAAATTTAGCTGAGTCTGTTCATGACATATCTTCTGGTGGTATTTTGCTGTCACTTGCTGAAATGTGTATAAGAGGGAAAATTGGAGCTAATATTAACATGCCTAAAGTTAATTTAAACAAACATGAATATTTTTTTGGCGAAGATCAAAGTCGTTATATTATTGAAGTTAAAATAGGTCATAAAAAGGAAGTAGAAAAAATTTTAAAAAAACAGAGCATATTCTATGAAGAAATTGGCAAAACACAAAAAGATGAGATATATATAGAAAAAGAATTAAAAATAAATATAAATGAATTAATTGAATTAAATACTAATTGGTTTAAAAGGTATATTACATAAAAAAATGGGACTTAAACTCGAGAAAATCAAAATGCTTATCAAGGAATCTATACCTGATGCTGAAATAGATATACAAGATTTAGCTGGAGATGAAAACCATTACTCAGCAACAATTAAATCCAAAGTTTTTAATGGAAAAAGTAAAATTGAACAACACAAAATAGTTTATAAGTCTTTAAAAGGTAAAATGGGTAACGAACTACATGCATTAGCATTGAACACAATAGAAAGGTAAAATATGAATGAAAATATTAAAAACAAGATAGATACAATAGTAAGAGATGCAGATGTGTGCTTATTTATGAAAGGCACACCAGATGTTCCTCAATGCGGATTTTCACTAGCAGTTTCAAATGTTCTAAAACATTTAGAAGTAAACTTTAAAGGAATCAATGTTCTAGAAGATCCCGATATACGAAATGGTATAAAAGAATATAGTGATTGGCCTACAATACCACAATTGTATGTAAAAGGAGAATTTATAGGAGGATGTGATATTATTAAGGAAATGTTTGAAAAAGGTGACTTGCAAAATAAATTAAAGGAACAAAAGATCATTTATAAAGAAAAACAGTAAGACTATTTATACAAATTTCTAATTTTTTTACTTATATATTTTTTAACTATTTTTAAAAAAGATATTTTTTGATAATTTTCATTTCTGATATTGTTATCAATTATATAGTTTATCTTTTCGTCCCATTCGACTTCCATGACTAGACTTTCTCTAAAAACTTCTTCAAAATACTTAGCGGTTGATACGGTTATAAAAGGATCTACTAATTGGTTTTTCTTTGAAGCTATAAGTTTATTGATATCATCATCATATTTAAACCACCATATATGGTCGTGTTTATTTTCAAATACAAGATTGTCGCCTAATCTTGTGGGCAATTCTATGTAACCTCTGCTAGATATTCTTTCTAACTCGTGGATAAAAAACTCAAAATCTTCAACATGCTCTATAACATGACTTGCAATTACAAAATCAAATTCTTTATCTTTAAAAGGTAATTTTTTTTCAACCAGTCTGACAAAATTTTTTTCTTTATATAATTTAGAGAAATCTTGAATATCAGCTATAGTGGTAGCATGTGGATTTGGACGATACCCACACCCAACATCTAATATATTCCAACTAACGTTTTGTTTAAGTTTATTATTTACAATATTTAATGAAGTTCTTTTTAGCAAAATAAACTATTTATCTAGAGTAATATTCTATAACTAAATTTGGTTCCATTATGCTTGGGAATGGTATTTCCGCAAATTTTGGGATTCTTATTAATTTTGCTTTTTTATTTTTTTCATCAAGCTGTATGTATTCAGGCACATCTCTTTCTTTAGTTTGAATTGATGATGTAATAATTAGCATGTCCTTTGACTTGTCTCTAATTTCAAGAGTATCTTCTGGTTTAACTAAATAACTTGATATGTTAACTTTTTTTCCATTTACTTTAACATGGCCATGATTAATAAGCTGTCTAGCAGCAAACACGGTTATAGCAAACTTAGCTCTATAGATTACTGTATCCAGTCTGCTTTCCAAAAAACCAATTAGGTTTTCAGAAGTGTTCCCCTTCTTTTTGATTGATTTTAAATAGACATTTCTAAATTGTCTTTCGTTCATGTTTCCATAATAAAATTTCATTTTTTGTTTAGCTTCAAGCTGAATGCCATAATCAGATGGCTTTCCTTTTCTTGACTTTCCGTGTTGTCCCGGTGGATAGTTTCTTGAATTAAAAGGACTTTTGGGTCTTCCCCAAAGATTAGTTTTTAATCTTCTGTCTACTTTATGTTTAGATGATAATCTTTTTGTCATTAATATTCTGAGATTTATAAACGAAGAAAAGTTTTTGTCAATTCAGGTTTTTCTATTAAAATCGTTCAAAGTAGCGAAAATCCCAAGTAAAATACGTATTTCCTGCTCAGATAAATTCAATCTGTAAAATATATTGCTTATATTCCTAATCATGCTTTGTCTTTTGTGATTTGGTTGTAAAAAACCCTTTTTATCCAATCCTTTAATAATAAAATTTAGAAAGTTTTTTACTTCAGATTTGCTTGCTAAAGCACTCTTATACTTCGAACTGTAGTTTGTTTTCTCTTTTGAAAAGTAATGAAAAAGCTGAAAACAAAATATAATCGCACTATGAGATAAATTTATTGAACTAAATTTCTTACTAGTTGGTATTTTTACAAGATAGTCAGCATAATTGATATCATTGTTTGATAGCCCAGATGCTTCTGGACCAAACATTATTCCAATTTTCTGTTTTCTATTTATTTTTTTTGTTAAATCATAAATGGAAATAACTTTTTTATTAACTTTTCTTATTCTTGAAGAACTAGCAAATACGATATCAAGATCTCCGACTGACTTAGATACAGAATTAAAAATTTTTGCTTTATCTATTAAATCTTTTGCACCGACTGATGTAGCGTTGGCTCTTTCATTTGGCCATTTGCATCTAGGATTTACAATTCTTAACTTGCTTATATCAAAGTTTTTAATAGCTCTAGCCACCGATCCAATGTTCTCACCAATTTGAGGTTTTACTAAAATGAAGTGAATATTTTTAATACTCATTAGTTATTTGCTGGCGCTTTATCTTTATAAAGTTTGTAATCAAGGCTATCAATTAGGGCTTTAAACGAAGCTTCAATAATATTTGGTGAAACGCCTATTGTAAACCAGCTTTTGCCTTTGCTATCTGTGCTTTCAATAGAAACACGCGTTGTGGCATTAGTTCCAGTGTTTAAGATTCTAACTTTATAATCAACAAGTTTTAAATCCTTCAAATACTTTGAATATTTTCCAATTTTATCAACATTTGTTCTAATTGCATTATCTAAAGCATTAACTGGACCGTTGCCCTCGCCTTCACAAACAATTTCCTGACCATCTACTAATATATGCGCTTTTGCATAAGAATTAATTTTATCTTTTGATTCTTTTTTGACTGAAACATCGTACTTAGAAATTATTAAATATTTTGGTATATCGCCTAAAAGTCTCCTGGCTAATAATTCAAATGAAGCATCTGCACCATCATATGAATAGCCAATAAATTCTCTATCTTTTACTTCTGTAAGCAAGGCTTGAACTTTAGGATCATTTTTATCAATTTTAATTCCATACTTTTCTAAACGTAACATTATATTTGATTTTCCCGCTTGATCAGAAATAATAATATTTCTCACATTTCCTACTAAAACAGGATCAATATGTTCATAGGTTTTTGGATCTTTTGAAACTGCAGAAACATGCAATCCCCCTTTGTGGGCGAAAGCTGAAGATCCTACATAAGCTGCTCTCCTACTTGATTTTCTATTTAAAATTTCATCTAATAATCTTGAACATTCTGTCAGAGTTTTAACTTTATCTTTATTTATTTTTATTTCAAATTTTTCAGAAAAAGATTTTTTAAGAACTAGAGATGGAATTAACGATACTAAATTTGCATTTCCACATCTTTCACCAAGTCCATTAATAGTACCTTGAATCTGGCGTGCTCCTGCTAAAACAGCTGTTAAAGAATTAGCTACAGCATTTTCTGTATCGTTATGAGCATGTATACCAAGATTTTTACCTGGAATCTGTTTGTTAACTTTCGAAACAATTTCACCAATTTCATTAGGCAAAGTTCCTCCATTAGTATCGCAAAGTACAACCCATCTCGCTCCTTCGTCGAAAGCAGTTTTAATACAACTTGAAGCGTATTCTGGATTTTTTTTATAACCATCAAAAAAATGCTCTGCATCAAACATGAATTCCTTTTTATTTTTAATAAATAACTTTGCTGATTCTTTGATATTTTCTAGATTTTCTTGTTTAGTAATACCTAGAGCGACATCAACGTGAAAGTCCCAAGTTTTGCCAACTAAACATATAGCTGACGCTTTAGAGTTTAATAGGGCGGAAAGCCCAGGATCGTTTTCGGCACTTCTACCAGCTTTTTTTGTCATGCCAAAAGCAGTCAAAATTGTGTTTCCTAACTTGGGTGGATTATTGAAAAAATTTGTATCTAATGCATTAGCTCCAGGCCATCCACCTTCTAGATAATCAACACCAAGATTTGACAAAGCTTTGGATATTTTATTTTTATCATCGATGGAAAAATTTACCCCTTCAGTTTGAGCTCCATCTCTAAGTGTTGTATCAAAAATAAATATTTTTTCTTTACTCATTTTAATCTCCAAGTAGTTTTGCCATCTTTATCTTCCAGGGTAATATTATCATCTAAAAGCTCTTTCCTTATTCTATCTGCTTCTTTAAAATCTTTATTTTCTCTAGCTTTATTTCTCAAGTCGATTTTTTTATTAACTTTTTTTTCCATATTTTCAATTTCATTACCCCATACTCTAGTTTTTTGTTTTAAAATCCAAGTTTCTTTAGTTTCAACAAGAAAACCGATTAAGTTACATGCTGCATTAAATATTTTTTTATCTTTTTCAACACCTTTAATTGCTTTATCAAAAAGTTTATGAAGATTAGCAATGTATCCTGGTATATTCAAATCATCCAATAAGGGTAAAAGTACTTCTTCTGAAATTTCTGTGTAAGTTTTTAACGGAATATAGGCTTGATACCACTTCGTTAATGTTTCATTGCAATCTTTTAAAAGTTTATCATTCCAATCTAAAGGTTGTTTATAATGAGCGCTTAAAAGCGCCAATCTTAAGGCTTGTCCACTATACTTACCTTTAAAAGAATTTATTTTTAAAACGTTTCCTTTAGATTTTGACATTTTCTCTTTATTTACTGTAACAAAACCATTGTGCAGCCAATAATTAGCAAAACTTTTAACTTTATTTGAACAACATGATTGGGCAATTTCATTTTCATGATGTGGAAAAACAAGATCAAGCCCTCCACCGTGTATATCGAATTGTTTACCTAAATATTTTTCACTCATAACCGAACATTCTAAGTGCCAGCCTGGCCTACCTCTACCCCATGGAGAATCCCATCCTGGATCGTCTTTACCAGACGGTTTCCAGAGGACAAAATCAAGAGGATCTCTTTTATATTTAGACAATTCAACTCTTGCACCAGATAAAAGTTCATCAAAGTTTTTATTTGATAATTTTCCATATTCTTTAAAAGATGAAACTGAAAAATAAACATGTTTTTCATTTATGTAAGCATGTTCATATTTAATTAAATTTGAAACCATACTAATCATTTCATTAATATGATCTGTAGCCTTAGGCTCAAAGCTTGGTGACAAACACATCAAGTATAAACAATCTTCATGAAATGTTTCTGTAATATCTTTAGTTAATTCGCTAATGCTTATTTTTTTATTTTTTGCTGTTTCAAGTATTTTGTCATCAATATCTGTAATATTTCTTACATATATGACTTCACTTTTTTCATAGTATTTTTTTAGGAGTCTGAATAACACATCAAAAACAACTAAAGGTCTTGCGTTACCAATGTGTGGAAAATCATAAACTGTAGGTCCACAAGCATACATACCTACCGTGTTATTTTTTATTGGAACAAATTTTTCTTTTTTATTTGATAAAGTATTAAAAAAATTAAAATTTTTACTCATTTTTCATTTTACATACAGGAATAGGTTCCATTTTATGCAAATTCCTTTTTCTTATTTCTAAATACTTTTTATGATTCTTGTCTGAAGAGTTTTTCATAGCTTCTTCTAACTCTGAATACATCATGCCTAGTTGACTAGCGTCCGTCCTTCCGTCATCCCATAAACCGTCTGTAGGTTGAGCGTCAATAATTTCCTTTAATATCCCTAAATTTTTGCCCATTTCCCATATTTGAGATTTAGTACAATCAGCAATTGGTGAAATATCTACACCACCATCGCCATATTTTGTATAAAAACCAACACCAAAATCTTCAACCTTGTTTCCCGTACCAACAACTAAACCATTATTTGCTGCAGCTACTTGATATAAAGTTGCCATTCTTAGGCGCGCCCTTGAATTTGCAAATCCATGCTCATCATCAAATTCACTTAATGAAACTTTAAAATATTTAAAAACATTATCTAAAATAACTAAATGACTTTCTATATTTTTAAATTTACTTTTTAACCATTCTTGATGTTTCAAACTCAATTCTTGTTGTTCTTTTATTTGCTTTATAGGCATAGAAAGTACTATTGTTTTTTTCCCTGTAAGAGCACAAATAGCACTAGTAACTGATGAGTCTATACCACCTGAAATACCTATTACCAAACATTTAGGTTCTTTTGGCATGGATTGACAATATTTTAAAATCCAATTTTTTATATATCCAATTCTGTTTTCTGTTTTCATAAATATATTAATATCTTATTCCCAAAATAGATCTTAATAATTAAAATTCAATTACTAGATGCTGCTTGAATAATATTCTTTGAATATTGAGAATTTTTCTTAATTTCATCAGAAATTAAAAATGCTAATTCTAAAGCTTGGTTTGCGTTTAATCTAGGGTCGCAATGAGTATGGTATCTATGTGATAAATCTCTTTCAGAGATTTTTTGCGCTCCTCCAGTACACTCAGTAACATTTTGGCCTGTCATTTCTATATGAAGTCCTCCAGCATAACTGCCTTCAGTTTTATGAACAGCAAAAACTCTTTTTACTTCTTTCACTACATTGTTAAAAGGCCTTGTTTTATACCCATTAGCAGACTTAATAGTATTACCGTGCATAGGGTCGCAAGACCAAATAACCTTAAGACCTTCTTTATTAATCGATCTAATTAATTTAGGCAAAAACTTTTCTACATTATCTGCACCAAACCTAGATATTAAAGTTATTCTACCAGGTTCATTTTGAGGATTTAAAATATTACAAAGTTTTATTAATTCAGACTCTTTTAAACTTGGTCCACATTTTATCCCAATAGGATTTTTTATCCCTTTGCAAAATTCAACATGCCCTCCATCAATTTGTCTCGTTCTATCACCTATCCACACAAAGTGCGCAGATGTATCGTGATATTCTCCAGTAGTAGAGTCGATTCTAGTCATCGCCTGCTCAAATGGCAATAATAAAGCTTCGTGTGATGTGTAAAAATTAACTGTTCTTAATCTTCTATTATGATCAGGATGAATTCCACACGCTTCCATGAATGAAAGGGAGTCACTTATTTTATCTTCAATTTCTTTAAATTTTTTACCTTCAGCGCTTTTATTTAGAAAGCCTAAATTCCATAGATGAACTTTTTTTAAATCTGCAAACCCCCCTTGTGAGAAAGCTCTTAATAGATTTAATGTAGATGCTGACTGCGAGTAGGCTTTGAACAATCTTTTTGGATCAGGCTTCCTCGACTTTTCTGTAAATTCAATTCCATTAATATTATCTCCTAAATATGTTGGGAGTCTTTTGCCATTTTTTATTTCTACCGGAGAACTTCTGGGTTTAGAAAATTGGCCAGCAATTCTACCTACTTTAACAACAGGTAAAGAAGCAGAACAAGTTAGAACTAAAGCCATTTGTAAAATAACTTTGAAAGTATCTCTAATATTATCAGGATGGAATTCTGCAAAACTTTCCGCACAATCTCCACCTTGTAGTAAAAAAGCTTTTCCTTCGACTACCTGAGACAAAGATTTTTTTAATGCTCTGCTTTCTCCGGCAAAAACTAAGGGGGGGAATGAACTTACTTTTTTTAAAACCATAGCAAGTTCTTTCTCATCCTCGTATTTAGGGATGTGTTTGACTGGAAAATTTTTCCAACTATTTAAAGTCCATTTTTTCATTTTCAACCTTAGGTATATATATTCTATACTGAACTAAAAACCAAGTTCGAAAATATTAGATAGAAGAGTCTTTTTTATTCAACCGTAACAGACTTGGCTAGGTTTCTTGGTTTATCTATATCACAATTTTTTAATGAGGCTACGTGATATGCCAGAAATTGTAGGGGAATTGCCATAAGAAATGGTGTTAAATTTTCACTAGTCATGGGTATCTCTAAAGTAAATCTAATATTTTCACTTATTACTTTATTATTTTCATTTGTTATCAATATTACTTTTCCGCCACGCGCAATTACTTCTTGCATATTCGATATTGTTTTTTCAAAGTATCTATCTTTTGGAGCTAAAATCACAACTGGTAAACCTTCTTCTATTAAAGCTAAAGGGCCATGTTTCATTTCACCCGCGGGATAACCTTCGGCATGTAAATAAGATAATTCTTTAAGTTTTAAAGCTCCTTCAAGTGCAATAGGAAAAGATAAACCTCTACCTAAAAACATTGCTCCTTTTGCTTTTAAAAAATCTTTGGCAATAATTTCTGTTTTATCCTGACACTTTAAAGTTTTTTCAATTAATTCTGGTAGTTTTACAAGATCGTCTATTTGTTTTTCATACTTTAATTTAGTTATATCTTTTCTTACTTCAGCAATTTTTATTGCTAAAATAAAAAGAACTAACAACTGGGCAATAAAAGCTTTTGTGGAAGCAACTCCTATCTCAGGGCCTGCGTGAATTGGTAAAACAAAATCTGATAATCTTGCTATCGAACTCTCAACTACATTAATAACAGAACATGTTTTAACGTTATTTTTTTTACATATATCAAGAGCTGCAAATGTATCGGCAGTTTCTCCAGATTGAGATACAAAAATATATAAATAATTTTTATTAAATTTAATTCTTCTATATCTAAATTCAGATGCCACATCAATTTCGATAGGTATGTCAGTAAGCTCTTCAAACCAATATCTCGCAGTAATACAAGAGTGATATGCTGTGCCACAACCAATTAGAACTATTTTTTCTATATTTTTAGGATTGATTGGAAAATTATATATATTAATTTCTTTTCTTGTTTTGTCTATGTATTCTTTAATGCAAGTTTTGGCGGTATAACTTTGTTCATTAATTTCCTTTGACATGAAATCTTTATAATCACCTTTTTCAGCTGTAAATTTATCATTAGAAAGAGTTAAAATTTCTTTATTTATTTTTTTATTTTTAGAATTATAAAATTCTATATTATCATTTGTTATTAGACATACCTCACCATCTTCTAAGTATGTAATTTTATTTGTCATAGATTTTAAGGCATAAGAATCAGACCCTAAGTAATTTTCATTCGGTCCATATCCTACAGCCAAAGGGCTTCCTCTTCTTGCGCCAACAACTGTATTATTATATTTTTTAAAAAGAATACCTAAGGCAAAACTTCCATTAAGTTGGTTTAAAGTTTTATTAATTGCATCAACTAAATTAAAGGCTTTTAAAAAGTCAGTTAGAAGAAATGTTATTACTTCTGTGTCAGTCTGTGATTTAAATTTATATCCCTTTTTTTCTAAATCTTTTTTTAACTCATTTGAATTTTCAATTATTCCATTATGCACAACAGAAACATTATCAGAAGAATGTGGATGAGCATTAACTTGACTTGGTGTGCCATGTGTAGCCCATCTGACGTGTCCTATTCCTATTATTCCATTTGATGGATGTTTAAATAATATTTTTTCTAAATTATCCACTCTGCCAATGCATTTTTTTTCATTTATTTCATTAGAATCTATTGTAGCAATGCCAGCTGAATCATAACCTCTATACTCTAATTTTTTTAAGGAATGTATTATATTGGAGCTGACTGACTTTTTACTTGCTATACCTATTATTCCACACATTATTTTTTTTTCCTATAATTTTTAATTTCAATTTGATTGCTTCTAGTTATAGCTAGAGATTTATCCTTAACATTTTTGCTTATTGCAGATCCGGCACCAATAAGTGCTTTTTGTCCAATTGTAATTGGGGCAATCAAAGAAGTATTTGAACCTATAAATGCACCATCTCCTATTTTAGTTTTATTTTTTCTTTCTCCATCATAATTACAAGTAATAGTTCCCGCCCCAATGTTTACATTTTTTCCAATAAAGGAATCTCCAATATAGGACAGATGATTTATCTTGGAATTTTTTCCAATTTTGCTTTTTTTTATTTCAACAAAATTACCAACTCTTGAACCTCGACTTAAAAAAGAGCCAGGTCTTATTCTTGAAAATGGCCCAACATTTACATTAGATTCTAAAATTGCATTTTCTATATGCGTAAAAGGCAATATTTCAACATTATTTCCAATCTTTGTTTTTTTTCCAATTACTACGTATTGATTAATAACTACATTTTTTCCATATTTAGTATCACTAGATAAAAAAACAGTTTCTGGGGATTTTAAAATTATCCCCCTTTTCATTGCCTGATTTCTTAATTTTTCTTGATTTATTTTTTCTTTTAAAGCTATATTCTTTTTGTTTATTGATGGCATTAATATTTCTCTTTACATTAATATAAACTTTGTAATAACTCACAAAATATTTCTTTATAATACTTAATTATATGAGTCAAAATTTAACAATATTATTCGATTTAGATGGAACTCTTGTTGATACAGCGCCAGATTTGGTCCTGGCGCATAACTATGTAATGAAAAAATTTGGATATCCAACAAAAAAAGAAAGCGAAATTAAAGCTTTGGTTGGCATGGGCGCGAGCACAATGATGAGTAAAACACTGTGGAATTCAGCAAAAGAAGAAATGAAGAAAGTTAAAGAAAAAAAAGTCAAAGACGAAATGGTTAAAGAATTTATAAATTTTTATGGAAATAATATTTTAATTGAAAGTAAATTAATAAAGGGAACAAGAGATTTTTTAGTATGGTGTAAAAAAAATAAAATTTCTATGGGTGTGTGTACTAATAAGCAAGAATATCTTGCTACAGATCTATTAAAAAAAATTAAAATTAATGATTACTTTGAATATGTAGCTGGTTCTGATACTTTTGATTATTGTAAACCCGATCCAAGGCATTTAACTTCTGTTATAGAAATAATGGGTGGAGATATAAAAAAAACAATAATGATTGGCGATAGTGAAGTTGATGCTAAGTCTGCTGAAAATGCGTTATTACCTTTTGTTCTCCTGGAAGACGGTTATACAAATGTTAAAACTTCACAAATGAAATATGATCATTTAATTAAAAACTTTATAGGATTAGATTCTATTATTAAAAAATATCTATGATTGAATTAAAACTTTTTTTTGCACTTTCTAGTTACTATTTTGTTATGTTCGCTACACCTGGACCAAATAACGCAATGTTAACCGCCTCAGGAATTAAATTTGGTTTTAAAAAAACTCTTCCACATGCATTTGGAATTCCATTTGGCCACATTATTCAAATTACTTTAGTATGTTTTGGTCTTGGATCGCTTTTTCAAAAGTATCCCTTTATTCAACTTTATTTAAAATGGCTTTGTTTTTTTTATCTTATTTATCTAAGTTGGAAAATTTTAGGATCGTTATCAAGCACCGATAAAGAAACAGGAAGACCTTTAAAGTTTTATGAAGCTGCTCTTTTTCAATTTATAAACCCAAAAGCCTGGGTTGTAGCTTTAACTGCTGCAACTGCGTTTTTTCCTAGTGGGGAACATTTTGTTATTGCTACAATATTTGTAGCTGGAACTGCTCCATTTGTTTGCTTTCCTTCAATTTGTTTGTGGGCGCTTTTTGGATCATCTATAAAATTAATAATTAAAAATACTAGAGTTAAAAAGATTATAGAGTATTTATTAGCTTTATTATTAGTTGTTACAGCTGTTATAGTAGTAATCGACTAAAAAATTTATGATATGCATTTTACAAATAAAAAATCTTCTGAAATAAGAGTTGAATTAAAAAATAACTTAAAAAAACAAAAAATTTTAAGATTCCCTGGCGCTTATAATCCATTAACATCAAAGCTCATTTCTGAAATTGGATTTGATGGTGTTTACATTTCTGGAGCTGTAATGGCAAATGATCTTGGCATGCCCGATATTGGAATTACAACACTAAATGAAGTGAGTTATAGAGCCAATCAAATATCAAGATCAACAGATTTACCTTCTATCGTTGATGCTGATACTGGATTTGGTAATTGTTCTAAAACTATTCAAACATTTGAAAAGCTTGGACTTACCGGATGCCATATTGAAGATCAAATAGATCAAAAAAGATGTGGTCATTTAGATAATAAAGAAATTATTTCATTAAAAGAAATGGTTAAAAAAATTAATATATCTGTAAAAGCAAAAATTGATGAAAATTTTTTAATTATAGCTAGAACCGATGCTAACACGGTCGAAGGTATAGAAAAAACTATTGATAGAGTTAAGGCTTACGAAGATGCTGGAGCAGATATAATATTTCCTGAGGCTATGAAAAATGAGGAAGAATTTGAAAAAATTAGGAAAAACTCCAAAGTTAGTTTGCTTGCAAATATGACCGAATTTGGAAAATCTAAAATTTTATCATCTAAACAATTAGAAAACTTAGGTTACCAAATAGTAATTTACCCTGTAACCACACAAAGATTAGCTATGAAAAATGTCGAAGATGGATTGCGAGCCATTATGAGGGATGGACATCAAAATAATATTATAGATAAAATGCAAACTAGAAAAAGATTATATGAGTTGGTTGAATATGAAAAATACAATACTTTAGATAAGAAGATTACTGATTTTAAAACTGAGGGTCACGAATAAACTATGAGTGGTGATATAAAGAAAGGATTATTGGGTGTAGTTGTTGATGAAACAACTATTTCTCAAGTAATGCCTGATATAAATTCCTTAACTTATAGAGGGTATGCGGTTCAAGATCTTTGCGAAAAATGTAATTTTGAAGAAGTTGCTTATCTTATATTAAATAAAGAGTTGCCTAATAAACCGCAGCTAAAAAAATTTAAAAAAGAGTTAGAAGAAAATAGAAATATTACAATCAATCTCAGAGAAATTGTTAGCCATATGCCAAAAAAAGCTCATCCAATGGATGTAGCCAGGACAGTTGTTAGTGTTATGGGTCTCGAAGATAAAGATACAAGTAATAACTCTTCATCAGCAAATATGAGAAA
>Ga0114999_10004773_pt1 | contig 16254 bp, 8 predicted proteins | sample ArcticOcean_MG_C_3_FD_89820 | JGI IMG/M metagenome (GOLD analysis project Ga0114999, IMG submission 89820) | Marine microbial communities from western Arctic Ocean - ArcticOcean_MG_CB8_126 | ecosystem: Environmental > Aquatic > Marine > Oceanic | place: Arctic Ocean: Canada Basin | collected...
CCTGGTCGAGGTAGTCAATTCTACGGGGCTGGGCGGAGTACAGCTTTCAAACACTGTATTCAGTGGAAGCACCGGTAAGGTCGGCATCGATGCGCGCGGGGTTCCGATCGCGGTACGATTAACCGTTGGTGACATCGATGCGAGTGGCGATGCGGTACCGCACCTATTGTTTGGATCAGGCTCCTTCACCGTAGCAGCCGGAAACCCCGGCTTGCGGATCACCGGTGGTGACCTCTTGCAGACAAACGGTGCTGCGGTCGTGGTAGCGGAGAGTGGATCAACGACGACCGGTTTCGAAACTCTGATCACACAGAACAACTTCAAGTCCGACAACACCCCGCAGCCGACCCAAAGTATTGTTGGCACTTTTGCCAATGAAGACGGTGACCCGATTACGGTGACGACCGAAGAGTTGACGATTGAGTGATGTGTGATCTGTCGATCACGTGTTAAGCAAACAGGTGGAACGCGGTGTTCCTACCGCGTTTGAGTTTGAATTAGTCGTAATTGATACAACGCACTGGGGACAGTGCGTTCCACCTTTTTTATCTATCAGAGCCATCATTACCGATGGCGACTTCTCATATCGTCCTGTAAGACAAACGAAGGTTGATTTCCGAAATAAATTATCTGAAATCCAATTTATCAGTTGAAACCTGCATTTTTTACCGTTACTTGTCTAAAAACAGCAGTCGTATGTCTTAACAAGAATTCAGTTTATTTCAAATCAAGGGGGTCAAAATGTGCATAAGAAATCTCGTTTCCGCATCATTAATTTCACTGTTTTTTCCCTTTCTTCTCATAGCGCTTCCGCAGGACTTGGAAAATTTTATAGATTTTGAAGATGCCGAAGGTTCGGTTGATTTTTTACTCGGTGATCCACCCAATCAAATCCAATTTATTGGGTTTACCGTAGAAACGTTAGAGGACCCAAGTCTTTTGCACTCGGGCACTAAAGCAATAACCCTGGAGGCGGGTCAGGAAGGAAAAATATTTACGAGAAAAGGAATTGCTGAAATCCAATTCTACGCTGCTGAAAGCACTGGCGGGGGTAAGTACGAGGTTCGAGAAGCCGGGACATCGGGCACGGGACAGGAATTATTTAACCTAGAACAGCAGGGTAGCATTACGGGCCTGCCAAACAGTATCAACCCTGAGTCCAATCCACCCCTGCAAAGTTTAGTCGCCTTCAGTGGGTTTTTCCAGGATTTAGATGACCTCAACTACTTTGACGGAATGGTTGAAATTAAATTCTTTAATGTTACCGGAAAATTAGCGATCGACGATGTGGGGTATACTCTCATTGATGGCCCAACCAATAACACCGTATTCACCTATTTTTCAGAAATTGATCCGACGAGTGAAGATTTTACCATTGGAACATCACCTTTTTCCGTCTCTTTTTCAGGCGGAGATGTATCCCAGGAAAGTGAAGATGACTTACAATTTCAATTTCGCTCGGCGCGTAATCACTGGAGAGTGGTGAATGGTAAAACCGGAACAATCACTTTTGAAACTCCAGCCGCCCGTGTACAATTTTTTGGCGCAACCATCGTGCGATCAAGTGCCGGCGCCGGCGATGGGACTATTGAGGTATATGATACGGAAGATAATTTACTCTTCTCGGAAAATAACTTTGGTTCAAATATCGTCAAGGGATCAGGACTTCCTCCTTTTACATTTGTTGCCAGTGAATTAGGAGCTCCGGGTGGTATTGGTAAAATTATACTGCTCGATGATGCTCTTATAAATCCATTGTTCAGCTCGACGGCGATGGACAACTTTGGCTTTTCCCCAATCGGTACACCCGGTTTTGAGGGCGGCGGCGGACCTCCCCCGGTAACCGGCCCTTCCATCACCACGCAGCCGGCAAGCCAGGAAGTCGCATCCGGCGCATCGGCGAGCTTGTCCGTTGCAGCTAGCGGCGATGATTTGACTTACCAGTGGTTTACCGGCAACAGTGGTGACACCGCTGCTCCCGTCGCCGGCGCGACCAGTGGCACTTTAACTACCGGTGCCCTCTCTACGAGCACTAACTACTGGGCACAGATAACTAACGCTGGAGGCAGTGCTGACAGCGAAACTGCGGTCGTCACGGTAGCAGCTCCAGCCGTCCCTCTCGTCCTCGACGGCTCGGGCGATATCGCCGGTGAAAACATTCAGCACGCCAACGGAAATGTCTTCGACCAAATTCTACTTACCGGCGAATCCATACAACTTCAAGCCAGACCGAATCAGATCACCCGCGTCTCCTTCATGGATGAAACCGAGGACATTGTACAGGTAGAGTTCTCAGGCACGGGCAGCTTTACCGTAACCCTCGATCCGGCCACCTTCCTCCCACCAGCCATTCCCCCACGCTACAACCAGGCCGTGGAGTACGTGACGGGCAAGCCAAGCGTGGTCATCGACGGAGCGGACGCCAATACCTTCTTCAGTATCTTCACCGTGGGCAGGATCAACGCCTTTAACCAGGCCCTCTTCCCCGAAGGACAGGTCTATGACGCCCAAGCCGACGTAAGCCTCGTGGAAGTAGTCAATTCCACGGGACTGGGCGGGGTACAGCTGTCTAACACCGTCTTCAGTGGAAGCACCGGCAGAGTAGGCGTGGACGCGCGCGGTGTGCCGATCGCGGTACGCTTAACCGTAGGCGACATCGATGCCGATGGCGACGCGGTGCCGCACCTCCTGTTCTCAGAGGGGTCCTTCACCGTACCCGCGGGAAATCCCGGGTTACGGATCACTGGAGGCGACCTGTTACAGACGAACGGCGCCGCAGTCGTCGTCGCGGAAAGTGGATCGACAACGACCGGGTTTGATACCCTGATCACGCAGAACAACTTCAAGTCCGACAACACCCCTCAACCGACACAGAGCATTGTAGCAACCTTTGCCAACGAAGATGGCGATGCGATTGAGGTTACGACTGAAGAGTTGACGATTGAGTGAGGAGATTGATGATTGCGGATATCGGATTGATAGAGGAACAAGCTTTATAGATTTAATTTTAGCTTTTGCTAGTCTTAGCAGATTTGATTGATGCTACGATTATTGCAGTTATTTCATTTGCTTCCAGTTTGATTTCTTGAAGATATTTAGAAGTAAGCATTCCTGACTCTTCGATCAGTTCCAACCAAAACTATGTTTCATCAGCTTCCTCTTCCACGATACCTAGCTTTGCAATAAACTCCGCTTTGCTTCTTACTCGACACGCTGCACGGTAATTTGCTGCAACCGAAGTACCGCATCGTATGATTTGATTTCTGAGAAATCCTGCAGTTGAGCTCTTTGGTAAAACTTCCCCCATTTTCAGTATTCGCATGGCGAAGGCTTTGGTCCGTCTCTTCATCCCTTCGGGGCTCATATAAAGTAGTATACGGAGAAATCACCTATACCATTAAGCCCGATACGTCTATTATGCACATTCCAAGCATACCGAGGGTGTAGCCCACATCTTACATTCCGCAATCCGCAATCGATTGGGTCAGTCTTGTCTCGGAAGTGAAGTATAGAGCGTGAGTCCTTTCAGCGATTTCTCTTTATCCGGGATAATAAGACTCAAGATGTAACCCATGATGAAACAGACAACGAATCCAAGAAAAGCGTAGAGATAAAAATTTATCGGCGTATGAAATTTTATATAATATAGAACTAAAGCGCTCGTAATAGCTCCAATAAAAGCGCCAATTCCATTGGCACGCTTAGTAAAGATACCGAGGGCAAATAGCCCCGCCAGACCACTGCTGAATAAGCCAATCATCGACGTAAAAAACAGGGAGGCGGACTTGATATCAAAGGTTACCATGAGCAGGGCAACTGCGGTACCAATTATCCCGATAATTAGCGTGATCATTCGCGCTACATTTAAACAGCTGTGCTCTGTTGCCTTGGGTTTGAAACGCCGGTAAAAATCGGTGACAAAGGCCGTGGCTATCGAGTTCATTCCGCTGTCCAGGCTGGACATGGCAGCGGAAAAAATAGCGGCTATCACAAACCCGGCTAGACCGATGGGGATTTTTTGCGAAATAAATAAAGGTAAAATGGCGTCATTCTGCATCCCCAGGTTAAGACTTTCGGGGTGAGTTTTGTAATAAACGTAAAGCGCGGTTCCCATGAAATAAAATAATAATCCGGTTGGTACAGTCAGCACGACGTTTAACCATAACCCTTTAGCAGCCGCTCTTTCATCTTTTGTTGTCAGATACCTCTGGATCATCGACTGATCCGCGGTATACTGAATTAAGGTACCGAACCCACCACCAACAACGACGACCCAAAAGGTTGTCGCGGTAATATCCCATTCCAGGTAAAGGATGCGAAATTTTTCGTCAGCCACCCCCATTTTGAACATCTCCACAACCCCGCCATCGACATGAAAGGGAATAATAACCAGAGCCACTATAATCCCGCCAAAAAATATAAAGACTTGAACAACATCAGTCCAAACCACCGCTTCAATTCCACCGAGCACCGTATAAAAGGTACTCAGCAGTCCCATGGAAAGGATACACATGTAAATATTTATACCGGTAATCGTGGAGAGTACGATTGCGGGTAAATACATCACGATACTGATGCGAAACAATTGAAAGATGATAAACTGAGCGCTTCCGTATAAGCGGACCGGAAGGTTAAAGCGTTTTTCAAGGTATTCAAAAGCAGAGATAAGATTGAGCCTTCTGAAAAAAGGTAGATAAAAATAGATCGTGATAATAGGGACGAGTATGAGTCCGATATACCCGGGATAAGGAAACCAGTCCGTGCCATAAACTAACGCCGGCAGGGAAATATAGGTGAGCGCGCTTAGCCCTGTCCCTAAAACGCTAAGCCCTGAGGCCCACCAGGGAATGCGACGACCGGCGAGAAAATAATCATCCGTCCCTTTCTCTCGCTTCGAAAAATACAGCCCCATGATTACAAGGCCTATCATATAAGCCACGATAAATACGTAATTGATGAGACCAAATTTTGCACGCGCACCGGTGTCATGTACTAAGAGCTGAACGTTGGGTGTTCTTCTGCTCGGTCGAACCTCACCGCTTGTCAATGCGATACCCCCACCCCAAGCGACGGCCTCCGCGGTGACTACGCTTATCGGAATTTCGCCCCGGACCAGCCAGGTGTCAGTGATCGTATGATAAACAAGCAGGTCAGGAGAATGCCCGGGATGGTCATCGCGCAATATCTGCCCGAGATGATCACCCGTCGCTCCGCCAAATATCAGGATGTGTGATTGCCCGTAGGCTAACCCCGGTGCCGCTGTTACTGGATGCGGTACATCAGTGATACGATCCCATTGTTTATACCTTATAGAGTATTGGTAACCGTCAGTTAAAGGTATGGTTTTAGTTTTTCCGTTTTCTTCACTGACCAGGTTTTCGCCCCCGATTATATATAAATAGGGTCTATCGCCTTCATTCTGGCCGGTTACAAATGCCTTCCTTCGAGCCGGCCCTTCCCAAGGTTCCAAGACTTCCCACCCGGCATCACTGTTGTTTAAGTCGAGCGACCAGAATACATGGGTTAGGCTTTCGCTACTGCCACCGACCTGGCCTCCTGCAACGTAAAGCGTATCTTTAATCTTCGCTGCATCACCAAAGGATAGCGGTTGTGGCAATGATGGAAGCGAGCTTTGCTCAATCGTCTGGGCTTCAGGATTCCAGGTGAGTTTTGTAACTCCGTCATGATAACTCTCAGCATCGCTGCCGCCGATCAGGATAAGACTGTCTCCCGTGCTAACCGAGGCCCCGTAGCCAAGCGGTTGATTAAGTTTAAATCCGGTCAACCACTCCTTTTCCTTATTTTCAGGCGTTAAGACATAAATATCATCATACCAGACTTTTTTCCCATTTTTCCACTCGGGTTTGTCGGGGAAATTTGCCCCACCGGCAACGATCAACGCGCCGTTGCTGACCCCGGAAAACGCACCGCCCAAGCCAACTGTATTGGGAACTTCGGGAAGTTCCTCCCAGCTGATCGCTTCCGTTTGGGGCGCTTCAGTCTCACTGCAACCCGTAATTAATAATACACCTAAAAAAGATAACGAAAGGAAAAATAGTCGTTTCATAAGCTGTGGATTGACAGTGCCTTTTGATGTAAACGCTGTCCAGTTTAAAAACCCGGTCTCACTTAAGATAGCAGGAAGTAAGAAAATCCATTGGTAATATGTAACTTTATGATTCTAAGTAATATCGATAACCTTGACCGCTGGTGGATTATAAATAAATTCAGTTAAAAACGATTATACTTTCCAATGAAAATAGCCAATGAGCAGCAATAATTTTTTATCGATCATAGCATTTTTTATAGCTTTACCTGCCCTCGTTCTCGCCCAGCCACAAAACCTCGATAATTTTTTCGATTTTGAGAATGAAGAGGGCTCGGGTGATTTTATCCTCGGCGAATCACCCAATAGTATCCGGGTTACCGGATTTACCGCCACCGCGACGAGCAATCCCAATATCTACAGTTCTGGGACCCGGGCCTTGATTCTTGGACCGGGGCAGGAAGGTAGTGTAATTTTTGAAAGCGGGGTCAACATACTCCAGTTCACGGCCGCGGAGACGACGGGCGCTGGAAGGATAGAGATACGGGACACGAACGGCACGGCATTGCATCCCAATGGTGTCGTCGATGGTCTGCCCGTTAATATCGGTCCCGATGTCATTGCCCCCCTACAAAGTTTCGTCGCCTTCAGTGGCGATATAAACGATACATCGGATTTAGATTATACAGACGGCATCGGGGAAATCAATGTGTCGAATGTTGTCGGTCTTTTCGCTCTCGACGATCTCGGTTTCTCCTCTCTTGTTGGACCATCCAATAGTACCGTTATCCTTGAATCCGTAAAAGATAACTCCATTTATTCGGAAAATGATAACAGTAATGCCCAGGGCATAGATCTCTATTCAGGGAGAACTCAGGGCCAGATGGGTTCAGGCATACGCCGCGCGTTAATTAAGTTTGACCTGGCGGGTGGCATTCCCGGCAACGCGGTCATTGAATCCGTGTCGCTTACTTTGTTTGCCAATAAGCGAGGCGCACCGACGAATGACAACCGATGTAGACACTTCCCTACACCGTCTTAGCCAGGATTGGGGCGAGGGAAATTCAATGGGCGCCGGCCAGGGAGATGCCCCGACACTGGGAGATGCCACCTGGAATTTTAACTTTTTCGAGAGTGAAAATTGGATGACACCCGGTGGTGATTTTTTAACCGACCCATCAGCTACCCAGATTTTATCAGAGCCGGGTTCTATTACCTGGAGTTCAGCTGCGATGATTGCGGATGCTCAATTCTGGTTGGAAAACCCTGAACAGAATTTTGGATGGATTCTGATTGTCGATGATTCCATTACCGGATCATCGACTCAATTTGACAGTAGAGAAAGTGTCACCACTGAGAACCGACCCATGCTTTCGATTCAATTCGACGGAGAGGGCCAGGATCTTATCCTCGAAGGCACGGGTAATGTTGTCGGAGAGAACATAATGCATCCGAGTGGAAATATCTTCGACCAGGTTTTACTCACGGGTGAAAGCATTAAGCTCCAGGCGACACCGAATCAGATCACCCGGGTATCATTCATGGACGAGGATGAAGATATTGTCCAAGTAGAGTTCTCGGGGACCGGCACCTTTACTGTAACACTGGACCCGACAACCTTCCTGCCCCCTGCCCTGCCCCCACGCTACAACCAGGACGTAGAGTACGTAACCGGAAAACCGAGCGTGGTCATCGACGGAGCGGACTCCAGCACGTTCTTCAGTATCTTCACCGTAGGATCCATAAACGCCGTGAACCAGGCCTTGTTCCCCGAGGGACAGGTCTATGATGCCAATGCGGATGTGAGCCTGGTGGAAGTGATCAACTCCACGGGAATGGGAGGAATGCAATTATCGAATACCGTCTTTAGCGGTAGTGCCGGCAAAGTCGGCATCGATGCACCCGGAATACCAATCGCGGTTCGCTTAACCCTGGGCGACATCGATGCCAGTGGGGATGCGGTTCCGCACCTCTTATTTGGAGAAAGGTCCTTCACGGTCCCCGCAAACAATCCCGGGTTGCGAATCACGGGCGGCGACCTTCTACAGACCAACGGGGCCCCGGTTGTCGTAGCACCGAGCGCTTCGACAACCCCCGGGTTTGAGACACTTATAACGCAGGACAATGTAAAGTCAGATGGAACGGATCAACCCTCGCAAGGGATTAACACCACTTTCGTAAATGGGGATGGAGAAACAATTACCGTCGCGGTCGAAGAGAACATAGTCATTGGAAGTATTGTTATGCATAAAACAGGTGGTATTGCAGGCATCACTGAATTGACTACGATCGGGGAAGTTGACGGTTCAATACTTTATGTATTCGTGGAAGGGTTCACCGGCGAACGATCAGAATTTGAAATCTCAGCGCAAGATCTGGAAGAGCTCTGGCAAGAACTCGAAATGAATGATGTATTCACCATATCCTCGAACGGTGACCTTTTATCGACCGTCGCTGATGGATTCAATTATGAGATCACTATCGAGCGAGGGGGTGACGAGAATAATTTCAATGTCTACGAACCCAGCATGCTCGCCAACGATGCCGAGGAACCCCGCTATCTCGCCATCGTAAATGCCATTAGCGCTTTACTGCCGTAATTTTCGTCTCCGTCCTTCCAGCCATTTATTACCTTATCAAGGTGGAACGCGCTGCCTGACGGCTATAGCTTAACACTACGTAGCGACGGCTGTTCCCTAGCACGTTTGAGTAAGTCGTAATCGAAGAAGCGTGCTAGGGACAGCCGCTCCACCATCATGTCTTAATAAATAAGTGGACGAAGAGACAGACAAAGACGAAGTTTTATAAAATATTGCTATAACAAACAAACCTCGGACTTTGGAAACTCGATACTGTTACAATCGTTTGATAATACTCATTCACTGTTCACCATGGCACGCCATAGCGAAGTGACGGCGGCTGTTCACTGTTCACTTTCCTTATCATCCCTCCGAAACATCGTATAGAGCGTAAGCCCTTCAAGAGATTTATCTTTAACCGGTATAACTAGACTCACTAGATAGCCCACGACAAAACAAATGATGAAACCGGGACAGGCATAGAAGTAAAAATTCATGGGGGTGTAAAACTTAATAAAATAAAGGGCGATTGCACTGGTTATCGCACCGATTAAAACACCGAATCCATTAGCGCGTTTAGTAAAGACCCCAAGGAAAAACAAACCGGCAAGCCCACTGCTTAATAATCCGATAATGGCGACATTAAACAAAGTCACCGACTTTATGTCGTAGGTCACTAGGACGAGAGCAAAAGCGGTTCCAACAAGACCGATTACCAATGTAACCCATCGGGCTATATTTAAATATTGGTGTTCCGACTTATCGGGTTTGAATCTTCGGTAAAAATCCGTGACAAAAGCGGTCGATATCGAATTCATACTGCTGTCCAAACTCGACATCGCTGCGGAAAAGATCGCCGCTATGACAAATCCGGCGAGCCCTATGGGTATCTTTTGAGCAGTGAAGAGCGGATAGATAGCATCATTTTGCATCCCTAAACTGAGATCAGCTGGATGTGTTTTGTAATAGGCGTAAAGTGCGGCGCCCATGATAAAAAATAGCAACCCCACGGGAATAACTATGATTACGTTTAACCATAGACCTTTTGCCGCTGATTTTTCATCCTTAGTTGTAAGGTAACGCTGGATCATACCCTGGTCTGCGGTATACTGCACTAAGCAGTTGAAAGAATTCCCTACCACGACCACCCATAAAACCGGCGCCGTGATATCCCAGTCCAGATACAGCATTCGATATTTATCATCGGCCATACCGATTTCAATGACCCCCATCACCCCGCCATCAACATGAAAGGTAACAACGATTATGGCGAGGATGATACCAGCAAAAAAAACTATAACTTGAATAACGTCTGACCAAATTACCGCTTCTATACCCCCCAGCACGGTGTAAAAAGTACTGAGCAGTCCCATCGACAATATACATACATAGATGTTTATCCCCGTGATCGTGGATAATACGATCCCGGGTAAATAAAGAATGAGGCTGATGCGTACCAATTGAAAAATGATAAACTGTGCACTGCCATATAAGCGGACCGGGAGATTAAAACGTTTTTCCAGGTACTCGTAAGCCGTCGTAACATTGAGTCTTCTATAGAATGGCAAAAAAAAGTATATCGTGACGATGGGGGCGATTAAAATTCCTATCTTTGCCGGAAAGGCAAACCAGTCCATGGAATATGCCATCGCCGGGTGGGAAATATAGGTTAAGGCACTGAGACCCGTCCCCAGTACGCTGATTCCAGCGGCCCACCAGGGTATGCGTCTCCCGGCGAGAAAGTAATCGTCAGTTCCTTTTTCCCGCCTGGAAAAATAGATGCCGATGATAACCATAATTACCATATAGAGGATGAGAAACGTGTAGTTTATAAAACCGAACGAGGTCTTGGCCCCTTTATCGTGATTCATAAATTGAATTCTCGGTGTCGTTTTACTGGCGCCGGTCTCTCCACTGACCAAAACAATCCCCCCCTTATAGGCAACTGCTTCAGTCGCTTTCACCGGCAATGGAACCTCCCCCTTTTTTAACCAGGTATCCGTAATCGTATGATAGACAAGAAGATCGTGTGTGTATCCCAGTTGTTTATCATTTAAACTGTCACTTAATATCTGAACCTTATCTCCACCAAAGATGAGAATATGGGATTGTCCGTATTTGATTGCCGGCGTTGCCGTAATCGGTTGCGGGCTATCGGCTAGACGCTTCCAATCTTTGAATTGAAGAGAATAACGGTAGCCATCGGTAAGTGGCGCGGCTTGAAGTTTTCCTTCCGCATCTTTATACAAGCCTTCTCCTCCAATGATATAAATATAGGTAATATTACCGATACTTTGCGCGACGGTTATCGCTTTTCTCCGAGCTGGCCCATCCCAGGTTGCCAGTACATTCCACCCTGCCTCCGGTTTTTTCAGATTGAGCGACAAGAAAACGTTCGCCAGCTCTGTCTCCTCATTTTCACCCTGCCCCCCCACAACATATAAGGTCGAACTATTTATTGCCGCACCGGAATAGGCGAGCGCATAGGGAAGCGAAGGTAAGTTCTCCTTGTTAATCTTCTTTGTCGCTGGATCCCACGTAAGTTCGCTGACTTCACTTTGGTAGCCATCGGCATTTTTTCCACCAATTAAGATCAAGCTTTTACCCGTGCTTGCGGATGCACCATAAGCCAGCGGCTTATTGAGTACGAAATCACTTATCCACGCTGCATCCTGGTCTCCCTGCAATACAGAGATTGCATCCTGCCAGTTTTCTTTTCCCTCATCCCGCCCTGGATATTCACTGAAGATTGCGCCCCCCGCAACTATCAGTGCACCATTGCTGAGACCGGAGAAGGCTCCACTTAACCCTTTGGTATTTGGCAGATCCGGAAGTGCTCCCCATGTAATAACTTCCTCATTTGTCAACTCTTCTGTTTCATTGCAACCGGTTAAAAACAGAATAGCGGCAACACTTAAAAAGATGACGTTACGGCACTTCATGGGAATTGAGTTTACCGTGCCCTTGGGTTGTGATACTGTCCAGATCAAAGCTTATCTTTCCTCGTTTTATTAATCATGCATTACGATTTAACTGTTCCTGGCGTGATATCCTCTCGGCATAAAAGATCATGAACGTACGCGCGCATCGCTTACTTCACCTTCTATTATTAGCTGGTATCGCGATCAGCTCGCAGAGAGTGGCTGCTGAAACATTAATCACCCATGAGCTGAGCAAAGTAATTGCTGGCGATGGGGTGAAGGATGAACTGTTTGGACGAGCGGTTGGCTTAAATGGTGATACCTTAATTGTAAGTGCGCCTTTAGTGAATGATAGCGGTAATAATTCCGGCGCCGTCTATGTCTATGAACGCCTCCAGGGCAGTAACGAGAATTGGAACGAAGTGGCCAAACTAATTCCTGACGATGGTGCGTTGGGGGATAATTTTGGTATTTTTGTAGCGATCGATGCGGATACATTAGTGGCTGGCACGCATTTGGATGATGACAACGGCATCGATTCCGGGTCGGCTTATATCTTTGAGCGCGACCCGGGTGGAAACGATACGTGGTCACAGGTTGCAAAGCTGCTAGCGAGCGACGGCGCGGCAGGGGACTGGTTCGGCTGGTCGGTTGCCATCAGTGGAGACACCGTTGCTATCAGTGCGCATTACGATGATGACAACGGCATCGATTCCGGGGCTGCCTATATCTTTGAACGCGATGCAGGCGGGGCTGAAAACTGGGGACAGGTTGCTAAATTAATCGCGAGTGATGGGTTGGAAGGTGACAAGTTTGCTTTTCAAGTTGCGGTCAGTGGAGACACCGTTGTCGCCGGGGCGGTGTGGGATGATGATAATGATCACAACTCCGGTTCGGCCTATATTTTTGAACGCGATACCGGAGGTAATGATAACTGGGGTGAAGTTGCCAAACTCACCGCTAGTGACAGCGCGTCCGATGATGTATTTGGCAATCATGTAGAGATCAGTGGAGATACCATAGTCGTTGGCGCTAATTTGAACGATGCTGTCGGTGTGGATTCCGGTGCCGCCTATGTCTTTGAACGCGACGCGGGCGGGTCCAATAACTGGGGTGAAGTCGCAAAACTGATCGCTAGTGATGGGGACCCCGGCGACTGGTTAGGCGGCTGGGTCGATATCGACGGTGATACGGTCGTTGTCAGTACCACCTTCGACGATGTCAGTGGTAAGGATTCCGGGTCCGCCTATGTTTTTAAACGCGACGCGGGCGGGCCCAATAACTGGGGTGAGGTGACAAAGCTGACTGCGAGCGATGGGGTGGCAATTGACTGGTTTGCTTTTACGGCAGAGGTGAGCGAAGATACCGTTGTCGTAGGAGCGCCATTGGATGATGACAATGACACGGATTCCGGATCGGTCTATGTATTTAACCTCAGCACCGTTCCCGCTGATCTCGTGCAAGAAGGATCGGGGGATGTGGTCGGAGAAAACATTACTCACGCCAACGGAAACATTTATAACCAAGTTTTATTAACCGGACAAAGTGTTACCTTAAGAACAGATGGATCAGAAATTACACGCGTCTCTTTCCTCGACCTGAATGATGACATCGTGCAGGTCGAATTCTCTGGCAGCGCGATAGTGACGGTCACTCTCGATCCGGACACTTTCGAAGAGGCCGCACCGCCAACCAAGTATAATCAGCCCACGGTAAATTATGTTAAAGGCCGACCTAATGTACGCGTCGAGGGTGCGGACGAAAATACCTTTTTAAGTATCTTCACCGTGGGTTCGATCAATGCGTTTAACCAGGGCCTGTTCCCCGATGGGGAGACCTATGATGCGATGGCCGACGTGGCTTTGTTGGAGATCACAAATTCGACCGGCTTTGGCGGTATACTCTGCGCGAACACGCGCTTTAACCATGTGACGGGAGAGACTGGAATAAAAGCACCCGGAGTACCGGTATCGTTGCGTGCAATTATTGGTGATATCGATGCATCGGGGGATGCCGTCCCACACTTGATACTGGGAGAGGGATCTTCGTTAATTCAATATGATGGAGCACTGATAATTGCTGGGGGTGACCTCCTTCAAAGTAATGAGGCGAATGTCCTCGTTGCCTTAGGAGCCGATGATACAGGATTCAGCTCCATCATTTCCCAGGACAATTTCAAATCGGATTCAACCAATATACCAGCTGCAAGCATACAAGCTACTTTTGAAAATGCAGCCAATGAGATTATAGACATCCCCCTATTTAGAAAAATATTGGAAGTGAATGGGATAGCCCTCTCGATAGATTCAGCAGCGCCGGATACCGTAAGCATTACCGCAGATGGTATGGTCACGACCAGCGGTTGGACAAACCCGATGCTTGTCGATTTCAATTTCAACAATCCCACGGCTGAAGGCATATTCAATTACGAGTTTATCGCTGAATCTCCCGTTGGCCCGGTGCTAACCGTCATATCAGCAATTTCTATAACGCTTGATTTGAATATACCCCCCTCTCAGATTAATGGGGTCAAAGTCCATGCCGTGAATAATTCAATAGAGACTCTCCTGGACACGAATGAGAATTGAGTAATTATGGGGACGTGTGTATGCGGCTATGCGAGGAATGCACTGAGTCATCTATCTGCACAATTACCTTCCCGCTTTTATGAAGGGCTGCTCAATGCCTGATAATACACTTCTTAATAAAACCCTAACGCGGTAGAGACACCGCGTTCCACCATATTATATTAAGATTTCAATGATTAGAATTATTGATAATCAGGTGGACAGGCTGCCGGCCGGCCATAGCTTTAGCGACGGTTGGTCCCTAGCACGCTTTTTTATATTTGTGTAGAACTTAAAGAATTGAGTAAAATATTTTCCGGAATTGCCTAACAATAATTAAATATAAGGGAAAATTAATCATGGAAAAAAAAGTAACCGAATACAGAACAATTGAAGCCCGCATTCCCTTCGCGATGGAAGCAATGATGCAAGAATTACTCGGTGATGGTTATCAACCTTATGGCAGTCCTTATGTCTATGCAGAAGCGGATGGTAGCAATATTTGCTGCCAGGCCATGGTTAAATACCAAGTCGTCGAGTAAATAGTGGTTCTCTGGATGCAAGGGACATATTAAGGTATTCGTAAGGTATTCAAAGCATTCGCGCTTAATTCGGATCATGAATTAAGCGACTATAGACTGGTCGCAACTACGTGTTAGTTACCTGGTATAACTTGCCTTTTCTCAACCGACAATACGCAAGGCAAAATAAGGGACCAGGTTAAAAAGGAATATGCTTATTTTGAAAAATGCAATTCCTGCATAGTGAATGGCATCGAACTTTTCGACCGGAATATTAAACCACTTTGAATGCATTCTATATACCCAGTCACGCGCAAAAATGATGATTAAAATCCACCAGAGTAATAAGCCTATATTTATTACTGAGCACCAGGCTAAGGTTGCTCGAATTTCTTCAAGTGTAATAACTCCTCCTTATTTATTTTGCATTTGAATTCTACTGCTAGTCATTTTAATCACAGAAAAGGTAGAGCTTCAAGCCTGTTTGATTATGTAATAAAGCGGTGATGAGTAAAAGGGTTGAAGTGAATATGCGTGTATACGTTTAGATGGAGCGCGGTGCCTGCCGGCCATAGCCTCGGCGACGGTTGGTCCCTAGCGCGCTTCTTCAATTACAGGAGCAAATAGGCATAGACTACCGATACATAAATAGCTAAAGTCTGTAAGAATCGCCCAGATTCCATGATCAGCTGCCGAGGAAAGAAAAACATGGAAGCAAGAAATCCTATAGTCATTCATTACGTCCACGATATGGATCGCGCAGTGGAATTTTACACAAAGGTCTTTGACGTAAAACCGTCAGTGGAGTCTCCGGGTTGGACAATGCTGGATTTCGGCGCTATTCAGCTGGCCCTACACATTCTTCCCGTTGTTGCCGAGAAGGAAGGCCCACTACCTCACGCGGGGTTGAATCTTGAAGTTGACCTCATTGAAGAGTTACAAGCAGATATCGAGCACCTGGGAGGTCGCTTGAACGAACTTATCGAACCCCGGAATGGCGTACCCGTTAGAGTCGCCCTTTTCCAGGATTGCGAAGGTAATGGTTTCGAACTCCGGCAGCAACCGTGAGCCGACCACTATATAACCGCTCTTTCAAAAGTTTTAGGTTTTAAGCAATAAGGTGGAGCGGGCTGTCCCTAGCACGCTTTATTAATTAGTCACACCCACGAATGTTTAGCTTTCGTTGACACCTCTAAAAGTAATATAAGTATTACCCTGTAAATAACGACGATTACATCAACCTGGCAGAGCGTTGCATTCGGGCTGCAGTGTTTCCTCTTTATCTGTGCGGGTTCAGGGGCAGTTGCCAAAAATAACAGAATATTTGGCACCTATTGTGAATTTTCAACTACTCGCGACAGGTTCTGAAATCAAAATGTTAATCTAAATTTTTGCTTTGGGAAAGAATTACTTTGATTACTCGATTAACATCATCCGATGATAGAATGGAATGAAGAGTACTAATAAATTCTTCTTCATTTTCGACGTCATGTTTTTTATTTGATATTTCGTTATGAATTATTAGCGGATAAAGTAAAAGTGGCTGTTCTATACTATAGCAAGGTTACACTATAGTTGTCTAAATTTTGCGCTAAGAGATCAAGTCTTAAAGAGATTTTA
>Ga0114999_10004783_pt1 | contig 16237 bp, 14 predicted proteins | sample ArcticOcean_MG_C_3_FD_89820 | JGI IMG/M metagenome (GOLD analysis project Ga0114999, IMG submission 89820) | Marine microbial communities from western Arctic Ocean - ArcticOcean_MG_CB8_126 | ecosystem: Environmental > Aquatic > Marine > Oceanic | place: Arctic Ocean: Canada Basin | collected...
CCGGGGCCGAACTCAAGGTGACGGTCAACTACCTGACGACGATGGGCCGCTGCGTGATATCCGAGATTTTAAGAGTGGGCCTTCGCTGCGGATTTTCGAAAAACTTCCTGCTCGATGCGCTGGGGCGGAGCCGTGTGGGAGGTTGGGCCCAGTTTCAAACCCAGGCGCCCCTGATGGTTCACGAAAAATTCTCCAAGCCCATGAGCACCCTCGACGTGCAGATGAAGGACATCCAGCTTGGCGTTAAGCTCGCGGAGCGGGTGGGCGCGGTATCACCCGTGGGAAAGGCGTGCATCCCCCTTTACAAAGAAGGGATTGAGGCGGGGTACGGCGATCTCGACGGCATCTCTGTCTACAAGGCCTACCTCGACCGCGAAATACCCAAAGTTCCAAAGAGAAGGAAAAAAACTAGTCAGCGGTAAGCCGGCTTACCGCCTCGGACGGCAATGGCGTTCCGCACTTTGCATTCTGGGCCGCCTGCGCCTCGGTTCTGACGCCGGGAATAACGCATGTGACATTTGGGTTCGATACACAAAACCGAATGGACGCCTCGGCTGGCGGTATCTGGAGCTGGCCAGCCACGTCTTCTAAGCGCCGCAGCTTTTCCTGATATTTACGTATATTCTCGGGTGTCAAAATTCGCCGCCGCATATCGTCTTCGGAGAATTTAACCGTTTCATCGATATTGCCCGACAAAAAACCGCGCTTGAGCGGCACGCGCGCGATTACACCCACACCCGCCGCTTTCGCACGCTTAAAAGACCGGGCTGCGTCCTGATTCAAGACGTTGTATTCCATCTCTAACACCGAGGGCCGCCGCTGCTCGATGGCGAGATTACACTCCTCGGGAGTGTTCACGGAAACGCCCCAGGTTTTGAGCTTCCCGGCGTCTTTCATCTTCTCCTAGCAGCGCATAGCTGTCCTCGGCCTTCATGTTCTCGGTTTTGGGATTATGAAGCAGATAAAGACCGATTGCCTCGGTCCCCAAGCGCTTGAGACTCTCCTCGAGGCACACAGAAATATACTCGGGCGAAAAATCGCGGTTGTATCCTCCAGTCCCTCTTTTCATCAAATTACCGCCCTTGGTGAATATCTTGATGTCATGCCTATCGGTGCGCTCAGCTAAAAAACGACCGATAATTTTTTCGCTTCTTCCCTCTCCATAGGCGTTCGACATATCGATAAAATTCATTCCGCCGTCGATGGCTGCATGGAGCGCCCGGTTACTTTCGTTATCGTCCACAGGGCCGAAGCGGCCACCTATCGTCATGGCGCCAAAACCAACGGACGTGATTTCCACCCCGGCATTTCCCAGTAGGCGTTTTTCCATTACCTCTCCATTTTCCGCGCTCGCCCCCCCGGCTTACGAGACAGCGCGTCCGATCAATCGAAGGAAGGTATCCCCGCCATCCGTCGAAACACCTCGATTGCCGCCGCATTGTCAGCATCCTCAAGGCCGCCAAGCTCGGCAGCCTGAAGTACCTGTTTATGAACGTTGCTGAGCAACATCGGCGCGTTTAGACGCTGGCCCTGCTCCAGAATCAGGCGAACATCCTTGTGGTGCTGACGAATTCGCGAACTGGGATTCTCATAATCGGCCTCGATCATTCTCTTTCCCCTGCTGGCCAGGGCCTTACTGTAAGCGGACGTATCTAAAAGAACCTCCAAAAGCGACTCCATTTCCATGCCGGCTTTCATGCCAAAAACAAGCCCTTCGGCCATGACCAGACGATTCAGCCCGGAGATAAGGTTGACGATTAGTTTCGTCCGGGCGCCCGCGCCGTTTGGACCCATGTAATGGCAAGAGCGGGCGAATGTATCGATAATGGGCCGGGCCTTCTTGAGATCCCCCTCATCGCCGCCAGCCAGGGCCACGATATCGTTCCGGCTTCCGCTCAGGCTCGTATCGAGAAAAGAAAAGCCAAGCTCCCGAAGTTTTTCCGCCGTTTCAATCGAATCCTCGGGGCGCGCGGTCGTGGTGTCGATGACAACAAGCCCCTCCCGGGCGCTTTGGACGATTCCGCCTTGCCCGAAGCACACCTCCTTCACGATATCGCTGTTCAACAGGGACAGAACTACGAACGAGGCATCTTTTGCGGCCTCCGACGGATTGCCCACCGGTATCCCGCCACCGGCTTTCAGCGCCGCCACCCGGGCTTCATCGATATCGTATCCATGAACCTCATAGCCCGCGGCGATGAGCTTTGACGCCAAAACAGAACCCATCAACCCGAGGCCGACGACACCCACTTTTTCAGGCATAAAACTTCCCCCTCACAATCAATTGTTTTCCACTAGCCGCTCCCGGAATGGAAGCGCCTTGATATATTCGTCCGCTGTCAGTAAGAATCAGCTATATCATTTAGCACCAATAAAATATTTGCCACCCTTGGAGACATTCGTATGAGCAGCAGCATCCACATTCGTTTCGCTGGCTATTCCCCGCCGCACACCACACATAGCCGTGCGATCGTGCGCTTTCGGGACGCACTTATCTCCAGACTCGGGAATTCTGCGCGAGTGGATATATTTTGGAATGTACTCGATTTCGGCTACAAGGGACTGGAAATGACGAGCATGGTCGAGAATGGCCAGCTCACGATGTGTTACTCATCGACCGCCTACGGTCTTTCGGACATTATTCCCGAGCTTCAAATTATCGATCTGCCATTCATTTTCAATAATGAAGAACACGCCCACCGGGCGCTTGACGGCGAGCTGGGCAAATTTCTGACACAAAAAATCGAAGAGAAAAAAAACTTCCGTATGCTCGGATACTGGGACAACGGCTTCCGGCACATATCGAACAGCCGGGGCCCAATCAGGACTCCCGAGGACTGCGACGGACTACGCATCCGCCTGATGCCCAACGAAATCCACAAAAAAACTTTCGAGCTGCTAGGGGCGGTTCCACGAGCGACAAATCTTCAGCAGGGGCTTGCCATGATAGAATCGGGAGAACTCGACGCCCAGGAAAATCCGTTGGCCAACACTGTGGCCTATGGAATGAGCCGGTTCCACAACCACATCACCATGACCGGGCACTTCTATGCGACCCGAGGTATATTCGCCAACCGGGAAGCTGTCGATTCATGGCCGAGTGAAGTGCGGGCGGCCGTCATGGAAAGCATAAGAGAGGCTATTATTTTTCAAAGAGAGGCGGCCAGGGAAGAAGAGGTCAAAATGCGCGGGGAGCTTGAGCGCGAGGGCATCAGCTTCATCGACCTATCCTTGGAAGAGCGGAGCCGCTTCATAGATTCCGTTTCGCCTGTAATTGAAGATGCACGCAAGGCGATTCCCGAGACACTGTTTCAAATGCTCGTCGCCGAATAAACCCTTACGGCGCGTGTCGGCGCGCGTGGATGCGTTAAACTATCGTCATCCCGCCGTCGAGTACGATGGTTTGCCCTGTCATGTAAGAAGATCTCGGTGTCACCAGGAAAAGGATGGCCTCGATCACCTCATCGACCTCACCGAACCGGTTCATCGGCATTCTGCGGTAGCGCTCTTCGAGATTCCCCACTTGGCCGTGGCCCTGGGACCTGCGCCTCTCAGTGAGGATGGGGCCCGGCGCCACCGCGTTCACGCGGATGCCGAATTCCGCGAGTTCGACGGCGAGCGAGCGAGTCAAACCCTCGATGGCCCCCTTTACCGCGACATAAACAACCCGGTCTTTGACGGGGGTGTGCGCATAGAAACTCGACATGTTCACAATGGCGCCGCCGCCCCGCTTGTTCATTTCCACTGCCGCACGCTGGGCGGTGAAGATGCAACCCTTAATACCCACGGCCAGCGCCAGATCCAGCGTCGGATCGTCAATTTCTTCCAGCGGAATATTCGCACGCACAACCGCGCAATTCACCAGGATATCGACCCCTCCAAAGTGCGAGATGGCTTCATCAAAAATGCGCCCGTTCTCATCGGCGCGGCTCAGATCCGCCTCGACCCCGAAAAACGCATCACTGAGATCTTTTTCAACTGTATCGAGCCCGGCCTTGTTGATATCCACACCTGCCACCCGGCAGCCTTCGGTGGCAAAGCGGCGGGCAAGGCCCTCGCCAATCCCCTGGGCGGCGCCCGTGATTAAAGCAACTTTGCCTTCAAGTTCCATAAATTTCCCCTCTCAATTTCTATGAACCAATTACCGGAGCGATGCCCCCAACTCAAACACTGGAAAGATTCCCATGCTTTTACCATTACTTTTTAATATAAGGAATCTTCATCGCGGCAGCAGACACGACCGAAAAAATATTCGAGAGATGGGACAGAATTTCGAGGGGGTAAAAAAAGCGGCGACCCCGCGATATATCTCACAGGGCCGGCGCCGTTGATGGATGCGTCTACCAGATGATGCGCCCGTCAGGTGATGTGTCTGGGCGCGAAGCTCATCGTCGTAAATGAGTCCTTATAGGGCGACTCGCCAATCTTGCGAAGCTTCCCCTTTCCCAGCTTGAAACGGTAACGGTTCGTCATCGGGTCTGGAACGCGATGACGAACCGAGTTCGCCGGGTTATCCGAGAAGTTGAAGTAGGCGAACGTCACGCCCTTCCTCACGGCGTCGGTCACTATCGTTGACCTCCCCCCAGTAGTTGTACCACTGCCTACGAGAGCCCTGAAACTATGGGCGACGGGCGAAGCGGAGCGAAGCCCAGAGGCCATGGTTCTTTCGTTTCAGGTGCTGGAGGCATGTAGCCCAAGTGAGCTGCGCGGCCTAATTTTGTTGTAGATATGCTGCCATCGCTCCACTAGCACTTTTTCTTCATCTGGCGTATCGAATCTCTCCAGATTCAAGAGCTCATCCCGAAATTCTGCTCTGAGACCTCGATGCGCTTGCAGGCCACGGGCACGCTTTGCCCCTGGGATAGAAGAACTTCTGCTTCTCTCAGCTTGGACCGGTTTGATGGGGGAAGAGCACGAGAACACCTGAGGCGGGCCTATGAGAAAGGGCTAGAGCGCTACTGAGCAAGGGCTTGAGTTGGGGGGGCTGAGAACCTACTGAACGGGGCTTATAAGCGGCATGTTGCGAAATCGCGGGGATTTTTTAGCGGTAGGGGCATTTTGCGAACACTTACTCCATGTAGGCGCTTCCGGCACCCCACCCACCGAAGAGCATGCGATAGGAGCCCTCAACTTTAGCGGCGTCGCGTCGCAGCAACTCGGCCTCGCCAAGGCTGGGGTCGCCCTCCTCCTGGGGGCTGGGACCCTGACCAGCCCTCCATTTAAGAAAAGGTAGAGCCTGGCCCGGGAACATGGCGTAGCTGATCGCGTCCCGATCACTTTGGAGTAAGCCCTGCTCCTTGAGCTCGGCTCGGCACTGCTCCAGGGAATCGGGGGGGATCTCCATGGGAGCGTCGTAGTCGATGGGATCTGCGTGCCCGACAATCTTGCGCTGGAGGTCGGGGTCAATCTTCCCCATAGGTTTGCCGTAGATGCCGTTGATGTAGTCCATGAGTTGATTGGAGCGCTGATAGTCGTCCCCACGCAGGATGGTCAGGGCCGTCTCCACCCCGACAATCTGGCTCGTAGGAGTGACAAGTGGAGGATAGCCCAGCTTCTCCCAGATAATGGGGAAGAGTTTGAGCACTTCGGTAGTCCTTCCGTTCAGGCCCATGTCCGAGAGCTGGACGACATAGTTGCTCCACATACCGCCGGGGATCTTGTGCTCCAGGGCAGCCACATCCACCGGCACGTGGGAATGGGCGAGATGGCGCTGCTCGGCGTGGGGGAGGAAGTAATCCCGGATGGCGGGAAAAAGGTCCTTCCTCAGATTCACCTCGCGGGAGGTGTCACCGAACATTTCAGCCAGTGTCTCTACTGCAGCGAGGGAGGTGGACTGACTCATCGAGGAGATGGCACCGTCAATGACGTTTGCCCCGGCCTCAACGGCCGCAAAGCAGGTCGCAGGAGCCAGGCCGCTGGAATAGTGGCAGTGGATCTGGATCAGGAGGCGTGGGTACTTGGCCCGCACCGCGCGGACCACCCGTGCGACGGTGCCGGGCTTGGCGACCCCAGCCATGTCCTTGATGCAGAAACTCTCGTCAGGACTAGCTGGGTCAAGCAAACCGCGCTCAACCAAGGTTTCGACGAAGCCGATGAAGTATTCCGGGGTGTGAACGGGGCTCTCGGTGTAACTGGCGCAGACTTGGTTGTGGCCCCCGGCCTCGCGCACGAAGCGCACGGCGTTCTCCAGGTTCCGGGGGTCGTTCATGGCATCGAAGGTACGAAAGATATCGATGCCGGCGCGGCGGGCCTCGCTGATGAAGGCACTCAGGACGTCGTTGGGGACCTTGCCGTAGCCAACACCGTTCTGGCCCCGAAGAAGCATCTGAAGAGGTGTGTTGCGGGCGCGCACCTTGAGGCGCTCGAGATTCTCCCAGGGGTCCTCGGCCAAGAAGCGCAGGGCGGTGTCGAAGGTGGCGCCGCCCCAGACCTCAAGAGAGAAGAAGCCAGTGTCGTCGATCTCGGGGAAAGCACCCAGCGCAACCTTGTTGGTCATGCGGGTGGCCCAGAGGGATTGATGGGCGTCCCTGAGAGTGGTGTCCGCAATCCCGACTTCCGGGTTGTTCAAAAGACGCTGTACTTTCTCGACAAGGCTCATCTGGTAGAATTCCTTTCATCCATGTAGTTTTCATCGCGGGAGGACTCGCGAAAAGCTGAGTATCATTATCACTCGAGATTATGCGTCTGCAACCCCTGTCCTCCGAATACTGAGCGATTCGCCCCCCATTCCTTGGTAGTTTTCTCACCAAGAAAGTTTTAGAATTCGCCCAAGATGCCCTCTGAGGCATCCCATACAGGAAAAACCCTGCTAATGGCGAATAAATAAATCTAGCAGCGCATCGATCTTTCAAACTCTGACACGCTGTATTTTTAGGTATCAAAGAGCGACAATAGAGACTTCAGAATGACGCACTCATGACATCCGACATAAGGAAAAGACAATGGACAATGGCATCTGGGCTGTTTGGTACGACTTACCCAAGGAGGGGGAGGGCGAATACCTATCCTGGTTACATAAGGAGTACATCCCCCAAGCGCTTAAGCGCCCTGGCTACCTGTGGGCGGCGCACTATCGCTCCATCAGGAACGAGTCCCATAATTCGAGCCCCGTGCAGATGGCCAAGAGGTTCATGGACGAGCCCGAACTCGGGCGGGGAGGAGACTATCTTCTCCTGTTCGGGGCGGACAGCGCCCATGCCTTCCTCGACCCGGCTCCGGACGACCTGCTGAAAAGCTATGACACTCGCTCGCGTGAGATGATTTCCCGCCGGCAGGGAGACCGTACCGCTTATTTCACCGAGGTTGGCCGTGTGGACGGCCCCGAGATCGCCCGGCGCGGCCCGGGCCTCACCCCCGCACCCATGATCCAGATGGGTGCCTACCGGTCCGACGACGAAAATTACAACATTGACGTGGCGCTCTGGTATGTCCATCACCGTCTCGCCGCCTTGCCGGAGATGGAAGGATGCGTCGGGGCGCGCAAGCTCCTTTCCCTGGGAGGCTGGGCTCGCCATGCCATCCTTTACGAATTCATCTCCCCCGAAGCGCGGGAACACTACTATCAGCTTCAGGAAGCGCCCGGCGGCGATGCGAACCATCCCACCGGCGGCGTCATCCGGAAACTTATCCATTCGCCGGCCTCCCCGACCCTGGCCGTGCGCATCTGGCCGGAGGTGAAATAAAGGACTGGGGACCGCCAAATCCAAGAGGGCGTAAACGGAAATTTTCAGATAGAAGGGCAATTGTATCGAAGCTCGGGCAAACTCATTTCAAAAGCGTGTGCCGCCCGCAGGATTCCTGCCTCTTCCCAGTGCCGTCCGATAAGCTGAATAGAAAAAGGCAATCCATCTTCAGAGAAACCCATAGGAACAACGATAGACGGGCATCCCGTCATGTTATGGGGAGTTAGGAATGGCCTTGTGATCGAACCCGAATAATTCACTTCTGTCCCGTTAATCGTGGCTTTCCAGGTGTCTACTGGAGGCGCAACACACGGAATAGATGGGGTCGTAATCACATCTACTTCATCAAACAGTTTCAGCACCTCACGCCGCAACAATTCCCGTTTTCGTTGCGCGCGAACAAGGTCATCACAGTTGACGGTGCCCAGTCTCGATTCCACCGCTTTTCTAGCTATCTCCCCGTACCCATCTGGGTTCTTCTCGTAAATAGGTCGATGAAACTCGAGAAATTCCGCCGCCATAAAAACTCGAAAAACCTCTTCAAATTGCTCGGAATGCGCAAACGATAAGACCTTAACCTCTGCTCCTAATTCACGAAACACATCGACCGACTTTTCAAAAGCCTCCAAAATCTCATTGTCCACCTCGGCATTACTGTACAGATCAGGGCAGAGGCCTAGTCGCATCCCTTTCAAGTCTTTTTTCAACCCCGCAGAAAAATCCGGTACGGGAACATCACGAGAAAATGGATCTCCTTCATCGTAGCCCGCGATTACCTGAAGAATCAGCGCGGCATCTTGAACCGAACGCACCAAGGGACCAACGTGATCAAAACTCAGAGTGTTCGGACAAACCCCTGATAGACTCACCCTTCCATGAGTGGGCTTAAGGCCGACAAGCCCGCACAAAGCTGATGGACCTCTAATTGAACTTCCCGTATCCGTGCCCAGTGCCACTGGAGACATGCGAGCCGCCACCGCGGCCGCTGAACCTGAACTCGACCCGCCTGTGGTTCGATTGCGATCCCATGGATTAAGAACCGTCCCGAAAAAGGGATTGAAACTGAGGGGGCCAGAAGCGAATTCTTGCGTATGACATTTACCAAGGAGAATCGCACCCGACCCCTTCAGCCGCGTAATACAATGCGCATCTTCCTTTGGCACGTTATCCTGAAAAACAGAGGAACCTCTTGTAGTACAGACGCCCGCCGTGTCGATGATGTCTTTCACGCCATAGGGAATGCCGTGCAAGGGACCACGATAGTCGGCCTTCATGATCTCGGCCTCTGCCTTCTTGGCTTCCTCGAGGGCAATCTCTGCCGTCACATTCAAAAAACCCAGGACCTTCTCGTTTACGGCATCGATTCGGCGAAGGTGCGCCTCAACTACCTCAACGGGAGAAACCTCAAGGCTCTTAATTTTCTTTCCAAGTTCATATACCGTCATGAAGCAGAGGGTATCGTCATTCATCTACTAGCCTTCCCTATCCAATCGCAATGCCGCCATAAACTAGCGCACCAGGCCATATACCTTTCGAGGGCGAACCAGAACGGCTACGGCCTTCTGATCGCGCATCGCCTGGTCATATTCCTCCCAATTGGAGTGATCCTTGTCTCCGCAGGCCCGGAAGACTTCGCGAAGAAGTATTCTGATTTCCTCGGGCTCCGAATTGGAATAGTCGAACAAACTCGCTTCCCCCTCGATGGTCACAAAACTGTGCCAATTGTTTGTAACCGCCAAAACCGTACAGCGGGGGTCGCCCCGTAAATTGTGTACCTTGACCGATTTTTGATGTACGGATGCGAATACCGCCTGCTCCTGGTACGCCCCGCACACGACGATGCTGGAGTGGGCGGCGCCATCGGGGCGGTGTGTGCTGACTACGCAACGATGATTTTTCTCCAAAAAATGACGAGCATCTTCGAATTTCATTTCCTTGCCCTCCTGGACTCAAAAACCCCCGTCAGAACCATATCGGCCCAAAACCTTATTTTCGTAGCCAACAACGAAAGGGCAGCCCCTTATCGAGACCACCCTTTCGTTGCGTATTCCATATCAAGGAATCAGACCGTAGCAGTTTCTTGTTCGCTTAGCAGTTCGTCAAGAATTTCCGAAATGCGGGAAGCCTCCATCCAGTCCGCCTTATAGGCAATCAAACCTTGTTTATCGACAACAAAAGTCATATTTGGCATCCGCCCAAAGGCCTTCACCACGGCTTCATCCAGATCATCGATAAGCACGGGAACCTTCATTTTAAATTCTTTCACCAACTCGCATGCATATTCTTTCTTGTGCTCATAGGAAGTATGTTGCTTGTACTTCTTGAAATATCTTCGCTCTTCCGCATGCGGCTCCTTGGAATACACAACAAAAAATTCCACGTCCTTGTCTTTGTACTTGCTCTGTAAATCCTCAACGTCAGGCAACTGCCGACGATAAGGAGGTCACGTAATTGCCCCGAACTCGATGACAATATTTTTCTTCCCGTGAAAATCTGACAGATTGAACTCGGTGTCATCGGTAGTCCGAAGCTTCACAGGGGGCATAGGGGAGCCGGGCGTAAGGGTATTCTTAAAAGCTTCCTTTCGTACATGACGAAAGCCCTGAAGCTGGCGCCTCAAAAATTTCCAAGCATCAATATAAAAAACACTCCACAATCCACCCAGCGGGCCCGGGGGCCGATCAAAAATTTCTTCTTTTTTCATGTTTTCACATCCTCCTATTTCAGTCTTGGAAATTCCGCCAAGTAGCTCAATTCAAAACCAGGATAGCCTTACGAGTATACGTAAGTTTAGCCGATATTCCATAATAAAAATACGTATAGTACGGTAGAAATTCCAGCCTGAATCTTGGTGACCCCTCCTGTTCAAATACTCGAAAGCTTTGCCGATTTACGGCAATAATATCTGAGCATTCCCCTGCTCCGACCGCTACAGTACACACCATTTCCACACCCAGGCAAGATCACTCGGCGGGCATTCTATCGTGTCTGAATCGAAGGGCGAACCACGCCAGGAGGGACGACAAAACTGCGTAGACGCTACAACCCAGCGCAATCGTTTCCATTGTCACGCCCATATCGATCCACCAACCCATCGTGACGGGAGCAAGCGCCGTAGAAAAAACCATGAACGCGGTTGCCAGAGCACGGATCCCTCCCAGATGGGCAACGCCATAGATTTCCGCCCAGAGGGCCCCGCCAATTGTGACGCGCAACCCCACCGTCACGCCGCTCGCCAACATATAAATAAGAGCAGTTCCCGGATGATCGAAGGCCGCGATGGCCAGCATCGCCATCCCTTGTGGGATCATATAGGAGGGCAGGAGTCGCACCGCACCGACTCGATCAACAAGCGACCCCGTGATTAGCGACACGACACCCAGGACTATCGCATACAGGAAATAGGCTTCCGTAAAATCTGTCAGGCTCCATCCCTTCGATTCAACGAGGTGGGCCATATGGAAGAAAAAACCCGTCGAGATATAGGAGGGGGCAAGCATTACGGGAAGAATCAAGTAGAAGCGAGCGTCCTTTAAAACTTCCCTGCGCGACCAACCACGCACCCCCCCCCGTTCTGGGGAAATCTGCGTGACGGCCCGCGCGACAAATTTTTGGTGCCGCTCCTTGTGCCCCCGGAGCAACAAGAGGGCAAGGGGAAACACAACTACGGCGACCAGTGCCGCAAACACCACCCATGTCCATCGCCAGCCTATCGATTTCGAAATCGCCAACGCCGCAATCGCCAGAAGTCCTTGCCCCACCGGGCCTCCCAAAGAAACCAGGCTCACTGCTTTGCCCCGGGCCTCCTCAAAATAACGCGCCATGGTGGTCGCCGCCGTGTGGGTCATGAGGCCTTGCCCCGTGAGACGAAGCGCGAACAGAGCCAGAAAGAGAAAGAACGTCGTTGGCACCATAGCCATCAGCAAGCATGCGAAAGCGAGCCCTCCCAGAACCGCCAAGGTATATTTGCGAAGATCGACCCGGTCGATCATGCGTCCGAACCAGATCAGGCAGAGGGCACTGCCCACCGTGGCGATGGCGAAGACCATGCCAAAATCGCCGTGGGAGAGGTCAAAATAGGCCCTAATGTCCGGATTAAAGACCGAAATAACGTAGGTCTGTCCGAAACTGGAAAAAAAAGTGAGGAGAAAACCGAAGGTAAGGAACCGAAAGTTCCCAATGATGAATGCAAAATAGTTCAAAGTGATCCTAGTGCCCCGCAAAATTTAGTCCTGCCGCATAGGCGGCAACGCCATAACAGTTGTGCCTCGAAAAAATTATTCCACCCCGTGTCGTTCAAAATCTCGTTCAAATCTATGCTACCTCGCGGTAATAGTACATGGGCATTCGTCCGAAATTATGTTGATTCTATTTTTAAGGGAATCCAGGCGGATTAAGTCCATCACAGGTTGGGAAAACGGCTCTAGAGAAGATAGATGACATGTCCTCTGATAGACAGATAACTGGTGTCTCAGGGCGGCGATTTCCATTTGAAGGGATAGTTTCGAGCAGACTGTTGAAGATACAGCGGAGAACAAAAAGCGGACAAATTCCTTCATTGTGAGCGGAGTCTCCCCATCAATCTGGCCAATCTGAATTCTACGAAGAAGGAAGGGTAGGCGATGCTTCGCCGGAGGCCAGCAGACGCTGAAAATGAGGGCTTAGCTGAAAAGGGGGAATGGTATGATTATCAATGGGCTCGAGTTTTCGGGAGGCACAAGTAATTCTAGCTGAAAATCAAACTTTTCTTCACCTTGCTCCTGGGCACAAAGCTCACCTAACCTCCCCCCGGCAGCAGACAATGCTCCCGAAGTCGCCTACGAGGCTCCCTCAGCCGCCCCTTACCCTAGGCTCGTCGTCCATGGTTCCAAAGCTCTTATAGGCAGTGGTACAATTGTTAGGGAAGCAGTTAACTACACTTTACCGTTCAATCGCAGGTTATCGCATGAGCTCAACAACAAATATTTCTGCGCATTTCCCGTTTGATAACAGTTATGCCAGGCTCCCGGAGCGCTTTTATGCGCGGGTGAATCCGACACCCGTGACCAAACCCGGCCTTGTTAGGATAAACGGCCCGCTCGCCCGCCATCTTGGCCTCGACCCGGATTACCTTGCTTCACCTAAAGGGGTCGAAATCCTCGCGGGGAACCGAGTCCCTGAAGGCTCAGAGCCTCTTGCACTGGCTTATGCCGGGCACCAGTTTGGCGGTTGGGTACCGCAACTAGGCGACGGGCGAGCGCTTCTTCTTGGTGAGGTAATCGATGCCGATGGTTTACGCCTTGACATCCAGCTCAAAGGATCAGGTCCAACGCCTTTCTCGCGTATGGGTGACGGTCGAGCCTGTATAGGGCCAGTATTGCGTGAATATGTTGTCAGCGAGGCGATGGCTGCGCTATCCATTCCGACGACACGCGCGCTTGCTGCTGTCACTACCGGTGAGACAATCGTTCGGGAGCAGGCGGTGCCGGGGGCCGTGCTCACGCGGGCCGCGAGCAGCCATATTCGGGTGGGTACATTCCAGTTTTTTTCCGCACGCCAAGACATCCAAGCACTTCGATTACTGGCTGACCATGTGATCGACCGACACTATCCCGAGGCGCGCGAGACAGACAATCCTTACTTGGCACTCCTCGAAAGTGTGATCGCAAGGCAAGCAAAACTTATAGCCAGATGGATGGGAATAGGTTTCATCCATGGCGTTATGAATACCGACAACATGGCGATCTCCGGCGAGACCATCGACTTTGGTCCGTGCGCCTTCATGGACAGCTACCATCCGGATAAGGTCTTCAGTTCTATCGATCAAATGGGTCGCTACGCCTTTAGAAAACAGCCCGAAATCGCACAGTCGAATCTCGCTTGTTTTGCCTCGTCTGTCCTACCACTCATCAACGATAACGAAGAGGCCGCAATCGAAGCGGCAAAAGGTACAATCAATGCCTTTTTCAGCCACTTTAATTCTGCGTGGTCTGCTGAACTTAGGGCTAAGATCGGACTTACAGAAGAGCAAACCGGTGATTTTGAGTTGGCGCAAGACCTCCTACACCGGATGGCAGCAAACCAAGCAGATTTCACGCTCACCTTCCGGCGGCTATGCGACTCACCTGGAGGTATAGAGAACAAAAACACACTGATAGATGAACCGGTCCGCGAACTCTTTGATAATCCGGCATCGTTCGACGAATGGGTGACGGATTGGCGCGCTCGGCTCACACGGGATACGCGGGACGATTTTAAAAGGAAGGAAGCTATGCGAGCATCCAATCCGGCTTTCATTCCCCGGAATCACCGGGTCGAACAGGTGATTGCAGCTGCGCTTAGCGGCAATTTCGGGCCGTTCGAAAAGCTACTTACGGTATTGTCTCGTCCCTTTGAAGACCAATCAAAAAACGCAGCCTACCAGGACCCGCCCCGGCCGGAAGAAGTAGTGTACCAGACATTTTGCGGCACATAAGATGTGCATGGCCAGATACTAATTCACTACACAGAGAATTTAAAAAGGAGCCTAAAGCGCTGTGCTTCGAAATCATTGGATTCCCTGAAGACTCAATACCTTTAATATTTGATTACATCCCATTCAAATAGGAAATTTAGACTTGCTCGTGCAATTGAGAGAATGGGGAGCCACTTTTTTCGGAATATACCTTTAGGAACGGGGTCGGGTAATATTTCGACGACCCAGCAGAACCAGAAACATCACCTCTTTGCCTTTAGCGTGAGGCCCAAAAAAAGAAATCACTTCATCGTCGTAGAAAGTCAGGCCCGAAGCAGCGAGTCTTTGTGCATAGGCCCCAAGGTAGAGTTTTCCTCCCAGAACTCCCGCTTCAAGTTGCGCTGCCCGGTATCCCCTGTCACCAAAAGCACACAGAACTTTTCCAAGATCACTCAGAAAATAAACATTGACCGAAGCGTCGGCAGCGAGGTCCTGATCCAGTCCGAGAACACCCGCCTCGCGGCGGAAGTTCCCTTCCCTTAACAAAACGAGAGTGTCCAGGTGGCGATCAAAAAAATAGGCCCCGGAGGGAAGTCCATCGACCGCGCTTACAATTAAATAGATTTCATTGAGAATAGGTAGACCACTGGGAAGAAAATCAGCAGGAATAGTCCGGGTCGCCAATTTCAAAATGACGGACAAATCTTCAAATTTAATCGAGAGGCGCCCAAACCGCCGCGCTGATCCTCGGCGCAATATCACATCATCGATAGAGTCACCAGAATGCTCTCCTTCAATTAGCGAGAATAATTGATATCCCTTTTCCCTCAAAGAACTTTCGGATTCGGTGGATTTTTGAAATTTTTCATTTCGGAATGATTCTGCGTTCAAGCGCCAATCTAGAACCTCACTCCCTCTCCTCAAAGATGAGGCATCATGAATTTCTCGAATTTCAGGGTAGTCAATGGGAGCTGCCGAAAGCGGTGCTATTTTAAAATCAACGGGTTTAATTTTTCCGGCCCCATCCTGAATTGGGTTTCTTTCTCCCAATTCCATGACAGCCAGCGAAACCTCATCCCGGATGTCCAATCCCAAAAGTTCGTTCACCATATTATCCTTAAATCCTGCATTTAACCGAACATCAACGTCATATGAAGCTGCGACTGCCAGACAATTTGCCAGCATAGTCCCGCTATCCCAAAAGCAGTGCCGATATGTGCGTGATTGGTACTTCCAAGCGTTTCGCCAGTAGGTGCTTGTGTACACGAACACCGCCTCGGGTACTTCGCTTCGGCCCAATGACTCGGCAATCGTGGCCCGATAATCCCCTAGGCGAAGGCACCTAGCGGCATAGTCCTGCACAGCAAGGTGGTATACCCCCGGGGCGAGGCCATTTTTGTTACCAGACAACAAATCACCGCAAATTAGATAAAGCTCGATATGATAAAGTGCTCCCGTGCAGGCGGCGGCACGAAAATAGTGCGACCGACCACCGACTTCAATGCTCTTGGTAATCCCTGAGGTAAGGAAAAAGAGCCTCGCAAGAATTTCCAACGAAAGAGGTTTCTGTCCACCCTCCTCCTCTCCCAAAGAAAAAATAGACTTCAAGTCACTTTTTATCGCGCGAGTTGGTTCCGGTGGCAGAGCAATCGGTTCTATTTCCGGGTACACCTTGAAAGGCATTGGTTGATTTGAAAAATCCAAATAATGTGAATTTGAGTGCACACTATGAAAGGAATGTTTCGTGTCATTGTGATACATCAGAGTGGCCGAATCAGATCGATCGATCATTTATCCTCCTACTGGCCTTGTTGCACAATTCCAGTTACGAGCGGATCTGTGCCTTCTTAACTCACGCGTTACCTGTGCGTGGCGAATTAGTAATTCTAACTGAAATCAAGCATTTCCTCGCCTTGCTCCTGGGCGAGAGCTCACCTAACCTCGACCTGTGCTCCGCAAAAATTCCATCCCGTCCTGTCCAAACACATAATTGAGTCTTAAATTTCTGTTTGAATGGGATTTTCATCAGATCTTAAACATGTTGAATTATCTGGGATCCGATTATTTCGGAGCACACTTGTTCCGTTTTTGAATGAAATCCCTGAAACCCTTTAACTGCAGG
>Ga0114999_10004784_pt1 | contig 16234 bp, 18 predicted proteins | sample ArcticOcean_MG_C_3_FD_89820 | JGI IMG/M metagenome (GOLD analysis project Ga0114999, IMG submission 89820) | Marine microbial communities from western Arctic Ocean - ArcticOcean_MG_CB8_126 | ecosystem: Environmental > Aquatic > Marine > Oceanic | place: Arctic Ocean: Canada Basin | collected...
ATCACCCTCACAGCAGAACAAGAGAAATGCTTACCACTACGTGACAATGGCAATGGCTTAGGTGGCGAGACTGATTTCGAGTCTATCGCTGACTTCTGCACACGCACCGTCACAGCAGTGGCAGATCAATGCGTATCGCAACAACGTCAGCGTGATTACGATGCGCTCACTACCGCAGAGAAAGATGCAGCAATCGCGCTGTCGAAGATTAAATAAGGAGACATCACAGTGGCAGAAATAACCGTTACACTCGACGCACCACGACAAGCAGCAGTGGACACAGTAGCAGCGAACAAGGGTATCACTGTCGCAGAGGTAGCACAAGCGTCAGCAGATTTCAACGCTGATCTGTTGCGTATCGACATCGTGACAGCATGGTGGAACCTTCAATCACTCGACGAAAAAGAAGCATTCATGAACGCGTAGCCAAATCTAAATAACAGGAGAATCACCATGACACAAGAACAGTTGACACGGAAGATTGACGAATTGCAAAAAGCAGCCCAAGACCGCTTGACAGCTATCGCACAGTCAGACCCTGTATGGTGCAATGTGCAAGGGCAACTGGGTGCTTATAACGAGATGCTTGGTAGCACAAAGGCCGATGTGGTTGAGGTGCCCGATTTGCCAAAGGTGAAAGAGGGTAAATAATGTTTGAGCGTGTTCGCAAGAACAAGGAGGTGAAAAATGCCAGTGCCTAAAGCAGTTACAATCCCTGCGACGGTTGGCGGGATACAAATTGTCGCGGCAAACCCTTCACGAATATATCTCAAGTGGCAGAACACATCAGCGGTGACGGTATATATCGGTCATGATAACACGGTTACAATAGAGAATGGCATTGAGTATAAGACAGGCACGGAGTTTGAGGAAAAGCGTATTGGGCTTAACGATCCCACACACTATCAAGGAGCTTATTTCGGAATAGTTGCGACAGGTACGGCGGATTCCCGCGTGGATGAGCGTGATAGAGCAAGAAGTTAGGAGAGGTGAATATGGGCTTTGGCTCGATAGTAAACTTTATCGTTAACAACGCTGAGACTGTCGTTACCATTGGCGGGGTGTTGTTCGCAGGTGGTGGAGCCTACGCGATTAAGGTTAAGATTGCGTATGGGAAAGTGCAGAAAGCGATGAAAGAGTTAGAGGACGTGGATAAGGAGCACAAGAAAATTAGCGCTGATGGTGTGTACACAGCGGAGGAAGTTAAATCGCTGATGAGCGAAGTGACAGAAGCGGTGTTCGCGGTTAAGGACGCGATGAATTACATTTGGTCAGTCATCCCTGAGAAGTTCCGTAAGAAACTCCCACGTAGTTTTTAATCGCGTAAAAGGTGATTTATGGATTTCTCATGGCTTGGCGAGGTGGTGAAATTGCTCCCTCCGCAAATGCAGACTGTCGTGGTGCTGCTTACGTTGGGGATAATATACAAGTTCGGGGATGCGTACGTGCAGAAGAAGAAGCCTGCACCTGCTCCACCGAATGGACAGAAAGCGGTGGAGGCACGTTTAAGAGAGCTTGAATTGCACGTGACAAACCACCTCACGACGAGTGTGGATAAATTGATCTCCTCTATCACATTATTGACCATCGCGATACGTGATATGCAGGAGCAAGCGAATAGGGTAGCGAATACGAGTAATGTTATACTGGATAAGATAGATGGCATGCGCGATAAACTTACACGTTTGGATGGGAAGATATCACCATAAGTAAACCAGGTTGACAATATTCACAAGGAGTTAGAGAATGAGCAATTTAGTTTCGAGTGGGGATTTGGCCGCGGGCAGTGCTGTTATCGCGGGCGTAGGGTTTAAAGGTGCAACATTGTTCGATCTCACAGGTGATGCCACGCTCGTTGTGTGGGCAGGGGGAGATGCTGCGGGCACAGAGATCGCACGCTTAGCCGCAAGTGATGAAGTGCAAAGCCCTTCGTTTATGCTCCCAGGTGATACCGTCATACCATTATCCGCTGGCCTCTACTACACAGTCACAGGGACAGGTGCTGTCGCAATCATTTACACGGAGATATAAGCTATGCCAGTCTCGGTTTCAGTATCGCCATTCAAGCAGCGATTGCTTGAACAGACGCAGACCGCACAGGCGGATGCGGGAACGCTTGATGCGGCCCCGCCCGCTCCCGTGAATCCTGACGCACAGACCGCTCCTGTGCAAAGTGGCGGGATTCGTCAATCCATCCTCGCAGGTGTGGACGCAGGATTTCAGAGTGATTTAAAGACGATCCAAGATCGCGCCATCTCACGTAATCGGTTAAGGTCGGGTGTCACGAGTAATGATGAGCTAAGCGCTGCCCGTGTTGCCGCGCAAAATCGGATTGCTCAAATTGGGCAGTTCGAGACACAAGAGCAAGGCCGGAGAGAGACACTCACGGCTAATGCCGCGAATATCGAGATTCAAGGTGAGCAAGCCCGCGCTACTATCGGAGCGCAAAGTACTGCCGATGTGGCAGGCATCGAGGCAAGTGGTGAGCAAGATCGACTTAACATTGCGGCACAGGGTACGGAGCAGAGGGAGAATATCACCACCACGCAAATAGGCAATGAAGCCGTTCAAGAATTAATCAATTCTGGGCAAATTTCAGCCATCGAAGCCAAAGGTCTCACCGATATAACAACAACTGAGAAGCAAATCGAAGGGCAAAAAGCGCTTCAAGTTCTTGTCAATAGTGGCCAAATCACAGCTATTCAAGCACAGGGTGTCGTGGAAGCTGCCAAGAGTGCTGCGCAACAGACGCTGGAGGTCGATGTGCAGACGTTGGTGAATCAAGGGCGCATTGCTGAGGTTGACGCGAAAGGGCTGATTGATCTTGCCAATATCGGGAAGCAAAAAGAATTGCAAGTGGCTGTGCAGACGTTAGTGAATGAAGGTAAGATTGCCGATACAGACGCACGAGGCGTGATTGAGGCCGCAAATATTCTTGCCCAAACCAATGCGGCATTGGCCAACATACAAGAGCAGAATACTGGCGCATTGTCTGTGGCGCAAGAAGTCACCACGAGGCAAGCAGCATCGGATACTGCTAGCGCGGCAGCGTCTCTCGCTGTGGCGAAAGAAGGCTCGAGAGGCCAGAAGGATGTTGCTATTCAGCAAGGGTTGAATAGCTCGAATGTAGCGGATAAGCAAGCGGCTGGAGCGCTGGCAGTTGAAGGGGTGGCCTCAGGAGCGCGCACAGCAATAGTTGATACACAGAGCATCAGCGCTTCTGCTGTCGCGACTATCCAAGCATCTGGCGCGTTAGCGGTGGAGCAAGAGAGGTCGCGCATTGCATCAGACCTTGCCGTGATAAGCACGAACCTGCAACGGGAGATCGCTACTGGGCAGATTGAAACGGCCATACCCACTGTCCACGATGCGGAAGTGTTGGTGGACGCGCTCACTGATTCAGAGCTGGCAATGTTCATGGGCTGGGATCCAAGTACTATACCACAAGGTGGTTGGGACGCGGAAGCCCGTAAGAACATCGCTGAGAATATCTACAACACGAAGAAGGGTTCGATTCCTGTAGAGTCGTTACAATCGAAGCAGCTGCGTCTGCAGAAGTTGCTCACGGAAATGACGATCAGCGCGGATGTGGCAGCGGCGTCAGAACTCACCACGGCGACGAAGGCGGAGATTCGTGAGACGAGTGAGGCGAAGATTGTGGAGATTGAGAAAGCGAGTGCTGGACGTATTGCGGAGTTGAAAGCGTCAGGCGCGAGCGCGTTGGAGATTCAAACGGAGGAGAATAAAGGGACGCTGGCGGTTGCGACAGAGCGCAATAAAGGCTCACTCGCTGTCGCCGTGTCGAATAATAATCAGATCATCGCGACTGCTGGGATCAGCGCTAAGATGCAAACAGACATAGCACTCGCAGCATCTACTGAGCGCACGTCGATAGCGCAGATAGCTACAGACCTTGCGGTGTCCCGTGATGTTGCTCGGGCTGTAATAGACAACGCATTGATAGCCTCGAACGAACGTATACAGATGGAGAACTTAGACGTTGAAGGGCGTAAGGTTGCAATCGCTAAGGCGGATCAAGAAGCGAGAGCAAATATCAGCCTACACCAACTAAGGCTACAGGAGAAAGCACAGGCGTTTGGTGAAACTGTGACAACAGCGCAAGTGACAGGGATGTGGCAAGAATTCGGGCCTGAACACCTTAGCGCGTTGAGTGATGCAATGGGTTCATCCTTTGGTGATGATAATTACAACGGAGCGTCAGACCTCGATGGAAATGGTCAGGTTAACTTTCAAGACTTTCTCGTGGGCGCTGCCCTCTCAGAAGTGGGGGGTGTTACCACGCTGGAGTTTCAAGCACTCACACAAGCGGCTGATCACTTCACCCGTAATCTCGATGCTGGTGTTGATGCGCTCGCTGACCAGCTTGGAGCACAAGCGGACGAGAGTAAATTAAGCCGTGCACAAGAAACAGCGCTGGCTGTGCTTACACTCTCAACCTCCACCGCGATGCAAGATGCTGGATTAGACTTTAAGCAATTAGAGTTAATAGGCAATTTGCTCATGAGTCCCGCGTATGAAGCTTTTACACCCGCTGAACGTGCGGGGTTTATTGACTCGATCCTTTCTAAGCCTGAGTTCAGAACTGCCGCGGAGTCGAACCCTAAGATTAAGGGGTTGGCTGGAAACTTTGCACAATTGCCTGAGTTCATGGCCAACTCGTTGAAGAGCATGGGAGTGGAGAGTCCTGTGCAGTACATGGAATGGGTGGTTGAAAATTTCGCTGCTATGGAGGTCAGTAACAGGCAAGGGTATGTGACCGCGATGGACTTCAATGACGATGGCATTGTGGACAATGCTGATTTACTACTTTACTATGGAGGTGCGTGAGATGGCATCTGCAGATGTGCTGGGGACAACTGGTCAGATATTGGAGGCAGGTGGGTCAACTGGCTTAGTGGTAAAAGGGGGAATGCTTGCCGCTGGCGTCACGGGAGGCCCTCCAATGTGGGCACTCCTCGGTGCGCAGGTTATAGGTTCAGCCCTTAGCGCGATCTTCACGAAAGAGCCAAAGTCTGAGGCTGAGAAATGGCGCGAGGAGCAGACAGAAATGTGGCGTGAGGTAGGTCGAGCACGTGGGAAGGCGGACGGTGGGAGAGTTCACGCGGGCGCGGCCAAAGCATCCGAGCTTTTCACCCGCATCAAAGAGCGTGATTTAGGTGGTGACTTAGCATCTCGTCTCCGCACACAAGGCGCGACTGGAGGGTTAGATGGGATTTAGTGATATCATGCGTGGGTTGGGCGCAGCTGCACAGACGTTTGGCACAGAAGGGCTGAAGATGCAACAAATCCGCCAAGAGACGGCCATGCGAAAGCAGATGCTTGATTTAGAAGCTGGGAAGTTAGATGAGACTAAGCGCGTGAATACTGCAAATATTTTGTATCAAGATGGCAAAGCCGCTAATGAGAAAGTTGAGGCCTCGTATCTCGCGCTTGTGCGGGCACGGAAAGAAGTGTATGTTAATAGTAAAAATGGTGTGCCTTATGATGTAGCGCTGTTGGCAGAGAAATCACGCTTAGATGGCCTTTTAGTGGACAAAAGGATTGCTGGCGAGATTGGCCGCGATGAGAAATTGCAAGCCCTTGCTCAATCGAATTGGGTGAAGCAACACAAGCTGAGAACCGATACTGCTGCGGATGTTGCGTATAATCAAAACCAGTTTCAATTACACATGAAGCAAGCTGAGTTTCGACGTGATACCGAAATAAGACAAGCCACAGCGATTGTGAATATGGCTGATGCAAAGATTAAAAACAATCTCGCGTACTTAGAACTAAAAACAAAGTGGGCGATGGGCACGCTCGATGCTACCGACACGCAGCGATGGTTGGATATCGCAGCGAACTTTATCAAATCAGGTGGTACGCAAGCAGATTTAAAGGCTGCAAGCGAGCAATTTAAAGCTTTATCCGAAGGTGCTAGCATTGATCCTGCTGCTGTGGTCGAAAGAGCAAAAAAAGCCACGAACCCTTTCACGGACGCAGAGAATCGCGCGGCTGCTATCAACGCGGGCAATGACGTGGTTGAGCCTCCTGTGCCTGACCCCACGGAGGGGAAAAGTGTGGATGATATGGCGGTGAGTTTGGCACGTGATAATCCAGACACTCCCATTGCGGAGGTGACCGCTGGACTGATTGAGCAGGGTGTGAGTGAGCAGAAGGCTGGACAGGTGACAGCTAAGATGACAGCGTTGAAAGCACAATCGAGTGGGGAACTTGATCCAACAAGGCAACAATTTTACATGGGGTCACCCACAGATATTGCATCACGCATGCTCAAAGAAGGCGCAGGTATTTCTGAATATGAAGGAATCCTTGCTTCGGATGCTTCTGCGGGGTACATCACAGAGGTAGAGAAGGGGAGAATCCTTCACATCCTCGGAACAAAGATAGAACAAAACGCCCCAACATTCGCAGACACGTTGCAGCGCGGGACACAAGCTGTTACTAGTGCTCTCACGGATAATCCTTTCCCTGCAACAGCACAAGCGATACAAAAAGGTGAGGTTGATTCAGCTGATCGCATTGTTGCGAGCATGTCTACTCAAGACATGATAGAGCAATCGGTAACGTATTATGGTGATAAGTCAAGTATCGAATTACGTAATGCATTAACTGCGCGTGGCGGGATATCAAAAACTAAAATTGATGCTGTGATAGCTGGCTTTGATAAACGTAAGTCTCAGCCCATTGGAGGGAATAGATAATGCCATTAAATTTAAGTAGTATATTCCCCGATGTGGGAGTTGACCCCAACGCACCTCCGTCCATTATCCCCAACGCTGATCCTACACAAGCTATCACACAACCCATCACGCCTGAGGTGACCCTCCCGCCAGAGGAGGAGGAATCACTTTTCTCCGCTTTGGGTGAAGGCTTTGCCAATGGTGTGGTGGACGCAGGGACGTTGGGCATTGCGGATAAGCCTTTCGCGAGTGCTGAGTTAGGGCTTAACGCTCGATTCGCGGGGGAGGTCGCAGGGTCGATTGTCGCTGAAATCCCGTACTGGATGGTGGGGGTTGGCGCTTATCGGCGAGCCGTGCAGGGTGGTGGCGCTTTGCTGAAAGCCACGAAAGCGTTGCGGGCGCTGGAGACCAGTGAGAAGTTTGGCATGAGAGTGATTAGTAAGGTGGCCAAGCCTGAGATAGCGGGTGACGTGTTGAGTAGTATCGCGGTGCAAGGTGCGAGAACGGGCGTTAACATCGCGCAGGGGGAGGAGGTTGGCGCTGCGGACGCGGTGGCTGTGGGGATCGCTGCCACCATGCCTTTCATACCCGCGTTTAATCAGGCGCGTAAGGCTGTTCGCGGCTCTGTTCCCTCACACCCGATAGCGCTGAAGTTTAGCATGGATGAGAAGTCTGTGCGTGATGCGTTTGTGGATGACGACTACTTTGCCATCGCTGCGTTGGATGAGACGTGGACACCTACCGCACGCACGGATGAAGGGGTGGAGAGCATGATGGAGTTGTACGATAAAGGTGCTCCCATCGCTGACATCTACGCTATACACAATCGTGCTGACGTGACGAATTATGGGGTGAATGGGACGTTTAATCCCTCACTTGCAAAATCACGTGCTGATAACCCTGAGGGACGGGCATTAATGGGGCAACATTTAACCGCCCCCGCGCTTGACCTCCCTGTGCCGAGTCAAGCGGGGAGCACGTTGGACACCCTCCCGATGAATGAGCCTGTGGGTCGGCTTGGTGGTGATGGATTTCTCGCCTCTGACATCGAGTCAGCGCTCCCTTCCATGTACACTACACCTCTCGTGAAAGGCCCTGAAGGATGGGGCAAGACAGGATACGACTATGGAATTAATAACATCGCTCCTCTCAGACGGGTTATTTCAAGCATTGATCGTAGTCTTAGTGCTATGGGGGAGAATGGCAAACAGCTTACTTCGCTACTCGGACGCGCTCGAATTGACCACCAGACATCAGGAGCAGGACGAATCAGCGCGGTGAATAATGAGATGGAGGGGATTAAAGCTGATCCTAAAGCGTTGAAGGATGTGGTGAGGTATTTCACGGACAACTTCCTCGATCCGCAAACTAAAGCCCGCCTTGAAACTATCCCTGCGGTGAAGGCTATCAGGGAAGTGCGGAATGAGATGAACAATCAATTTGAGCAAATTGGGATATTGGAGGACAGTCCGCTCTACGTCCCATCGCTTAACCCTGAGGTCGAGGGCAACTTCATGCTTGACCCTTTGAACCGCCCTATTGTGGCCGCGCAGTTACGCACAGCACCGTCACAGTTTATCAAGTTTCGCTTGGTGGACGTGAAGGAGAAGGATTTATACCACGAGACACTGAACAGTCTCACGCGATGGGTGGACGATAATTCCAAACGTCTCGCTGATGCTAAAGCTCTCGGTAATCCGAATGCGCTCTACTCTTTCAATGAGGTTGGCCCGTGGGCAGAGTTCATCCCACTCCAGAAGAACATCAAAGCGTGGATCAACGTGTGGGAAAACGCTACGCCTGGGAAAGGTGGCGTGCTGGTGGATAGAATGCTGGACACCGCTAAGAGTATGTCACCTCATCAGTTGTATGAGGCAGCGCTGAGAGCTAACGTGAAAGGGTTAGGGAAAGGGAAAGATGCTTTCCTCACGTCCGCACATGGGAAAGATCCGATCACGCTCATCGGTGACTTGTTCGGAGTGACGAAAGCGGAAGATTTAACCGTAGATCAAGTGGCTCACGTGTTTATGGTGCAGAGGATGAGTGATGAAGGGTTGCATTCAGTGGGCGGTGCAGCGAGCGCGTTGATTAAAGGCATTGCGGAAGATGGGTATGACGCACGGTATGCACGGGAGGCATTGCGAGGGTTTCAGGGGTTGTCAGCGCCTGATCCTAACATGTTGAAATTCTCGAAGGCTATGCGGGATTATAACATTATCACTAAGCTGGGCACAGCGGTGATTGAGAACGCGGGACAGTTGGCCTTCACCGCTACAAAGTTTGGGATTCGGAACACGCTCAAAGCGTTCAAAGAATTTGGGCTTCATATGGGTGCGACGAAGGAGAATGCCCGCATGGCTGGCGCTTTAAGTGATGGCGTGATACGTTCGTTAGAAGTTGAGTCGGGTAAAAGTGTAGTGGGGAAATTTCTACAAGGTACGGGATTCACAGCTGTTGAGAACATGAACGTATCGGTGTCAGCGTTAGCAGGGCAGATCCACTTCCGCGATCAATTTATGAAGATTGCGAAGGGGGATCAAGCAGCGACTAAGTTGATGAAGCGGTATGGCTGGGACACAGGGCAATGGATTAATGACGCGGGAGAGTTGACGAACAAAGGTGCTGCGATATTTCGAGGGCTGGACTCAGGGAAGGGTAGTATTGAGTTGGGCGCATTTGAGAAGGTCGCAGCGCTGAAGGCTGTACGTGAGACGCAAGTCTTCTCGGACATGTTAGATAACCCGATCTACCAACTGCATCCTATGGGCAAAATGATGGGACAGTTTAAGACATTTGCCACGGGGAGTGTGCGCTTTGCGAAAGCAGCGATCTATGATGAGTTGAAGGCGGGCAACCCACGACCAATGTTGCGCGCGCTACTCGCTGGCGTGACGGTTGGTGAAGTGACGCAAGATTTGAGAGCGATAGTGTCAGGGAATGATTGGAAGAAGCGTGGGCAGGAAGGCACGTTTCGAGATCAGATCGGGAAGATGCTCGCTGACAATGATGAAACCGTGATGAAGTTGGCCGCGCAAAGAATGAGCGTGAGTGATGTCCTCGGCCGTACGGTGGAGAATATTCTCGGCATTGGCTTCGCGGGGATTGCAGGAAGTATGTTGGAGTCCTCGATGAGGGCGGGCAAGGTTGGAGCCGCTAACATCGCGCTTGGGCCGACAGGTAGTTTAGTCGCTGAGGTGATTGGTGGGGCGGGCGATATATTGCAAGGCTCCGCTCCACAAGGACTTTTGCGGAAGGTGCAGAGGGAAGGGAGTGCCGCGATAGGTGCGTTGCCTGGGGTGAGGAATATCCCTGGGGCACCATTCGCCACGACGATGACTGGTAGGCAGAGTCAGGTAGCGCTTAACCCAAGCCCATTCCAGACTGAGCAAAGTTTGTACCAAACGCCTGATGAAAGTGCGGCCATCGGACTTCGTCAGGTAGTCACGGAGTATAACCTTGTACGTGGGAGGGCAGAGGAATTGATGACGGGTGGCGATATGGAGGGAGCGATAGAAGAAATGAGGCGCTGGAATGGAGGGATTCAGGACAAGATGGAATCGTTGAGGGAGGTTGGTGCGTTGAATGCGGCGAGTGCCGCGAAGATCACGTTCAGCGGGGGAGATGCGAGGAACATAAGGAAAAGGATCGCGGAGAAGGCGCGTGAGGGTGGAGTGTTTGGGAAAGCGCGTGAGAGGATAGGAAGTGCGTTTGGCGGTTAAAGGGAAAGGGCATGGCGTGATTAAGCGCCATGCCCTTTTCTTATCACCTATCCCCTTTCGCCCTCGCTTCGCCATCCGTGCCCACGTATTCATACACGACAGTGTTACGATCTTCGGTTAACGCGTGCGCTCTCACCTTCCCACTATCGACCAAGTTTGAGAGACATTCTTCAAGTGGTAATGTGCCCATGTATCGAGACACAGCGTTGAGAATTGCCCGCCTCGTGGGGGGTGTAGAGCGACTTTTGATGTAGTTGAGCACTCTACTCGTGTGCTGTAATGTGCTATCAACTTGTAAGATGCCGAGACATAGATTCATCCCTCCTTTTAACTCCCCGATGATTTTAATAGCTGTCCCGATGTGCTTCTCTTTAATTAACATGTCCTGCGCTCCGCCCTCTGAGACTGAGAGGAGCATTGCGATCTTCAGCGCGTGGTCAGGTTCCCGTTCCGCAAACCCCGACACCATCTCCACGTTTGTGTTCACCTCATCCTCCTTCATACTGATCTTCGACTTTGCCCTTTCCTCATACCAATCAACGTAGTACTTCATCGCTTTCTCTGTGAGTGTGATCGGCCCTCGAATGTTGGAGATTTCACGTAGCTGATTCGCGAGGACTGTGCGCAAGCGTTCTTCTTTCTCACTTTTCATCGGGAAGGCGACCAAGCGCTGAGGCTTATTCGCAAAGACAAAAAACGTACGACCAATGAACCCTTCACCAAAGATTTTGGGATTGATGTTACTCTCCATCCACGCGGGAGTTGTGGCAGAGAGCATTGAGATGGCCACCTCACGCATCACGTCCGAGCCTGCTGTTTTGGTGGTGTACTCGTAATCGTCAGGGCAATCGTAGAGGTCTGTGAGGATGTCCACCATGCCTGACTGCTGTGCATCCTTCGAGAGGAAAACTCCCAGCTCTGATCCGAGGAGGAAGGTTGGTGGGGACTTAAACTCAAGATTGATGCCCGTCACCATCGAGCTTGTATCCTCCGCTTGCTTCTCACCGAGGATTTGGCACAGGGCTTGAGGGGTTAGTTTGTCGCGCATGATAACGCGATCTTTGCGTAGGGAGTACGCCTCCTTTAAGATGTTCGCGCCCATGCGTATGGCGGTGGACTTGCGGCATGCTCCTGACCCCGCGACAAGGATGGTGTAGATGTTAGGGTACACGCGATGGTATGCGCGCTCTATCCAGATGTTACGTGCAACCGCTGCGGATAGGGTTGTAAGTGCGACCCACGTGTGGAAGCACTCTGGCGATTCTTGCTGATCCACATACTCGCTATACTTCACGAGGTATGACGGGTGATAGGTTGGCATTATTACAACTCCCCTCGTAGGTTCCTGATATCAATTTCAAGCCCTGCAATTAAGCCTCTCAGTTGCTCGACCATCATCTTTGTATCTTTCTGGTGCTGATGTAACTCTCCTTGCAAGATTTTAATATCACATGCATTACTCTCAGGGAGGGTAAAGCCTGAAAAATACTCTGCGATAGTCATAACACAATTCTCAAGATATATCTCATATGATCGCTTGCCTGCTTTTGCTTCGTGCTTACATGCCCATAACTTGCCTTTAAGCTCATCTATCATGGCTTTTCCTTCCAGTGAACGGTGAAGTTTGCTATATCGTACAGCGCTTGTTTAAAATCTCCTGTGAATTGCAGGCCACGATCATCGAGGTAGATAGTAGCAATGGGCTTGGTATTTGTGACGCTGTGGATGTAAGTGGTAAGTTCGTGCTTCTTTAACCACCTTCTCACATCTAATCGTGGGCGACAAGTGTGAATGATTATCTTCCACCCGCTAACTTGTAACGCTCCTAAGAATGCATACACCCCCTCACGTGGCGCGTACTCTTTGTCAGCGCCCTCCCACCCTGCGTAGGTGTTGATAACGCCATCGAAGTCAACGGCTATTGTCGGCACTTTCATTTGTCTCCTAAGTTAAAGTGTATCGGTGCGTATATGCGCTTGCCTTCAGGATCACTTTTTCTCCCTCGCTCAATCATGCCCATCAACACACGTTGTGTGGTAAATTGGTGCTCGAATATTGGAGCGTAAAACTCCTTGAGTATTGAATCAAACTGCTTGATGCTCAGTATTTTGATAGGCGCGGTAGGAGGTGTGAATGCCTTCACCGCGAGGTTTGGCACAGCAAGCGCGGACGCGAAAAGGAATGCACTTTTTATAAAGTCTCGCCTATTCATCCCTATCCACACTCCTTCCAATTTGCTCCTGATGTGAATTCACATGGTATGCGTAAGGTGATGTTATTGCGCTCAAGCGGCAATTCTCGCTCAAGCATTGCCTCAACACGCTCACGACAGTGATCGAGAACTTCGGGTGTGCATTGGCCGAATATACTATCATGAACTTGGCCAAAGATTTGTATGTCCTCGCGGTCACCAAACTCTTGCTCAAGATTAATAAGCGCGATGTTGAGACAATCAGCACAGGATGATTGGGGCAAAAATGCAAATGCTTCACGATATGTAGCCTCCTCTAATCGACCCATGAAAATTCGCTCACGTCCGAATGGATTTTTCAACTTGCGTGTAGCGCGAATTTGATTCCGAATCTTTTGCCGCCATTCCACCACACCCGCGAGTGCGAGGTCGAGCGCACTGTAACATTGCTTCGCGTCCCGTTCCCCGAATGGGAAGGTGGGCATGGCGTTGTTCACGATTTCGACGAGTTTGCGAGGCCCCATCCCGTAGTTCCAGCCATGCCCCACACGCTTGGCTAAATCCCTAATTTCCCCTACGACTTCATCGAGTCCGAGGCCTGTGATAATGGAACCGATATTTTCATGGTAAAGTAATTTTCCCCTTCCGCCTTCCTTATATCGACGGTGGTCTGTAAGTATTTGAAGCATACGGATGTCGCCTGAATCCCACCCCACAAAATACGATTCAGCGGCCGAGAGATCGGCTTGCCAGAACACATAACCTTCATCAGGCACGTATAATTCACGTACCCATTTCGGCTGATTTTGCAGGTTAGTACCACGCCCGAATATGTTTTCCCCACTTGATAATCGGCCTGTTTCAGTGCCACCCTTCGAATCAGCCCTGCGAGCATTGCCGGCGATGTTATAGGATGTTCGGACTCGTCCATCTGGATCTTCCACAGGTTTGAGATAAGTTGAGACGATCTTTTGCTTGTCTCGTGCATCCAAGAGCAGATTGAAGAACAGTTTGTGGGGGGGATACTTTCGCCTAAGAGCGACCAGCGCTGTCTCGTCAGTAGTAATAGTCTTTCTAATTCGATGTCGCTGAGGCTGCAACATAAGGGTGCCATAGAGGAACTCCTTCATTTGAGTGGGTGAATTAGTGTTGAGTTCTTGGCCCGCGATCCTACACACCTCTGCGCGAATGGTCACAAGTTCGGCTTTGCGGATCACGCTCAGGGCGTTACGCGCTTTCGCGTTTATTTTGATCCCTCGCTTTTGGACGCGTCCGAGAGTACGTGACAAAGGGACATAGTATGAGAGATAGAAATCAAGCAATTCAGTGTGAGTGAGTTCAGCCAAAAGTTGCTCGTAAATTTGAAATGTGCAAGCAACATCCAAAGCATTGTATTCCCAGTGAGCCAGATCATAAGAAGCACTATCCGCCTCCTTTGCCATCTGTTTAAAGAATGGTACATCTGTGTACATCGAGACGAGAAATGCAAGTGAGTGGGGAAGTTCGCTGTAAATACAGTGGTGCATGAGCATTGTGTCCCAGACCATCCCGCGCACGGGCATCTTCCACACAGCGGAGAGATAAGACGCGTCGTATATCCCATTTTGTGTGATCTTCGGGTTGGGTAGGTCGAGGATTCGAGCGATGATGAGGGCTAAGTCCGTTTCTTGTTGCGCGGTAAACTGGCCTGTGAAAGGGATTGAGATTGCGTGGTGTGCGGAGAGAGAGAACCCAAATACTGTAACTGTGCCTGCAAATGTCTCAATGTCAAAGGATACGGGCTTGAGCGGATCAGCGCTGAGCTGACGATAGATACTTTCAAGTCGCGAAATCCAGAGCTGGAACTCATTGCCATCAAGCGTTTCTTCTCTCGCGCGGAGAGATCGGGTAATAGTTTTTCCATACACTTGGATTGTTTTGGGTCGGTCATTGTAAGCTGGCTCCTCTATGAGGCGTTTAAGTTTGATCATATCGTGGCGCGTGGGGTAGACAGTTTTCCAATCTTTGAATAGGTGATCAGGGTGGATGATTGGGAACACGTCACATCCTCCTGGCCCTGCTCCCACGAGGATTGACCCCCGTAGTTTTAGAATCCCCGTCATACCATTTGTCGCGGTTTCGAGGGCGAGGTCACCACACGCGATGATGAGATCACGTGGATGCTCAGCGATTATCGCACGTGTTTGGTGTTGCTCGACGCGGGGGTCAATGTTAATGCTCTTATATCGCTGTTTATACCCTTGCGGTGGGCGCACAGAGATAGAGTGCATTGTGAGGACATCGTGTGGACGGAGGCCTACGCGTGGGGTGAGGAATTCGCGCCATAGGAGATCACCACCAGGCCCTGTGAAGGGACGCTTGGATCGATCATCATGTGCTGATGGCCAGTCTCCCAACACTACAATCTTTGACATTGGATCACCTTGCGGGCGACAACGTCGTGGGTCGTTAGGTTCTATCGGGAATAGCATTATTTATTATCCACCTTTCCATTGGTTAAGCGTGCGAGTCGCGCTTTTTCATCTCGAAAGTACGCTCTATTCGCTACTAAAAACTTACGCACATAAAGAGATAGTTGGCGAGCTTCGTTAGCGGTGAACAGTACATTACAGTGTTCTTGAGACTTACTTGCATCGACTACTATTCGACTCAAGGGCGCTCGAATCGAGAGCATTGGTGTGGTTTGATCAGCCATGATGCCCCTCCTTATGTGGGTAAAGTCAACTTAGTTGACAAATTTTACTACTTTTTCACCTTCGATTGCGCTACGAATGCTGCGGCCATCTCACTTGGATCGGGCTTGGTCACTTCACCCTCATCCTCAGCGCTCTCCACTACGGTAGCAGAGAGGTCGATGGCACGAGCGTCGCGTATAGCGTCCTGATCCACGTATCCACGATCTTCTTGCAAGTGGATTGATGGTGGTTGCCCCACGTAAGGTTCTTTTGTGTCGGGGTCAACGTAATGTCGTCCGTCATTAGCCATGTGTATCACCTCCTTTCGGGATGTGACTTGGGATGCTTAAAAAGGGAGTTCGATGGGCTCAGGGAGGAGGGCTTTAATCTGCGCTTCCAGCTCGCACACGCGCACCTCCAGCGCTGCAACATCTTTCACCAGACTGTTTGCCCGCTTGCCCATCGCTACATCGGAGGAGGGCTTAGCATTCGCGCTCCCTTTACCCGTAGTTACGTGCAGGTCGGCCAAATCACCTGGAAATTGCAACTGTGACCACAGGCGTGAGAAGAGGAGGAGGGATGGATTGTCGTCAGGCGGTGACTTCGCTGATGTGCGGAAATTTTCACCCTCGAATATAGAGCCAATGAACAGTCCTCTCGATCCTCCTGATCCCTTCTCTGCTATCCACACGGGAGAGGTCTCACCCGCAGGGCAATTTCCCTTATTCTCTATCGCTTCACCTGTCTGCTCATCCACTATCGTGAATGGATATTGGAGGAGTATGATTTCTTTCACATCCTCAGCGTCTCGAAATTCATCGGGCATTATTGTGCCTCCTTCTGCGCGTCAAGTTTCGCGATAGCTTCTCTTGCGAGGTCGTAACTCGAAGGACGCGCAAATATGTGAGTGTTCAATATTTGCCTACACGCATCCACACACGCTTG
>Ga0114999_10004785_pt1 | contig 16233 bp, 20 predicted proteins | sample ArcticOcean_MG_C_3_FD_89820 | JGI IMG/M metagenome (GOLD analysis project Ga0114999, IMG submission 89820) | Marine microbial communities from western Arctic Ocean - ArcticOcean_MG_CB8_126 | ecosystem: Environmental > Aquatic > Marine > Oceanic | place: Arctic Ocean: Canada Basin | collected...
GTTAGGTTACAATGGATCTAAAGCAGCCATGGAATTAATATCTAAAGCTGATGTAGTTTTAGCTCTTGGAACAAGATTAAATCCTTTCTCAACTTTACCAGGGTATGGAATAGATTATTGGCCAAAAAATGCAAACATTATTCAAGTTGATATGAATTCAGACAGAATTGGACTTACGAAGAAAGTAACAGTAGGTATATGCGGAGATGCAAAATTAGTTGCCCAACAATTACTAACTAAATTATCTTCTAAAGCTGGAGATATAGACAGACAAAAACGAAAAGATTTAATTCACCAAACAAAATCTTCTTGGTTACAAAAATTATCAAGTTTAGATCATGAAGATGATGACAAAGGAACAGTTTGGAATAAAGAAGCGAGAGAAAGAGATAAAGATAGAATGTCACCACGACAAGCATGGAGAGCAATTCAAGCTGGCATGCCTGATGATGTAATTATATCAAGTGATATAGGAAACAATTGTGCTATCGGAAATGCATACCCAACTTTTGAAAAAGGAAGAAAGTATTTGGCTCCAGGTTTGTTTGGTCCATGCGGTTACGGCTTCCCATCTATATTAGGTGCTAAAATTGGATGTCCAAATATTCCTGTAATTGGTTTTGCTGGTGACGGAGCGTTTGGAATTAGCATGAATGAAATGAGTTCATGTGCAAGAAAAGAGTGGCCAGCTATCGCAATGGTAATTTTTAGAAACTATCAATGGGGAGCAGAAAAAAGAAATTCTATATTGTGGTTTGATGATAATTTTGTTGGAACTGAACTAGATCCAGAATTAAGTTATGCAAAGGTTGCTGATGCTTGTGGATTAAAAGGTGTAACTGCAAAAACAATGGAAGAAACTACAAAAGCTATAAAACAATCGTGTGATGATCAAAAAAAAGGTATTACTACTTTTATAGAAGTTATTTTAAACCAAGAGCTAGGTGAACCGTTTAGAAGAGATGCAATGAAAAAGCCTGTACAAATAGCTGGTATTGATCTTAAAGACATGAAGACTCAACAACTATAAAAAATATTCCTATTTTTAAAATTATCAATTTAAAGTTGTCGTATTTTTGTGTTTTTGCAAAAAAGCATTACCTTTAACCTTGATAACTGCAATATTGTTTATAATTAGTGTTTATTTTCTAACTAATTATTACGTTTTAGATGAAGCTATAATAAAGGTTATATTTATTGGATTGGCGTCATTAACATTTCCACATATATTACTTGAATATTTAATTGAGAAAAATGGAAAATAAAGAAATTAAAATACTTTTAGCAGCTCCCAGAGGTTTTTGTGCTGGAGTTGTTAGAGCTATAGATATTGTAGAAAAAGTTTTAGAAAAATATGGCGCTCCTGTTTATGTAAGACATGAAATAGTACATAACAAACATGTTGTTGATGATTTAAAAAAAAAGGGTGCTATTTTTGTTGAAGAGTTAAGTGAAGTTGATGATAAATCAAGACCTGTAGTTTTTTCCGCACATGGAGTTCCAAAGATAGTGCCAATAGAGGCGCAAAATAGAAAAATTTTTTATGTTGATGCAACATGTCCATTAGTTACAAAAGTGCATAGAGAAGCGGAAAGACATCATAAAAATGGATATACAATTATTTTAATTGGTCATAAAGACCACCCAGAGGTAGTTGGGACTATGGGACAAATTCCTAAAGATAAAATAAAACTAATTGAAACCGTTAATGATGCAAATAATATAAAAGTTGTTGAACCAGTTGCGTATGTTACGCAAACAACTTTATCTGTTGATGATACTAAAGATATTATTGATGTGCTTAAAAAAAAATTTCCTAATATAAAGTCCCCAACAAAAGAAGATATATGTTACGCAACCACAAATAGACAAGATGCAGTTAAAAAGATAGCGCCGTTATGTGATATATTTTTTGTTGTTGGTAGTAAAAATTCTTCCAACTCACAAAGATTAGTGGAGGTAGCAAAAAAATCTGGATGCAATAATTCAAAATTAATAAATTTTAAAGAAGAACTTCCAATTAATTTAATAAAAAAAAGTAAAAAAATAGGAATTACATCAGGGGCATCAGCACCCGAACAATTAGTTCAAAATCTTATTAAAGAAATAAGAAAACATTGCATTGTTGTTATAGAAGAAATTGAAATTACAAAAGAAAGTGTAACCTTCAAGCTGCCAAAATTTTTAAATTAAATGAAAGACTTTTACATAGGTGATGAAGGAAGAGGTTTTCCGCTAGTACTTGTTCATGGATTTCTGGGTTCATCCAAAATGTGGGAACCTCAAATAAATTTTTTTAAAAAAAGTTTTAGAGTAATAACTCCAGATCTTCCTGGGTTTGGAAAAAATAAAAATATAAAATCTTACAATAGTATAAAATTAATGGCTAACTTATTGACAGATACTTTAAAAGAAAAAAAAATAGGTAAGTATAATTTATTGGGACATTCGATGGGAGGTATGATTGTTCAAGAAATGGTAAAATTAAATAGTCAAAAAATTTCTAAATTAATCTGCTACAGCACAGGACCAAAAGGGGAAATGCCTGGACGATTTGAAACAATAGAGCAGTCTAGAAAAAATTTAAAAAAAAATGGATTAAGTATAACAGCACAGAGAATTGCCAAAACATGGTTTGTTAAAGAAGAAAAAGCAAAATATTTTTATCTTTGTTTAGAAGCTGGCAGAACCACTAATTTAGATGCAGCACACAATGCTTTGATAGCTATGAAAAACTGGAATGGTTTAGAAAATTTAAAGAGTATTAAAAAAAAAACTTTGATAATTTGGGGTGATAAAGATAAATCTTATAATTTTAATCAAACGCAGACTTTGAATGATAATATTGATAATAGTATATTAAAAATTTTTAAAGGATGTTCACATAATATTCATCTTGAAAAACCTGATGAATTTAATTATTTAATTAAAGATTTTATAAAAAAATAAACTCTTATTTATAAATTTTATATTTTTTCATAGCAGCATTAGCTAATATTAAATTAGGATCTAAAAAGATTTTAGATAATTTAATTTTTTTAAAAGATTTAAAAGCAAAAATAGCTATTGGTAATTCAGTGCATCCAAGTATTATTTTAGTACATTTTTTTTTTATTAAATAATTAATTGCGGGTTTTATAGCTTTTTCTGCATTTTTAATTTTCCCCATTTTCACATGTTTTATTGCTCTGTTAACACTTTTAACTTGTAGGGATTTTTTTGGACTCATTAAATTAAAACTTTTATTGAAAAATTTATTGTAAACATTTGTTTTTAATGTTCCTTCTGTAGCAAGAATCCCTATTTTTGATTTTTTTTTACAATTTTTTTTAGCATGATACCAGACTTCTTTTGGCATATTTATTATTGGAATTTTAATTTTTTTTTGCAAATCTTCATACCAGTAGTGTGCTGTGTTGCATGGAATAACAATAAACTTACACCTACTTTTTTGAAGCAAAAGACATCCTGATGTTAAACTTTTTAGGACTTTATTATATTTATGTAAGTTCTCAGGCCTTCCTGGAATGTTTGATTTGTTATACAAAATGAAAAGGGGGTATTTTTGATCAACCTTACCCCTGTTTAGCATTGTTAATTTATTACAAAAATCAAGACCAGCTTGCGTTCCCATTCCTCCTAAAATGCCAATCATATTAAATAAATTCTTTCTAAATTATTTTAAGAAGGTTTATTTATACCTCGCATAAATGTTAAAATTAGACAACCCTTTTTACTATAAGAAGAGTGTTTGCTTCCGGGTTCAAAGGTTACAAAGTCTCCTTTTTTAAAGATAGCACCATCAGAGTCTATCAGCTCACCATCTAAAATAAAAAATTCTTCAAAACCAATGTGAGTATGAGAAATTGTTTTAGTTCCGGGCTCCAATTTCGATATATATGTGCCATAACCATTTTTTTTATCAAAACTTATTTTATGCCAACTCATTCCAGGAATTGTTGGCCCATATCGGTCGAAAGGTTCGAATTTCAGATTTAACGTGTCAGTTATTTTTCTTTTTTTCATTTAATATAATAATTAAAATTTTTGCCACTTGTTTATTGGTGTTAGCAAATGTTCAATATTTTTTGAATTTTTAGCAACAATACTTATATCGGCTGAGATTGAAATTCTTTCATCACTCGTTTTATTTGATGATGTTGATTGAGCAGTTTTAGAAGGAAATATATATAATTCATCAGCTTCGGGACTTGCGCTAATTATTCTTGCATTATCATAATTATCTCTAAATATACTTTTTTGTTTTTCATTTTCACCTTTAAAAATTGTCAGTGGAAAAATTCTAAGTATTTCGGGAGTAGGTTTTTTATTCATAAAAACTATTCAACAAATTTTTTTAGGTTAGGTTCAGAATAATTAGGTCCCTTCATCACTTTACCTTTTTCATTGTAAATAGGTTTTCCATCTTTACCTAATTTACTCATATTTGACCTTTGAACTTCTTTAAAACATTTATCTAAATTAACACCATAAGCATATCCAGCTCCATACGTAACATATAAAATATCTGTTAATGCATCAGCAATTTCTTTTAAATTTTTAGTTTTCATTGCTTCTTCCAATTCGTTTAATTCTTCTTGAATAAGATCAAATCTAAGCTTCATAGTTTTTTCATCAGGAAACTGAGGTTTTGTTTTTACCATTTGACCAAAAGTTTTCATAAATATTTTAACATCTTCAAAATTACTCATAAAATTATTACTCCTTTATATTGCGGTCCAACCGCCATCAACAAGAATTGAAGTTCCTGTTATCATTGATGAAGCATCAGAAGCTAAGAAAGCAACTGTAGTTGCTACATCACTTGTTTGCGCAAATCTTCCTAACGGAATATTTTTTAACATCACTTTTTTAAAATTTTTATCTTTTAAAAATTTTTTGGTCATAGGAGTAACAACAAAAGTAGGACACACAGTATTTACTCTAATATTACTTTTTGCTAAATCAATTGCCATACCTTTAGTTAAACCTTCCAAACCTGCCTTGGTCATATTGTATACACTCCTAATTGGACCACCTACGTGCGCCATTTGTGATGACATATTAATAATAGAGCCTCCTATTTTTTTTCTATTTTTAGTTTCTAACATTTTTAAGGTGCATAACTGAGCTATATTAAATGTTGCTACTGTATTAAGTTTAACTAAATATTCCATATTTTTTTTCTTAACTTTTTTAAAATGTTCTGGAATATTTGTTCCAGCTTTATTAACTAAAATATCGATTTTTTTTTGCTTATTTATAAAATTCTTTATTTGAATATAATTAGTAACATCGCAAGCATAAGAAACACACTTAGATTTTAATTTTTTTATTTTTTTTTTTACTTTTTCCTGATCTTTTTGAGTTCTGCTTATAATAATTAAATTAGCACCAGCTTCAGCTAAAGCGATAGCGCATGCCATACCAATACCTTTTCCAGCACCTGTGACTAAAGCAGTTTTATTTTTTAAATTAATTTTTTTAAGATACATGTCTATAAAAGCACTTTAAAATCAGTATAAATTAATTCTACAGCAACTACTACTATTGTAATTAACCCCACCCAAGCAATCCATCTATATTTTTTTATCCACCTAGATATAATATTAGCAACTGTAGCCATAAGAATAATAGACAAAACCAAACCAAAGACCAACAAAATATAATGATTTTTGGCTACACCAGCTACACCAAGTACATTATCTAAACTCATACTCACATCGGCAATTACTAATGTTATAATAGCTTTAAAAAAATTCGATTTATCAGCAATAATTTTTTTATTGTTTGAAATTTCATTTTTAATTACATCCTTATAAAGCTTATAAGAAATATACAGAAGAAGTAGTCCACCTATAAATCTAAGACCATTAATTTGGAACAAATAAGCAGTGATCAAAGTGAAAAAAATTCTTAAAATAATTGCCAATGCGATACCCCAGAATATAATTTTTTTTCTTAATTTATAATCAAATTGTGAAGCGACCATTCCAATAATAATTGCATTATCACCTGCCAAGACAAGATCTATAAAAACTATCTGAAAAAAAATAATTAGTTGTTCAGTCATATTTTGCTATCTTCTATTATCATGTCTGCAGCTTTTTCAGCAATCATTATAGTTGGTACGTTGGTATTTCCAGAAGTAATATTGGGCATTATTGATGCAGTTTATGGTTTTACAAATTATAGGTTTAATTTTAATTATAGTGTTTCCACAGCTTGTGTTGTGGTTACCAAACTATATTTACGGACCTTAATGTATTTAAAATTTTATAATAAGTTTTTCTTTTTTAAATTTATGAATAATTAAGTTTTCTCCATTTCCTTTTCTATCGATTACTAAAAAACTAGTATCTTCAGTTGAAATTAAAGGAAAATGCCAAATACCTGGTTTATAATTTATTCCTATTTTTGGAGGAATAACAAAAGATTCAATTTTTTTTATATCAGGTAAATCACCATGAGGAGCCACCAATGATAAGAAAGTTATTTCTTTCATGGGCATAAAAGCTTGACTACCTAAAGGATGTTTTTCCATCATATCAATTTGCATTGGAAAAGTTCTTTTTAGTGCAGAAAATATACTTACTATAGTTTTTCCTTCATTTTTAGAAGTATTAATATTTGCCAAATCATCAAAACGTTTTGCATATCCAGCGTTTATATCAATTGGCTTAATCTTATCTACAGATATGAGATCTCCATATTGAGCAAAATTATTTCTAGTAACATTTATAGGTTTAATAATAATTTCCATTATTCAGCTCTTCCAAAAGCTTTAATTCTAGAAATGCCACCATCAGGAAATATATTAATTCTTATATAATTAATTTTTTTATCTTTCATAAGGGTATTTTTAAAGTTATGTTTTTTGTGTGCATGAAGTTTTACTTTATTTAGTAATAGTTTCCATTTTCTAGACTTATTAATAATTGTACTACTTTTTATTTTACCATTTAAGAGAGCCGCTTGTAGTGAACATTTGTCAGGATAATTACCTTTAAAGTGATGAGTGTCTATCTGTATTGAAGAAACTTTTCCTTCTGTGGCACATTTAAGAATAAGCCAATCAAAGTTTTTCCCTCTACTTCTTCTTGTTTCCCATCCATCGCCCATATTTTTTCCATTACCTGGAGCTAGAATGTTTTCAGCTCTTCCAAAATGTTCATTATTACAAGCTATTGGGATTGCTCCATTTAATACTGAAGTAAGGTTTATTATTTTTTTATCAAATTTTTTTTTAACTTCCATAGAGCCATAAACTCTTAATCTTGCTACTCCACCATCAGGATAAATATTTAATTTCAAATGAGTAAATATAGATTTATTTTTTATATTAAAGAAGTGGTGACTATTTGGTTTAGTGGTTTTTTTATTTAAAATCTTAATCCAATTGGAATTTTTATTAGGTAATTTTTTTTTACTAAAACAAGCTTCTAATGAAACTTTACTAGGTTGGTTTCCATTGAAGTAGGATGTATCTATGTCTATCTTATTTATTTTACCAGGCTTACCTAACTTTAAAATTAAATAATCATGACCTTTATTTCTTTTTCTCCTAGTTTCCCAACCGTCCATCCATTTTCCGTGTTTATCAAATACTCCTTCTTTAAATACTGGAGGCCATGGATTGATTATTCTTTTTGCTGCTGCAAAAAATTCATCAGTTTTATAAACAATTTTTGTGCCTAAACGTGATTGTGCTAAATCAATCAATCCATTTAAATAAATATATTTTTTTTTTTTCATTAAGAAAATTATATATCTGAATAGTTTTTAATCCAGTGTTTAGCTATATCAATTCTTTTACAAATCCAAACATCTTCATGTTTTTTAACATATTCTAAAAATTTTTTTAACGATTGAATCCTTCCAGGTCTTCCAATTAATCTACAGTGTAATCCAAGTGACATCATTTTGGGTTTTGTTTTACCTTCAGTATATAGCACATCAAAACTATCTTTAAGATAAGTATAAAATTGATCACCACAGTTGAACCCTTGTGTGGTAGCAAATCTCATGTCGTTATTATCTAGTGTATAAGGAATTATTAATTGTTTTTTTTTACCTCGAATTTCCCAATAAGGAAGATCATCATTATAGGAGTCGCTATCATAAAGAAAACCACCTTCTTCCATAACTAGATCTCTAGTATTTGGGCTGCAACGTCCTGTATACCAACCCAAAGGTCTTTGTCCAAATATTTTTTTAATTGATTTTATTGCTAAATACATATGTCTTTTTTCATTTGTTTTAGAAATATTTTGATAGTCTATCCATCTCCATCCATGTGATGCAATTTCGTAATCTGAATTTTTTATTGCATTACAAACTTCTAGATTTCTTTCTAAAGCCATCCCAACACCAAAAATAGTTACTGGGATTTTTTCTTCTTTAAAAAGTTCGTGAATTCTCCAAAATCCTCTTCTTGAACCATATTCATAAATGGATTCCATATTAATGTGTCTTCCTTTAATAGGCTGCGTTCCAATTATTTCTGATAAAAAATTTTCTGAATGTTTATCGCCATGTAAAATAGAATTTTCTGAACCTTCTTCATAATTTAAAACTATTTGAAGAGCTAATTTGGCGTTATTTGGCCATTTTATTGTAGGTGTTTTGGAACCATAGCCAATCATATTTCTTGGATATTTCTTTTTCATAGAATAAAATATTTATATATTAAATTAAAAAAAAATTCATAACAAAATTGAAATTAGAGGTAGATTATGGCTATAAAATATTTAAAAAAAGCAATTAAAAATCCATCCACAGATGATCACAAAACGAGAGAAATTGTACAAAACATTCTAGATGATATTGAAAAAAGAAGAGAAGAGAGTATTAAAGAAATAACAAAAAAATTCGATAAGTATGAGGGTGATATAGTGCTTTCTGAGGAAAGAATAGAAGAAGCTATAAAAAAAGTAAATCAAAAAACAAAAGATGACGTGAAGTTTGCTTATGATAGAGTCAAAAAGTTTGCTGAACATCAACTTAAAAGCATGAATAATAATTTTGAAGTTGAGTTGTCAAAAGGTTTATTTGCAGGACAAAGACTTATTCCAGTTGATACAGCAGGTTGTTATATACCTGGAGGAAGATATGCTCATATTTCTTCAGCTGTAATGGCAATTACACCAGCTAAGGTAGCTGGGGTTAGAAACATTATTTGTGCAAGTCCTCCAAAAAATGAAAACGGAGCAAACCCTGGGATTATCTATGCAGCTAATCTTTGTGGTGCTGATGTTATATTAAATTTAGGTGGAATAGCTGCAATTGGTTCAATGGCATATGGATGTTTTGGAAACCCACCAGTAGATTTTTTAGTTGGAGCTGGTAACCAGTATGTAGCTGAAGCTAAAAGAATAGTTTATGGAAAAGTTGGAATTGATCAGTTTGCTGGGACAACAGAGATTGCAATTATTGCTGACAAGTCTGCTGATAAAGAAATAGTTGCAGTGGATATAGTTGGTCAAGCAGAACATGGATATAATTCTCCTGGATGGTTATTTACTACAGATAAATCTTTAGCTGATTATGTAATGAAAAGGATTCCTGAATTAATTAAAGAACTACCTGAACTTCCAAGAAAAAATGCTGAAGAAGCATGGAAGGATTATGGTGAAGTAATTCTTTGTGATTCAAGTGAAGAAATGGCCACAGTAAGTGATCAATATGCTTCCGAACATTTGGAGGTTCATGCAAAAAATTTAGATTGGTGGTTGAAGAGATTAAGAAATTATGGATCTTTGTTTTTGGGAGAAGAAACTACAGTTGCGTATGGTGATAAATGTTCTGGTACAAATCATATTTTACCAACCAAAGGCGGAGGAAGATATACAGGAGGTTTATTTGTTGGAAAGTTTATTAAAACATTAACATTCCAAAGAATGAGTAAAGAAGCAAATAAAGTAGTCGGCGCGACTGCAGCAAGATTAGCAAGAGCTGAAGGAATGGAAGCTCACGCAAGAACAGGTGATATAAGATTGAAAAAATATGGTCATTCAGTTTAATTATGCATGCTCTTGTTTATACAGGTACACAAGAATTAATTTATAGAGAGGAAAAAAATCCAAAAATTGTTATTTTTGAGACAATTTTATCCTTGTATTTTTTTAAAATTTTTAGGATAGTGATTTCATATGGATTATGAACTTTTTATATTAAATGGCTATGGCAAGTTTGTTTGGTCTGCGTTTATCTTTACTTTCTTAATTTGTTTGACGCTTTACTTAAAAACTAGAAAAAGTTTAAAAAAACAAGAAAAAATATTCCTACAAGAGTACGGTCATTTACAAAGTGAAAGTTTAAAAGAAGTTAAACAGAAAAAAATAGCAAAAGAAGCTTTATCTGCAAGCTAAATTTAAATTCCTTAAATTATTTATTAGAACAAAATGTTAGTTAAAAAAGTTAAATCAAGAATTTTATTCTTATTTCTCTTATTTATTTCTTTTTCGATAATTATTTTTGTTATTCTTAAATCTTTAGAAGAAAACGTTGTTTATTTTCTATCTCCAACTGAAATTTTTAATAAAACAGATATTTCCTTAAATAAAAAAATAAGAATAGGTGGACTAGTTAAAATAAACTCTATTAATAAAAAAAATACATCTATAAATTTTATCATTACCGATCTTAAAAATGAAATTATAGTGACTTATGAGGGGCTTGTTCCTAATTTATTTGCTGAAGGAAAAGGTGTAATTGCTGAAGGTAATTTAAAAGATAAAAAATATTTTCTTGCTAAAAAAATATTAGCAAAACATGACGAAAACTATATGCCTCCTGAAGTTAAAAAGGCTTTGGAGAATACAAATAATTAGATTATATAAAAAATGTTAAAAAAATTATTTCCAAATAAAATTCTTTCAATAAAAAATAAAACAATAAATAATTTAATAGTTCTACTTGCTATAGTTATAGCTATTGGACTTTTTTATTCACTAATAATATCTCCTCCAGATTATATACAGGGTGATTCTGTAAGAATTATGTACGTACATGTTCCTTCTTCGTTTATAGCTATTGGATGTTTTGCTTTTATAGGAATAGCTTCAGTTTTAAATTTAGTTTTCAAAAATAAACTTATGCCACTTTTAGCAAAAAGTTGGTCTGGAATAGGATTTATATTTTCTATAATTTCAATAGTTACTGGCTCTCTATGGGGAAAGCCCACATGGGGAATCTGGTGGGTTTGGGATGCCCGATTAACATCCATGACAATTTTGTTACTTTTTTATATAGCGTATATTTTAACTTGGAAGTTTATAAAAAAATATGAAGATGCAAATAAAATATCTTCAGTTATTGCAATTGTTGGTTTATTTAATTTGCCTATAATAAAATATTCAGTAGATTGGTGGGAAACACTTCATCAACCATCAAGTATAACACTTACATCAGCACCAACAATTCATTATACGATGTTAATTCCTTTAATTATTATGTTTTTAGGAATGTTAATTTATTCAGTAATTATTTTTTTAATGAAATATAAAACGGAAATTATTAAGTTTAAATTAAGTAATAAAAAAAAAATTAAATAGTATTATCTATTTCAAAATTTTATTAAATTTTTTATTATTAAAAAATGAAATAAAAAATCCAATTATAAGGAAAACAAAAGGCAAAAACCAAAGGGCTAATGTATTTAACTTAAGTGGAGGTTTAAGAAGTATAAAGTCACCATACCTATCTGATAGAAATTTGTATATTTCTTTATCATTTTTACCATTTTTAATCTTATCCCTAATCAAGATACGTAAATCAGTAGCAAGTGGCGCATCAGATTCATCGATTGATTGATTCTGACAAACCATACATCTTATATTTTTAGATATGTTACGAGCTCTCATTTCTTGTTTAGTATTTTTTAAAATTTCATCAGGCTCTAACGAATAAGAATCATCTGAATTAAATTGGATTAAAATAATAGATAAAAGTATTAAGAAAACTTTTTTCATAATTATTTTATTTCCTTAAGTAATAAGTTCATTTTTCTGTATATTTTTTTTGTTACAGGGCCAACATGGCGATATTTAACAACACCTTTGGAATCAATAATAAAAGTTTCTGGTATTCCATACACTCCCCAGTTTATTGCAATTTTTCCTTTATTATCAATAGCAATATCTGAATAAGGATTACCTAATTTTTTTAGCCATTTAATTGCTTTTTCTGGATTATCTTTATAATTTATTCCTATTACTTTTAAATTTTTATCTGCAAATTTTTTTATAAAGATATGTTCATCTCTGCACGGTTTACACCACGAAGCAAAAAAATTCACTAGTATAATTTCTTTTCCAATGTAATTAGAGGAAAAAAATTTTTCACCTTTCAGCAAAGATTCAGACTCAAAATTTTTTATTTTTTTATTTAATAAAGCTGATGGTATTTCAGAAGGGTTTCTTTCAATAATAAGTAAATAGAAAAATACTAACAAAACAATTATGAACAAAAAAATTGGGAATTTTAAAAGATATTTATTCATTTTGGTAAATTTTTTAGATTTCTATTTATTGAAATAATTCCACCAAGAAATATCACAAAAGATCCAATCCAAATCCAAATTACAAGTGGGTTATAATACGCTCTAACTGTCCAACCAATATCTTTATTTCCTTTTCCAAGAACTATATATAAATCTCTTAAAAAATTAGTATCTATAGATACTTCAGATGTATAATTACCTGTTATTGGATAAAATCTATTTTGAGGTTTTAATGTTGCAATAAGATTTTTATTATTGTTATAAACTAAAAAATTACCCTCTAAAGCTAAATAGTTTGGTCCTTTAATTTCTTTTATTTGATTAAACAAGATGTTGTAATTATTAATTTTAATCTCATTATTAATTTTCATTTTAGTAATTTTTTCTATTTGCCAAATTGAAGAACCCGTAATTCCTAATATTAATAATCCGACTCCTAAGTGAGCTACAATCATACCAATTTGATGATTAATTTTTTTTTTATAAAGTATAAAAAGATTGTTAGAAATTATCCAGAAAGCTAAAAAAATACCAAATACACCAATAACACTATATAATTCATAAAATGAAAAAATTAATATAGTCATTAATAATGTAACAAATGTAGTGGGGAGTATTTTCTTAATTATTTCTAATTTATTTTCTTTCCCCCAAGATAAAATTGGACCAATCCCCATAATTAGAATAGCTGGCATTATTATTGGGATTACCGTTGAATTATAATAAGGTTCTCCAACAGATATTTTATTGCTTGTAATAGATTCTACTAATAGAGGGTAAATGGTTCCTAAAAATACTGTTGCGCACACGATAACCATAAAAATATTATTAATTAAAATTGCTCCTTCTTTACTAAAAAAAGAGAAATAATTATTATCAAAATACTTTTTTGATTTTGACCCAAATAAAACTAGAGAATAAATTCCTAATATAGCAGTAAATATAAGAATATACATTCCTCTAGAAGGATCTAAAGCAAAAGTATGAACGCTTGTTAGGATTCCAGACCTTACAAGAAAAGTTCCCACAACACTTAAAAGAAATGCAAGTATTGCTAATAACAGAACCCATGCTTGAAGTGATTTTTTTTTTTCAACTACAATGAGAGAATGAAGTAATGCAGTTCCTAAAAGCCATGGCATAAAAGAAGCATTTTCAACAGGATCCCAGAACCACCAGCCACCCCAACCCAATTCATAATAGGCCCAAAGAGAACCCAGTGCAATTCCAATTGAAAGGAAAGTCCAAGCTGCCATTACAAATGGTTTCATATAATTATACCAGAAAATTGTTTCGTTTTTACTTAAGCTCAAGGTCGCAACACTCATGGAAAAAGCAGCAGAGAAACCTACATAGCCTAAATATAAAAGTGGTGGATGAATAGCTAATGCTGGATCTTGCAAAATAGGATTAAAACCTAATCCATTTTCTTCAATTGAGAGCATTTTCTTAAAAGGATTTGATGTAAGAATAGTAAAAAGTATAAAGCCAATTGTTATAAATGATTGTGTTTCAAGAGTTTTAAAAATAAAAATAGAATTTTCTTTATTATATAATTTATAGATAAAATAATTGAACATAGTTAATACAAGAATCCACAACAACATAGATCCTTCATGGTTACCCCAAACACCTGAAATTTTATAAATTAATGGTTTTGTAGTATGCGAATTTTGAAAAACGTTAACTAAACTAAAATCTGAAATAACATGAGCATACATTAATAAAAGAAAAGATAGTAAAGATGTAATTAATAATCCATTAACACTTATTGCAATAAAATTTAATTGATTTTTTTTTCTTGAAAAAAAAAATTGAGAAATAGAAAAAAGCAAAGATAACCAGAGGGAAAAATTTCCTAAAGATGATGTCATAAACTAATTAATAATACTAATTTTTTTAGATTAACCAAGTGCAACTATTGAAGCAGCTATAGAAGCTAAACGTGCTTCTGCTTCATCAGAGCGACTAGTAATTACAACTGGTGCTTTTCCTCCCAATACAACACCAGCAGCACAAGCTCCCATAAAATAAATCATCATTTTAACTAGTGCATTTCCTGTTTCAATATTTGGAACTAACATTATATCAACGTCACCTGAAACAGAATTTTTTATTCTTTTAATAGCGGCAGATTTTTTTGATACTGAATTATCGAAGGCTAAAGGACCAAAAACATCAGCTTCAATGTTTTCTTCTCTAGCTCTTTTAGTAATTGTATCAGCCTCAATTGAGCTAGGTACACTTTCTATTATTTCTTCAGTAGCTGAAAGAACAGCAACTTTAGGTCTTGAAATTCCAATTTTTTTTGCAAAATCAACAGCATTTCTAAGTATATGCATCTTCACTTCTAATTTGGGTAATACATTAACAACTCCGTCAGTAATTATAAAAGGTTTATCGTTAGTATCTAAAGTCATATGCCAAACATGGCTTAATCTTTTTTTTCCTATTAAATTAAAATCTCTTTTTAAAATAGCCTTCATCAATATATCAGTGTGAATATGCCCTTTAACTATGATTTTAACCTTATCTTCACTCGCAAGTTTTACAGCTATTGGAGCTGTGGCATTTTCATTTTTTTCATCAATTATATTATATTTAGATATGTCCCACTTTAACTTATTAGCATATTTTTCAATTTCATTTCGATTACCAATAAATGTTGGATTAATTAAGTTATGCTCGACAGCTTTATGAACTGATTCCATAGGAAATATTTCCCCAGCATTAACAATAGCTGCATCAATAATGCCAGATTTTTTAGCAACTTTTATTAAGTTATGAGGACAAACAATTTTTTTATTTGATAGCATTGTGTATTTAGCTCTTCTAATATACCTTTTTTAAAGTTTGTTAAAGAAGCTTTACTGTAATATTTATTTCAACTAACTTACAATTTTAAAAATATGACCACAACAAACTATAAAGCTATTGTAAGTAAATTAAAATTTGAAGGTAGAGCATTTATCAATGGTAAATATGTAGATGCTATCGATGGAAAAAAATTTGAAAGTGTAAATCCAGCCACAGGAGAAGTTCTTTGTTCTGTCGCAAAATGTAACTACAAAGATGTAGATTTAGCAGTCAGAGCTTCAAAAAAAGCTTTTGAAAGCGGAGTCTGGTCAAAAAAATCTCCAGAATTTAGGAAAGATATTTTACTTAAATTTGCTGAGTTATTACGAAAATACGGTATAGAAAATTCAGTAATTGAGTGTGTTGATACAGGAAAATTAATTAGTGATTGTATTAATGAAGTTGCAAATGATACCCCAATGCATTTTCAATGGTATGCTGAATTAATTGACAAAACTTTTGGTAAAGTTTCTCCAACAGACCCTTCGATAACAAGTTTAATCGTTAAAGAACCTATCGGTGTTGTAGCAGGTGTAGTCCCTTGGAACTTTCCACTAATGATGGCAGTTTGGAAAACAGCACCAGCCTTAGCTGCGGGATGTTCAGTAATAATTAAACCCGCTGAGGATACTCCTTTGTCAGCAATAAGAATTGCTAAAATAGCTCAAGAAGCAGGAGTTCCTGATGGTGTGTTTAATGTTGTGCCGGGCTTTGGTGAAGTTGGTGAATCTTTGGGAAGACATAATGATGTTGATGCCGTTTCATTTACAGGATCAACAGAAGTTGGTGGTTTGTTCATGAAATATTCTGGTGAAAGTAATTTAAAAACTATAGGTCTTGAAATGGGTGGAAAAAGCCCATTTATAGTTTTAGAA
>Ga0114999_10004787_pt1 | contig 16230 bp, 17 predicted proteins | sample ArcticOcean_MG_C_3_FD_89820 | JGI IMG/M metagenome (GOLD analysis project Ga0114999, IMG submission 89820) | Marine microbial communities from western Arctic Ocean - ArcticOcean_MG_CB8_126 | ecosystem: Environmental > Aquatic > Marine > Oceanic | place: Arctic Ocean: Canada Basin | collected...
CCCTTGCTCATGGGGGCTTTAGCTATGGCTATTGGAAACGTTAAGTGGTTCAACAATGCCAAGGGGTACGGGTTTATATTGCCCGATGACAGTGGGGAAGACCTTTTCGCCCACTATTCAGCCATCGAAATGGATGGCTACAAGACTTTGAAGGCAGGTCAGACGGTTTCCTTCGACATTGTCGAAGGTCCAAAAGGGCTGCACGCGGTGAATATTCAATACGCGGGCGGTGAAGAAGATGCTGACGAACTGGAACTGGATGCAACGGACGAGCAGGCGATCGATGGGGATGGGGCGGACCAGAACGAGAGATTGAGCGTGTCTGTAGATCTTCCCAGCGAGTCGTCGGATGACTTCAAAACAGGCCGCAACGATACGCGAGACGCATCTTCCGCTTGATCCAAGCGCGTCGCTCTTTTACCTAACTTTAGGAAGGTTCTTGTCGATATTCCGGGCTATGACGCATACCTGATGGGTAGGCGTGACCGCGCGACAAAATACTTGAGTATCGTGGACACACACTAGTTCGTTCTTGTCCAGAAACTCACATCCTGTGAATTTCTTCCCACGATTGTCCTCCTTGCGGAGGGAAAACCTTTGAAAAACCTACGGCTTTTGGCTCCGAGCCGGTTAGTCCATTGCCTCAATCATCGCAGCACCAAATTCCGAACACGAGAGCAAGGTCGCTCCAGTCATCAGCCGCTCAAAGTCATAAGTGACGGTGGCATTTCCAATGGCACCTTCTGTACCTTTGATGATGAGATCCGCTGCTTCTCGCCAACCCATATAGCGCAACATCATTTCCGCCGACAAAATCAACGAACCCGGATTCACTTTGTCCTGGCCTGCATACTTTGGCGCCGTTCCATGGGTTGCTTCAAACAAAGCAATGGTGTTGCCGATATTGGCGCCGGGCGCGATGCCGATCCCGCCAACCTGCGCGGCCAACGCGTCCGACAGATAGTCGCCGTTGAGGTTCATCGTGGCAATCACATCGTACTCATCAGGACGGGTTAGGATTTGCTGCAGCATTGCGTCGGCAATGACATCCTTGATTATGATCTCTTTGCCCGTCGTGGGGTTCTTCATCACATGCCAGGGCCCACCATCCAAGGGCGTTGCGCCGAATTCTGCAACGGCCAACTCATACCCCCAATCCTTAAAGGCGCCCTCCGTGAACTTCATGATGTTGCCTTTGTGGACAAACGTCAGAGAATCACGATCTTCCTCGAGGCAATACTGCAACGCTTTGCGAATCAGGCGTTGACTGCCTTCAAGCGAAATCGGCTTGATGCCGATGCCGCAATGCTGGGGGAATCGAATCTTGTTTACGCCCATTTCATTTTGCAAAAACGCCAAAATCTTTTCTGACCCTTCTGAATCTGCTTCCCATTCGACGCCCGCGTATATGTCTTCGGTATTTTCGCGAAAAATTACCATATTGGTCTTTTCCGGTGACCTTACCGGACTAGGCACGCCAGTAAACCAACGCACCGGGCGTTGGCATATGTAAAGGTCCAATTCTTGCCTCAGTGCAACATTGAGCGATCGAATACCCCCCCCGACCGGCGTCGTCATCGGTCCTTTGATGCCGATGATGAATTCGCGCATGGCATCAAGGGTTTCTTCGGGCAGCCACTCGTCGGCACCGTAGACTTCGAGACTTTTCTCGCCCGAATAGATTTCCATCCATGAAATCTTGCGCTCACCGCCATATGCCTTAGCAACCGCAGCGTCAACAACATCGATCATCACCGGAGTGATGTCCACGCCAATGCCGTCGCCTTCTATGAACGGAATGATGGGGTTATCCGGAATGGTTAAGCTATTGTCGGCGTTAACGGTTACGCGTTCACCGTCAGCGGGCACACTGATGTGCTGATAGGCCATGGGTTGCTCCTGCAAATAAAACAATAGGGCCCTCACCAGTCTTGGCGCGTGCCCAGGGTTTCGAAAAGCGCGGGAGTATATCACTGGATGCGTGAAGATTTCTCGCTCAGAGGCTGTCGCTAACTGATCCTTCTACTGAAGGAGGAGTTCAGCCTCTATTATAACTCGCAGGAACAGTGGCTCTCACCTTCTTAAACGTCTTCGGCTTCTTCGCTCCAAGTTTTGGCACGCGAAATATCGCCGCGAGTCGATTGCACCCATTGCTCAGAATTCTCGGTGAGCTCACGTTTCCAGAACACGGCATCGGTTTTCAAATAATCCATGATGAATTGAGCGGCGGCAAACGCCACTTCGCGGTGCGCCGATGCCACCATAACGAGCACAATCTGCTCAGTCGGCGCCATCGTGCCCACACGATGGGTTACGTGGGTAGACAGCAAGGGCCATCGCGTCTGTGCCTGATCAAGGATGGCGACAATGCTCTGTTCGGTCATGCCCGGGTAATGTTCGAGCGTTAACGTCGCTACTTCGCTGCCATCACCCGCATCGAGGTTACGGTCGCGCACCAACCCCACGAAGCTTACGATCGCGCCGACCGACGGTCCAAGCGCTGCGCGCATGGACCGATAGACTTCATCGGTGCTGAAGTCAGCTTCTTGAACACACACCCGCTGCACGGCTACCCGCCTGTTACCGGCGGCAAAAAAGCGACCTCATCACCCACACTGAGCGCGCAGTCGCCCTCAATGAGCGTTTGATTCACTGCGATTCTAACGTTGTCCCGCATGAGCAAAGTCAACTTTTCAGCGCCCAAGAGGTGGTTAAGCGTAGCCATTAGACCTTCGATTGAAGTCGCATCAACGCGCGTTTCAGCGATGCCAACTTCCTCGCGCAATGATGCGAAAAATTTCACCGTGATTGCACTCATGACTCTTCGCTTGACTCTTCGCTTCGGAGAAAATCCCCACTTTTGCCGCCTTGTTTCTCAATTAGACATATCTGTGCGATTACCATCGCCTTATCGATGGCCTTGCACATGTCGTATACCGTGAGCGCGGCAACACTTGCGGCAGTCAACGCTTCCATCTCTACGCCGGTTTGTCCCGTGACTCTGCACTCAGTTTCGATCTGGAGCGTGGTGGCGTCTCGCCAAGCAAACTCCACCGCAACCTTGGTCAGCCCTAACGGGTGGCACAACGGAATTAGATCCGCGCATCGTTTCGCTGCTTGAATGCCGGCAATACGTGCAACCGCCAACACCTCGCCCTTGGACAGCGAGTTTTGTTGAATTGCATCACGCGTTTGCGGCTGCATAATAACGAGCGCACGCGCCTTCGCACGGCGCGTGGTGGCAGGTTTATCGCTCACATCAACCATATTGGCTTCACCAGCCGCATTTATGTGACTCAACAAATCGCTCATGTCGGCAATTATGCACTAAAGACCCCGGATTGACTGTCATCGGTGATGTCGCTCAAGTCTTCCCGCGCATTCGCACATACAAGTCAAATTTAACGCCACGCCCGATTCGCAGTAAGATCGGCGTTTGCTAACCGTCGCAATCGATCCATGAGCAGCGTAAAGGTCAAGAAGGTCATTCTCGGCATGTCCGGCGGGGTCGACTCATCGGTTGCCGCACATTTGCTGCAAACCCAAGGCTTCTACGTAGAAGGCTTGTTCATGAAGAACTGGGAAGAAGACAACGGTACGGAATATTGCACCGCGATTCGCGACCTTGAAGATGCCCAATCGGCGTGCGAACGGTTCGGCATACAACTGCACATAGCCAATTTTTCCGCAGAATATTGGGACAACGTCTTCGCCGAATTCTTACTCGAATACCAGCGTGGGCGCACACCCAACCCCGATGTGCTGTGCAACCGTGAAATCAAGTTCAATCAATTCGCCCACTACGCAGAAATGCTCGGCGGGGACTTCATCGCGACAGGTCATTACGCCATGGCGGATACGAGCCACGGCGAATACAGGTTGATGAAAGCCCTCGACCGCAACAAGGACCAAACCTATTTCTTGCAAGCGGTGCCGCGCGAGCAACTAAGGAAGTGCCTATTCCCTTTGGGTGATTATCGCAAACCAAGAGTGCGCGAATTGGCCGTGGAGTTAGGCCTAGCTAACCACGACAAGAAAGACAGCACGGGGATCTGTTTTATCGGCGAGCGCCGGTTCGCCGATTTTCTGGGCAACTACATAGAAGATCTCCCCGGGCCGATTACGGACCTCCAAGGGCGGGTTCTCGGAGAACATCCTGGCTTGCACTACTACACACTCGGTCAGCGGCAAGGAATCAACCTCGGCGGGATACGCGGTCGGCCTGATGCGCCGTGGTATGTCGTTGCCAAAGACGTAACACCAAATGTCTTGGTTGTCAGCCAAGATACATGTGACTTGAACGGCACGTGGCTGCGTGCGAGTCAGCCCAACTGGTTACACGAAGTAACTCTGCCTTACGAATGTGCTGCAAAGATTCGATACCGCCAGCAGGATCAGCGCTGCACCATTTCTCAAGCAGCGGACGGCCAACTCCTGGTACGATTCAGGCAACCGCAGCGCGCTATCGCGCCTGGGCAATACGTTGCTTTTTACACTGGTGACGTGCTGCTAGGCGGCGCTCGGATTGAAATCACTGACAATGGATTGCGCGGCCAAATATGAGCACAACGTCGATAAACCCACTCTTTGCGATCAGCGCCGTCGACGGACGGTACCGTACGAAAGTCGAAAGCCTGGCCCCCTACGTGAGCGAATTTGGCTTGATACGGTATCGCGTACAGGTTGAGTGCCGCTGGTTTGACTATCTTGCGCGCTGTCCCGACGTCCCGGAACTTGCCACGCTCAGCAAAGCCGACTCGGAATTCGTCTTAGCGATTGGCGACCAATTCGATGCCGCTCACGCTGAGCAAGTCAAAGCATTCGAGGCGGTGACCAACCACGATGTGAAGGCCGTGGAGTATTTCGTCAAGGACAAGATCCGCCAAAACGCCGTGCTGGCCGGATCGGTCGAATGGGTGCATTTTGCGTGCACGTCGGAAGACATCAACAACACCGCCTACGGCCTTATGCTCAGCGAGGCACGTGAGCAAGTTATTCTGCCAACCATGGACTCGGTCATTAGCACAATTGATGATGTGGCGCAGGCGACCGCAGAACTCGCGATGCTGTCACGCACTCACGGCCAAACCGCTTCGCCCACAACACTGGGTAAAGAACTCAAAAACGTCTGCGCGCGTCTCTCACGGCAACGAGATCAGTTTGCCGGCAACACCATACTGGCCAAATTCAACGGCGCTGTCGGCAATTTCAACGCCCACGCCAGCGCCTATCCAGACGCCGACTGGCCAACGATCTCGGCGCGCTTTATCGCCGAACTCGGGCTCACAAACAACGCCTGGACTACGCAGATCGAACCGCATGACTATATGGCGGAACTGTTTCATGCGCTGTGCCGGTTCAATCAGGTGCTGCTCGACTTCGATCGCGACATTTGGGGTTACATCGCTATCGACTACTTCAAACAACGCAAAGTCGACGGGGAGACCGGCTCTTCCACAATGCCGCATAAGATCAACCCCATCGATTTCGAAAACTCCGAAGGCAACCTTGGGGTGGCCAATGCACTACTCGAACACATGGCGAGCAAATTGGTTGTTTCACGATGGCAGCGCGATCTGTCCGATTCGACCGTACTGCGCAACATTGGTGCTGCGCTCGGCTACTGCCTCATCGCCTACCAAGCCACCCTGCGGGGTTTGAGTCGTCTGGAGGTCAACCAGGAAACAATAACCACTGACGTCAGCACCAGTTGGGAGGTCTTGGCCGAACCGGTGCAAACGGTCATGCGCAAGTACGGGATGGAAGAACCGTATGAGCAGCTAAAATCCGCTACCCGCGGTCAACAACTCGACGAAGCCCTATTTCAAGAGATTCTCGCCAAGCTAAGCCTACCGGCAGACGCGATCAAGGAGCTTGCCCAACTGCGTCCTGAATCCTATACCGGATATGCAGCGTCGCTTGCACGTAAAAAGCTAGACTAATGGCACTCACGACCCATGTCATTCGTGCTGATTGGCACGAATTTCGCGAAGCGTTACAACGCATTCGCCAGGTCGTGTTTATCGAGGAGCAAGTAGTACCACGTGATCTCGAATGGGATGGCGAAGACGAAACAAGTCATCACTTCTTAGCCCTCAACGAAGCGGGACAATACATCGGTTGCGCTCGACTGATGGCAAACAGCCAAATCGGACGCATGGCCGTGCTAATCGCACAACGCGGGAACGGCATCGGTGCACAACTGCTCGATGCAGCACTCGATCACGCCCGTGAACTAGGCTTCCGCGAAACCTTTCTACATGCCCAGACTTACGCCATCGGTTTCTATCAAAAGGCCGGTTTCGTGTCCTTCGGCGACGAATTCTCGGAAGCCGGAATCGCGCACCAAGCAATGCGACTGGTGTTTCCACTGGATTTCGATCCGCCAGAAGGGATAGAAGATGCAGAACCTAACGTACGCTATCAGCCTGTGCGGGAGACCCTCACCCAGCCCGGACCACAAACCGCGGCATTCGACGACCTAACTACAACGCGCGAACATTTACTAAAAACCATTAGTGCTGCCAAACGCAGAGTCCTGATCATGAGTCCGTTGCTCGATAGTGTTCTATTCGATGATCCGGAACTCGTGGAGGCGCTCTCCACTTTAGCGCGCAGCGCCCAACGTGTCGAGATTCGGATCCTTATTTTCGACAGCAAACTAATCGTTCAACGCGGTCACGGCATTGTCGAGCTGGCGCGGCATTTGGAGGAGAAAGTCAAAATCCGTCGCGTCGAACAGAACTTCAATCCAAAGACATCGCAGTTTGTCTCTGCGGACCTTGACGGGTATTGGCTCTTGCCCAATCACGAAGTGTACGAAGGCGTGAGCGACCTTGCAGACCCGGTGACCACCAAACGGTTGAACGAAGTCTTTGCAACCCTCTGGGCAAAAAATCAGATGGATCCTGAACTACGATTGTTGAGGATCTAAGCCATCAGGCAGGTTCCCAAGCCGCAGCGATTAAACCCTGCAATTGTGCATAATCGTGCGCAACCGAATATTGAGGAAACTCGGCTCGCACATTGTCCGGGGCACAGAAAAAGAAACCGCGGTCGGCCTCTTCCAACATTGAGACGTCGTTAAACGAGTCACCTGCGGCTATGACGCGATAGTTGAGCGACTTAAACGCTTGCACGGAACATCGTTTCGGGTCCGGCTGACGTATTACGTACCCGGTGATGCGATCGTTCTTCACAACCAAGCGATGGCACAAAATGAGTGGCCTATCCAACTGCGCCATCAATGGGCTCGCAAATTCATAAAACGTGTCTGAAATAATGGCAACCTGATAGCGGTCTCGAGCCCAGTTCAAAAATGATTGCGCGCCAGGTAGAGGAACGAGTTTGGCGATCTCTGCTTGAATGGTCGACATCGTAACGTCGTGTTCATTTATCAACCCGAGCCGATAGCGCATCAAGTCATCGTAGTCAGGGATGTCGCGCGTCGTTTTTAACAAACCCTCGATGCCCGTTGCCGCGGCCACGGCCTGCCACACCTCGGGCACCAGCACGCCCTCTAGATCCAAACACAATACGTCCAATCCACTCGCCCCCTCAAAAGTGGTGTAAGCATATAGCAAGATGATATTTATTTTGCGTCATCGACTGCGTTAGCCTGCGTCGTTAACAACTTTGTAGTATTAATAAGGCGCACGGCCATGGACAGCCCAACGATGGCAAGTATCGAGGCAACCACACAAGATCTCGTTAGCCAAACCGAGGAAATCATCAGCGATGCGCTAGCGCGCTTCGAGCCCGGCAAAATAGCAATATCGTTTAGCGGCGCGGAAGACGTCGTACTCATTGATTTAGTGCAATCACTCAACCTCGACTGCGATGTAATGTGTTTAGACACGGGACGCCTGCACATCGAAACCTACGAATTTATTGAGCGCGTTCGCGATCACTACGGCATTGGGCTCGAATTACTCATGCCAGATCCTCACGCGGTAGCCGATCTCGTCAAGGAGAAGGGGTTGTTTAGCTTCTATCGCGAGGGCCACAACGAATGCTGTAGCGTTCGCAAGATCCAACCGTTGCGTAACAAGCTAGCGAATCTGGACGCATGGATCACCGGTCAGCGGCACGATCAAAGCGTGACGCGGATGGACGTCCCACACGAACAGATCGATCCAGCCTTCTCAACCGACGAGCATGCCATCGCCAAATTCAATCCGTTGTCGAATTGGTCCTCGGCCGACGTGTGGGGGTACATTCGCAGCCACAACGTACCCTATAACGGGTTACACGATCGGGGGTTTGTCTCGATTGGGTGCCAACCATGCACGCGTGCGGTGTCACCGCACGAACACGAGCGGGCCGGACGCTGGTGGTGGGAGGAAGCCACGCAAAAAGAGTGCGGCTTGCACAGCCAAAGTGTGGTCAAAATCATCAGCGGCTAAGATCTAGTCGTGCACATTACATTCGTGAAAAAGGTCCTTGCAGACGGCGCGCCATGCGCTAAGTGCGCGCAGGTCGAGCATCGATTGCACGAGTCCGGCCACATGGCGTCGATCGATGCGGTGATCATTGCCGACGAACGCGACCCGGCATCACCTGGGATGCAAATTGCTCAAACACACGATGTTGATCGCGCACCATTTTTTGTCGTTGACGACGCAGGCACGATACGGATCTACACCGTCTACTTCAAATTCGTCAATGAAGTCCTGGGCCGCCCAACCAGCAAAAAAGCGGAGAATCAGGAGCTTCTACGTGACAATCCGCAGCTGGATTTTATTTAGCTAAACTGCGTCAAGATCGCAGCTAAAGATTGTAGTAGTCAAGCAGCCTCTAAGGTCTAGCCCATTCATGAATCAGAGGATGGTCAAGCAAAAGCAACCACTGCTAAGCGGTTACTTTTGGGCCAAATGAGCACATCGATGTGCGAGCGCGGAGCGCAGCGGAGGCGCAGCGGAGGCGCAGCGGAGGCGCAGCGGAGGCGCAGCGGAGGCGCAGCGGAGGCGCGCGAGCGCGGGAAAAAGTGCTGACGCTCCTCCGAGCCGCTATCTGTCTGGCAGCTGGTTCTCGGCAAACAACGCCTCGCGCTCGCCACGCGTCGCGCAGGCGACCGCTTCGGCCACTTTACGGTCATCTAAATGCGGCGCGAATCGCTCGATAAAGTCGAGCATGAATTTGCGCAAGAACGTACCTTTGCGGAATCCAATATGCGTCACGCTCGGCTCAAATAGGTGAGATGCATCGATACTAACGAGTTCTCGATCCTGGTCGGCGTCATACGCCATTGCGGCAATAATTCCAACGCCTAAGCCCAAGCGGACGTATGTTTTGATCACATCGGTATCCGTTGCCGTAAAGACGACCGAAGGCTCCAGCCCGGCGGTACGGAACGCATCGTCCAGTTTTGAGCGGCCGGTGAACCCAAACACATAGGTGACGATCGGGTACTGGGCAACATCCTCTAGCGTGAGCTCTGGGATCTGCGCTAGAGGATGACCCGTAGGTACGACCACCGCCCGATTCCATCGATAACACGGCATCATGACAAGGTCGTGAAAGAGCTCCAGCCCTTCGGTTGCAATCGCAAAGTCGGCCTCACCCGAGGCGGCCAGTTCGGCAATTTGTTCAGGCGAACCCTGATTCATATGCAAACTAACCTCAGGGTAATTAACGCGAAAATCCTCGATGACCGGCGGCAATGCGTATCGTGCTTGGGTATGCGTCGTGGCAATGGTCAGGCTGCCTTGCTTTTCATCCGAATACTCCTGCGCCACTTGTTTAATTGCGTTCGACTGACGAAGAATCTCGCCAGCCATCTGGATGATGACTTCACCAACTTGGGTGACGTGGGTGAGGTGTTTGCCGCTGCGGGCGAATATTTCGACGTTGAGTTCGTCCTCGAGCAGCCGGATTTGTCTGCTAATACCCGGTTGGGAGGTAAACAGACTCTGCGCTGTCGCCGACACGTTGAGATCGTGGTGTGCAACTTCCCAAATGTAACGCAACTGCTGTAGTTTCATACTTGTCCCAAACCCGGTGTGCAGCACCGATGCAGTCAAAGAGTTATAAAAACTCTGTCAAGCATAACTCAACGGTCAATTATTGCGACCTGTTGACGACCCCGTGCGGCACATGACCTGTTGCGACATGTTCAACAGCACGCTCGCAGTGTGCCGCCTGATCGTCAAAGAAGATGTCGGCTTCAAACGCGCGCAAAAACTCGGTTTTGTCCTTGCCGCCGAGAAACAACGACTCATCCAAACGGATGTCCCAATCGCGTAAGGTCCGAATCACCCTTTCATGTGCCGGTGCACCGCGTGACGTCACTAGCGCGGTGCGCAGCGGTGACTCACCGTCTGGAAACTCGCCCTGCAATTTGTGTAAAGCGCCGAGAAATGCTTTGAAGGGTCCGCCGCGTAATGCTTGCTGCGCTTGCTCGGTCTCTGAGGTGCTAAAAGCATCTAGCCCTTCGTTTTGAAAAACCTGTTCGGCTTCATCGGAAAAAATGACCGAGTCGCCATCGAAGGCCAACTTCAATAAGCCGCTTCCCTGTTTGCTGCGTTTGCGACCAAGCAGAGTGGCGGCCGCGACGTTCTGGGCGAGCGCTTGACGTACGTCGTCTGCATTGGTGGATAAGAATAAATCACAAGCAAACGCACCTATATAGCGATACGGCGTTTCTCCGCCGCAAAAAGCCGCCCGTGAGATTGCCAATTCGTGATACTTGATCGAGTTAAACACGCGCAAACCGGTGTCTGCAGAGTTCCTCGACAACAATATAACTTCAACTCTAGGTTTATCTAGTACCTTATTGATATTTAACAATTTTTCTACTAAATAGAAACCGTCGCCAGGTTCGAGCGGTGTTTCCTCTTGGGCAATCTGGTAGCGCCGATATGCCTCGAGTCCATCGTCAATGTAGATCTTGTCGGACGCAGTCAAATCAAACAACGCCGTCGAGGAAATGGCGACAGTTAAATGGGTCTCTTGATCATCGGCCACGACTACCTCGTCGGATCCCGGTTAGGCATCTAAGTTCTCGATCATGCATCTAAGTCTGGAATGAGTCCGCTTTCAAGCTTGGCGATCATATCTTTGAGCTTGAGTTTGCGCCGTTTCAATCGTCGCACACGCATCGTATCGTGATGATGGCTGTCGATCAGGTGATTAATGACAACATCAAGATCACGATGCTCAACTCGTATCGCCTCCAGCCACTTCTCGAGACCTTGCTGATCTAGGTTGTCGTTATTCATCGGGGACCCATAATCGTGGCATCATAAGCACCTTGCTCGTGGCTGCAATCAGAAATTGAAGATAGTTCTAATCCTCTTTGTCGCTGTCGCCCTCCTGTATGCCCTGCAGGCGGTTCTGCGTAGGCGCGTTAACCCCACGGCCCCGCAGCCAAAACCGCGGCCTATCCTGATGGACGAACAACAAGCTCGCGATGTGCTCGGCCTCGACCCCACATCCAGCGATGCTGACGTGGTCGACGCGCATCGACGATTAATGCAAAAGCTGCACCCGGACAAAGGTGGTAGTGCGTATCTCGCGCAACAGCTAAACGAAGCTAAACGCGTCCTTTTACAAAAGTAGTTAGCCGCTTGCAAAATTACCAAATCTGCAAAAAATGATGACCGCGCGCGACCCGAATTAAAAAAATGCCGAAATACTGGACAAAGCCCTCACAAATTGTGTCCTATGTCTCACTAGGGGAAGCAAGATTGGGAAAGGCTGGGCTCATGCCGAGCAGTGCGTTAGCAGAGAGACGGGGCGCGCCGCGGTTTCGCAGCGACGGCTTATTAGTCGGGATCCGCGTCAAAGGACGTTTCGGACGCCTGGAAGGTATTCCCGCTGACTTTAATCGACATGGTGTTGCATTGGTGCTCGATCAGCCGCTGGCTAAAGAAAAAGTTGTCTACGTAACGCTCAACAACGGCAGGATGCGCCTGGAAAACGTTGTCGGCATAGTCCACAACTGCATCGCTCAAGCGCAAGGTTTTCGCTGCGGCGTGCAATTTCGCACAAACTCAGAGCTTCAGTTCGACAAACGCCACATCGAGCACGAATTGCAGATCCTGGAAGCTCGGTTTAAGACCTTTCCGAAAGTTGGCTAACTTCGAACCATATTCCCTCCGCGCAAGCATGTACGGGAAAATGAAAGGCTTGCGCAGCAAGCCGTTGGAAAGAAGATTGCCTGCGCCAATCGACGATTGGCGAGACGGCAATTTCTGGACAGGAACTAACCAGGCAGATCCATCAGGTCGCGAGCCTCGACCTCTAACGCATTGAGGCGTCGGGTCCAGTTGTCCAACAGCATGAACTCCTCGTCGCTGACCGAAAACGCACGACTCACCTCTTTGAGCAGGCATTCTTCTTCTACTTCAAACGCGCCATCAGCGTAGCTGAGCTTGAGAAGATTCAGGAGCACAATAATCCGTGCCTGCCGACTAACAAACACCGTCTCGATCCCATCGAGCTCGAGGTATTCAAACTCGCCTGATTGAGTCAGTTCCATCTCGAGACGAAACTCGTTCAACATGCCTTCCTCGTTTGGGTCCAAGAGACCGTCCGATACGACAACATTGTGTGCGAGCCGCATTAACGCGTGCCGCTCTGCGGCACTTAAGGAAGACAGCCACATAATTGTGGACTAAGAGGGAAGGTAAGGTTGAGCAAAGCTCAAAAGCATGATCAACACCGCCAACCAGCCCCAACCAATCACCGCTTTCATCGCCCAGCTTTGGGCAAAAAAATCTTCAACGAGATGTCTCATAAGATTACCAAGTTCCAATCATGCGTATTCACTGCGCCATTGTAGCCGTTGCAGCACTGCTGTGGGTAGGTCGAGGGCGAACTATAGATTAAGGCCGCTGCCGGTATAACTCGCATAGAGATCATGATGGTCATGCGACTTAACTCGAACCCAGGCAAAGTCACCGGCGCGCAATGCAGGATCCGAATCGACGTGAACCACCCCATCAATGTCCGGCGCATCAAACATGCTACGTGCAATTGCACCTGCACTGTCCACTTCGTCAATCAGAACCCGCAGACGCTGCCCGGTAAAGCGATCGAGCCGGACGCGGCTAATTTCGCCCTGAACTTCGTACACACGCTCCTGTCGATCCAACTTTTCACCTTCCGAAACCGGTTCCGCGAGAGCATTTGCAGCAGCGCCCTCCACCGGAGAATAGGTAAAACAACCCACTCGGTCGAGTTTTGCTGCTTCGAGAAAGTCGAGCAATACCCCTACATCTTCGTCAGTTTCACCGGGAAACCCGACAATGAACGTACTACGAATGCACAATTCCGGGCACATCTCGCGCCATCGATGGATGCGCTCTAAGGTGCGTTCGGCTGCCGCAGGACGCCGCATCAATTTGAGGATCCGTGGGGCGGCATGCTGCAATGGAATGTCCAAATACGGCAGCAAGAGCCCGTCCGCCATCAACGGAATCAGCCCGTCGACGTTCGGATATGGGTATACATAGTGCAACCTCACCCATGGCAGCATTTGTCCCAATTGGCGGCAAAGAGGCTCCAATCGAGAAGGTAACTCAACGCCGCCGTAGCTGCCGTTCGCATACTTGATGTCCGCACCGTATGCGCTCAAGTCTTGGGCAATCACCATGACTTCCCGCACACCCTGCTCGGCTAAGCCCTCGGCTTCACGTAGAACGTCACCGATATTGCGCGAAACCAAGCGGCCACGCATTGTGGGAATAATGCAGAAACTGCAGGTGTGATTACACCCTTCGGAAATTTTCAAGTACGCATAGTGCGCAGGCGTAAGGCGCGTGCCCTGCCCCCGTGCACGGGCTTCGCCGGGTAAATGCGTCGCCTCTTCCTCATCTCCGGGCAGGTCTTGCTGTGGAATATACGTCTGTACGGCGTTGATGACCGGCATCACATCCTGTGGCCCTGATACATGCTTAAGACCCGGATACTTGGCAAGCAGCGCTTCACTATCAGCACCCAGACAACCAGTCACTACAACTTCACGACCCTGCCCAAGCGCTTGTTCTATCGCGTCAAAGCTTTCGTCCTTGGCAGCGTCGATGAACCCGCAGGTGTTGATTACCACAACGGCAGCGTCGTCGTCTGCCGCCACTACATCGTAACCGCGCTCGACGAGTTCCGTGACGATGTGCTCGGAATCCACGAGCGCCTTCGGACATCCAAGGCTCAGATAACTAACTCGCGGTTGCGTCATTCTGTTCCACTTTCGTTTTTCCCCTGCGCCGATAATTTCGCGCACCCTTGGATGCGCCGGGCGCATACTCACAGCTTTGAAAGCTACTGTACAATCCTTACGTGACTCAACCCCTTGTGCAAATCACCGATGCGATCGCGCAGCTGTGTAAAACCCATACGATCATTGCGCCGAACGAGCGCCTTGCTAGAGAATTCATCCATGCATACGATCACAAGCAACACGCGAGCGGTCTGACAGGCTGGCCAACGGTCCATGTCCAAAGCCTGCGCAGTTTTCTCAACGCCGAATTCCATCGCTACACCGAAGCCCAATCAAACCCATCGCGCCTCGTCTCAGCCGACGAGTTGCTTGTACTATTTTTTTCCTTCGCGCCGGCAGACCAAGCTCATTTGAGTACATCTGCGCGTGACGCATTCCGCACGCTGCGGCGTTATCGCATTCACACTTCGGTACCTGAGCTTGTATCGGGTCGCGGCCGAACTTTCACAAAATGGATTGCCGACGTCGTCGACGAGTTAGCCAACGCAGTCACAGAGGATGAGGTAGGCGACTTTCTGCGCTCCCATGACACACCCCCAGCCCATCCGATGCTGCTCATGGATTTCGACCAATTGACACCGATTGAATTGGACTATTTGCAATTCACGCAACAGTCACAACAAGTCTTGTCCCTCGCCGGACAGCAAGAACCCATCAAATTCGAGTCGTCCACCTTTGCACCGCAAGAAATCTCGCCATCTTCAAGCGCAAACTCGGTCGCAAAAAGTGCCCGGGTAATCGCCTGCCAGAGCCTGAACGAGGAAATTGCGAGCGCCGCTCGATGGGCATACGAAATCAAGTCCCAGCCCAGCAAAGGTGCGCCGCCACGCATCGGGGTCATCGTTCCTAACCTGGCCGAACACTATGACTTGGTCCAGCGCCAGTTCGCCGCAACCCTTGATCCGGACACTGGGAGCGCAACGAACGCTTTTGACATCGCTGCAGGCAAACCGCTTGCCCGCCATCAAGTTTGGCAACACGCACGACGATTGCTCGTGTGGTCCCAGCATCGCATAAGCGCGCAATGGCTATACGGACTCGCTCAATCACCATTCTTGCGTTTGCATCTGCTTGAACCTCTGGTCGAGCGTTGGCCATCGCGCCTGCGCAAACATGTGAGCATGCAGGACCTGAAGGGGCATATTGGAGGCAACTCCCGTCTTGCAAACCCGCAGCCTGCAGATGCCCTGTCTGCAGATGCCCTGTCCACCGATACTCCGTCTAGGGATACTTTCGGGCAATTGCTCAACCAGGTCGATCAGCTGCCTAGCACCGACCGCTTGCGAGGTTGGATCCGGTCTTTTCTCAACATTCTCGACACGGTAGGTTGGCCAAACACTAGCGCGATTGGGTCATTTCAATACCAAGCGTACGAGGCTGTGTTAGAGGCATTGCAACACGCAGCCAAAGTCGACCATGGTGCCACCATCGACTTCGATACCGCTCTCGGATTAGTAGAGACGCTTTTGGCCGCTCGCACATTTGCGCCACAACGGGTTCACGCCGACATTCACGTATTGGGTCTATTGGAGACAACCGGTCTCACGTTCTCACATCTTTGGGTTGCGGGCATGGATGCGGAGAGCTTCCCGCAAAAGACCGCCGCCAATGCTTTCCTGCCACGCACTCTGTTAAACCGACATTCGGTCCCGCGAAGCTCCCAGGACGACGAACTACGATTCGCAACCGCGCTGATGTCACGATGGCGAGCCCAAGCCGACAGCTTGCGATTCAGTTTCACCGAAGTTCACGATGAGAGCCAACGTCGACCCAGTGTATTGATTGACAGGGCATTGGTGGGCGCAAGCGGTCCTACGGTTGCCGAAGTCGCATTGGTTGATTGGCACCCCTTTTACGTTCCGCAAAAAGTACAACTCGAAACTGTGGTCGACACGCATGGCAGTCAACAAGCCGTTGGCCCTGTCAAAGGCGGTGTTGGTTTTCTGCGTGAACAAACCCAGTGCCCTTTTCGCGCTTATGCCATCTATCGTCTAGGGTTACGCGAACCG
>Ga0114999_10004788_pt1 | contig 16227 bp, 22 predicted proteins | sample ArcticOcean_MG_C_3_FD_89820 | JGI IMG/M metagenome (GOLD analysis project Ga0114999, IMG submission 89820) | Marine microbial communities from western Arctic Ocean - ArcticOcean_MG_CB8_126 | ecosystem: Environmental > Aquatic > Marine > Oceanic | place: Arctic Ocean: Canada Basin | collected...
TATGCTAGTCCCAACATCCTGCCTATAAAATCAGCGAACTTTCTAGATCGCTCCTTAGCTTCCTCTGAGTCCGCGTTTATATCCAGACCATCCACCATCTTCATTCCTAGTTCTGGAACGCGGTATTCAGATCGTTCGATTTGCGCGCCTGAAGGCTGTAGGTTAAAGCGGCTTAAATGGCTAGGTACTTTGGGTAATCTACTCATTTGGAACCTGGGGTTGACGCCTTTGCCTGAGCGCCCATGCCCGAAGATTTGTAAGTGGATTCTCCTCTAGACTCGTAAGTGGCATCATCTTTCTGACCAAAGGTCGATGTGCCCAAGCCGAGTGCATCGAGAATATTATCAAACCCACCCTGGCCTAACTCAGATAGAGCGGCGGCAGCTTTGTCGCGGGCCTCACCCTGAGAACTAAGAGTTTTAATATACTCTTGAGCGGCTGTAAGAGCGTCAGTATCGCGCCCATAAGCAGTCTTTGAATCAAACTCTAATTGTCTTTGAGCAATTTCGGCATTTAGTTGACTAGCTTCCGACCTAAGCGCCGCGTTGTCTCTACTGGATGCAGTCGTTAATCCCGCGTTCTGTATTTCGGCCTGTGTTCTTAGGCGGGCATTATCCATAGCCGCCTGGGTTCTTAGCCCCGCGTTTAGATTGCTTGTGTCCGTCAAAGCCGCCGCGTTGAACTGGATCATATCAGAGCCCAACCTCGCGTTATCAATGTTGGATTGAGTTACATTCGCGGCGCTCGCTATACCCGCTTGAGTACCGAGCGCTGCGTTTTGACCTGATATGTCTGTCTGACGCCCAGCGTCCGTAAGTCCCGCCGCCACAGACTTGTCAAATCCCTGCCCTCTTAAAGCGGATACAATTTGCGCCTGATCTAAGATGTTATCGCTAGCCATCTGACCGGCGGAAACCTGCTCACGTCCAGTAGCCTCACCGCCGCTCGCGGATCGAGTGCCCCCATACTGAGAGCGCAGATCGTTGCGGCCCTCTGCCTGTGATCTCTTTAGCTGGTCCAATGTGGACTGGACTACCCTATCTTCATATCGGGACTCGTAAGGCGCTACGTATCCTACACCACGCGCCGCAGTCCCAACCCCCCCTACAGATGTACCAGCAACTGACCCCATTGCTTGACCTTGCGCCGCAGCGCCCTGCCCAGCCGTGCTACTATCAGCCCACGCTTGCCCAGCGGTTGACTGTCCAGCCACTGCTCTAGGGTCGGCATATCCGTATTCGTCTACAAGAGCCCTAGTGGTGTATGCGTTTCTATTTACGCCCGCATCAAGAAATCTATCAGCTACCGTATTATCACTAGGAGCCATGCGTCCAGAAAAGTAATCAGCCGCCTGTCTCTGCTCAGGGGACATGCCGCCGCTGTCAATAGCCTCAGACCCACGCTTTGCCGCGTCAAGCCACTCTTGCGGAATAACGGGCATGCTTGTGCTGGTGCCCTCTCCCGAGCCCGACTGACTGCCGGACCCTTTTTCTGATTGCGCTTGGACGCCTGCCCCAAAGCTCATCTTAAATATCCTTGTAATACATGACGGCGTGTTTCTTGTAGTCTGGGAAAATGCGCTCCCAGCCGACTCTTCCGCCTGCCAAACACCTCTTTGCGCCGCTCCTCACGGCATACGCCTCAACCTCAGCCTGCTTACTCGCTAACTCTTTCAAATCACCACCGTAGATAAACATATTGAGAGCCTTAAACCTTGGGTAATCAACAAAATACGTTACCAAAGCCGCGCTTTCCCAAGTCCATAATTTATAATCACCTGCGGCAATTCTAACTAAAACATCGTCTTCTGTATGACTTCCGTAACCCTGGGCTAGGGCCTTTAAAAGCGGTTCTCTAAACTTGCTCCATTTTAACCATTCGTCATAAATCATTTATCACCAAGAGTTTTGCCTGTCTTGGTAGCTATTTTCCGGCGCTCCCATAGTTAGAACGTCGAGCAGTAGGAGTAGGAGGGGGCCTATCATTATAAGCCTGTTCTGTATTGGGCCGTTGCCCCGGACTTAATTGCATTGGGGAACCTAAATCTTGAGGAATATTAAGAGACTCCACTCCTCCAGGCAGCATTTTCTTTATAAGAGCCGCTCTTTCTTTATCACGGTCCTCATTACCCTGACGGTGAACCTCTTCTAGTTTTGTTGTGTTCTTAGGGGATAAACTTACCCCAGGAGCATCGCTTCCCATTTACTTGCCCTCCCCAAAATTATAATCATCCACCTTCTTGCCGGACTTTCTGGAAGGGCCATTATCTTCCTCTTTTACTTTCGGAAGCGGTGTATGGCCGATGTAGAAGCCCTCGCTATTATAACCGTCACTGTCTAGGTTCCCGTCGTTAATCGTCGGCTTAACCTTGGGTTTATCGGTAGGTCTTTCGCCCGGAACTGGAGGTGCTACACCCATTAGTAAGCCATCCCTGTATTAACGGCGTTGCCCCTTGAGCGCCCTGTCCGCATATAAGCGGGTGAGGAGTTCCCCTCCAAGGTGTACTTAATCAGCCTGCCAATCGGCGGGTCCTGAAGCATATCATTTCTATCCGTAGCCGCAGTTATATTAAACGGACCAGCTACCGCATACTCGACCTGCGGATAAATGTAAGTTGTAAACGAAATCGTACAGCCCCCTTGAAGAGACTTAAAATCAGGGACAAAATCATCTAGCTGCCACATCATGCTGCCGTCGCCCATCTCAAACAGACCACTTGTCAGCTTCCAGTTGATATTCCCGCCGTTCGCAGAATCCCCACGCTCTTGATAGTAAGCTACGCCAGAAGATGTCACCGCGATGGGGTTCTCAAATACATCTACGTTTCTCCAGGCTGTCCGGTCAAATGTTCCGTTAAGCCAATCCATAGACCCTAAGCAAAGAAGCCCATACCGAGAAACCTCATTGGTTCCATCCCGCTTATCCGGGTACAGGAACATAATATCTTGAATGTTTGGACCCGTTATCTCGGTCGCAAATACCTTATCCTGCTGGACGTAAGCAATGTTATCAAACATATCCTTACCAATAGATGAAGGCACTTTGGACGCCTGACCCCCGGCATAAGTCCAGAAAAGTCCACTATTGTCCCACCAAAACACAGTTCCACCGACCGCCGCCCGCGCATTGACGCCCAAAAGGCCACATTTAGTAGCAACAAGACGGAATGAATACACAATAGAAGAGTTATTTACATATATACCGGCATAAATAGCCTCATCTGTATGTATAACAATCTCAGAATTGACGACCTCGGCACTAACAATTCGAGAACCCTCTCCTAGCGAGTCGAAACCACTTAAATTGGTTGCTGATGGAGTCCAGCTATGTGTGTTGGGGGAAATGTCACTCCATCTGATGTGCATGGGATTAAAGTTCCCCGTGTTCACCTCAATAGTTCCGAAGGTCATAAGAAAACCCTCTGGAGTAAAAAGAGAGAAGGTGTTTTGTGTGGGGCAGTTGGGAACGGGGCTAGCTGTTGCAAGCTGGGTGACGGTTACGTTGTCTAAGGTTCCCGAGAATCCTGTCCCGTTAAATGCCAGAGTAACGGCACCCCCTGCGTTGCCCCCGTAAACCTCGATTTTTAGCGTAGTCGCCGCCGATATAACAGGCCCCACATTCTCACCATCAACACTAATCTGTAGGGTACCGGCGCTACGAGTAATTACTAGCTGTATATAAAGGTAAGACTGCTCTGCAATAGTGATCGTTTGGGAAAGCGCCGCGTTACTTGTTGATGCCGATGCAACCCCAGCCGCTATCGACCATCCGGCACCCTTAGCCCAGTCAGAATCCGTTGCAAAAGCTCCATTTGTGACAAGCTCAGATGGCGTAATGATAGGAGCCCACTCATAGATTGAACCCCCACGCGGGTTCGCAAAGAGGTTCTGAGACTTATTGGATAGGGCATATGTCCGAATATATATAACGCCACTTCCGGGCAATGAGTAATAGCCGGTTGAATAAAGCCCAGTTCCAAAGCCTAAAGCTCCAATAGCGTTCTCAAGGCCAATAGGAAGTAGGTATTTATAGTCCACTGTTCCCCCGAAACCTGCGACAGTGGAAGTCGCCGCCGAGCTATGAGTTATCGTGTAACTATTGGCGGTAGGAACGGAAACAACAGAATACTCACCGTTAATTGTAATCCCTGCGCCCGCTGATGCGTTTGAAAATACCACACGATCACCAATAGATCGTCCATGAGCAGTGTCGCTGACAACCACAGTCGTTTTAGTATTTTCAGAAGTAAACGGATTTGAAAGCTCGCCGCGCTCAGTAACTGGGGTTATATCCTGTATAATGGCGTCCGCCATAGCCTGTAGATGGGTGTTCGTCCCAAAGGCAACCCACTTAACTAGGTCTGTAGATAACCAGCCATGAACCTCCCTACAGGCCCCGGACACCGTGTCATTGCTTAAAAGCTCCCACCCACCGAAGACCTGGACTCTTGGGGCTCCATCAGACCCGACAACAGAACGCACCTTATCTGCGTCGGTCAGGGCACCTGCGGCGATATAGTCAGTCTCATCTAAATAGACTGTAGGCTTTTGGATGGTTAGGTCGATTAGGCTCATGAAACAGGCTTGGCCGATTTCATCGTTTCCGCTTCAGCAGTTGTGATAAAGCCGCTTGTTTCCATGAAATCCGCGACCTCATCCCATTGCGCCGGAGTGAAAATTGGTCGTGCATGCCACAAGCCCCAATTTTTTACCGCCACGATGCCTGTAGAGGCTTTAAAATCTGCATAGCCCTGCGCCGGAATAGCGGCGATTATCTCCTCCCGAGTTCCTGGCTGCGGCACGGGATCACCTGTCTCGATTGTTTCTACATAGATAAGTTTTCCGTCGGCGTCGTGGTGTCTGCGTTCCATTATGTAGCCCTCAATCGCATGTTCGGGATAAGGCTATCAGCGTACGGCCCTCCCGAATAACTAAAGGGGTCTGGAAACGCCCCATAACTATTATCTATTCTCATGGCTGCTGTCCCACTAAACGCGCCCAACGCGTCTTGTAAAATGGCCGTCCAATCCATGTATCCCGCGCCTACGACAGGAGTGATAGCATCGCCCGTAATGGAAGCATCAGACATTCCGATGAGCCAGACAAGTTGGCCTGGGGTTAATGTGATGTTGATTGTTAGCGCGTTATCTGCCGCACCACCGCTCATAGCAATAGCGCCCTGGGCTAACGCCGCCCCACCAACAGGCGTTGCGCCATTATCTGCAAAAACGCCAAGCCGCAAGTTATCGCTGTCGGCTGCTGAATTATACCACATGATCCTGTCGAACGAGACTGGGCTTGCAGACTTGTTGGTGAATGGTAGAAGATAGCCCCGCCCCGCGCCGTTGAAACAGCCAAAGTTTGACCGTATGCCCGTAATGTCACCCCCGTAACTTTGCCCGCTTTTATATTTTGAAAACTGAGCGACGCCGCCGCGAGGCCCTGTGGTGGACTTTAGAAATGTTGGCATCTTATACCCACCCTTGTGCTGTGCTGTTGTAAGTAAGAATATAGCTATTATTTGACGGAAAAACGACACTCGCTGTTGATCCATTCATCTTGAGACTTCCGCCGGGAGCGACAGTATAAATTTTTGTGCTGTCTCCTAAAGATAGCCCAATCGTATCTCCAACAGTCGCAGAGCTAGGAAGCGTAATTGTCCCGCTACTGCCAAATGTACACGGGTAAAGATTGCTAGCAACCGCTGTAAAGCCGCTTGTTTTTGCCGCTGAAAGCGTTAGCCCGAGAGGCGGGACCGTAACTTCGGCTTCTATGCTTGCCGCTAATTGAAATCTGGTCCCGTCATATGCACAAAGACGAACTGAACCTGCCGGGATGTCTCCAGAGGCCACCGCAGTCGCCCCGTTTTTTGTGAGGGCCTTCGCTCCAAGTCCGCTGACATTAAGCGTCGAAGCTCCAGTACTTGCGTTGGTGAACAGCACTAAAAATGAGTTACCGGAGGCGTAGGAGGCAAGAGCAGGGCTTGGAGTGATTACATACGTATTTGTTCCAGACGCCGTATATAGAGCAGTCTCTACATTAAGCGTTTCGTTACCGCCCCCGCTGCCAAGGGCCTTCTTGAGAAGGCCACTAACAACAAGTTTGCTATTCAGGTAACTCGCCGTGGTGTCTCCGGCGCTAACAAGCACCAAACCATTCGTATCAGCCCCAATAAGAGCAGCAATAGCATTGGTAACGTAAAGAACATTAACCACATCGCCAGAAAGAGTAGGAACAAAACCTGTCCCCATATGGTTCGGAGCATGGTTGTAAACATCTGTTGACCCGTCCGTTGTGACCCACGTCCATCGTCCAGCAGGCAAGGCGATCCCTGCCGTCGCCGCTAGCTTAATTGTTATCGTATAGGATTCATTATTCCAGATAAGAAGACGCTTGGCCCTCCCTGGAATAACAAGGTTAGCCGCCGCGCCGAGTGTCCCGCCCGTCAGCTTAATAACGGCAACTTCAGTTGTGTTCGTGACGGAATAGTTAGTCTCAGATACGGTCGTATCCCCGCTCATGGCAAGCGTAAGGAATTTAACCGAAAGGTTAGAGAGAACCTGCAATGTATTCGTGAGCTTAGGGTTCCCCCATGTGTTTAGGTTCTCCCCCGCAGCCTGAAGCTCAACCCCAATAACGCCTGTCGCTGGACTAGATGCCATATTAAGGCTCCGTAACTAATTCGTCGGCTACAATAAATACCATTCCTGGGATGCTAGAATCTAGTTCAGGAAAAATCTCTTTGTCTCTCGGGTGGCGAGCGACAGGGACACAACGCATATCCCCAACCTGTAAAAACGCCGGATTGACGCCCTTCTTGACGAGTAAATCGACAATCTTCGGACCCCATGCGTTTGGCCCCTCGGAAGGGCTATCAACGGTAACTCCGACTGTTGCTGCCTCATCATCTGTAATTTTGATCTTCATTTCTCATCCGTTCTACGTCCATAAAGGCACGTAAGATGCCGTGCCGTTATCGTTAACCTCAACCCATTTCGCAGGGTTCCCCGCACTCGGCGCGTTCGTCATCGTTCCCGTGGCCGCGCCAGCATTATCAGTCAAAGCCGCTGTAGTCGTTATGATCCTAGCGGCGGTAGAAAGTGTCAGAGTTGAAAATGTTCCTGTAGATGGTGTCGTGGACCCAATCGAAGCGCCGTTAATCTGTCCCCCCGTAATATCCGGGTCTTGTATAAGCGCCGCGTTAATCTGCTTAACAAGCAAGTGCGCCCAAATAGGAGCCTGTTGGTCAATCGTTATCATTAGTAACCAGAAATAATACTATACTGAGGCCCCGTCATCCGAGCGGCGTCTGTCCTCATACGGACATTCTTAAAACGCTTCTTAATATCCGCCCTGCGGACCTGCGCTAAAGACGTTTTGAAAGCCTGCATAAATCCAATGCCGCGAGGAGAATTAACAAACTCAGGCCCAAGCCATAAAAGTCCCTGAGCTAAAGCTCCATACAGATATACTCCCGGCGCTTCCGTCATAAGCCAATTTGTAGAATTTGCCTCTAAGCTAGGAACCTTGGCGTAATAATCGGCTGTAATATTGTACCCGCCGTCAGGAACGGGGTCTAAATTGATATTATTCCCGGTAATCCAATAGGTCTGAGGAATAGACTCTACCTCACCACGACGAGCCAAAGACATGGGCGATGGTGGCCGCTGGGTCAGCTCTCGTCTAAATCCCTGGAAGGTAATAAAGACTGGAGAGCGGAACTCAAGAAAGTCATCGGGAAGGGCAACGGTTTGTACGCCAGAAGTCGTTGTCGCAGGTTTGGTTGAAGAACTATCCCACGTAGTCTCCATATCCCCGACACGCAGAGATTCAACATTTAAGCCGTCCAAGTCACCCTTGTTAATTGTGACTTCACACAGCGTTACCCAATCAGGAACAATTTCAGCTAGGTCATTACGATGCAGCCAGCCAGACTTGCTGTTAATTGAGGCTAAAAGGTCAGCGTAATTTGCTAGCGCCATTCTTCTTTCTCACCGGTGTCTGTTTGCCGAATATTCGTCTTTCGACTTCCTTGGAAGTCTCTCTTTTTTCCCTTATCGCTGTTTCAGCCTTGGCCCCGAGCTTGCGGGCCGCGCTCGAAAAAGGGCCCGACAGTCCTTGCGATTCCCAACGAGACTTAACAGTAGATTTCGGAGGCATGGCGTTTCCTTAAAGAAAGCGGGGGGGCCGAAACCCCCCCTCTCCTGTTAGGTCCAAACTTTAGCAGCAAGCTGCTCTCGAATGGTTTTGTATCCGTACAAGACATCAATACGACCCGGAATGGCATCGTCGCTGATGGTGTACTGTTGGATAATACGCATTGAAATTCCGTCCAAGACCTGTCGGCTCTTGAAATGAACGTCATTTGGCATAATCAAATCAGCCGTTGCAAAGGCAAATGCGTCACGGTGGAAGAACAAGCTCTGGCGGATAGAGGTGCTTGCTACACCAAGTTTGACGATAAGCTGTCCAGAGATGGCCGTTGAAATCACATTCTGACGCGCACCGGACATAGTAATCGCGGGCGAGAAAGAAACGGAATTTACAGACGCACCGGCGACAGCCTCAGTAACAACGAACTGCATAGCCTCACCAGTGTCGTCCTTTGACTCAGGATGCACACGGTTCAGCGTTGCGATGGTAAACACGTCACCAACGACTAAGGTTCCAGCACCAAGAGTAAGGTTATTATAACCCAAAGAGCTTGTGGCCGTTGTAGCCGTTACAGTGTCAGAGATAGCGGCACTGCTAGCAGCAACCATTGATCCAGACGTGATGTTGGAAAGTAGAGTGTTTTCGTAGAAATCGAATCCACCCGTCCGGCCCATCATGCCTTCACGGTACTGTTGCTTAATAGCCGTGGAGTCTTGGAATAGACCCTTAAGAGCGTTAACAAGATCAACTTCGTCCTGAGTTGTCAAAAGACCTGTGCGAGTTGTGTCTTGCGGGGCAAGAGCATCGTTAAGTTTCTTTTTGGCCTGAAGAACCGTCGCCATCGACATGGAGCCGTTGGTTTGGTTATCCACAGTCTGAGAAACGTCATTAATCATCGAAAGGGCATCATTTTCGATGTTTGCAGCCAAAACAGACATTGCAGGCTCAAGGATACGATCCGAGAAGTCCTGTAGGCTCATAGTTAAATCAACAGAAGTGAAAGATGTATCAACACCCTTCTGAGTTGAAACCGTAAGCGTTGTCGAAGTTTCAGCAGTGGTTTGGGTCGAAAGCGCAGCGCCTGTCCGTACCGTGTATTGGTTAGGAAGGCGGATTTTCAGGTCCGTACCAATTTTAGCGCCTTCTTTTGCAAAGGAACTATCATATTGGCGGTTGATTCGACCAATAAAGTTACATTTTTGGTGCAAGATGACAAGCGCAGCGCGAGTCACCTGGGTAGGGGTGAGAATAGTATTAACCATTGAGCAAAATCCTTATGTTCATGAATACTGAACCTTCAGACTTGCTAACGGCGCAACCTACCCAGCCTTCTGGCCGCGTGTCGCTACCCCCTCGCATCTTGAGGAAATCCGATGTTATACTACCTACGACCGGTATGCCTAGCTCTTTCTTGATCAAACTTAGCGGCCCAATCGTCAATATTCTGAGAGTCTCTTAACCCCTGAGTCGGCGTTTTAGAGCGTGAACGTGGTGTGGGCGTGGGCGTGGGGTCATCTTTCTTCATGGCGGTACGCTTGGAAACCTTAGCCTTAATTTCACGATATTCCCTCAATTCGTCTAGAACCTTCATAACCCGAGGATCATAGGCGAGGGGACCCAACTCCTCTTTAGAGAACCCGCTGTCTTTTGCGACGGATTTCAGGGTTTCGCTCTTTTCAGGGGACCAATTCTTAATTTGGAGCTTTAATTCACGCTCCCCAGCCTCCTGATAGTGCATTCTCTCCTGATTTACTTTTTCAACGCGCTCACGCTCAGACCTCTCAACAGTTAAAACCAGCTTTTCGCGCTCCATATCTAGAGCCTTAATGCCTATTTGGGCCTGGGATGCCTTTTCACTATCTTCGTTAGCCCATTGAATCCAGTCTTGGCTTGTTAGGTTTTTATATGGCTCAAGCTGACTGTCGATATTCTGGATTTTGGCTATATCCTTTATAAAGTTCGATGTGAGCGCCATCGCTCCCTTTTGTTCGGCGGCTTGCGCCTTAAGACCTTCTCTTTCCTTCTGAGTCGAAGCCTGAAGTCCACTCCAAGCCTCCTTAACAGCCCTGGGAACGCGGTGCTTTTCAGAGCCTATCTCAAGGTCGTCCAGTCCGTCGTCATCACCCTCTTCGTCCTGCGCCGCCTCAATGTCGATCTCGTCTTCTATCTCATCAACGTCACTGTCTTGAGACTCGGGAAAACTAGCTACGGCTTCCTCTAATGGACTAAGGTCTAATTCTGTTTGTTCTTCTTCAGCCATGTTAATCTCCAATTAAAAGAAAAGCGGCTAGATACCTAGCTCTATCTTTTTCTTCTTAGCCCTGTCTCCGGCTGTTCCATATTTGGACCCCCCACCGGATATTATCCTTCAATTAATAAATCAGAGAATCTGCTGTGCGCCGATATACTCTCTTGCGATCTCTTCATTTTCTTTAACGCGCTCTGAGCGATCTTTTAGTTCTATCTCACGCTCCATTAGCTCGTTCTTAAGTAACGCCTTCTCTCTTTCAAGCTCCATAGACGCCATATGCTTTTCTCTCTGCACAGCCATATCGGCCTGTGCCTGTTCACGCTCTATTTGTATCTTCTGATCGGAACGGTTCTTATCAAGAATCAATGTCTGCTCTGCTTTGCGATCAGCAATAGCTATGTCAGCTTGAGCTTTGTTTTGCGCGACCTCAATAAGAGCCTTTGCTTTTGCTTGCTCTGCTAAAACTTCAGGTGGTGGTGGAGGGGGCGGTAAATCGGCAGGATTTTCTCCGCGCATAATCGCCGCAGCGGCAGGTGGCATGATTGTTTCAAGAAGCCTTGCAGTCTTATCCTGGTCAGGAAAGTCCATCATCTTAATCATCATCGGCGCAAGAATTGGAACTGCTTGAGGAGCCGACTGCATAAAGGTTTGCAGGAACTCGGAAGTCTCTTCTCTTCGCGTTGCAAAGGATGGGCCTGTGTCCATAACGACATCGTAGGTTCCGACAGAAAAGTCTAAGGCTCTTTCGATCCCACCCATCTCTTGCTTTATAGATACGTTCGTTGATTTACCATCATCTCCAATAATACGAAGTACGCGCTTGGTATTGTAAACTGTGGGAATCATCTGACAGAGAACGCGGCCAGTTCCTTTAATTCCGATTTGTTGATTATCAAGGAAATGGAAGGTGGATGTGTCGCCCTCACTTCTGCGATACCTTAAAGCCTTTCCACTAACTTCATTGCCCGGAAGGCCAAGGTTCGCGTCATGTATGCCCATAATGCGCTTTTTATCATCAGCAGATAACGCAGACTCTTGAACAAGACCTTGAGGGATTTGTGCATGATCGACCCTTGTCGGAGGGGCCATGCCTTTCGTATGTTCGATGTAGGGATGAGACTCTAAATGGATAGTCCCCCACTTCTCAGGGTCAGCATCAAAAGTCCCGGCCTCGCCAATAAACGGCGTCTTAGGTGTGCGTCCAAGCATTTCGGTTACAGTGGAGCGCGAAAGATTAAACATTCTTTGCGCGTCTTTAGCATCACGAATAAGGCTTTTGAAGTATCTGCGGCCCTCTACATTTAATGACTCACCATAGATCGGAATGATCGGGATTAACGTACCCTTCCACTCTGTAGTAGCTAGTATGTCTCGGCCAGAAATTAAACGCTTAACAATTTTACAAGATTCGACTTCACGGCGACCGACTTCCTCCATCGCCATTTTATCAAGTTCTTCCATAGCATCCTTGTCTAAGGTTTCCTCAAGAAAGGACGCTTCTGTTTCTCCGTTGCTAAATTGTATGAGGTCTTGCTTGGTTTTTACTCTGCGGTAATACGTGGCAAGCCTGATTTCGTCTTTGTCATACCACCTCTGGACATACGATGAGACACTATGCCCGGAAGCCTCAGACGCTGCGTTTGGATAGTCGCGCTCGAATTTCTTTTTGTCTTCCATCCAGCTTATAAATGCGTATTCCCAATCTGAATTGTCCATCGCTTCAGAAGAGGCGTCCCAAGTTACAGCTAACGCATTAGGTACTGCCCGAATAAATAAGTCCTGCTCGAAACCCCTATCATTTGTGTAGTCTGTTTCAACGTGGATAAACCCGAAACTTGCTGAGACAGCGTTATCCAAGGCCGTGTCATAAGCGACAGACGCATCAGATATTGCCTCAATGTGTTTAATAAGTCCTGATAGTATATCAGCGGTTTCGACATCAGCGCCGCCATCTACAGGGCGAACTTTAATTTGTGGACGGTTTTGCTTTCCATCGTTTACAACCTGCCTGATTGATGCGGGCAGATCGTTAATAGATAAACACGGACGACCTTCTTGCTCTCGGGTTTGCTTGATGTCTGGAGGCCATTGATCGCCAAGTCGGCCAAAGTTTAAATCATCGCGGGCCTCATTTTTGGCGTCTGACCAACCTGTTTCGCCTTGTTCAAAAAGCTCCGTAGCTTCTTCAAGGATTTTTTTATCCTTATCAGGACTAGACTTTTCAGTGTTTCCAGATTCGTCCATATTACTACCCTAGTGCGTAATGGCGATAGGCTGATTGCCATCGCTCCATTCCATGATGATGGCGGCGCCGTTCCATTCCATAGCTACTGGAAAGTCATTATCAAGATACTTTTCAGGAACATTTTTAGCTCTAAGCAAAGGAACAAGCACGTTCTCGTACATATCGGGGGCTGAGGGATCAAACCCGCAGTCCGTCAATTCTTGAGCGTGTATTTTAACCCTTAAGACCTTACTCATGGCTGTCTTTCAAGTCTGATGGGAGTTTAATTTCTAGTTTACCTTCTAATTTCTCTTTAGCAAGGTGAAGCGCAACACGGGCTGGCGCTACATAAAGCTGCCATAGAGGCTGTTCTGATCCTGGATTCACCATCACAGCGTCACCCTCTGGCGTTCCGTATATCATGGGCTTCCCCATTTGTACGAGTGTTTCTGGCTCGGCGCCACCATTGGTCACAAGATGCTTCGCAAATTCTTCTACGTCTTTTTCAAATACCATAGGGTTTTCCTTTTTCATAATCAAAATGAGATATAGAGCCGTACTTGGCTTTCATTCGTTCTGGATAGAGATGGTCAATACAGTATTCTGGCCCGCCGTCTTTCCACGCCATCCATGGGAGGGCCCCATCCCCAGCAAAGCGGTATCTTATTCCGCCTTCTCGACCGTTTACTGTCATTGTAGGAAGCGCGTCCAAAATAGAATAAAGGCCGTACCATTGGCGGGCCATGGCGCCGTTCGAGACACAGGTGAACTTGTCTTGCGTTCTACCGCTTTTAATCGTTGCCGTTCGCCTGTCGTGCTGGATAACGGGCTTTTTGTACCGATAAAGCCCCTTGTCCCCGTGCGCCCCTGGGGAATAGCAGCTATCAAACCCGTGGAAATGAATCTCTGTAAACCCAAGGAACGCGAGGACATTAGCGGCCCTAAGCCCGACTGTTGTGACCCCAGCAAGGACAACCATTTGGGCATCAGGCCACCTTTGGGCGAAAATATCATCATCAACAGTCCCGATGAGGGGCACAAACACAAATGGATTAATTCTTGCCGCCCTAAAAAGGTTCCAAACAGACGGATGAAGTGTCGTGCCGAACAGATACTTTACATCTGCATGGGGGGTCATGTAGGCGGCGATCCTCTTCGCAGGATCAAGCATAACGGCAAAATCTGGGACAATATCGTTAGAAATCAGCCAATCGTGGGCACAATTAACGGCGCAGACCTTAACCCCTTTATTAATCCCGTCCCTAATATCATCGAGTGAGATCGACGTGCCCCCTCCGACAATCATGGCACTTCCACTAAACTTGTCCTGCTGTTCCATAAGGCTTGGCAGGGAAAGTCCAAGGACGTATTGGGCTCTACGAACGTGGTCTGAGAAGTCCATCCCGATACTAATGGGACCGAGAGCCTCTCTAAGCTCACGCGGCGCGTAGGCACTATCCGGCATGGCGCCGACTTCGATGATAGAGCTTAATTCATCCATGAATTGATACTGTGCATATTGGTTTTCTTCTTTCTAGGTATCATTGGCTCTGCGTATGCCTGGAACAGGTGGCCTAATGCGCTTGAAAAGTGCGAAGACCAGTCATGCAGTGGCCCTCTTGAGACTCTGGAACCCTCGTCGAAATCTTCTCTATAAGACTTCCAAGATGGAAGCGCGACTTCACACCCGGCTAGGTCAAACCAGCACATAGGTATTTGTCCCTGTATTAGCCTTACTCTCTCGCCTGCGTCCATTCTTGGGACAATGCGGGTTTTAAACCCAGCTTCTATAAAGGCGTCCTCATCTCCCTTGCCTGATATTCTTTGTTTTGGTCGGGCGTCATGGGGGAGGATCATATCTCCGTAGGAATATGGTTTATCTCTAAGCGCACGAAAAAAATAAGGCCAACCTTCGTATTTGCTCTCCTCTGTTCCCTCCAGGGTGTCGATTACACGCACTTCTCGACCTACCCATTGGGAGAAAACGGCACACATATTGATTCCGTTGCCCAAATCCCATGAAACGTGGACTGCTAGGCTTGGATCGTGGGGAACTCTTCCAATTCTGCCCGCGTTAAGGGCTTCAGCAAGAAGGCGAGCAAAATAAGCGCCTTTGGGGGCTTGTTGATACTCACCATCCCAGATGTGGGCCGCTTTTTCGGGGTCTGCTGCTCTGTCGAAATCCATGGCATCGCTTAGAACTTCAGGAAACCAAGGGTTATCGGCCCATGAAACTCGTTTTACTTGTGATCCTGGGGGGCTGTCTTTAGAGCGAAACATAACATCAACGGGGTCATATTCGCTCATAGGGTTCCAGCCAAACCAAAGCTCTGAATTTGGCTCTCTAATGGTCGGAATGAGAATATCCAGGCTTTTTTGGCTAATTGTCTGGGCTTCTTCTATCCAGACACGGTTAATTCTCTCCAGGGACTTAATGGAACTAACCGTTTGGTCGTGCAAACCTGAGAAAATAAACTGAGAGCCGCCAGGGCCTGTAATCATGGTGTTTGTTGATTTGTAGTAGTCCCGCAGGCCGTGTTCATCGATTACATCGTCTAGAATCTGCTTAACGGACTCCTTAATCGACGATTGACGCTCTCTGGCACAGAGAACGCGAAGGGGCTTTTCAGAGCTTTGGCTAATAAGGGCGCGGGCAAAAGAGTGGGATTTACCTGAGCCTCGTCCCCCGTAGGCTGCTTTGTAGCGTGAGGGCTCGAATAGAAAGCCAAAAGCGCCGGGGATTTCTAACTCAGCCAATCTTCAGCCCCGCCTCATCAAGAGCCTTAACAACGCCTTTAGCAGCCACAAGACACAAATCCTTGGTTCTGTCGGAATAGCCCTCTCTATCCGCCACGTCCCACGCGCTTACACCTTCATCCTCATCAAACGGCTCATAGACAAGGGCGTTATAAGCCGCCCTTGCTATAAACTCACTAAGAACAGCCTTGTTAGAAAAGGCTACAGAAATAAATTTATTCATTTTCGTCCTGGATAATAAATAAATCGCTATTGATGTCGTATTTAAACCGCTTAGGATTAGCTTCAATAAGGGCGGCGGCGTCTGGGTTCATGGTTGCTTCCACCCCATCTATGGCTCTCTCGCCTTCCTCTGTTATTATGACTGTAATCCCCTCAAAGCTAATCATGACGATCCTGGCATGACGTGCTTAACGGTAATCGCCAAGGGCGCGGTGCTGTCAGCTCCGTGTAGCTGTGTTGTGGTGGCTTTGCCGTCGATACGGTCAATAATCTCCACAATCGCCCACTTCTCTCCCTTTTCAGCGGATTTAACCAGATGCTCTGCAATGTTACGCAGCCGCCGAGATTGCTTCTTTCCGCCGCCAATCTCTAAAGCAAGAGCCAGGGCAGTTCTAAAAGGTTTTCCCTTATCCGCACGTTTAGGCCGTCCAAGTGGATTTGCCGAGACACCCTTAACAAAGGGCTTACCAACTACTTTAGGTGGCAAAACCTCTTGGCTAGTCTTGGGCTCAACCACCTTCACTGTCTTCTTAATACTATCGCCGTTCATATATCCACTAACCCCTTCTCCAAAGACGGCTTATTAGCCGCCTCTCTTTTCAGCCTATCTCTACGGATAA
>Ga0114999_10004789_pt1 | contig 16226 bp, 14 predicted proteins | sample ArcticOcean_MG_C_3_FD_89820 | JGI IMG/M metagenome (GOLD analysis project Ga0114999, IMG submission 89820) | Marine microbial communities from western Arctic Ocean - ArcticOcean_MG_CB8_126 | ecosystem: Environmental > Aquatic > Marine > Oceanic | place: Arctic Ocean: Canada Basin | collected...
AATGCAAAACCAGTTCTAAATAGTTTGTTTATCTTCCTTCTCCTTTTGATGTCTATTCAAGCTGGTACATAATATTCCATTCCATTCATATAGAAACGTATATCTTCTTTTTAACACCCATGACTCCATAATTAAGGAAAATATTAGTATCAAGTTTGAACCTATAGTGTGGGAGACTCCAGGGTGGTGTACTCGATTGTGGTGCTCGTTATTATTCCGAAAATTGCCTCTAACACTTCCCCGTAAAATTCATCAAAATCGTTATCCAGAACGTACTGTAATAGTTCCAAGAAGAACTCTATATCGACAATATGGTCGCATCATAGAATATCCAGAAAGTGAATGGGAGCAAACAGGAACAATTACGGTTTATAACGGCCGTAATTTAATACCAAATTGGGGGGCATACATTATTCCTAAAGATGCAAAAATTGGTGAATCATTTTATGTACAGACTGTACTGGAGGATATTATTGCGACAGATTTTTGGGGACCTATTCTTGCACAAGACGAAATTGCAAGGTGGAATGGCAACGATCTTGAGATAGATTTAGAGAGGTATAAAGAAATCCATTTAATTGGTTAAAGACTACTTCATTCATTTTATTTTATTTGCCAAACATTTCATACTTACTCTACTTCCGCAGTTAGTGACGCTAAATAAAACCCCCTCCCAATGAATCCACCACTCCAGCACTAAGTGCCCGAGGTGCGAGGCACACGGCACTTGGTTCGGGGCCCCTGGGTGAGTGGCCTTGCGCGTTGCAACGGTCTGGAGTGGTCTCAGTAACCCCCCCTGGGATCGTGGATCGTGATTCATGGTGCATCTAGGGTGTACCAAATCCTAAGGGAATATGTTGGAGAACCTATTACCATCTTCAAAACCGTACCTACGTGTCAGAGCAACGGGAAAAGGCTTGGTACTGATTTTACTATGGCCTCTGCATAAGCCCCTAGAGCCAGGAGAATGACAACTTTGCGGTAGAAAACCTCCGTTATGCGGGAAACATCTAACCCAATCTGAACTGGCTCTCCTGACATTAACCTGTAGAGCCATTTCAGGATCAGTCATATGCTTTGATTAAAGCTTGCGTACCTTCTTCCCGGCCCCCCTCTTCAGCAATTTTTTCATATAGACGATGCGTTGCTCTCAAACCCAACAAGTTCACGCCCATAGCTTCAGCTTCTTTTAAGGCAATGACCATGTCTTTAATAAAATGGTGAATGAAGAACCCGGGAGTGAAATCCCCCTCGATCATCTTTGGCCCTAAACCGTTCAATAAAAAGCTGGCCGCTGCGCCGGTGCCAATAGATTTTAAAACTTCTTGTGGGTCTAGACCTGACTTTTTAGCATACGATAGTCCTTCGACGGCGGCCAACATGTTGCCGGCCACAACGATTTGATTGCTCATCTTGGTGTGCTGCCCAGCACCAGCAGAACCTTGTAGACGTATGTTTTCGCCCATGACCTTGAATAAGGGGAGAACCGCATCAAAAGTTTCTTGATCGCCACCAACCATGATGGAAAGCACAGCTTTTTTCGCCCCGACTTCTCCCCCGGATACAGGTGCATCCAAAGAGAATTGTCCCTTTACTTTAGCTGCAAGATCAATTTTTATTGCCAACGCGGGTTCAGAGGTGGTCATATCCACCAAAATCGTCCCTGATTTGGCATTTGCAACGATACCGTCCTTACCTAAGAACACCTCTTCAACATCAGCGGGATAGCCGACCATGGCAATGATCACATCGCATACAGTAGCCACGCTACCGGGGGTATCATGCCATGTGGCTCCTCCTTGAATTAAGGAACCAGCTTTGCTTTTAGTGCGGTTGTAAACATGTAATGCATAGCCGGCTTTTTGTATATGCACTGCCATACTTTGACCCATAATACCCAGTCCTATAAAGCCAACAGTGGTGGTCTTTGATGATACGGTCATTGTAATAATCCTTTATGGTTTTTTCGCAATAATGCGCGTAGGGAGTTGGGCGATATGGGATGTTCTTCGATGGTAATGTTAAACGGGGCTAAAGCATCGCTAACAGCATTGCTAACCGCTCCGATGGCTCCCATCACGCCACCTTCGGCCATACCTTTAATACCCGCAGGTGTATTTTTGTTCGGTGTATTCATTTGAATAATATCTATATCAGGGACTTCACATGCTGTAGGTATTAAATAATCTGCTAATGACCCTGTTAAATTTTGTCCCGTATCATCGTAAATAACATGTTCAAATAAGGTGCCAGAAATACCCATTATGACCGAGCCATGTTGTTGGCCTTCGACAATTAAGGGATTGATCACAGTTCCACAGTTTTCAACGATCAGGTAGCGTTCGATATTAACTTGCCCCGTCCCTATGTTGACCAATACTTCACAAAAATGCGTTGAATTGGAATATGTCATCGGAGGGGGGTCGTAGGCTTTAAAAATTTCAAAACCCGGCTCCATACCCTCTGGTAATTCTGCGGGGTTAAAGTATGCTACCCGTGCAATATCAGGCAACCCCAACGGTGTTTCTGTCCATGCGCCCTTATTTCGATGCCAAACTTTTCCATGGCGCATGGAAAGCTCGTCAATCGTATCAATGTTTAGTAACTTTGCAGCAATGGTTAGAGCTTTTTTTTGCGCCTTTAAACCCACCAAATAGGCCGCGCCCCCTCCAGCCGTTGCGCCGCGTGAGCCGCGTGATCCCATGCCATAGGGGGCAACATCTGTATTCCCAATTTCGATTCTTACATCATCTGGATGAACGCCAAACCCTTCGGCAACAGTTTGAGCGAACGCCGTTTCATAACCTTGTCCGGTGGATGCCAAACCAACGGAGGCGCGCACAACTCCAGACGGTTCGACCTTGACCCATGCCGCTTCATGACCTGAACCTGGAATGCCAGCTGATTTATAAAATTTTGATCCATACGTGGTCGATTCAACGACAGCACAAATACCAATTCCGCGGTATACTTTTTGTGTTCGGTCCGCATTCTGGTGTTTCCTAAATGCCTGGTAGTCAAATGCCTCCAACCCTCTTTCAAGGGTTTCTAGGGGGTTTACGTCTTCGAGAACCTCACCCGATGGCATGGTGTAGGGTAGGTCGCGTTCGCTTAACATGTTGGTGCGACGCACAGCCACAGGATCAAGGCTTAAGTGTTTTGCAATGGCTTCTATGGTGCCGTCCATAATCCAACTGGTAATTGCCATAGGCGCGCGCATAGGACCATTGCCACACTTATTGGTTAACACAACTTTCACATCATAGGCATATTGCGGCAATCGATAGGGGCCACTGATAATCATCGCAATCACACGGGCTAGATAGTTGGCGGGATAGAAACAATACGCGCCAAAATCTTCGGTAATTTCTAGCGTTAAACCTAACAGTTTGCCGTCTCCGTCAACCGCAGCACGCGTGCGTACGGTGTCTTCGCGGGCGTGACAAGCCGCCAGCAAATTTTCCATACGATCTTCACGCCAGCGTACAGGTCGTTTTAAGTGTCTGGCGATGGCGGCAACAGTCAGTTCTTCGCGGTACACTGCAATCTTTTGTCCAAACCCACCGCCCACATCAGGGCTAATGACCGTAACTTGGGATTCCTTTAATTCCAGCCATCCGGCAATTACTGTTCGATAGGGATGGGGGGCCTGATTGCCAACGTGCAAGGTTAAATGTTCACGGCCTTGATCCCATTGGGCGATTATCCCTCTGGTTTCAATGGGCAACTGTGTTTGACGGTGTTCGGCAAAACGGCATTCCACAATATGTTCGGCATCTTCCATGATGGCATCAATGCCATCGGTACTAAATGTTTGGTGTGAGACTAAGTTACTGTCGAGCATATCGTCGACCAGCGGTGATTGGGAATCTTGAGCCTTGAACATGTCGGTTACGGCATCTAAAGGTTCATATTCCACATCGATACACTCGATAGCATCCTCCGCCACATAACGGTCAGTCGCAACCACACAAACAACGGGGTCACCATGAAAACGTACTTTGTCGATGGGCAATGCCGTCATTTCAACGGGCTTTATGCCGTCAATCGGGGGGGCCATTCGCATGGTTGTGGTCCATTCGACAAGTTCTTTTCCAGTAAAAACCGCCTCAACACCCGGCATCGATTTCGCTTCATCCATCTCTATAGACACTATTTTTGCATGAGCATGGGGGCTGCGAAGAAAACAAGCATGCAGGGCACCAGGAACTTCAATATCGTCTAAATAACGCCCTTGGCCACGTAACAAACGATGGTCCTCGCGGCGAGGCATACGTTTACCAATGGAAGTGAAGTCAGTAAAATATTCATCGCCAGCTTCTATTTCTGTTTGCACTTCAGGTAAAACAGCCACTACTTTTTTAATGGCTTTAATAATATTTTGATAGCCGGTACAGCGGCATAAATTACCGGACAACACATCCCTAATTTCAGCATCGCTAGGATTAGGATGATCTTTTAAATATGCCTCAAAGGTGACAATGATGCCGGGTGTGCAAAAGCCACATTGCAATCCATGTTCTTCATGTAAGGCTTGTTGTAAAGGCGTGTAGCCACCCGTTTTATTTTCTACTGACTCAATAGTATGAATAGATTTTCCTTGGGCTTGTATTGCAAATGTTAAGCATGAGCGTTGGGGGCGTCCGTCGATTAAAACGGTACAGGCACCACAAACCCCATGTTCACAACCAACGTGAGTACCGGTCAGGCGTGCGTCTTCGCGAATAGCGTCGGACAATAGTTTGCGGGGTTCAACCAACATCTCCTGATCGTGTCCATTGATGTTAAGGGAAATGGAGACTTTATCCATACGGTGACCCCTCTTGTTTACGAGCACGATGCAAGGCTTCGTTTAGGGCTTTGGTTGTTAGTACTTCACAAATTTCTTGTCGGTATATAGCATTGGCATGCATATCGCTTCCGGGGCTTCCCATTTTCGACGCAGACTTAGAGGTATCTTCAATCCACGCTGCATCTGGTATTTTTCCAACAGCGTCTTTTTCTACCATTGTCATGCGTAAGGGTGTCACATCCATACCGCCTAAACATAAGCGCAAGTGTTTCAAGGTGCCATCTTGTTGAAGACGTAGGGTCACGGCGACGGCAACAATCGCAAAGTCACCCACGCGCCGACAAATTTGCTGAATGGACCAACCCTCGCCAGTTTTCAAAACTGGAAATTGAATGGTGGTTAAAATTTCATACTCTTCAACAGCAGACGTATACACGGATTGTATAAAATCTCTGGCAGATAATATTCTAACTTCTTGTCCGGAATGAATAGTCATTTCTGCATCCATTAAAATGGCTATTAAGGGCCATTCGGCCGCCGGGTCGGCATTGACTAAGCTGCCGCCGATGGTTCCACGGTTGCGTATCGCCAAGTGACCAATGCGCCTTGCTGCCTCAGGTAAAATTGGACAAGCCGCCTTTAAGCCAAAAGCTGTTTCTATATCAGCGTGGCAGGTTACAGCACCCACTGTAATGTGTTCGTTGGTTTCTTTAATTCCGATTAGTTCTTGAATGGTGTTGATATCAATCAAGTGTTCAGGTTGTGCCAAGCGCAAATTCATAACAGGAATAAGACTCTGCCCCCCCGCGATAATTTTTACGTCATCGCCGAGCTCCGCCAACAACTGAAACGCAGCGGTTAACGTTGTGGGTTCATGATAGGTGAATTTTCCTGATTTCACTTTAAAACCTCATAACCCCCACAATAATGATTCTTTGCTGGTTTGGTCAAAAATATGCAAACGATTGACGTTGATAGCAAGGGACACGTTTTCACCATTTTTGTGGCTAATCTCTTTACCAACGCGGAAGAAAACTTCTTTGTCATTAACTCGCATGGATAAGTATTGATCAGAACCAACGGGCATAACAAAGTTTACTTGTCCTTGAATAGTTTCGCCTTCTACCAATGCACGATGGTCATCCACGTCTTCGGGACGCAACCCCAGCACCACTTTACGACCATCCATACCGCTTAATTTTGTTGAATAGTCTGGGGGAATGGTAAAGTTGACGGCCCCGGCGGTAAATGTAATTTGATCACCGTTTCCAACCAAGGCACCTTGGATCATATTGATTGGTGGATTGCCAAGGAAGGAAGCGACAAACATATTACGAGGACGTTCATAAATTTCATCTGGGGTGCCAATTTGTTGGACAATACCTTGTTCCATAACAACAATACGGTCAGCCAGTGTTAAGGCTTCGGCTTGATCGTGGGTGACATAGACAAAGGTAGTTTCCATGGATTGATGCATTTCTTTGATTTTGGCACGCATGGAAATACGCAGAGTAGCATCTAGGTTTGATAAAGGTTCATCCATTAAAAATACGGCAGGTTGGCGAACCATGGCGCGGCCCAATGCCACCCGCTGACGTTGCCCCCCAGAAAGTTGATTAGGACGACGATCTAACAGATGTGTAATCTCCAAGCTTTCAGCAGCTGCGCGTACCCGCTGGTCGATTTCTTCGCTTTTATACTTCCTCATCTTCAAACCAAACGCAATATTGTCGTAAACACTTTTGTGTGGATAAAGAGCATAGCTTTGAAACACCATGGCAATATCACGTTGATGGGGGGGCATGAAATTCACCACTTGGTCATCAAAGTAAATGTCCCCTTCAGTTAATTCTTCTAGACCCGCAATCATATTTAAGGTGGTGGTTTTACCACACCCTGATGGTCCGAGCAAAACCAGGAATTCTTTGTCCTGGATCTCTAAATTCAACTTGTCTACGGCCTTCACATTGCCATAGTATTTGGTGACGTTATCAAAAATAATCCGTGCCATATCGTAGGTTCCCTTATCCTTTAACCGCTCCAGCCGTCAGGCCAGATACGATATAGCGTTCAAAAAAAATAGCTAGGATTACAGGCGGTATGATCGCTATAACCCCAGCAGCATTAATAAACGAAAAACTGATGGTAAAATCAGACGTGAACCCAGCCACAATGATGGGCAAGGTTTGTGAAGAAATGGTTTGCGTGAACATCAGTGCCAGCAAGAATTCGTTCCAACTTGTTAGGAAAGTAAACAAAATAACCGCAACTAAGGAGGGTACTGATAGAGGTAAAAAAACTTTTGTTAATGCTTGAAACCGCGAACACCCGTCCACCCGCGCAGCTTTGTCCAGTTCATCCGGGAGGGATTCAAAATAGCCCACCAAAATAAACACCGTAAAGGGAATGGTGACGGCCAGATACGTGATGATTAACGATGACAAGCTATCGAGTAATCCCAAATTCTTGATGACCAAAAAGAAGGGAACAACCAGGGCAATGTCGGGAATAACTCGGGTGGTTAAAATAGTGTAGATGGATGCTTGACGTCCCCAAAAACGTATCTTTGCCATGGCGTAAGCAGCAGGAACCCCAACCAATAAATTTAAGATCACTACGGCAATGGAAATAATGAAACTATTCCACATAGATGGTAATAAATACTTAGCTGTGGTGGGAATGTATCCACCCGCCGACGTATCAACTCTACTCCGGTTTTCATAGGTGACTTCTTCAAATTCTTGGAAGAAGATCGCTTTAAAATTTTTCAAAGTAGGCTCATGAGGAATCCAGTGCGGCGGCACCGATACAATTTCGGCCTCCGTCTGAAAAGATGAGGATAGCAACCAACCCACGGGACCTAAGACATAAATCATCAATATAGCCGAGGCTATGAACAACCCAACCTTACGTGTGAGTACCGTCAGTTTAGGTTTACTGCGATATTTTTCAGAATCTGAATTGAATATTAATGTTTTCATCAACTTATACCCTACGCCCCAGCATTTTGATAATAAAATACGCTAAAGCAAAGGTAACTATAGCCAGAATGTAAGACATCGCACTGCCAGTACCAAAAGATAAATTACGGAATGTTTCAACATAAATTTGCCACGCAACCACATGCGATGCTTCACCCGGTCCACCTTCGGTTAGCAAGAAAAATAAATCAAAATGGCGAATGGCCATCATGGTTTCATAAATCATGACCAACATGAAACCAGGCTTTAAGGAAGGCAGGGTAATATGCACAAAACGCTGAAAAGCATTGGCACCATCAACTCTGGCCGCACGGTATAAATCGGCAGGAATAGATTTCATGGTGACCAAAATTAAAATTGCTGCCAAGGGTACTTCTTTCCATACAAAAGCATTGGCTATTAACGGCAATGTACGATCAGCATCACCAAGCCAGACTGTGTATTTATCGATCAGTCCTAGCTGCAATAACACTCCATTCAACGCCCCATAACCTGAATCATAAATCCATTTCCACAACAATCCATTAGCGACTGTTGGAATGGCCCATGGGATTAACACAATGGTGCTGATGACGCGTCGTCCACGGAAAGTTTCGTTTAATAGCAGAGCTATTAATAACGCAATCACTGCAATCGCGCTCACTGACATTAAGGTAAACGATACTGTACGTTGGACTGATTCCCAGAATAATTCATCGCTTAATACTTTGATGTAATTATCTAACCAAACGAAAGGCACGCGATGCGGACGAGTTAATTTTAGGTTAAAAAAGCTAGTGTAAAGGGAATAAAAAATTGGAAAAACTGTGACCAGAGCCAATACGGACATGACGGGTAAAATAAACAAGGCAGCACTACGGGTTTCATAATTAAAACGTCGTAATAATCGATATCCGATGGTGAGTTTACTTTGGTCAGACATGCATTTTCACTATATTATTCGTTTTAAAGGAGGAGGCCACCCTACCCCTAAAGGTAAAGCGGCCATAAAATTCAGAGTATTAACTAAATTCCTTCTTTAGGTCATTCCAGCGTGTACCTGACTTGTCCATGGCTTCTTGTGCTGTAGATCTACCTAAGATTGCCGTTTGCCATGCAGAGGCATTGGTTTCTTGCCATTCTCCATACCACGGCGTTACAACGTCTGATTTCAAAGCCAAGCCTTGTTGTGCTTTGATCATGTCAACATCGGCATAAGCATTGTACGCATCTTTTACGTCTTGATCATCAAACAACGGTTTCACGCCAAAACCTGCCCCGACATCGGTGAATAGGTATTTTTGGAATTTGTATTCACCATTCGCCCTGCCACCAAACCATTCGATAAGTTTCGCAGTTAATTCGGCTTGTTCTGGATTGGCGGCTGCTCCAGCACTCATGCCATGGAAACGCATCCACCCCACCGTGTTGTGGTCTCCACCATTACCTTTTGGCATTAAGGCTTGCTTCACTTGACCTGCAATTTTGGATTGCTTGGGATCATTCATGGGACGCATACGATATTTAGGCTCTAACGCGAAAACATGATTGCCGGATTGGAAGGCTTTCAGGCCTGTTAATTCACCCGTTTCCACACAAGCAGGGGACACAATTTTGTGTACGTTCACGGCATCAACTACCCATTGCAAGGCCTTAACGGCACCCTCAGTGGGCGATTGCATTGCGGAATTTCCTTTTTCATCCGTAAAGCGACCATTGTTGGAATAAACCATCGCGGCAATAAAGTTCATCAACCAGCTTTCATTCGCTAAGGCCAACATCAACGGGTAATCGGAAATCCCCGCAGCTTTAATTTTCAAACACTGTTCTGTGACTTCATCCCAAGTGGAAGGGGGCGTAGAGATCCCCGCTTTCTTTAATTGTGACTCGTCATACATGAACCCCATGAAATCCGTGTAGTAGGTCAAGCCGTATTGCTGGCCTTTGTAAGTCATGGAATCGGTGCAGAACTTTTCCGCTTCATCATTGTATTTCATCAGGTTATCAAAACTATTGATCGGTTTGATCCAACCCGCTTCGGCAAACTCTGGCAACCAAGCATCCGACACCCACATCATGTCCAGGGGTGCGCCACCAACAAATTTGGTTACAATGTTATCACGGTAATTAGACCATGGAGCGTTTGCATAGTTCACGTTAATGCCCGTGGACTTTTCAAATTCAGCCACATGGCTTTTAACCAAATCAACGGCAGCTGACCAAGCCATAAAGTTCACGGTACCGCTAGCGGCAAAGGCTCGGCTGGCGAGGCCGCTTGCTCCCATCGCGCCGATGGCACTGGCTGCTGTAGAAATTTTTAAAAATTCACGCCGGGCGAATTTACTAATTGATTTATTGGACATTGTACACTCCCTGGTTAAATGGCAATATTGCCTGTTTAAAAATAATTTGCCGTTCAGGAGCAAAATTAATCAAGCCCCCCAGCAAGTCTAATCTGTAACAAATCCTAACACCACCGTAGCTAAGTAGTCAACTGACGACTTAGCTATGGGGTAACCATTTCCTTAAACCCACCTAAATATGATCGAATATGTACTCGAAGAATTGCCTCTGGAGGTATCTCATAGCTACTTTCGTAAAGATGACGGCGAATGGCCATGTGTGAAATGGTTCCGTGCAATGTCCATCCGAATTCATGAATTAAAGCATCACAATTTGGAAGCTCAACATTCAGTTCCGCAGCTGTTTCGGTGACTATGGTTTTCATTAAACTGGTGATGATGGTGGAAATATAATTAGGTGCCATGGTATCGCTGGCTAAAGACGCATATAAAAATAGTCGTAACCATCGTCGCGTTAAAATAATTTCTGTATAATCGATATAAAATTCAATCAATCGTTGGTCCATGGGCTTGGACCTGTCAGATAAATTGGTTAACCAATCACCCTTAAATGGACCTAAAATGGTCCGAGCATATACTTCCGCCAACAACGCAGCTTTGGTAGAAAAAAATCGGTACAGTAGCCGTTGCGAGATGCCGCAAGCCTCCGCCAAAGAACGCGTCTGTCCCGTAAGACCATTTTCTGAAAAAAAGTCAGCCGCCTGATTCAATATCATCTCTCGGCGTTCCGCACGTGGCAATCGAATTTGCTTGCCTTTACTCTTGCTTGTTTTCCTACTGGTCTTAAGGGTTGCTGATTTTGCTTTCATACGATTTACATACCTATGCTAGACAAGTCATCAAATGACAATCATAAAGATGTTGACTTTAATGTCTACCATTTAATCACAAATAGAAAGATTTCGCCATGATTTATGAACACCGCACCTACCGTGTTGGCCCCGCCCAAATGCCTGAATTTATGACGCTTTACAATGAATATGTTTTCCCGGTTATTTCTAAATATGCAAAACTAAACGGGGCTTGGTCTACAGAATCAGGCACCTTGAATTCTGCTGTATTTATATGGGGCTATGATAGTTTTGCACACCGTACAAAACAACGTGCGAAAATTGCAGCTGATTCAGAATGGGGGCCTGCCATAAACAAAATTCTACCCTTTCTGGTTCATCAAGAAACTTTCTTTATGAACCCTGCTCCGTTCATGGATGAAAGCTAAAGAGGTAAAATTGTTCACTTAAATTCACCAAATAGGCTGTTCCCAGTGCTATTGCTCATGTTGAAATTGAAATGAAGATTGTTTAACTTGGGGGTGTTTGGAGATATGCTCGTCCCAAACCAACTGTAACACCCTAGCTTTTTTGTAACATAAATGTGAAATCTTCTCCCCCTATGCGGGGAATAGGATTTTGTATGACGTTCTCACTCTCCACCAATTAGGCCATAACTCCCCCATACTTTACCCTAGCACTGGTGTTTAGCGTCGCGGGCTATCGGGTTTGATACAACGCGTACGGTTTAAGGGCTGTCATGTGCCTATTGGCATAATTTTCTTACCAATATTGAGGCCTACAAATGGTGAACCATCACCATAAATGCAAGTACTTTATGACGGTAGTTATAATACAGTATTGATCAAATTATTATGAATGAATATAACAAATTGAAATATTGTTAATTGAAGTTGATGACGAAGACATGCTAATGAGTGTTGGTACACTGGGAGATATCAAACTTTACAACTCTAATTTAAGGAGTAATTATTATGGACATTTCAGGTGAATACACCATTTTAGCAACACAACAAGATGTATGGGATGCTTTGAATGATCCTGAAATTCTAAGACAATGCGTTCCCGGTTGCCACGAAATGGTGAAAGTTTCTAATACAGAATTTACGGCCAAAATTACGGCTAAAATTGGCATGGTTAAAGCCAAGATGAAAGGCGGGGTTATGCTTAGCGATATTGATGCCCCAAACAGCTATACTATTACTGGCAGTGGGCAAGGCGGAGTTGCCGGCTTTGCAAAAGGTGCCGCAGAAGTTTCTTTGACGGACACTGGCGATGGACAAACGCTTCTCTCTTATACTGTGCATGCCGAATTAGGCGGAAAATTAGCCGCCGTTGGATCTAGAGTCATCGAAGGAGTCATGAAAAAGATGTCAGATGATTTTTTTAGTACATTTTCAAAAATTATCAGTAGTGAAGAAGAGACATCACTGCCCGTTACGGGGCTTCCCAAAGACCCGGACACCATTGAAAAGAGGCCCGCATTAGGCACCCGCATTTCAACGACGAAGACCAACGCCTTCCCAACTTGGGTTAAATGCGCACTCGTAAATGCTGCCATATCCACACTTGCCGTGATCATCGCTGTAACATGGGTTAGCTAACGGACTCGTGATAACCTATTTAGTTAGTTCCATTTTTTTTTGGTTGCGGGAGCACACAACCCAGGATGTTGTAAAGTAGTTTCGGTCAGGTAGACGTGGCAGAATGCCATATACCAGAACAACTCAAAAATTCAATATCTAAACTAAATCGTCTATTAGTTCCACTCCTCCAACGGCATACCATGGCACGGTATCCAGCCACTTTTGCAATTCTAACTCTACTCCGGTGTAGAAATTTAGGAAACTTTTTACTAGGAGATTTCCGGGAACTTTTCGTGATTTTCCTACAAAACCCTCCCCCAATGAATCCACCACACCAGTACTAAGTGCCCAAGGTCCGAGGCGCGCGGCACTCGGTTCAGGGTCCCGGGTGCGTGGCCTTGCGTCCTTCATTAATATGGATTGGGCTCAGTAACCCCTGCCCTAGGGATCCACCTATCTGCATAATAAGTACTGCTCCAGTGGCCTGATCAAGCCTAAGGAAGATTGAACGAGGTACAAGGTGGATTCTCGAGAAGTTTTAGGACATCTCAAAAAGCTGAATTCCTACTGAATTCATGTCAATGGAGATGCGTGTGAACCTTTTAAGTGGAACATTTAATCTTTAACAAACCTGTTGGGGTCAGCCATATGGGAGGGCAGTGGACGACATAAAACTCTCGCTATGTCTATAACGTATTGTTCATCAGGTAATGGCCATCGATTATCAGAGTTCAAGTACTCTTTTATATTTTTCTCGGAAACTACATTCTCCTGAAATCTTTTTAATTGAGGATAACTGTCAAGACAATTTGGAGAAAATTCAATAAAAGACGTCAACGATTCTCCCATAATAATATCAGCCATACTTGTTTTTTTTCCAACTAGAAACGGAGTCTTATTTTGAGAAAGAGCAAACTCAAAATGCTTTCCAAACCTCTTTAACGAGGCATCCAGATCTCTGAGGGCTCCATCTTTGTCGGCTTTGAAGGCGAATTGTAAAGCGGGAATGTTAAAATCACCAACTGCGCCCATGAGCATGTCACACCTTGACGCTTCCTCTTTTGTTTTGCCGTAGAGGTCACCTCGTCGAGCTAAGTGCAAAATCATCGCACTGCTTTGCGATAACTTTATATTGTCAATTTCTAGCAGAGGAAGTTGATTGAATGGAAGCTTTCCTGAAGCTTTTAGTATGTCAAAATCATTATGATCTTCTAAAGATATATTAATGAAGTCTATGTTGTTGATTGCCAGCATCCACCTTGTTGTCTCTGCTCTTCCGCGACCTTTGAAGTAATGTAGTTTAACAGGGTTCATATTTTTAAAGCCTTTTTCAGTTTAATCATTTTGGCCACAAACTATTAATTAATAGTCACTTTTATGGCTTTTAACAACTACGCATCGAAGTAATAATAGTAGTTGTAGTATTATCATGCCTGTGTTTCATTTATATGAAGCGATATACCAAATAAAAGTCAAACCCTTGTCAAAACCAATCATTGAGGCGGTTGACTTCAATAATACTGCGGATGCTTTCATGCTCTGAGGGGAATAAACATGACGGTTAAAAGTGGAGAGAGGTTTATGATTTTTGAGCCTTCTGGCTCATACTTCAGTCAGATATATAGAATATTGAAAGTAACCCAGCGCTGATCATAAACCACCGTCGTTTGCGGTTCAGTCGGAGAATCTAGTGAAAGAAATCTAAGCCATGACCCTTATTACCTCGCAGTTCCTTGACAACCTACCCGTCGCCGTACCGCCATGGTCCGGTTACCCGCGCTACAATTTTGTCGGCGGAAATATCGATCCTGAAACAATGGCCATTGCAGGTCTTTCGGAAAAAGCGCGAAGTGCGGTCAAAAAGCATGGGCCGGCCATGGCATATTACAACATGGGCAACGGCCCACTGGGATTCGAACTGTTGCGCGACCGGATTGCCGACCGAATGAACCAGCAGCGAGGTATGGATATTACCGGAGATCATGTACTTATTACCTCGGGCTCCGCACAGGGGCTCGATCTGTTGAATTTGAGCTTTGTGACCGAGGGCGATACCGTCATACTGGAGCAACATACCTATGCCTTCGGCGCTATCCAGTTAAAGAAGCTTGGCGCTCGGATCCTGCCTGCCCCGCTTGATGCCAAGGGGATCGAAATGAACGGGCTGGAGAAGACGCTTCAAGACCTTGCCTCGCAGGGTATTAGGCCGAAGTTCATCTACACCATTCCAACTGTGCAGAACCCAACCGGATCCATCCTGCCGCTTGAGCGTCGGCACCGACTTATCGAACTTGCCCGGCAGTACCGCGTCCCGATCATCGAAGATGAATGCTATTCAGAGCTCATGTTCCATCCCAACCGGCCCCCGTCGATATACGCGCTTGCTCCAGATGTGACGATCTACGTCGGCTCCTTTTCCAAGACACTCTCTCCAGCCATGCGCCTTGGCTTTGTAGTTGCTCCGCCAGAGATTGTGAGCCAGATCGCGGCGCTGAAGTCCGACAGTGGGACGAGCTCTATGGCGCAGGCGATAGTCGCGGAATTTCTGGTGGATGGATATGATGATCATGTCCATCAGGTGTCTAGTGCGCTTTTGCACAAGCTTGACATCATCACAGCAGCGCTGAACCGAGAATTTGGAACCAGCATAGATGTGCACCGTCCGACGGGTGGGCTGTTTGTATGGCTGACCTTTCCCGAGGGCTTCGATACCCGCCGTCTGACTGCACCGGCGGGTAAGGAAGGCATCATTTTTAACGTCGGTCCCGACTGGTCTATCGATGCCGATGCCGGGATGCGGAACATGCGGTTATGTTTTGCACATCTGCCGGACAAGGTGCTCGAGGACGGCGTGGCTGCTCTAGCCCAAGTTTGTTTTCTCGAAGCGGGTTTTCCAAAACGGGGTGCAAATTCGGAGCGGACATGAACGACACCCCGGCGAACGGCTTCTCAACGGGACTCGCCCTGGCCCGGCCTGCTTGCGCGAAGGTGGTTGAAACACTCGCTGGCACTGGATGGCTTTGAGCGGGTAAAAAATAATGGAATATTTTATAAACTTTTAGCTTAAGCTAAATCTCGGAAGAATTAACGCTTGATTAAACTCTAGTAAGGACTATTTTTTACTGCAAACTCAAAAGCATCAAAAGATAAATCATTATTTATTAAAAATTTTTTATAAACAATGACTTATGAATTGAACATCATTCCCACTCAATAGTACTATGCCTATTTTGTGTTTAAAAACAATAGGTTAATCTTTGTTTGTAACTAGCTTGTAACATTGCAAACAAAAAAACCCTCCCCTAATGAAACTACAACACCAGTACTAAGTGCCCGAGGTCCGAGGCGCGCGACCCGTGATCTAGAGGGGCCTGGGGTGAGCCTTGCGCCTTTCAACGGTTTAGATTTAGCGCAGTAACCCCCGGTTCTTGGCATGGGGGCTAATGGACGGCAGGGGCTATGTACGTTATATATTTATGGGGTGTGCAACAGATGGGGGTTTCTTATGACAAAAAACTTTTTATTTTAAGAAAAGATCGATTTGCGCTAATTCTATTCATTATTAATTAAGATATGGTCATTTTGAAGTTATTTTGATTGGTAAAAAGGCCAATAAAATTTAATATTTTATTATAGACCCATCATCCTTCGTAATTATACATATAGCCATAGCACGATAAAGGTTGAATCGTTTGTCCCAATCACATCGTTCAATGCTACTTAATTTTTTAGCA
>Ga0114999_10004790_pt1 | contig 16225 bp, 14 predicted proteins | sample ArcticOcean_MG_C_3_FD_89820 | JGI IMG/M metagenome (GOLD analysis project Ga0114999, IMG submission 89820) | Marine microbial communities from western Arctic Ocean - ArcticOcean_MG_CB8_126 | ecosystem: Environmental > Aquatic > Marine > Oceanic | place: Arctic Ocean: Canada Basin | collected...
AACTGTAGGGTTAATTGTTAGCATATTGTTAATTCAAATTGTTGCAATATTCGGAGCGATAATAACAGCTAGAGCATCTGAGCGTTTTGGAAATCTTCCAGTTTTAGTTGTTATTAATATAATTTGGGCACTTCTATGTATTAGAGCTTTTTATATTCACACACCTCTTGAATTTTATATAATAGCTGGTTTTGTAGGTATGGTTATGGGTGGTTTGCAATCACTTTCTAGATCCACTTATTCTAGATTTATTCCTTCTACTAAAGATACTGCATCATTCTTTAGTTTTTATTCAGTAACTGAAAAAGTTGCTATAATAATTGGAATGATTTTGTTTGGAACTATTGATCAAATAACTGGAAGTATGAGAAATAGCATATTATTTTTTGCAGTATTTTTTATTGCCGGAGTAATTTTACTCCTACGAGTTCCTAAACTACAAGATTAATTATATATATTTCATAAAAGTTAATTGATTCAACTTCTTGGCACAACTATTGAAATTATATTAAATAGACCACCCTCTAACATTAATTGTTTATAGTTGGTCTATGATAAGCTGTAATTTAAATGACACATTGACACAAAATTAATATGGCAAAATCACTTTATGCTAGTTTTGGCAGTCTTTCTCTTCGTGAAATTGAAGCAGAGGCTGACTTAATTCCCTTAATGACCTCAGAGGATGAAGAAGCATTGAATAAAGAAGCTCTACCTAAGTCAATTCCTATTTTACCTCTACTAAATACTGTTTTGTTTCCTGGTGTTGTAATTCCAATTACTGCGAGTAGAGATAAGTCAATTGAATTAATTAAAGATGCTAATAAAAGTGATAAGGTTATTGGTGTAGTTGCTCAAAAAGATGAATCTATAGAAAACCCTGAATTAAAAGATGTTTATGATCTTGGAACTGTAGCTCAAATTTTAAGAGTATTAAAAATGCCAGATGGGAATACAACTGTTATTATACAGGGTAAAAAAAGATTTAAAATTGAGGAAATAATTACTGATAAGCCATATTTAAAAGCCAAAATAAAACCTGTTGAAGATATTTCGGTTAGTTCTGATAACAAAGAATTTATAGCTATTGTTGACTCTATTCGTGATCTAGCCCTTCAAATCATTCAAGAGAATTCAAATATTCCCTCAGAGGCATCATTCGCAATAAAAAATATCAATAGCAATTCATTTTTAATAAACTTTGTCTCTTCTAACATGAATCTTTCAGTAAGTGATAAGCAAGAAATATTATCATTAACTAGTTTAAATGAAAGGGCTCTTTTATGTTTGAAATTCATGAATATAGAATATCAGAAACTGGCATTAAAAAATGATATTAGATCTAGAGTTCGTTTAGATATGGACCAACAACAAAGAGAATATTATTTAAATCAACAATTAAAAACTATCCAAGAGGAATTAGGAGGAATATCTTATGAGGAGGAAGTAGATGAATTAAAAGAGCGTTCCAAAACAAAACAATGGAGTAATGAAGTCAATGATCATTTTAATAAAGAGTGGGGAAAATTACAAAGAATGAATCCTCAAGTTGCTGAATATTCAGTTCAGAGAAATTATATAGAATTGATTTTAGATTTGCCATGGGATGAGTATTCAAATGATAAATTTGATCTAAAAAAAGCACAAAAGATTTTAGATAGAGATCATTATGGGCTAGATGAAGTAAAAAAGAGAATTATAGAATATTTAGCTGTCCTTAAATTAAGAAATGACATGAAATCTCCTATTTTATGTCTTTTTGGACCTCCAGGAGTTGGTAAAACTTCATTAGGAAAGTCAATAGCAGAATCTTTAGGAAGATCCTATGTTAGAATTTCATTAGGGGGGATGCGAGATGAATCAGAAATCAGAGGACATAGAAAAACATATATAGGCGCTATGCCAGGAAGAATAATTCAGAGTTTGAAAAAAGCAAAAAAATCTAACCCAGTTTTTGTCTTAGATGAAATTGATAAATTAACTCAGGGATCCCAAGGAGATCCATCTGCAGCTCTATTAGAAGTTTTAGATCCCGAACAAAACAATTCGTTTTATGATAATTTTCTAGAAATGGGATATGACTTATCAAAAGTTATGTTTGTTGCTACAGCAAACAGTATGGCGTATATTCATCCAGCTCTTAGAGACCGAATGGAGATTATAAATGTGAGTGGTTATACTATAGAAGAAAAAATAGAGATAGCTCACAAGCATCTTTTACCAAAACAATTAAAAGAGCATGGTTTAAGCAAAAATCATTTGAATTTAAAAAAATCAATTATTTCAAAAATAGTAGAGGGCTACACCAGAGAATCAGGAGTAAGGGGGTTAGATAAACAAATGGCAAAAATGACCAGGTATGTTGCAAAATCAATTGCTTTAGAAGAAAATTATAAAGTTTTACCTAGTTTAATTGATCTTTCAGATATATTGGGTCCAGTTAAAGTTAATCGTGATCTGGCTGAGAATAATCATGTAGCAGGAGTTGTGACCGGACTAGCTTGGACTTCAGTTGGTGGAGATATTCTTTTTATTGAATCTTCAATTTCAAAAGGTAAAGGAAATCTTGGAATAACCGGAAATTTAGGCAAAGTAATGAAGGAATCTTCGATAATTGCTTTGGAATATTTAAAATCAAATTCCAAAAGGCTTGGAATTGATCAATTTCCTTTTGATAAATATAATATTCATATCCATGTTCCAGAGGGAGCAACCCCAAAAGATGGACCAAGTGCAGGAATTACGATGTTAACCTCTCTAATGTCTTTATTTACTCAAAAGAGAGTTAAGAAAAGTCTAGCAATGACAGGAGAAATAACGCTTAGAGGTAAAGTTTTACCAGTAGGAGGAATAAAAGAAAAAATATTAGCAGCTAAACGATCAAAAATAAAAGAAATAATTTTGTGTGAACAAAATAAAAAGGATATTGATGAAATTAATCCAAGCTATTTAAAAGGTTTGAAATTTCATTATATTAATAAAATGAGTGATGTTTTATCTATTGCAATTACAGATAAAAATGTTGCAAACGCTAAAAAATTTTTAGAATAAAAAAATGAAAAAAATAATTGCAATTGATGGCCATGCAGCTACTGGTAAAAGCACACAGGCTAAAAAAATTGCAAAATATTTGGGTTATAAACACATAGATTCAGGTGCTATGTATCGTGCAGTTACTCACTATTGCCTCATTAATGGATGGATAAATGAATTAATCAACTTAAATTCTATACTAGAAAATCTTAAGAATATCGATATTCAATTTAAAACTTTAAATAATTCTCAAATAACTATATTAAATGGTAATGATGTTGAAGATTTTATAAGAAAAATGGATGTCGCAGAGAATGTAAGTAAAATTGCTGCAATTCCAGAAATTAGATCATTTTTGGTAGCAAAACAAAGACAAATCGGATCAACAAATAATATTGTAATGGATGGTCGTGACATTGGAACTGTTGTTTTTCCTAATGCTGAAAACAAGTTCTTTTTAACTGCCTCTATTGAGGTTAGGGCTGAACGTAGATATGAAGAACTAAAACTTAATAATGAAAATATTGACTTTTCAACAGTATTGGAAAACGTTAGATCGAGAGATTTTGATGATACATCTAGATTAACTTCTCCGCTTGAGCCAGCAGAAGATGCAATTATAGTTGACACCTCTAGCTCATCTGCAAATGAAATTTTCGATAAATTAATTTCCTTAATCAAAGGATAATTTATAATAAAAAAGAATTAATTTCGGCACTTAAACGTTCTTTAAATAAATGTTAACTAGAAGACATATTCGCATTAAGGTAATGCAATCTTTATATTCGCTTGCTCACGAAGGAAAACAAAATCTAAATGACCAAGTAGATTTTTTCACTGAAAGTGTAAAAAAGTCTTTTGACCTTTATTATTTATTACTATCTGTTTTCAAACATATTTATGCTTTGGCTCAAAATAAAATTGAGCTTGAAAAAAAACTTCAATACAAATTATTGGATTCATTTGCAGAAAAAATAGTTAAAAATCCTTATTTCAGATTTTTCTATGACCATAAAAACATATCTGATTATATTAAAAAGAGAAAAATAAATAATTGGGAGTTAGATTCGGAATATATAAACAAATTTTATGTTGATTTAACAACTAACCCAATTTTTTTAGATTATTCGCCGGGCTTAAATAATAAAAATGACATTCTATTTTATATTAATTTTTTTAAAGAGTGCATTGCTTCATCAGATATATTATATGATTATTTGGAGGATAAACAATTGACATGGATTGATGATTTCCCTGTCATTAACACATACATTATTAAACAAATTAAACACTTAGATATTGAAAATTCAAAAAATATTGATTTTCCTATTTTTAATCTAAAATCAGAGGAAACTCTTTTTGGAGTTGAGATGTTAAATAAAGTAATTTCTAAAAGTGATTTGTTAGAGTCTGAAATAACAGGTAAAACACCCAACTGGGAATCTGATAGAATTGCAGACATAGATTTTATTTTATTAAAAATGGCTATTTCTGAATTTTTATATTTTGACCAAATACCTACAAAAGTTACAATTAATGAATATTTAGAAATAGCAAAAGATTACTCAACCCCAAAAAGTAATATTTTCATAAATGGCGTACTTGACAACATTTCTAAAGATTTTGAACAAAAGGGGAGATTAAACAAGAGTGGTAGAGGCTTATTGTAAGGAATTTTATTTACTTTTGATTTAGAAATACTTAATTTATAATTCATGAAAAATATTTTTTACACAATTTTAGCTATATCTTTTATTACTACTTCTTGTGGTGAAAGTGCAGCAAAAAAAATTAATCAAGATAATGTTCAAGCTACTGAAGCTCAGGCTCAGGCAAACACCTCAAATTCTCCAGTCATGACTTTTGATAAGTTGTCACATGACTTTGGTAATATAAATGAAGGAGATGTAGTTACAACAACCTTTTCTTTTACAAATACTGGAAAAAGTGATCTTCTAATAGTTGATGCTCGTGGAAGTTGTGGTTGTACAGTCCCTAAATATCCTAAAAACGTGCCAATTGCACCAGGAGCTACGGGAGAGATTTCGGTGAGTTTTGATTCTAGTAACAAACCAAGTTTACAGCAAAAAGCTGTTACTATATCTGCTAATACTGAAAGTGGAAGAGAGATGTTGAGAATTAAAGCGATGGTTGCTCCAGATCCAATTAAAGAACAACAAAGACAAGCTCAAGCTAAAGCGCGTCAAGCACAAAATTAATAAATGCAGGGAGGATTTTCAGATCAATTACCCTTTTTACTATTAATGCTAGTAGTTTTTTTCTTTTTTATTATTTTGCCTCAAACAAGAAAGCAAAAAAAAGAGAAAAATTTTATAAATAATCTCAAAAAAGGAGATCGTATTATTACAAAAAGTGGAATACATGCTAAAATTGTTGAATTAAATGACAAAGACAATACTTGTACTATAGAGACTCAGGCAGGTAAACTTAAAGTTGAACGTACAGCAATATCATTAGAAATGAGTTCTAAGCTTTTAAAAAGTTCATTAAAAAAATAGTTAAACCCCGATTTATCGGGTTTTTTTTAAATATGGATTAACCTCTTATGTATAAGAATATCCTAAAACCTATATTGTTTTTATTCGATCCAGAATGGACTCATCATTTTGTTTTTAAACTAATTAAACTAATTCATTTTATTCCAGGAATTGGACTAATCATTAAGTGGTTTTATTCTATAAATCATTCTAAATTAAACCGTAAAGTCTTTGGTTTAAATTTTAAAAGCCCTGTGGGTTTAGCAGCTGGATTTGATAAAGATGCTAAGTTGTATAAAGAACTAAATAATTTTGGTTTTGGATTTATTGAAATTGGGACTGTAACCCCTAAAAGTCAATATGGTAATCCTAAAAAACGTTTGTTTAGGTTAGTTGAAGACTTTGCTCTAATTAATAGAATGGGCTTTAATAATGAAGGAGCTGATTCAATAGTTAAAAGGTTAAAATCTAACAAAAATGTATTAATTGGCGTTAATATTGGTAAAAACAAAAACACTCCTAATAATAAAGCTGTAGATGATTATACTTATTGTTTTGAGGCTCTTTTCGAATATATAGATTATTTTGTTGTTAATGTTAGTTCACCTAATACACCAAACCTCAGAGATCTTCAAGATAAAGAACCTTTAACAGAGATATTGACTGTTTTACAAAGTTTAAATAATAAAAAAGGTAATAGAAAACCTATTTTATTAAAAATCGCCCCTGATCTTAATGAAAGTGAATTGATTGACATAATTGATATTATTAAATTAACTAAAATTGATGGGGTTATTGCTTCAAATACAACATTGAATAGAGAAGGGCTAATTTCAAAAAATAAAAATGAATCTGGTGGTTTAAGTGGAAAACCTTTAAGTAAAAAAAGCACTGAAATTATTCGATTTTTATCTGAAAAAAGTAAAAAAAGCTTTCCAATTATTGGTGTAGGAGGGATACACTCTCCTGAAGATGCCAAAGATAAAATAAATGCTGGGGCAGATTTAGTTCAACTTTATACTGGTTTTATATATGAAGGCCCGGGAATAGTGAAAAAAATTAATAAATCTTTAATTTAAAAAGATATTTTATTCAAAATAATTAAAACTTTCTCCTGGTTTTATTTTTTGAACTGTTTCATAAATCAATCTTATTACATTTTCAACATCTTCTTTCTGAACCATTTCAACTGTTGTATGCATATATCTCAAAGGTAAAGAAATTAAAGCTGAAGCTACTCCTCCATTACTATATGCAAATGCATCAGTATCAGTACCTGTATATCTAGATGATGCAAGTCTTTGAAATGGAATTTTATTTTTTTTAGCAATAGAGATAATACGTTCTCTTAATTTATTATGGACAGCAGGCGCATATGCAATTACAGGACCCTCGCCAATTTGAGTTTTTCCTTGTTCTTTTTGATTAATCATTGGGGTTGTAGTATCATGACATACATCAGTTACAATTGCAAGATCAGGTTTAATAGTTTGGGTAATCATTTCAGCTCCACGAAGGCCAACTTCTTCTTGAACTGAGTTTGTTATATATAAACCAAATGGTAGTTTTTTTTTGTTTTCCTTAATTAATCTTGCGACTTCAGCTATCATAAAACCACCAGCCCTATTATCTATAGCTCTACACACAAATTTATTTTTATTCAATATTTGAAAAGTGTCCGGATATGTAATTACACATCCAACGTGAACTCCCATTTTTGAAACTTCTTCTTTGTCTTTTGCTCCAATGTCAATGAAAATATTATCCAACTTTGGCACTTCTTCCTTTCCAGGTTTACGCGTGTGTATCGCTGGCCAGCCAAAAACTCCTTTAATAATACCTTTATCAGTATGAATGTTAACCCACTTAGAAGGCGCAATTTGATGATCACTGCCACCATTTCTAATAACATATATTAATCCATTGTCAGAAATATAATTAACATACCAGGAAATTTCATCACAATGACCTTCAATAACTACTTTATATTTAGCTTTAGGGTTAATAACACCTACAGCAGTTCCATAAACATCAGTAATAAAATCATCAACATATGGTTTTAGATACTCCATCCATATTTTTTGCCCATTAGCTTCATAACCTGTTGGTGCTGAATTATTCAAATATTTTTCTAAAAAATCAATTGACTTCTGATTTAAAACTTTCATTTATGTATATTTTAAGATTGACTAAAATAATAATTTATGACCATTAAATCGTTTCAAAAAACCAGTTTTTATACCTTTGAAGTTAACGGTAATTAAGATTTTATATTTAATTTTTTTTCAAACAATAATTTGTTGGTCACAATCTACTGAAATAGAAAAATCATTATTTGTAGTAGGGAATGACTCGATTCCAAATTTCGCAATAAATTTAAAGGAAGTAATTGTTTACCAACCTCTTACGTTTAACTCTTATGATGCTGCTAAAAAGTATGCTATTTTAAGAAACAGAACTTATAAGGTTTATCCTTATGCAAAATTAGCTGCAGATAGGCTTCAGGTTTTAAATACTAGGCTTGAAAATATCGATAGTAAAAGTAGAAAAAGAAAATATTTAAAACGTTTAGAAAAATTTATTTACGAAGAATTTGAGCAAGATTTAAAAAAGCTTTCACGTTCTCAGGGTAAAATATTAATTAAATTAGTTCATCGTCAAACAGGAGAGACAACTCACAAACTAATTAAAGAGTTGAGAAATGGATGGAGGGCTACTATATATCAAGCTACTGCTTCCTTTTTTAAGTTGTCATTAAAAGAGACATATAATCCCAAAGAAAACCATCAAGATTACTTAATTGAAGACATTTTACTGAGAGCTTTTTCATCGGGAAGATTAGTTGAACAATCTACAGCCCTAGAATATGATTTAGACAAACTATATTATATGTGGAAGGATAGGTTAAATTTAACCAAAAATGAAAAGTTAAGACAAGTTAAATATAAACTAATCAATTAAATTCTATAAAATATTGGGGTTATCTTCTTGAACTAAGTTTAGCTAGGAGTCGAAGAATTTCTAAATAAAGCCATATTAGTGTTACTAATAGTCCAAAAGCTCCATACCATTCCATATATTTTGGGGCTTTTTTTTCAGCTGCTTCCTCTATAAAATCAAAATCTAAAACTAAATTAAGTGAGGCAATTACAACGACAACAAGGCTAAATCCTATACTCATGAATGAAGCATTATTAGGGTCCATAATTCCCATATTTGAACCAAACATCCCCATAATAAAACTAACAAAATACACAATTGCAATCCCACCAGTCGCAGCACAGATACCTAACTTAAAATTTTCTGTTGGCTTGATTAAACCTGATCTATATGCGGTTAGTAATGATAAAAGAATTCCAACTGTGATGAATATTGCATTTGTTACAATTCCATTATATAGGTTATTGTACATAAATGAAATACCACCTAATAGACCTCCTTCTAAAATTGCATAAATTGGAACTGTAACGGGAGCCCATTCTTTCTTAAAAATCGTAACCAATGCTATTATAAAACCTCCAATTCCACAAAAAATAAGTACCCCAGGACTGGTATCTGTAAACGTATAATACCCAGTCCCGATTAATAAAAGTAAACTCATTACAGTTTTATTTACTGTCCCTTCTATAGTCATTGTTTCAGATGAGAAAGCAGAAGTGTTAAATGAATTTTTATTTAAAACAGGATTACCTGATCTTAAAGTAAGATGTCTACTCATGATTAATTACGATTTTAGGGCGTTAATTATAAAGATTGTCCAGCCTATAATTAGAAGAGTTCCTCCAATTGGTGTTATCGGACCAAGCCATTTCATGTTGATTTTAAGCAATGACTGTAATGATAGTAAAAAAATGCTAAAGGAAAAAAGTATTGTCCCGCATAAAAAAAATCTAAAAATCCATTTCTTACCCTCAATTGCTAGCATTGATATTATTAGTAATGCCAGACCATGATACATCATATACTTAACCCCTACCTCAAAAGATTGCAATGCAGAATCTGTAAGTAACTTTTTCAATAAGTGACTAGCAAACGCACCAAAAACAACTGAAAGTAGAGCTAAAAACCCTCCTACTGCTCTAATTTTCTCCATTAAGGCTAAAATAATACTCTGACAAATATAAAGAAATCTATCAAGAGAAATTTTATAGTTTGGATAGTAGTTTTTTAAGCCGCTCTAAACCCTCTATTCTTGCTTTTTTATTTTCTTCGGAAGCATTTTTTTCTTCTCCAGCTCTAAAAAAGCCATGACCAGCTTTCTCGTAAACAACTGGCTCAAAAAAACCATTTACTTTTTTCATAGCAGAAATACTATTTTCTATAGTAGCATTTACTCGATTATCATTACCCCCGTAAAAACCATAAACAGGTGCAGTTATTCTTTCATAATCTGTATCATTTTTTGGTCCTGATCCGTAGCATACAAAAGCTGCAGAAATTAAGGTATTATTAGTTGCATATCTAAATGATTGACTTCCTCCCCAACAAAATCCAATTATTGCAACTTCACCATTAGCTGCAGCGATATTTTTACCATATTTAAAAACAATGTTTAAGTCAGATGTAACCTTGTCAGGGGAGAGATTGTAAATTGCCGTTCTAGCATGATCTGAATTTGTAAACTCAGAAGTTCCTCCTCCATTTGGTGCAGTTCCTGATAATAAATCAGGAGCTAAGACAATATATCCCATTTCTGCGATCTGATCAGCCATACTTCTTGCCCAATCGTTAAGGCCTCTGTTTTCATGAATTAATATAATTGTAGGTACTTTATTATCTACTTCAGGGTAGACTATAAAAGTATTGATGTTTTTTCCATTATTGTTAATCTTTTTCCATTCGTGATGACGTGGCGAATTCTCTAAACGTTCAACAGAGCTTTGAGAAAACAGAGTAATGGGTAATATTAAAATAAGATTAATTAGATATTTCATGTGGGGTTTTGGTTTAGGATAAATGTAATTAGAAATATTGTTAAATTTATCATTCACGTTTTAAATTACAAACCTTTATATTTGCTTGTGCGTAAAATTTATTTATTATTTTTTATTCTAATTTTTTCTTGTTCTAAAGATGAACCCCCTCGTTATTTATTATCGGTATCTGCAAGTCTTGGTGGTGCGGTAAGCACAACAGGAGGTGATTATGCAGAAGGTAAATCAGTTACCATAACAGCTACTGCAAATGCAGAATATCAGTTTGTAAACTGGTCTAATGGATCTACCCAAAATCCAATTACTATTACTTTAATGGCTGATCAAGTTTTAACTGCAAACTTTGCAAAAGTAAAATACAATCTAACACTCTCAACAGAAGGAGAAGGAAGTATTAGCGAACAGCTCATCTCATCGGGAAGGGTGGATTACAACTCGGGTAGTGTGGTACGATTAACAGCTACTCCAGCTGTTGGATATTCCTTTACTGGCTGGACAGGTGATTTAACTTCCACAGACAATCCAGTAGAGGTGGATATTAATTCTGCGAAAAGTATTACTGCAGTATTTGATTTAATAGTAGTGAGTCTTCAAGTAGATATAGAAGGTGAGGGAGAAGTATTAGAAGAAATAGTGACTGCTAGAAGTACAGATTATAACTACGGAGATACAGTAAAACTTACTGCACAACCAGCAGAAGGATTTGATTTTATTTCTTGGAGTGGAGATCATACAGGAGAAGAGAACCCATTAGAGGTTACCCTTACAGAATCTAAAACCATACAAGCTAACTTTGATTATGAACTCTTTAATAGAGTAGTTGGTAAATGGAAAATAAGAAAGAAAGCGGATGATAAATTATCATCGTGGTATATGCACAGTATCATCTTTAGAAGAAACTACTCGTATACTATAAACTCTAATGTTGGACAAATCAACGGGATTTTTGATGTAAAATCCAATACAGAAATAGAACTAGTAGATTATGGTAATATATCAGGAGCTGATTTAACCGAAGACAATAGTGAATCGTCAACGGGTTACAGTTTTAACTTTAATATTAGTGTTCCAGGAGAGTTTGAAGGAGAGGTGGAGAGTGATGTGGTAGAGAATTATCAAAGTGAGGTAAGTGAGACAGGAGAAATCATTGAAAAGACCTATGTTCCTGATGACAACTTTGAACAAGCGCTCATTGATCTTGGTTATGATGATGCCTTAGACAACTATGTGAATAGCTCCAATATTAATCAAGTCACAGTTCTTGAAATAAGTAATAAAAACATATCTGATTTAACAGGTATAGAAGATTTCATTAGCCTTATTAGTCTGCAGGCAGATAATATGGAAATAAGTGTGCTTGATGTTTCAAATAATATTTATTTAACAGATCTTTCCGTTCACTCAAACAACTTAACTGAATTAGATATTTCAAATAATGTGAATCTGACTGACTTGATTATTAATGATAATGGTATTAGTTCAATTGATTTATCAAATAACACTTTACTAAACAGATTAATTATTAGTGGTAATAACTTAACCTCTATAGATTTATCGTCAAATACTAACTTAACTAATCTGGAATTAGGAAATAGTGGATCTGGACAAACAAATCAAATGACCTCTATTGATCTAACAAACAATGTATCACTTGATAGAATCGCTCTTGGAAACATAGGTCTTAGTTCTATTGATTTATCAAAGAATATAAATCTCACAAATTTATATTTAAGTGGAAATCAATTTACTTCGTTGGATGTTTCAAACAACAGTGAACTCGAAACAATTTACGCAAGCCATAATCAAATTCCATCATTAGATTTTACTAATAATGCCAAGCTTACATTTTTAGAACTACAAGATTTGGGATTAACCTCATTGAATGTAGCTAATAGTCCCGAGCTTATAAGGCTTTATGTAATGTATAATCCACTGAATTCTTTGGATGTATCAAACAACAATAAACTCACAACACTATATGCTAGTAGTCAAACCGCAAACCTGTCTTGTATAAAAGTTAATTCAGATCAATTGGCTAATATTCCTTCTGATTGGACAAAAGATGAGTCAGCGGAGTATTTAACAGAATGTACAGTTTGTATCACTGAATCAAACGTTTTATCTGGATCACTCACTCAAACAATGACTATTGGATCTCCAATAACACCTACTGAAATAATTTTATCTTCAACTTGTTCAGATACTACTTATACGATGTCTTACACTGATAATTCAGTTCCAGGATTAATCGTTTCATTTACAGATAATACAATAAATTTATCGGGAGCCCCTGCAGTTGAAGGAACCTTTGATTATAGTATTTTAGTTGAATCAACAAACCTCACTTATAACCAAACGAGTTCTACTACGCTTAATGGAACAATTACTTCAAACCCTCCAAGTCTAACTGCTACCTTAACCAGTGGTTCGCAAACTCAGACAGTTACAGCAACAACTTCGATTGCTCAAGTTCAGTATACATATTCAACTAACTATACGGGACCTATTAATGCTTCAGCAAGTAATTTACCTCCAGGGATTAGCTTATCTTTTTCAAATAATGTGGCTACACTCTCAGGAACAGCTACAACATCTGGAACTTACAATTATTCTATAACTGTATCTGCAGCCTCAACAAATATCACTGTTGAAGGAACAATTACCGTTAATGATGGTCCCCAATATGGAAGTTCTGCTGTTGATCAATCTAATACAACAGGAGGTTGGGGATCTGGAGGATCATCTCAGTGGCAATCTTTCACAGTAGGTGTAAAGGGTAAATTAACAGCAGTTCAATGGTTTATGAGTAATCCTGTTTCAGGATCTACCACAGGACAAGCTGTTACTTTTAAAGTTCATTCAGGAGAAGGAGATGGGGGAACTCTTCTTGCTACCAGTTCAGGACTTACAACTCCCCCTGATAAAGATGAAAATGGAGATTGGGCACCACATGAATTTGTAAGTTTTGATGTAAGTAGTTATAATATATTAGTTGATGTTAATGAGGTTTATACAATGAAAATTTCAATTGGAGCTCAGGATGTTGGATATCTTAATTTAAACATTCAAAACGTATATACAAGAGGAAGAGCAAGTAATGATGCTAGTTGGGATTGGCTTTTTAAGACTTTTGTTGCCCCTCAGACTAATTAAAAATTCTTTTTATTTAAAAAATAAAAAAACCCTCTGATTAATATAGAGGGTTTTTAAACATTATGGTTGAGTAGTAGTAATCTATTCAGTCATTCCAGCGTTATATGCTGTAGGATCAAATGCATTATACATTTCAAATACTTTATCATCTTTCCATCTCATCCATGAGTAGCCTCTAACAACAAGTTCTTCTTTAGTTTTCTTATTTGTTCCGTGCCATACATACCAGTAGTTGGTAAAAACCTCCCCATCATCATAATGCATTGTGAAGGTATCAGCATCCATGTGGTGAATGTTTTCATAATATTTGAATCCTTCAGAAAAACCAGCAACTAGTTGATCAAAAGTTAAATCGGAATCATTAATCATTATTTTTGCATCTTCTGTGAACAAATCAGCAACACTAGCTAGATCGTTTTCAACATAAGCTTTTGAAAACCTCTGAGCAGCTAATGATTTTATATCATCTTTTTCAATAGTTCCAAAGTGATTATCAGATTTAACTAAACCATTGTCATTGTTTACTTTATATTCAACACAACCAATAAAAGACAGTGAACAAAGTATTAAGAGTATTTTTTTCATATTTTAATTTTATATTGTTTATTATTAAGGATTACGAATATAAGAGTTATAAAGGTGTCACAAAAACTTATAACTTTATTATAACACTATGAAATCATAAATAATGAAAAGAGTTATTATTCTATTATTGCTATCTCCATTTATTATAAATGGTCAAAATAAAGCCATTGACGTGTCAACAAAATGGATTGAAGAAAAGGGAGCGGAAATGATTAATGAATATGCGGAGTTTTTAAAACTCCCCAACCATGCCTCTAATCTTACTGATATTAATAAAAACGCAGAATTTTTGAAAAATGGTTTTGCAAAACGTGGTTTTGACATGCGATTATTGAAATTACCTGATGCTCCTCCGATTGTTTATGGAGAAAGAAAAGTTCTTGGAGCAAAAAGAACATATTGTTTTTACATACATTATGATGGTCAACCAGTAGATTCTCAAGCGTGGAAACACGGTCCATTTAACCCAACCCTTTATGACAATGCAATGCATAAAGGAGGTAAAAAAATTAAATTTCCAAAATCAGGTGAAAAGATAGGAAAAGAATGGAGGATTTACGCTCGCTCTGCTAGTGACGACAAGGCACCGTTTTTAACATTATGGTCTGCAATTGATGCTTTAAATAGCTCAAACATTCCTTTTTCTTCAAACATTAAATTATTTTTTGATGGAGAAGAAGAGTCTAGTTCTCCAAATGTTATGAATTATCTTGAAAAGTACTCTGAATTATTTGATGATATTGATGTATGGCTATTAAATGATGGAGCAATTTTTCAAACAGGACAACCACAGTTTAAATTTGGAGGTAGGGGAGTTACAAGTTTAGAATTAACAGTTTACGGGGCTAATTCTTCATTACACAGTGGGCATTATGGTAATTGGGCTCCTGTACCAGGTCAGATGCTTGCAAGACTTTTAACAAGTATGAAATCTGAGGATGGAACTGTTCTAATAGATGGTTTTTATGATTCAGTTACACCAATTTCAGATTATGAAAGAGAGCAAATAAATAATATACCTAATATTGACGGGCACCTTAAAAAAGAATTAGGATTATCTTTTACAGAAGGAAATAATCAAAATTTATTTGAAAGAGTGTTAATTCCAAGTCTTACTATAAGGGGGTTGTCTAGCGGAAATGTTGGTGAAAAATCTAGAAATGTAATTCCATCAAAGGCAATTGCTAGTCTTGGCATGAGACTAGTTAAGGGAAATGATCCTGAAAAAATGATGGATTTAGTTGAAAATCATATTAAAAAAGAAGGTTGGCATATAACAGATAAAGATCCTGATTCAGAAACAAGAAGTAAATATGAAAAAATTATAAATGTTAAAAGAAACCCTAATGGATTTCCAGCTGGAAAAATTAATATGGATAATGCAACTGTTAAGCCTATAATTGAAGCAGTTAAAAAACACATAAATCCTAATATTGTATTGCTTTCAAGTTCTGGAGGTTCAAATAGAATATATCAGATTATTTGGGAGGTATTAGATAAACCAGGAATATCAGTAAACATGGTAAATCATGATAATAATCAACATGCTGCAAATGAAAATTTAAGATTAGGAAATTTATGGTATGGAATCAATTTAATGTCTTTATTATTAACTATGGAATGATTTTTCCGAATTCTTATTAAGAAAAAACATAAAATCAATTTCTTAGCTCTTTTCTATAGAAGTAAATAGATGTTAAATAAATGATTGGAGTCATTAAAATCCAACTTGACTGCGCTTGTAAGGTAATTGATCTTCCTGCTATTTTGAAAATTGTAGGGTTGAACCAAGATCCTAGTGGGTGTAATGGAGCCCATGAAAGGTCACCGTTAGAGCCTAATTGAAGATTATAAAAGAATGCTTCAATATAAATATTTTGAATAATAAACCATAAAATAAAAATTGAGAAAGCTCCCCAATTCCATTTTAAAAAAGGAGATTTTTTATTTCTATAAAAGAGCTTTACTAAATATAACCCTATCCAAACAACCAATACATCAGCTAATGAATTTAAAAACCAA
>Ga0114999_10004797_pt1 | contig 16210 bp, 15 predicted proteins | sample ArcticOcean_MG_C_3_FD_89820 | JGI IMG/M metagenome (GOLD analysis project Ga0114999, IMG submission 89820) | Marine microbial communities from western Arctic Ocean - ArcticOcean_MG_CB8_126 | ecosystem: Environmental > Aquatic > Marine > Oceanic | place: Arctic Ocean: Canada Basin | collected...
CGACCCGGTGCTCGGTTGGCCGGGAAAACGCGCCCTGGCATCGACAGAGCATGATCCCTCGGGCTCGCGACCGGTTCCCGCCTTCCCCACACCGGGCAACGAATGCGTCACGCTGTAAGGAGACTCCTACACCTATGGCTCCGAGGTCACGGATGCACAAGCCTGGGCCAACGTGCTCTCCCAACAACTCGGCTGTCGGGTGGGAAACTTTGCTGTGGGCGGCTACGGCACCGATCAAGCGCTGTTGCGTTTCGCCGCCAACCGTGCTGATAAAGCAGCCGTCTCCGTGCTGGGACTCTTTCCCGTAAACATGATGCGCAACGTCAACCAGTATCGCCATCTGCGCACCGAAGACTCGCCCCATGGGTTCAAACCGCGCTTCGTCGTCGAGGGCGATTCCCTCCGTTTGATTCCAAAACCCGATCCGACCTACGCCGAACTTCTCTTTCACCTCGACGGCACCCTCAAGACCCTGCTACCCTACGAAGCGTTTGAGCCGGGGACCAGGGTGGGGCCGGTGCCCTTCGAATTTCCGTTCACGCTGACTCTGGCCAGACTGCTTGTGCATGATCAGGTGAAGAGCTGGCTGCTGGACAGGCCCAGTTGGATCGACTTTCTCGACACGGACCATCCGTCGCAGGCTCGACAGGTAACAACAGAGCTCTGCGATCGGTTCGTCAAACAGTGCGATGCCCGCGGCAAGGAGTGCTTCGTACTGCTGCTACCGACACCCAGCTCCTACGATTACTTCAGGACAACGGGCGCGCTCGTTATGGAACCACTGATGCTGGAATTCAGCAAACGAAACATCCCTCATCTCAACCTCACGACACGGGTCTCGAAGGCGCTCGCAGCGCGCCCCTTTGCCGAGATACTGACGAACAAACCCCACCCAGGCATGGGACACTTCAACGCAGAGGGCAACCGCATGGTCGCACAGTTTGTCTTTGACTACCTGGCCGAAGCTGACATGCTGGCCGGCGATTGATATGACCGAACCCCGATTTCTCATCATTGCCAGGGAGCTCGACTTGAAGATCGATCAAGTCCGGCTCACAGCACTGCTGCTCGCTGAGGGTGCCACCGTGCCGTTCATTGCGCGCTACCGCAAGGAGGTCACCGGCAGCCTCGATGAGGTCGCCATCACAGCCATCCATGACCGGCTCGAACAACTCGAGCAACTCGACAAACGTCGCACCGCCATCCTCAAGTCGCTCGACGAGCACGGCCACCTGAATGACGCTCTCGAAGCGACGGTCCGTGCTGCCACTTCACTCTCCGAACTCGAAGACATCTACCTGCCTTATCGTCCCAAGCGACGGACCCGGGCCACCATGGCCAGGGAGAAGGGGCTGGCGCCACTGGCGGACATTTTGTTCGCACAGAAGGGTTCGGAGCCACGGGCCGAGGCGTTGCCGTTCGTCGACGACGCCAAAGGGGTCGAGTCGATCGACGATGCGCTCTCCGGCGCCAGAGACATTATCTCCGAGCGCGTCAGCGAGGATCAGTCGGTGCGTGGCTCGCTGCGACTCTTTTTCGTCAAACGCTCCGTCGTCCGCAGCAAACTCATCCCCGGCCAGGAGGAGAAAGGTCAGAAATTCAGAGACTACTTCGCCTGGGAAGAGCCGCTGTCAAAAGCGCCATCTCACCGCATTCTGGCACTGCGCCGAGGCGAGAATGAGGGCATCCTCACTTTCCGCATTGAGCCACCCGAAAGCGAAGCGCTGGCGTTGCTGGAAACCCGCGTCGTTCGCGGCACCGGCGCCGACTGCGATGAAGTGCGCGAGGCCGCCCACGACAGTTACCGCCGCTTGTTGGGCCCGTCGCTCGAGACCGAGATCAGGGTTCAATCCAAGCATGCTGCGGACGCCGAGGCCATTCGCGTGTTCGCGGAGAATGTTCGCCAGCTGCTGTTGGCCGCACCACTGGGGCAGAAGCGGGTCATGGCGATCGATCCAGGGTTCCGCACCGGCTGCAAGCTGGTCTGTCTTGATCCGCAGGGTAAGCTGCTGTTCACCGACACCGTGTACCCGGGACAAGGCCAGGCCAAAAGTGACGAGGCCCAGCGCAAGCTCGCCGAGTTTGTCGAGCACTACGACATCGAGGCGGTTGCCATCGGCAACGGTACCGGTGGACGCGAGCTCGAGGCCGTCGTGCGCTCCGTGGTCTCGGCCTCAGTCGACGTCGTCATGGTCAATGAGAGCGGCGCCTCCGTTTACTCCGCCTCGCCCATCGCTCGCGAGGAGTTTCCGGACCATGACCTCACCGTCCGCGGCGCCGTCTCGATCGGACGACGCCTCATGGACCCGTTGGCCGAGCTCGTTAAGATCGATCCAAAGTCAATCGGCGTCGGCCAGTACCAGCACGACGTCGACCAGGTGGCCCTCAAGGGCAGACTTGACGGCGTTGTTGCCAGCTGCGTCAACTCCGTCGGCGTGGAGGTCAATACCGCGAGCAAACAGCTGCTCACCTACGTCTCCGGGCTGGGGCCGCAGCTGGCCCAGAGCATCGTCGACTACCGCGATGAAAACGGTCCTTTCAGGACGCGGCTACAGCTCAAGAAGGTGCCGCGCCTGGGCCCCAAGGCGTTCGAACAATGCGCCGGATTCTTGCGCATCCGTGATGCCGCCAATCCGCTCGACCGCAGCGGCGTGCACCCGGAGAGCTATGCTGTCGTGAAGCGCATGGCGGGCGCTCTAACCAGTAACGTTCAGGAGTTAATCAGCGACCATGGCAAGCTCGACGGACTTGATCTTACCCAGTTTGTCAGCGACCAGATCGGGCTGCCGACACTGACCGACATCCGTGACGAGCTCAAGAAGCCGGGTCGTGATCCACGGCCCGAGTTTGAGGCCTTCCACTATGCTTCCGGCATCGACAAGATCACCGACCTGAAACCCGGGATGAAACTTCCCGGCATCATCACCAACGTCACCAACTTCGGTGCCTTCGTCGATATCGGCGTGCACCAGGATGGGCTCGTCCATATCAGCCAGTTGGCCGACCGTTACGTGCGTGATCCGAATGACGTGGTGAAGGTCCAGCAGCAGGTCACAGTCACCGTTATGGAGGTCGACCTGGCGCGCAGCCGCATTGCCCTATCGTTGCGCCAGACTCCGGAAGGAGTGGACTGAACCTTGCCCGGCCCGTGCAAGACCTCCATTTTCTCGGGGGACCCAATCCCCCCCATCCGTGAGGCCACCCTGAACGACGACAGCCCCAAACACGAATGCGGCCTCGCCGCGCTGTACTGGCTCAAAGAACCGTTCAATGGCGGCAACGAAACTTCGGACCAGGTAGACAACGTAGCGCCCATGATGTCGCAGATGTTGCTGGATGTACAGAATCGCGGCGCCGTAGCAGCCGGCTTCACCTCCTATCAACCTGATCGCACAACGATCCTCAAGACCTTCAAGGATGTCGGTGGTGTGTCGGAGGCGCTGCGGATTTCCCATGCCGCCAAGCACGACTCCATCTTGAGCGATAACGCTGGCCACGCGGCCATCGGCCACACGCGTTACGCGACCAGTGGAGAGGACGATGACGTGCTGTACGCGCAGCCCTTCGAGCGTCAGCACGGCCGTTTGTGGAAGTGGTTCTCGCTCGCCTTCAACGGCAACCTGGCCAATTATTCGCAGCTGCGGGAGCGCCTGCTGTCGAAGCGTGGCTACCACTTCACCCTCAATACGGACACCGAGATCATCATGCACACGCTGGCCTACCGCTTGCGCGGCCAGCGTCGACCTGACCTGGTCAAAGTGATGGCCGGCTTGAACCGGGATTTTGACGGCGCCTTCAACATCGCCTTCATCGACGCCATGGGACGCATGTTTGTGTCACGCGATCCACATGGTTTCCGGCCGCTGTGCTGGGCCGTGCGCGGACGGCTCTTCGCCGCGGCCAACGAGTCGGTAGCGCTGAGGAACCTCGGGTTTGATGAAATCAATCACCTCGAACCGGGGCAGATGGCGATCGTCGAGGACGGCTGCTTGCGGATCGAGCGCTTCGCCAAAGCGGCCGAAAAGAGCAGGTGCTTTTTCGAGTGGGTGTACTTCTCCAACGTCGCCAGTGAAATCGATGGCAAGGGGGTCTACCACTCGCGCGCCCGCGCCGGCCGCATTCTAGCCGAGATGGAGGACCAGTCAGTAGACGACTCGTGCATCGTCGTGCCCGTGCCGGACACGGCAAAGGCCGCCGCCGACTCCTACGCCTTCAGCATGCGCATGCCGTGCATGGAAGGTGTGATTCGCAACCGCTACGTCGGCCGCACCTTTATCCAGCCATCAGGTAACCGAGAGAAGAGTGCCAAGAGCAAGTACACCACCGTGCGCTCGCTGCTCAACGGCCAACGGGTGTTTCTGGTTGAGGATTCCATCGTGCGCTCGTTGACCTTGAAAACACTGGTGAAACAGGTGCGTGCCGACGGCGCCTCCGAGATCCATGTCCGAGTCGCCTGTCCGCCGATAGTTGGCCCGTGCTTCTACGGCATCGACATGTCGACATTGGATGAGCTGATCGCTCCCCGTTACACGCCGGCGCGCTACACGGGCGAACCGACGGCTGACATGCTCAAGAAGATGGCCCGTGCCCTGAACATCGACAGCATCAAGTTTCTGCCGGTTTCCGCGCTGGGACAGGCGATCGATGTCGACCTTGACAGCCTCTGCGTGGGATGCGTGTCCTCGAAGTACCCGACGCCCTGGGGGAACAAGCTGATCCGCCGGGCCAAGCAGAACCAGAAGGACGGCACCAAGGGACGCACCTATGCCTGATCAGGGCGACAAGACGCTCAGGCGAACCCCGGTCGCTGCTGGTGGTACCAGACCGGCCAGCGACCTTGGCGAGACCGATCATCGGTGTCCACGCTGTGGCGACGACTTTATCAGCTGGGCCTGCGAGCTTGTGTGCTGGAACTGCGGCCTGAAATTCACCTGTGATGAGTGACCGCCTGGCCGGCACGATACTGACCAGCACGATACTCCTCTGCGTCGCCGCGCTCCTGCCTGCCTGCGCCCATTCACCTGACGGGCCTGCTACCCATCCACCCAGCGGGGCTACAACCCGATCAGGCGGTCCTACAGCACCTCTACTCAAGGGCGCGTCGGAGAGGTCTCGATGCCGATCACGACGCGCTCTGAAACCGCCCAGGTCTACTTCAACCAGGGCATGGCCTTACTCTACGGCTACTGGTGGTTCAAAGCGCGGCGTTCGTTCGAAGCCGCGGTGGAATTGGACAGCACCTGCGCCATGTGTCATTGGGGATTATTCCAGTCGCTTTAACAAGGCTCGGACAAGACCCGCAGCGCCCTCAAGAACGCCCAGCGCTTCGCCCACCTGGTCAGCACCAGGGAACAACACTTCATCCGCGCCGATGCGCTGTACGATTCCATCGACACCTATGCCGCGGCCACAGAGGCCTTCATAGCACAGATGGAATCCCTGCTCCAGGCCTATCCGGATGATGTAGATGCCGAGCTATTCCTCATTCACTTCCTGATGGAAGACCACGACCCCGATAACCCGTCTGCCGATCCTCGGCGCAACCCGGAGCCGATGCTGCAACGCCTGATGGAGAAGCACCCGGATCACATGGCACCTCACCACTACTGGATCCACGCCGTCGAAGCCGGCAAGCATCCCGAAGTGGCCATGGAAAGCGCCGCGAGCCGGCCATATCGTTCACATGCCCGGCCACATCTACTACCGCACCGGTGACTACGCCCGCAGTCACGACAATTTTGTGCGGGCCTTCGCCGTCGATTCAACCTACCAGGCAGACTACGATATCCCGCCGCATCGCAACTGGAACTTCATTCACAATCTCAACTACCTGGTCGCCAATTGCGGTGAAGATGGGCGCTACACCGAGGGCATGCGCTGGGCGCGGCACCTGGACCAGCTGCCGATCGATCCCGAGCGAGCGCTCGTTTTCTATCAGGGGCGCCTGGCGCGAGCCCGCCTGCAGTTGCGCTACGGCATGTGGGAGCGGGCCGCCGCTTCGCTGCAGGAGTTCGTTGACAATGACACCCTGGCAGCAACGTTTGGCGAAGACTTCGTCAACGGGACGCTCGCCTACGCCCGCGGTATGGTGGCCCTCGATCGCTCAGATAGGACGGCGGCGATTGCGCAGCGCAAGATTATCGACGGGATTGAGTGGCTCCTCATGACCGGCTCCGTCGACACCGAGGACGGGTTCTACTCGGCGAAACGCCGCAACACCTTGCGGGCCTTCGCTCACGAGCTACGCGGCATGATTCTTGTGCAGGAGGGAGATCTCAACAAGGCCATGGAGGCGCTTGAGAAAGCCGTCGCCATCGTCGGCGACATGGGCTACGCGGAACCCCCCGAGTTCAGTGGCCTACCGGCCGAGCGCCTCGGAGAGGCTCATCTGCTGAGTGCCAACTGGGAGGCCGCACAGACAGCGTTTCGGTTGTCGCTCGATGCCCGCCCGGACAACGGCCATGGGCTATTCGGACTCGCCCGTGCACTGGCCGGGCAGGGACGCATCCCGGAAGCCAGGCAAACCTACACAAGGTTCCTCGAGACCTGGAGGCATGCGGACCCGGAGCTGCCTCAACTCCTGAGCACCAGGGCCTGGCTGCAGTCGGTGGCCGGCCAGTAGAGCGCCACCAAACAAGCTCGTCTGTAAAAAAAAGGGGCCTCGGGTGAAACCCCGAGACCCCCATTAAAGACCGGCCCGCTTGCAAAAGGGCCTTTCTGCTAGCTATCTACATGACTTTGCGGAGTCTCTGATCAACTACCCGCCACACTTACCCCCACCACACTTGCCGCCGCCGCAACCACCACAGCCGCCACAACCATCACCAGCAGAGTCAGGGCTGTCGGTCAAACGGGCAACCAGAGTGATGTCGACGACGTCACCAACCTTCAAGAACAACGCCTTCGGGCGCTCGATGTTATAGTCGGCCAGTGCCACCCTGAAACTGGCATTCAGCGTAACCAGGTTTCCGGGCATTACTTTCTTGGTATCCTCATTGCCTTCGATGTAGGTAATCGTTGCCTTGACCGTCTCCTTACGACTGACGCCGTGCAACGTCATCGTGCCCTCGGCCTCAACCTCGACGGACTCACCGGGCTTTACCTTTGATGAAGAAGCCTTGACGATCTTCTCCAGTTTGAACGTTGACGTCGGATAGTCACCGGTCTGGAGAAAATTGTCGCGGAGGTGTTCATCACGCAGATCAATTCCGATGTAGCCTCCTTTACGTTGTTCGGGTCGAACTTATAGTGACCCGAAACACCGGCGCTGGCGCCGACGATCGTCTCCAGCGGCGCGGAAATGTTGAACGTCACCGAGTTTCCGAGATCGTCCTTGGCGGTCGCGAACTCGGCCGTCAACGCCGGACTGGCTGCTACCAGGCCAGTTGCCAGCGCAACAAAAATTTTGGATAAACGCATTGGTCATACCTTCCAGAATATGTGAATGGAAACCCTGTGGAGACACCTGCTCCATGGGATAGAATGCGGATTAGGGGGCCGTCAGTCCGTGAACTTTTCACTTGGCCGGGAAGATCGTTGGCCGTCTGCGGTCACCGAAGGGGTTGGAATTCGACCAGGCGCGAGCGACCGGTCTCAAAACCCGGGGCCCCGACGTATTGAACGGCGCTGGGTGAGACCGAGTCGATGTGCTCGAAGTGTACGTGACCACAGAGGATCGCAACAAGATTGCCGGCAGTCGCCAGTGATCGGGCGCAGGCAATCGTGGTCGCCGTGCCCTGGTACGATGGATCGCCTGCAGGGTCAGCCATCAGCAGCGAAGTCTCCCACCTTGCGATCGTCGGCCCGCGCAGGGTCGGCAGACTGATAGGGATGTGAATGATTGCGACGGTCGGCAGTCCCGCTGCCAGCTGCTGGGTGAGAAAGGCCAACTGCTCCTCGTTGACCTGGTAGGTTGAGTTGTCGATGGCGACGAAGCGAATGCCGCCAATATCCCGTGCCTGGTGCGAAGGTCGGCCTCCGGTCAGCGGCTCCAACAGGGCCCAATTCTCTTCCCGTAGCCCCTCCCTCTTCGCGACCCCCTCGAAGAGCCAGTCGTGATTGCCTGCTGTGTACATGAACTCGAGGCCAGTGCTGGCCAGACGAGCCGAGGCTCGCTCCAGATTCGCCTGTGACGGGAAGTGGATCAGGTCGCCGCTGTAGGCGAGCAGATCGATTTCCCCCATCGCCGCGACATCCCGCATCATCTCGTCCAGCGTCGTCTCGGTAAAGATGCTGTTGCCGGTGCCATCAAGACGACGTTTGCCGAAGCGCTCTCGTGCACCGCCGCAGGCTTCCAGGTGTTCGGCGTCGCGCGCATCGATCAGGGCCAGGTGAGAGTCGGTTATGTGCACGAGGCGCACCGCTTTCGCCAACCCCTCGACTCTTATGGTCGCCGTGTCTTCGGTCCAGGTATGAGTCGTGCGCATTGTAGTCGTGCGCATTGTATTGGCCTCCCTTCGAGCACAGCGCCATCGGTTGTCGTCATAACCACGTGGGCCTACCTCAACAGCAGCATCTTCCGAACCTGATTCAGCCCGCCCGCTTGCATGCGAATGGAGTAGACCCCGCTGGCCGTGTCCCTGCCGGCCTTGTCCCTGCCATCCCACTGAATTTCATAGAACCCGGCCTGTTGAATCCCCTGCGTCAGTTCGCGAACGAGCTGTCCTGCCAGGTCATAGACGGCTATCTCCACAACGGTATTTGCCGTCAGGCTGTAGGGAATCACCGTGTTCGGGTTGAACGGATTCGGGTAGTTCTGGCCAAGCTCGAAGGAATCCGGGGTCATCTTGGTCTCCTCAACAATCGCCGTCGGCTCCACAACTACGTCAGGGCCCACTGCGTAGTAGACTCTACCCGATGGGGATTGGGCCCCATTGACGGTCTCGTAGAACGCCATGTGTGGTCGACCGTTGCCCTCTACTTCCAGACTGACGAACTGTGCCAGCTCATGATCATCCGCCATCGGGCCCGTGACGTCCTCAATCGCCCAACCATTTTCCATTTTTTTGGCGAACCGCAACACCGATTTATCGGAGTAGGCGACGTAGGCGTTGTCTTCATCATCCATGGCGACGGCGGTGGTTCGACGCGCGCCCAGGAAGGCGATCTCCAGATTGTTGAGCTCGTCAACGACTTCGACCCTCCACTGGTCGCCATCGTGAAAGGCGTACTTGAGCCGGCCCGCCGTCTGGGTAGTGCGATCCAGGTAGGAGATGTGGGGCCTGTCGGCGCTGTCCAGGGCGATCGACGGAAACTTGCCAACGTCACCGTCCGTATCCACTGGCTCGAGCTGCCATTGGCCATCACTCAACACGGCGTACACCAGGTCAGCACCCGGGCCTGTTGTGTTGAGGCTCATATCGCCGTCATGGTAGGCCACATGCAGGCGGCCATCATCGCTGAGCGCCATTGAGATGCCGAATTCGTAGGGGATGGGCCCGCTGCCGATCTCTTCAACCTGCCAGGTGCCGTTGCGGCGGGTCGCCCACTCCACCCCGGATGTCGAGCCAAACTGACTTGGGTCGATCGAGACAATATGGATGTCCCCTGCCGGGTCGACAGCAATCCTGCCGTCCCAACCGTCGTGACTGTCGTCGGCAATAACCTCCAGTGCCCAATCATCGTCTGAACCCGTGGCGTAGACGATGTCCTCATGGTCGTGGTCGTGATAGGCAACATGGATGACGTCGTCGTCATCGATTGTCAGATCCAGGGGGGCGTAGAAATAACCGTCGGCTATGGTATTTCTGATCCAGTCCCCATCATCGTCTCTGACACTGTAATACACCCCGCCTGTTAACGATTCCAGCATATAGGCCATGTGGGACCGGCCCTGGCTGTCGACGCGCACCTCGGGTTTAGTCACCTGGTCGGCGACGAACTCGATCTGCCAATTCTCCTGCTGGCCGTGTGCGGCCGTGGCCATGGTTGCCGCTATCAGTAAGACACTCAGTCTCTGCATGTTGAATCCTCGCCTGGTGACCGAACTGCACCGTTGCTGCTCTAAATATATGATAACGCCCAGCACGCTCTAGTATATGATAACGCCCAATGCAATCTGCTCCGTCAAGGATTCCCCAAACCCCAATTCCCGACAGCAGGATCCGACTCGTTGACAGCGGTTCCAATAGGCTGATTTTCCGTAGACTGATTTTGTCTCTCACCCTGTCGGAGTCCTTACCGTGAAGCCCAGTCAGCAGGCCAAGCTCATGCAGCAATATCCTTGCATTGCCGATCTGCGAGCCCGTGCAAGGACGAAAATCCCCCATATTGCCTGGGAATACCTCGACTGCGGTACCGGCGACGAAGCGGGCCTGGCGCGAAATGTGGCGAGCATGAGGGAGGTCACCCTGGTGCCGCGGTTCATGAGAGGGGACCTCGATCCTCAGGTCGGTACCCGCTTGTTCGGGCAGTCGTACAACGCCCCATTCGGCGTTGCACCGATAGGTATCTGCGGCTTGATGTGGCCGCGCGCTGAGAGAATGCTTGCCAGCGCCGCAGCCAGGTACTCGATCCCGTATTGCCTGAGTACGGTGGCGACTCAGACGCCCGAAACCATCGGCGCCCTGGCCGGCGACATGGGGTGGTTTCAGCTCTATCCGCCGCGTGCGCAAGAGCTGCGGCGCGCACTGCTGAAGCGCGCCAGAGACTCCGGCTTCAAGACGCTGGTGGTCACGGCCGATGTCCCTGCGCCCGGCCGTCGGGAAAGGACCATTCGCGCCGGCATGCGAGTGCCGCCACGCATCACCCCCAGGTTCATCCTGCAGGCCCTCTGTCATCCTCGCTGGACCGCTCACCTGCTCAGAGCCGGACTACCGACATTGAAAATGATGGAGCCCTACGCGAAATCGGCGAGCATGCGTGATGTCGTCGCCTACGTCGAAGAGCATATGGGCTGTGGCCTGTCGTGGGACTACCTCGAACAGGTGCGCGACGAGTGGGACGGCGCTTTGGTGATAAAGGGGATCCTCCATCCCGCTGACGCACAGCGCGCGGTAGAGGTGGGTGTCAACGGTATTCAGGTCTCAAACCACGGAGCTCGACAACTCGATGCGGCGCCGGCCTCGATCGAGTTGCTGCCCGCTATCGCCCGTCAGGTCGGCGGCAAAGCCAGCATCCTCTTTGACAGCGGCGTCCGCTCGGGACTGGATATCGCCAGAGCACTGGCACTGGGGGCCGATTTTGTCATGCTCGGACGCGCCTTTGTCTATGGCGTAGCCGCCCTCGGTGCCAAGGGCGCGGACCATGCAGTAGAAATCCTGCTGGCAGAGCTGAAGAACACGATGGCCCAACTGGGAGTTTCGACAGTGGAAGAATTGAAGAGCCTGTCGACCGAGGCGGCCGCATGACTGACGCTGTGCCAAACGCGATGACTGTCGACAGCGAAGCGCTGCCGCCGGCCTCAGCAACCAAGTCTGTGGACTATTCGGTCCGGCTGCTCAGCGAGCTCTATGCGACCACCGAGCTCCATGCGAATTCCCGCAGGCGGGTCTGGGTTGCCGACGAGAGCGATTCTGCCAGGGACTTTCCGCCCGGCTTTCGATTCGACGATCCTACACTCATTGTCACCAACCGCATCGACGTCTACCGATCTCATATTCAGCAGGAGCGGCACGTCGAGTTGAGCGACTTCTCGTTTGACCAGGTAGCAGAAGGCGAAGTCGACGCCATCTACTACCGCGTATCAAAGGAAAAGGCGGTCGTTCACCACGTCATCAACTGCAGCGCTCGATTGCTGCGTGAAGGCGGGTCACTCTATCTCACCGGCGAAAAAGGTGACGGCACCAAGACCTACTTCGAAAAGGCGAAGCAGCTTCTGGGAGCAAGAAGAGCTACGTGGAAGAAGGCGAAACATGGCGTTTATTGCGGGCACCTCACCAGGTCGACGACGGAGCCGGTAGCACCACTCGACACCCAGGACTATCCTGAACTGCGCCCGATCGCCGATCTCGAGGGTATCCGCTTCGACAGCAAACCGGGCATCTTCGGCTGGAACAAGATCGACCAGGGCAGCGCGTTGCTGATCGAGCAGCTGCCGCGATTCATCGAACAGGGGCAGCCACCCACCACCCTGCTCGACCTGGGATGCGGCTATGGCTACCTCGCTGTGATGGCAGGCAGGCAGCTCGAAATCGCGATCACGGCTACCGACAACAACGCTGCTGCCACAGCCGCCTGTGAACGCAACATGCAGATCAATGGCATTCGCGGGCAGGTCCTGCTCGATGACTGCGGCAGCGACATCGACACTCGGTTTGATCTCATTCTATGCAATCCCCCATTCCACCGGGGATTCTCGACGCACAGCGAATTGACCCAGCGTTTCCTGGAAAACACACAGCGCCTGCTCGCGCCCGGCGGCGCCGCATTGTTCGTGGTGAGTCGGTTTATCCCCCTCGAAACCATGGCCGTTCCGTATTTCACCCAGGTCGAACGCTGCGGTGCAGACGGGTCCTTCAAAATCGTCAGCTTGCGCCATTGATGAGGTGAGCGCGTTGGCGCCCTTGTCATGCAACCCAAATAGCTGAGCTTCTGCATCATGAATCTGTTTGATCGGTTCGCAAACGTCGAAACCGGCACCATTACGACCGTGGCCGGCGTCGGTTACAGTAAGGGCGTCGAAGCGGCCACGGCCGACATCGGTTGGCCCATGGGTGTGGTGCGCCGACCCGACGGCGATCTGGTCTTCGCCGACATCAGAGGCCATCGAATCTGGCGCATCGACCGCGAGGGAATCCTGCACACCCTCGCCGGCGACGGCGTGCCGGGCAACACCGGTGATGGCGGCCCCGCTCTGGCCGGTCGCGTCTACACCCCACACGACTTCTGCCTCGACGCCAAAGGCAACCTGTTCTTTTCGCAACTAGGCGCCCGCGGACCGGACGAAGGCCCCAACACCATCAGGCGCATCGACTTCGAAACCGGGGTGCTGACAACCGTCGTCGGCAACGGCAAGATGGGACGCGGCGGCGAAGGCCTGCATGCCCTCGAAGCCGAATTCGACACCACGACAGGGATCGCCGTCGATGCTGAGGGCAACCTGTTCGTCTGTGGCAAATGGGACAGCAGTGTCCGCAAGGTCGACGCCGTTACCGGGATGGTATCCCTCTTCGCCGGCCAGACGACACGCTACTACCCGGGCGAGCAGGGTGACAGCCGACCGTATAGCGGCAGCGCCTATTCGTTCGGTGGCTTTCACGGCGACGGTGGGCCGGCGTCGGAGGCCGCCCTCTGGCACCCCGAACACCTGGCGTTCGACACCCGTGGCAACCTCTACGTCTGCGACAACGGCAGTAACCGTGTCCGCGCCATAGACCGAGACTCCGGCATCATCACCACCGTCTTCGGCTATGGTCGAGCCGCCTCCAGCGGCGACGGGGGTCCGGCGATCGAAGCCAGCAGCAGCGCCCCGGACGCCCTCTTCATCGACCACCACGGCCATCTGTACGTCGGCGAGGCGGGCGGCTGTGTGGTGCGCAAGGTGGACGGGCGCACCGGCGTGGTCTCAACCATAGCCGGCACCGGCGTGCCTGGTTTCGGCGAAGACGGTCTACGAGGTCCCGAAACCCGCTGCGGCGCCATCGAATCGGGTATCTGGGTTGATGACGATGGCACCGTCATCTTCAGCGACTCCAGCGGCCGCTTGCGTCGCATCGACGCCGGCAGCGGCATCGTAACGACGATAGCTGGTGGCACCAGCATCCACGACGGTGGACCAGCCGATCGGGCCTACCTGGGGTGCCCGCGCGGACTCTGCGTTGGCCCTGATGGTCATATCTATTTCTGTGACATGACCCACGACCGCATCCGCGCCATCGATCCGACTACCGGCATCATCCGCACCGTGGCCGGCGATGGCGGCCGCGGCTACGGTGGCGATGGGGGGCCAGCGACCTCAGCCTTCCTCCTCAACCCATACGGCTTGTGCATTGACCGCTACGGCTGCGTCATCATCGCCGACACCCTCAACAACCGCATCCGCCGCGTCGATGAAGGCCGTCGTATCGAAACCATTGCCGGAACGGGTGTCGCCTCCGACCAGGGCGATGGCGGCCCGGCGCGCAACGCCTCCGTTAACACGCCGCATGCGGTGGCCTGTCATCCCGGCGGCGACCTTTATCTCGGTGATGCCAGCGGTCGCATCCGCGTCATTGACCAGGCGGAACGGATTCACACGGTAATCGGGGTCGGGCGCCAGGGCTGGAGTGGCGACCACGGACCGGCTTCGGGTGCCCGCATAGGCACGCCCTCTTCCATCTGCTTCGATGTGGTTGGAAACCTCTACTTTGCCGACCTGACGCAGCATGTGGTGCGCAAGGTGGACACCAACGGCGTTATTACAACGTTGGCCGGCAGCGGCCAGAAGGGGTTTTCCGCGGACGGTACCGCGGCCGCTGAGTCACGGATCCATCGCCCCTTCGGCGTCGCGGTCAGCAGTGCCGGCACCGTCTACTTCTCGGAGGGGCGCAACACCCGCGACCGCCAGATCGCCGCCAACGGCAGCCTGCAGACCGTCGCCGGCGGCGATGAGGGTGGCGATAGCGGTGATGGCGGGGCAGCCACCCGAGCTCGGTTGAACGAACCCCATGACCTGTGCTTGTACGGCGACAACATTCTGCTGTTCAGCGACCACTACAACAATCGCATCAGGGCGGTGAAGCTGGGATGAGGAAGTAGCGAGGGATAGTGCTGCCGGCCCATGTTGAGAAGGAGCTGCGAGCATACTTGGAGTGGGGACTCCTGCCGTATGGGTTCCTGCGCGTGCAGTGTGAAGACTGCCGTGGATCGCGTCGTCGCCTTTTCGTGCCAGCGACGCCAGGCACGAGCGCAGGGCCATGAAAGCGGTCGCCGCGGCTCGGTGACGTCCGCAGCGCCTCGATGTACCTCAGGCGGCACAACGTCTCACTCGTAGTGAGACCACATACGGATGACCTTCACGGCTCTTTCCGCTTGCAGGATTTGGTAGACCAATCTGTGCTGGATGTTGATGCGCCTTGAGTAGGCCCCCTCGAGGTCGCCGACGAGTTTTTCAAATGCGGGTGGGTTGCGAAACGGGTCCTCCTTCAATATCGCAAGGAGATGCTCTGCTTTGTCTCGCAATCCGCTAGCAGCGAGTTTCTTGGCATCTTTGCGTGCTTGAGCGGTGTAGAAGAGTCGCCAGCTCACCACTCCAGTTCCTTAGAACACCTCTCCAAAGGCGTATTGAGTCCCTCGACTATGGACTCACGCATGCCAGGAACGGACAACAGGTAGAGAGTCTCTTGTATTGACCGCCAGTCATCTTCGTCGACGAGGACGGCAGACGAGTTCCTGCCCTTTATTTGGATCGGTTCGTGGCTTTCGGAAACCTGCTTCAGCAGTTTGTACAGTTCCGCTCGTGCTTTGGTGGCGTTAATGGACATCATGGGCTCTCCCTCAGCGCTCGCAGCGCTCCGTTACGTACGGAATAACGTACGTACCGCTCGTTCGCCGGTCAACCACTACTCACTCTTGCGGCCACGACCGACCGTCGCTGTCAGCAGCTGTATGAGCGGAGAGTATTTCGAATAGACGTTACCCAGCGCCCGCGCCGCACCAAACCCCACCCTCGAAAACCAAAACCACTTGACCCACTCACGAGAATCCCGTTTATGACCACTATCCGTATTGCGGATGAGCGCAACAACCGCATCAGGGCGGTGAAGCTGGGATGATCGAGTAGCGAAGGCTCCTACTGCCATCCGTGACGGTGCGACGGCATGGAACCGGGGAAGCATCTATAGCGATTCAAAAAGGGACATTGGAGTACCGCGGTTCGTTGACGTAGCGCTCCGTACTCAGGTCGAGGATGATCTCCATTCCAGGAGGCAGCACGACCGGGCAGTGTGACGAGTTGATATCGACGCTGCGAGCTTCCGTCTGCAGTTGTGCCGCTGCCGCCGTACCAGCATAACCGCCAAGCTCTCCTGGCCAGACGCTGGCTCGAGACGACCAGCTGGCCTTGCCAAAACGGTGCTCACCCAGCGTCCCGGCCTGGATGATGAGCTCTCGGGTCTCGTTGCCGTTGAGGTTTACCAGGCGCACGACGGTACGATCGGCCTCCAGCGTCTCCACCAGCGCAGCAACATCAGGCGGCAGACCCGGACGCCGTTGCTGGCTGTCGAAGTAACGCACTCTGGCATGCAGCAGGCCACCGTTGTAGATCTGTTGCGGCGCCCCGAGGGTCAGTTGC